>ENA-UOTX01001468-UOTX01001468.1-compost-metagenome-genome-assembly--contig:-NODE-1468-length-17477-cov-5.480172_pt1 | contig 17477 bp, 12 predicted proteins | sample MGYA00238143_ERZ746982 | MGnify/ENA primary metagenome ERZ746982 (study PRJEB28758, sample SAMN06268862) | compost metagenome | isolation source: single cell | place: USA: California, Emeryville, Joint... | reverse complement strand
AGTTTCAGTCACTTTTAGTGTAATTTCGTTTTTCTTTCTTCGGGCTGCTTGATTGCTAAGCGGCGAAGAGCCAATGCCCCTGGCGCTGTAAGGCTTTGTGAACTCATCATGGTAGTAATTGTGACCAGCTCTTGATTTTGAGTCAGACCTGTCAGTTTCTCGGCCATCTCTTCTTAGGTTGTTGGCCATTGGATCCAATTCAGCTGAGTTAGCTCTTCGATACTCGCGCATTGAGGTGTTGTTATTTTCTACCCTAAATTCACGCCTGCTGGTATCTGGTTTATCTTTTTGGCCGAAATCTGTGCTTCTGTTTAGTGGCTCTTTTGCGAGACTGATGCTCTTGGTTACCGTTTCATAGCGCTTGAGGTTAGAGCCTGAAGCAGGCTTCTGGGCTTCTTTGCTATCAGTGAAATCTAGATTTCGACGAGCGAGTGAGCCCCATCTTTGGTATTTGCTGCTTGATTGATCATCTCGAGCTGAATTAAGTCCACCTTTTTCGCCTGAAATTCCTGGTGATTGCTTTAGGTTAGTGGCGCTTCCTTTTTGCGGAGTTCTTGTGTCATCAAAATTTTCGGTCTGATGCGATTGAACAAGATTAGGTATGATGTGATTTTTATTGAGGTACCTTATGAAGACGTGATGGTGTATACATGAGTTTTCTTGCACTGGTTCCTTCGACAATATGGATTGACAGACAATTAGAGTCAAATTAATATCTAAATAGTGGGGTTCGCGGATCGCAATAATCACTAAGCAGTGACTTTAACGGATTTAGTAATAATTTTTATTTTGATGCTTTTCAGATCGCAAATTGAAGGAATAAAAATCATGCGAGCAGCTTTTATTCGAGTGATGCTCGATGACGAATGTTAAGTAATGGGAGGAGGATATCCGAAATTTAAGCTTATTACACATGTATTTCCATACCAGAAGCATAATCTGATTTGCTCCTTAATCTCTTGACTATCGACGTGAACGATAGAGGCTTCGCAATTCTTGAACAAAAATTATTACTCAATAACCTAAGCTACCCCTCTCATAATTTTAAAAATTTTCATTCTGGTAGCTAAGATGAGCTTAGTTGGTTGATAAAAGGCTTTGAAGCGATATTTATTGTGTTTTATTTTCATTACTTGAATTATTTCGAACTTTCGACTTGAAATAGCATGAAGTTCAGCCTAAGCAAAAAAACCCGTGAAGAGAAGAGCTGGGGCAGAAATAAAGATAATTTATTTCCTTCCCAAAGGTGGTGAATTTTCAAATGCAAATTGTTGGAAAATGAGCTCTTTTCAATTCATATGGGATCAAAGTGCATCCATTATGCTCATCATGCGATGGATCCTTATGAATGTCAAACTAAATAGTTGTTATCTGCTCAGTTTGAAATTATTTCCCCTTCATGTATCAAGACTAATTCCAAGTGAGAAACATTTGTTGGTGTCATTGCTGAGTCAAATTTATCATAATGTGTATGTACATACGACTGTAAGCTCTATTGGATCGATCGCAAGTGATCATAGCATTAATTTGAGAAGGTGATCCAATTTCGATCAAAAAAATTTCCACATCACAACGAAATTCAATTATAAATGCAGTTCTGCGGACATCTGAGAGTAAGGACCCAATATTATTTCTTGCTTTCTCTTTCTTTCAAAATGTTTTCCTTCTCCTTGGCAATGCACTCCATCAGTTCCTTCATCAGTGGCTGACAACCCAATGGCTCTTTCGATTCTCTGATACAATTCTAAACAATTTCTGATATTCTTGGTAAAAAGATTATGAATGGTACCTCGACTCTGCAACCAAATCGTTTGCAGCGCTGTTCTGCCTGGTGATGCAGTTTTACCGGATCCATTTGAAGTCTATTGTTTTTTTTTTTGAATATGTTTTTATTGTAGAGGTTCTAAACGAAATTAAGTCGATAATATCATCGAATTTTAGTAGTATGAGCTGAAAATCAAAGTAAATTAAAGGCAATGTTAATGGAATCAAGCCAGATTATTAAAAGTTCCTGGCTTGGACAGCGATAGAAGAATAAATGTCTTTCTTTATCTATTTTTTCTCCTTGTTCAACTTTCCAATTTCACAATCTCGTTTCTTCACAATTTATTTCTCCATTGAATGATTTGTTTTTCGACCTGAATAATCAACAGTATCATTAGATTAGATTTTTTCGACCTGACACTTTTAATACTTTGAATATTTTTCATATAAAGTTTGTGCTCATTTCCGACAGCACTTCTTGCAGACAACACATTCTCATAGCATAACTAGTTACTGATATCTCATAAAGAAATCCCATTTAACATACTTGATTTTTGTAAATAATCTTAGCTCTCTTGTTGAACTTTCTGTTCATTTTTGGCAACATCTTCTGCAGATTTCGCTTTTTTCTTAAATTTCTCAGCGGAAATCAAAACATTCTTTTTCCCTTCAGGACACGAATCTTTTAGAGTGCATTCTCCGCATCGAGGTCCAATTGGCAGACACACTTGCTGTCCGAAGCCGACAAATATTTCAGTCACCTCGCCCCAATCCTCTTTTTTCACAATATTTTGTAAAGCTACTCGAGTTTCTTCAGGCGTGTTTGTTTTTATAACTCCCAGTCTATTACTAATGCGATGAAGATGAGTATCCACAGCAATCCCGTCCAGTTTCTTCAGCGCATAGTTCAAATAAATCAAAGCTACTTTCTTCCCAACGCCAGGGAATTTCAAACACCCATTTAGATCCGTAGGCAATTTGCCATTCAAGTCTTCCTTTAACATCCGTGCGATTTCCTTAATGTTCTTTACCTTCGTGGCGTTGAAATTACATTCGAAGATAAGCTCCTTCAGTTTTGCAGGATCAATAGCATGCATGCTATCGACTGTAAGTCCATATTCCTTTAGCCTTTTCATCGCTTTGTCAACTGTTTGATCTTTCGTCTGAACACTCAAAACAGTTGCAATTAGGATTTGGAAATTCTGGGTGTCACTGTGAGCCTTCGGGTCAAATTGAGAGGAAGCTCCCATGGAATCTACAGGAGCATTGCGCTCTTTTCTCATTTCTTTGATGGCTCCATAGAAGGTTTCCCAATTAGAACTGTTTTCTATCTCTACTGAATCTGGTTGGAACTTAGTAGGCTCTGTGTTCTCTTTTTTCGACTCGTACTCGATTACGACAGGGTTGGCTTTTCTTTTCGTAGACGCTTTCTTAGAGCGCTTGCTTTCAACCAATTCTTCAAGATTAGATGAAAGATTTAAGCTTTCCATCTGAGATTTATTTATAGGATTGCTGTCTATTATAAATTTTATGCGCGAGAAGTAAGATCGGTAAATTCTGGTGGGAATGCAATAGAATTAGCTCTTATACTCAATGAAAAATTTGATAAGCTTGAGTATGTGAGTTTGAACTCATTACTGGAACGAATTGATCGCAACTATAGTAGACGAAGAACTTAGAACAGGTGTGAAGACCTATGAAACTTGCTCGTTTGAGAGAAATTAATTTTGTTAGAGTGTTTTCTCCCCTTTGAGCTATAGGCCTTCTGCTCTGGAATCTCATTAGTTTTAAACTTTGAATTAACACTTAGAAAGAGGGCAGCTCTGTAATCTAAATTGCACGAAGCTAGTAGAACGGTAAAAATTAAAGAGACAATCTTTACTTAAAATAAATAAAAAAAAGTGAGGGAAATTATTTGAAAGGCTAATGCAAAACTATCCATCGACAGTAACTGGCTTTATTCTCTCCCATGACACTCATTCATATTACAGAGGACTTTCCAAGAAGACAGACGCGGATTTGACGATAAATGCTTCCACGAAAACCTTGATGCCGGCTATGAAGAAAGAAAAGTAATTCATTCATGAATGCTTATCCTAACGACACCCACAATCCAGCCTTTTCTGCAAGAAATGAGAGAAAATCTCAACACCTTAGATGATTTTACTGATCGCCTTATCAACTATTCATGCGAAGCTATCGACATCGAGCAGATTACAAATCTTAAAGATATGATTGAATTCTGCGAAAGAAAAGGAATTTTGCCTCCTCAGGGAGAGGAGGAAAAAATTAAAGAGCTTGAAGACGCGGTCTTGAAGTATCTACAGTATGTTAACGATGAAATAAAGGACGTGAACAAGTTGGGCATAAATATAATCAACCAGCTCAAACCGCTCTTTAACTCTTGGTTCACTCGTGATTCTTTAAAGAAAGTGGCTGAGGCGAATTCTGATTTGATAAAAGAAATAAGAGATACGATAGCTCGGCATTGCGAGGAATATTTTGTGAGTTTTAGAAAGAAAATTCAAAAAGAAAAGGATCCGAAGCAAAAAGATTTTAAAAGAGCTGTTCATAAAGCGCAATCAGGAGAATTACAGAAATTTAGGAAAAATGTGAAAGGTAAGACTCTTTGTCTACGAGCTTTCAGGTATCTTACAAATATTCTGATGATAGAACCACAGGTTAGAAAGAATTGGCAAACGAAAGAATGGAATGGCGGCCAAGAGAAGGCTGACAATAATTTAGGAATGGAAGTAGAGAAACAGAAAAACGGCCAAGAGTGCACTGATTAATTAGTGTTTGTTGTAGGACTGATTATGTTACATATACTTCATTGTAGATGCGCACAGAAGTAAAATTTTTAATAATATATAGAAGCTCCCAGGCGATTAATCCCACTGTGAAGCTAGTAATTGTATTAGTATTACTGACTAGCTGAATTTTTTTCAATAATAACTTATCATTGCATCTTTACAGTTTGTCAATTAACAAAAAGATCGGAAGACAAATATTTTCTTATTTGATTCAGGACGACAATTAGCTGGTTATTTATCAGCTCTCTTCTCAAATTTATCACATAGCCAATTCCTTTATTAATATTTACAAGGTTAGTGCCGAGATTATTGAAAAGATATTTCTTGCGTTAGTTCTGTACTCTTTTTTTTGATATCATTATTATGCAGTTCGTATCCATATAAATAGCCTTAAAAAGGATTCATTTGATTAAAAAATTACAGAGTAAAATCTAATTCAAGAAGAAAAAATTAAATATCAGAATGGAAGAGGATCAGGAAAAGGCTTTTGAAGACGCCAAGAGAGTCGTCAAAGAGCAGGCTTACTTCATGAGAAAGTCCATCGACGAGGCTACCCTTCGTAGCGCGCTTAAGCATGCTGCAAATATGATCGGCGAGCTTCGAACTAACTACCTTTCACCTCGCGACTACTATGTTCTCTTCATGCAAGTGTTTGACGAGCTTAGACTCCTCGAGGGAGCTTTCAAGGAAGAGTATCGAAGGGGAAGAAAAATGAAGGACCTTTACGAGAGCGTCCAACACGCAGGCTACGTTCTTCCAAGAATTTACCTCCTTATCACTGTCGGCTCAGTCTACATCCAAACCCGCGATGTCTCTGCGAAATCGATCCTTTCAGACCTGATGGAAATGCTCAAAGGAGTCCAACATCCTTTGAAAGGTCTTTTCATCAGATACTATTTCCTCAAGATGATCAAGGATAAACTTCCAGACACTGGAAGCGAATACGAAGGGTATTCTGCTTCGATTTAGCTAGCAGCTTCTTACTGTTATTTTGTACTAGGGAAGGAGGAGATATCAATGACGCCGTTGCGATTATTGTCGAAAACTTGAAGGAAATGAACAAACTGTGGATCAGAGTTCAAACTCAAGGAGGCAAAGATAAGGTGAGAAAGGAGAAAGAAAGACAAGACGTTAAAGTAACCATCGGTGAGAATCTTGTCAGATTGTCCGCGCTTAATGGCTGCACGCTCGAAGTCTACCAGAGCACTGTATTGGACTCAATCCTCCAAATTGTAAGCATTTGAACGTTAGTTTGAACTGATGGTTAATATTTTCATTTGTAACCAGATCACTAGCACAAAGGACGCGATGTCCCAGCAATACCTTATGGATTGCATTATTCAAGCCTTCCCAGATGAGTACCACCTCCATTCACTCGAGAAACTTCTGCAAACTTGCGGACATATGATGCAAAACAATGTTGACGTGAAAACCATATTCATCCGATTGATGGACAGGTAACAATCTGATACTTTCGGTCAAATCGTAACCCGTTTATTCGCTTAGATTGGCTGAATACGCTGCAAACAACGAAGAAGTTGAGGATATTAAAGCTAAAATCGATATTTTCAGCTTATTTAAATCAAACATTGATCGAATCCTTGAAGAGCAAGCCCTTCAGATCGAATTATCAAAATTATTGGAACTGCAAGTTGCTTTCCTCAAGTTCGTGTCTCAGTGCTACCCAGCAAATATCGAATATGTGAACGAGATCCTCAGCTCTTGCTGCAACCTCTGCTCCAAGAGAACTTCTAGTGAAGTCAACGATGATTCTCAAAAGAACATCGTTTCCTTACTCACTCTTCCTCTCGAGTCACTCTCTATCACTGTGCTCTCACTCAACGACTATCCTAAGCTCATGAAGTTCCTTCCATTCAAAAAGAGAAAGATCGTTGCTCAAAACATCGCTAGAGTAATGATATGATTGCTTGATGATATTAATAATGTTTCTTTGATGATAGGCTGTTGCAAATTCATCAATCAACCTCAGAGATCTCAAGATTGTGAACCAATTGATCGACTTCCTTGTCCCAATTTTGAAAGACGACCCTGAGAACCAAGACCCTGACCCAACTGAGTTCGCTGCCGAGCAAACTTTGGTTGCTAGAATTGTGCATCTCGCTGTTCACAACGACGCTAACGAGTACTTCAACATGTTGAACCGCTTCCGTGAAGTGTTCTTGGCCGGAGGTGAAAAGAGAATGACATTCACCATCCCAGCTCTTGTCTACGCTTACCTTAAGCTCGCTGACTTCGTTCATTTCTCTCAGAACGATAAGGGTGAAGAGGCTTACGACCCTGCCACTGCCCCAGCAAATTACAAGGTGTTCAATAAAAACTTCAAGCCTTTCAGAGGAGAATTCACCTTCGATCTTACTGCGATCTACACTATCTGCAGAGAGCTCCTTCAGAAACTCGCTATGCATCAACCTGCTATCTGCTTGCACTTGAATTTGTCGCTTGTTCTCTCCATCAATGAGCTTATTCAAGGACAGCAAGTAACACCATTTCCTCTCTTTTTTCAATTAATTGGTTTCTGAAAGCTCGATGAATTCACTTATGATATTTGCACTGATATTCTCCAAATCTACCAGAGTGAAATCGCTGATGCTGATGCAAAGGTGCGAAACAATGTGCTTTGTCAACATTTCTAATAATTTTTCAATAAAACAGATCAGCGCTCTTACCGAGATCACCGCTGCCTTCCAGAGACTTACTTGCTTGAGCGAAGACAACTACGATACACTTGCATCAAACACTACTCAGTACAGTGCTAAGCTTTTGAAGAAGAGCGATCAGTGTCTTGCTATTTTGAAATGCACTCACTTATTCTACTGCCCTGCATTGGTAAATAAGAATTCGAACGAGCTCATTCATTTCTTAATTGTAGAAAAACCAAAACAGAGTCATGGAGTGCTTCAAAAAGGTGCTCAAACTTGCTGAAGTCGTTAATTCTTCACAATTGACGAACAAGAATATCGGACTCTATGTCGCAATTCTGAATAAATTCATTTATTTCCTGGAGCAGGACTCATTTGATGCGGTATATTTTCGACTCACTGCTTTTGTCTGACAAGTGCGTTATTATGATATTAGATAAGGGGTGAAGACGTTATGACTTGCGTTCAAATCATTAAAGACAAATCTGCTTCCTTGTCATCTCAACCAGACGCACAGTGGCTTCAAACTTACTTTAACAACACACTCGAGCTCATTGAGTACAAGAAGAACACCAATCAAAAGTTCAGAAATGTTTTCGGTTAAGATAGCTAGATAAAAGAGCGTCGTTCTATCTATAAATATCTAAATAAATTGATCTGAATACGACATCCATTTATGATTTTCAGAAAGCAATAGCTGAGGAGAACCTTAGCTTTCTTATAATAATATTTGAGTGAGTTGAAAAACATGAATAAATCATGAATTAAAGTAACATTTGCCAGTCAATCTCAGCTTGAATTTATTGTGGAAATAACCGAGTAGTGATAAAATTCTAAGGTCTGATGTCCTCACATATTGCATTAGGGAGCAGACTTATTAATCGAATACCCACAAGGATTGGTCTTTCTTCATTTGAGGAGCTCAAAATTGGTAAAAAACAAATACCCCTTAAATGCTCAGATTATGACCGATTTCTGATTTTGCAATTTTTCTTACGAGCGTTACTATTATTTTCAAGTCGAAATAGCTATCATGTGCGAGCTAATATGGGCTCATATGTATATAGAGTACCTTCCTTAGGCGGGTCATTTCATTATTAATCTTTCAAATTCTCAACGAAAACAAGATCTTCTAGGTTTTTAATAGATTTTTGAGATTTAGATAATCGCGTTACTTATGAATTGAATTTCCCAATGAATTATTTATGCATCTGTTCAACCACAATACTATTACTTTCAGTGTCAATATGACCTATTCAAGCAGATTGACAAAGACCAGTAGTTGCTTTAAAAAGGCGATTTAAATTTGAATCGTCCCTCTTAACGCAGTGGTCGGTCTTTCAGTCCCTCCCAGGAAAGGAATGAAAGTCTTTTGAACATCTTCGTCAGTAAACCTCAGATGTCCTCCTGGAAGTTCAACTTTAGTGATTTTCTTACTTTGGTCCAGCGTCTTGAGCCCAATATAATCTTCTTGATATAACTTCGTTTGCTCCATAGTTTGAAGGGTCAAGTTCTCATCATAATATTGGAACCAGGCGGTCTCTTTTGGATTAATGGTCACATCATCGGTGAACATCACAAGCATAACTTTTCCCAGAGAGCCAAATCTTTGTCTGTAGGTTTCATTCTTCGTGTCCTTTTCATTGTTAAGCTCAGGGAGGAAGCTGCAACTGTTCAGATAACTTTGATATGATTTCGCATCCTTGAAGTATCCAGCAGGACCAATGAAGTATTGAGCAGGGGTCGTATATACGAATTCTCTCACAACCCAATTAATCGCATCACAAATCATTCCGCTATTGCACACAGGAACTGTATAAACACCCATGTGAGGTCCGGCGATAGAGATATACTTGTCGACTCTTCCTCCGAAATCGCATTTTTGAATGATATGACGAGCGATGAGATTTCCTTGAGAAAGTCCGATGATGTCGATCGTCTTGTTAGCGAAGTTAGGATCGGATTTGAGAGCATTGCAAGCGTATTCGCTTTGATATTCCATTGTGGTAAACCAACTGAAGATGAATGAGCCGCTCTCAACGCAGGCAGCATAGGCTCCAGTTCCTGCGGTGAGCTTTCGTGCTAAGGAATTGACTCCTGGGAATAGACACGAGTCTCCGAGTCCGTGGAAAAGAGCGATAGGGTTTGCGGCATGAGCTGAGAACCCGAGCATCGCCAAGAAGAGTGAGCAAACTAGGAGATTTGAGAAGGGAGAGCGCATTTTTTTTTTGGAAAGTTAAGAGAATTAATTATTCAAAGAAATAGTAAATGCTGCTCAAGAGGAATTTTTTCATTTGAAATTTCGAGGAAAATTGGACCAGGAAGCTCTGGTAAAAAAAGAGGTTTAGGTGGTTTGACAGGGATTCATATTTCTTTGATTGATACTCCGTTGTTCAAGTCATCCCTTACTGTAGAAAGCAAATGGGAACTCTGCCTATTTTGAGAGTTTTATGTTGTTTTAGAACTACGAAATTCAAAATGCGAGTTATCAGTAGTATTCATAAAAATAATAGGGAAAACCTTTTCAGATTTCAGTAATGACATTCCTTCTTCTTCTCTTCTGAATTATCTTTATTTTGTTTTAGATCTAGTAGAGATATTTATTCTCCTGAAATACCCTCTGAATAGTATCAATCTCACTGAAATTGGATTCGATCTGCTATCCCAGATGCATAGTTTTCATGTTTTCAAATTTCAAATGATTTTCAGGATTGACAATAATGCATATATATATACTATCTATGGAAATTATTATGAACTTTCAAGTCTTTTTTTTCATCAAAGAAAATAAATGCTTATAACCAATTAGAAAATTATTGCCAAATTTTTGTTAAAGAATTGATTCTGCTGTCTTGAGTACTGTTTTAAAGCACGCTCTTACTTGCTGACTTTGAGAATCAGTCTCTTGAAATGAGCTCTTCAGGTAATGTTCTCGAAAATATTTTTTTATCATTGTGGGTGAAATGGAAGTTCTCATCTTGATTAACCTGCATCTGTGGAAATCCTTCAGACAAACAAACAAATCTAACTTGGCAAATCAAGTTGCTTAATATAAATGATGTTACGGAAGTTTTTCCGTCACCACATCTGTTTGTTAATGTTTTGTTTGAAATAAAATCGAACTACTTTATTAAGATTATTTTGCAAAAGATAGATGGCGGAGATCCTTGCCAAGCACATTGAAAAATTCATCAAATCCCGCGAAGGAAGAAACCTGCTCCTCTTTAGAGGCGGCGAATCGCTTGGAAACCACTCAGGAACAATAATCGGCTGGACTGACTCAAAGCTAACATTATTAGGTATTAGTTTCTCGATTTATGCAAAATCACAGACTTCTTAATCAACAGGCTCACACATCGACCAATTCGATGGCATCTACTCTTCAGATCTCAGTCGATCTATTGACAGTGCGAATATTGCATTAGGATTTTCCCGTGCGAAGAAAATAAAGCAAGATCCAAGACTAAGAGAAATTTACTTTGGTAAGGAAGAAGGCTCTCATTTTGATAGCTTGCCTGACCACGAGAAAGACCGGTATTATTATTCAAAATGAATAACTAGGTTAAATATTTTTCTTTCAGATTTAATAGCATAGACTTCGTTGCAAAGGAAGGAGAGTCTTGGATGGATGTCCGAAAACGTTCACGAGCGTTCTTTTCTAGTTTAAACGTTGGAAATTATCTTATATTTACACATGGTGGGCTGATATGTACCAATACATATGATTTGGGTCTCCAGGATAACATTACTAATGGAAGCTGTGTTGGACTCAGAGTTGATGAGAAAGGTACACCAACTGAACTGCTATTCCATTGGGAGCTTCCTGAAGTCAAAGTTGAATAAAATCTAGCTATTGTGGTACAATTGTAATTATGCCCTAGACGATTGAGTTACAGAATCTTGTTTATCTTTGTATCATCTATCATGTTGTTTATTAAATCAACAACTGCCTTGCCAACAAATTGATTGATGTGCAAAATAGATCCAGATAACAGAATAAAAATTCAAAGGAGGCCGATTTAAAGTGTTTGCAGCAACTTTATATCATTTCACCTTCTCAATGTATGAATCGCGATAGTTAAGAATTATATTCCTTTGGACGGGCAATTTTCACGAAAGAGAAAAAGTTGTGATTACAACCCTTGAAGAACCATTGTAGAATTTACTCATGAAAACCGAAACTAATTATCAACGCCACATGAAAAATCTCACTTCAATACTAGGAAATATGCGTGCATTCTCTATCAATGAGTTCTGTTAATCAGAGACATTTCTAGCTGTGGTCTATCTTTATTCTCCTCCTCTTGCTGCTCATGACTTTTATCTAACTCTCTTCCTTGAGTATCATAAGGCATCATCATGGTCACAATTGCAGCCACTACACATGTCACTGCATAAATCACAAATGGAAGCTTTGGAGTTATCCCAAATGCTGCAATTGAAATCCAGGGCATGATTGATGCTCCTATGCGACTAGCTGAGCTAGTGATGCCGAATCCTGTTGTTCTGTAGCTGGTATGATACATCTCTGAAGTGTAGATATAGATAACATTAAATGCAGACATCATAAAGAATTTCGAGAGAAAGACTAAAATGTTCATGATTACACCATTTGAAAAGAAGACAATGATGCATGCTATTGCACAACCCCAATAGCTGAGGGTCAAGCTATTTTTTCGACCGAAAGCAGGTTTTTCAATGAGCCAATAGCACGCTGCATATGAAGGTAGCTCCCCGAGAATCCCCCACAGAAGATCATTAAGACTCTCTCCTCCTTCATCACTTGAATCAGAGCCCTGAGCAGCATAGACCAGCGGAAGTATAAAGGTAATTCCATAATAAGCGAACGATAACACAAACCACATTATCGAAAGTTTACAAGTCACGGGCAAGTTCTCATTGATAAAGAGCATCTTAAATTTTGACTCCTTTGTAAAATTTTTATTTTTCTCGGATTCAATCCATTTCTTGAGATCTTCACGTTCATATTCGTCTAGTCTGAGCGCTATTCCTTGATTATTCATTTTGTGCATTGTGTTTAGAACGCTTATACCATTCTCAAATTTATGGAAGAGAGCAAATCTTGGACTCTCTTCAAGAATAAAAAATGCAACGACAATGGCTACTAGATTAGGCACACCAACCCAAAACAATAGGACCCTCCAATTTCCTGATGTGTAGGAGTCCAAGAAGATTCGAGCAAAAAACCATCCAAAGAGTTCCCCAGCCGTGAAAAGCAATGAGACAACCGACAAAGCTCTGCCACGGTAATCTTTTGGCGTTATCTCAGCGATATAAGCGGCGAAACAAGGTTGAATAAAGCCGAATGATGCTCCATAGCCTGCTCGAAGCCAAAGCATTGTATTGTACGTTGGTGCGAAAGCAGACAGAAAGCAAGTGATTATGCTCAGAATGAGACTAGACATATATATCTTCTTGCGACCTATATGATCAGCTAGGAGCCCCGACATAACGGAACCCACGAAAACTCCAATAAAAACTGAAGAACCGAGGCTTGATATTTGCGAATTACTGATGTTCCATTCTTTCTGCAAGATTGCGCTGAGTAATGAAATTGCTATCACTTCTGCTCCATCACAGAGATAATGCACTCCTAACACCAGATACACCCAATATTGGTACTTTCCGAGTCGTACTCGGTCGAGTAGAATGTCGATCGAGATGGGTGCGCTTGTTTCAAGTTCCATGAATGGAGGAAAGATCTTCTAATATTTTAAATTTTATTTCGTTTAATTTATCATGAGCCAAGAAGGTACGAGTCTTATGCTTATCTACCGTCAAATATATTGGAAGTTAGGAAACGAAAAATGACTTTCGAAATGGAAATAGTGACCAGTCAACCACCCTAATTGGCACAGATTACCATAAATAGTTATGTTGAACATTCCAAAATAAAAAATATCTGCAGACTGTGATTTTCAGGTCTGATCAAATATAATCTAATTTAGCTCATGGAATGATATTTCTTCGCATTTATTAGCAGTCAGTTCTTTGATGTTTTTTTGTTTTTTTTTGGTTGAGTCTTGCTTCAAATCAAATCAACCAACTTCTGAAGAACCATTTTATTTTCCGTGTAAATCCCACTCATGCAAAATATGTAGAAAACATTTATCTCATATTGGTTATCAATTACGAATCATCATAGATTTCATTTTCAAAAAAAGCCTACATACATCCATGTATACTAATTTAGTGAGAACTTTTCATCAGAGACATTTCCAAAAGTGGTTTATCTTTCTCCTCCTCCTCTTGCTGCTCATGACTTTTATCTAACTCTCTTCCCTGAGTGTCATAAGGCATCATCATGGTCACAATTGCAGCCACTACACATGTCACTGCATAAATCACAAATGGAAGCTTTGGAGTTATCCCAAATGCTGCAATTGAAATCCAGGGCATGATTGATGCTCCTATGCGACTAGCTGAGCTAGTGATGCCGAATCCTGTTGTTCTGTAGCTGGTATGATACATCTCTGAAGTGTAGATATAGATAACATTAAATGCAGACATCATAAAGAATTTCGAGAGAAAGACTAAAATGTTCATGATTACACCATTTGAAAAGAAGACAATGATGCATGCTATTGCACAACCCCAATAGCTGAGGGTCAAGCTATTTTTTCGACCGAACGCAGGATTTTCAATGAGCCAATAACACGCTGCATACGAAGGCAGCTCTCCAAAAATCCCCCACAGAAGATCATTAAGATTATCTTTGTTTTCGTCGCTTGAATCAGAGGTCTGCGCTGAATACATCATAGGAAGAATGAAAATAATCCCATAATATGTGAAAGATAATACAAACCACATGATCCCAAGTTTCCATGTCACTGACCAATTCTCTTTGTTGAAAATCATCTTAACTTTTGATTCCTTTGTAAATTTTTTATTTTTCTCAGTTTCAATCCATTTCTTGAGATCTTCTCTTTCATATTCGTCTAATGCGAGTTCTCTTCCTTGATTGTTCATTTTATGCATTGTGTTTAAAACGTTTATGCCATTATCGAAGTTGTGAAAGATAGCAAATCTTGGACTCTCTTCGAGAAGTACCATTGCGATAACAAATGCGATTAAGTTGGGAACAGCTACCCAAAAAAGTAAGACCCTCCATTTACCTGAAGTGTAAGAGTCCAAGAAGACTCGAGCACAAAACCATCCGATAAGTTCTCCCACGGTAAAAAGCATCGACACAACAGATAAGGCTCTACCACGTTGATCTTGTGGCGTTATCTCAGCTATATAAGCAGCAAAGCAAGGTTGGATAAAACCGACTGATACTCCAAAAAGAGCACGAATAAAAAGCATTGTATTGTACGTGGGGGCAAAAGCAGACAAAAAACAAGTGATTATGCTCATAAAAAGGCTGTACATAAATATCTTCTTGCGGCCAAAATAATCAGACAGCAACCCTGAAAGAACAGATCCCACGAATATTCCCAGAAACACAGCGGAACCAAGACTTGATATCTGTGAATTGCTGATGTTCCATTCCTTTTGAAGGATCCCACCCAGCAATGAAATTGCTATCGCTTCTGCTCCATCACAGATATAATGGACACCGAGCACTAAATAAATCCAGTACTGATACTTCCCTAATCGTACTCGATTGAGTAAGGAGTCTATCGTGATTGGATCGCTCTTTTCGAATTCCATATACAGGACAAATGTTCGGAAATTTAAATTCTCTGCTGAGTTAAATTTATTAAGATCAGCTGTTGTAATTAGAGTGACAAATGAAATGTGTTTTTTAGCCATAGGAGGATTTTATAGTTCACAAGCTTTTGATGCATCAGACGAATGAAATGTGCATGAATCGAGAATAAGTTCCTTAATTTGAAGGTTTACTCGGTCAATGACCAAATTGAAACACACAATGTCAAGGGCAATCACTCCGGATATATTGTCCGACATCTTCTGAGTATAACTAAAGTGGTTTAGTCAATATTTGCATCAATTTCGCAAATATTTGTCGAGGAAGTTCTAAAAACAGCTGAATTGAACTTAGTCTCATGAGACTATATGAAGCAAACATGCTACTCTAACGTAAATAACGAAGAATAAGAGCTGTTAGACCAATTTTTCTGAGTGTATATATGACAAAACTCAATCGTTAAAAGCTCTAGTCCAAGCAAATTAGAGATATTGTTCTGCGAAAGAATTTTGCTATGAAGATAAAGTATGAGAAAAATTCGTCTCACCTGTCATAAACTCTATCGGTTCGCTCTTTCAACCAAACAAAACAGTGAATTTCAAATCTTTGAAAGATAACCAAAAAAATTCAGTTTCATATATCGGATGTAAATTTCAAAAAGATGATGTGCATTCAGTCAAAATTTACTAACCAATACCTACATATAAACACCAAACTACTGCGAGTATTTCTTCAGAGGCATCTCCAACATCATGACAGTACTACCTTTCGTTTGCTGATCACTTTTATCCAATTCCCTTCCTCGAGTATCGTAAGGCATTGTCATGGTCACGCCTGCCGCAATTGCACATGTGATCGCATAGATTACGAATGGAAGCTTAGGAGAAACGCTAAACGCTGAGATAGAAATCCAAGGCATGAACGATGCTCCTAATCGACTAGCAGCGTTTGTAATCCCGAACCCTGTTGTTCGACAGCTGGTGTGATACATTTCCGGAGCGTAGATATAGATAATGGTAAATGCCGTCATCATAAAACATTTTGAGAGGAAAACTAGACTGTTCATTATTACTCCGGATGAAAAGAAGACAATGATGCATGCGATTGCACAACCCCAGTAGCCCAATATCAAGCTATTTTTCCTCCCAAAAGTTGAGTGCTCTATAAGCCGATACGTTAGAGCATACGAAGGCAGCTCTCCAAAAATCCCCCACAGAAGATCATTGAGATTATCTCCGCCTGTATCGCTTGAATTAGAGCCTTGTACGGAATAAACCAACGGAAGAATGAAAATAATCCCATAATAAGTGAACGATAACACAAACCACATTATAGCAAGTTTACATGTCACTGAAAAGTTCTCCTTGTTAAAGAGCATCTTGAGTTTCGACTCTTTCGTAAAATTTTTATTTTTCTCGGTTTCAATCCAGTTCCTGAGACCTTCACGTTCGTGTTCTTCCAATCTGAGCTCTCTATCTTGATTGTTCATTTTATGCATTGTGTTTAAAACGTTGATGCCACTCTCAAAGTTATGAAAGATAGCAAATCTTGGACTCTCTTCAAGATAGATTACAAGCACTACGAATGCTATCAGGTTAGGTACAGCGACCCAAAAAAGCAGAACCCTCCATTTTCCTGAAGTATAAGAGTCCAAAAAGATTTTAGCGCATAGCCAGCCGATGAGTTCGCCGACAGTGAAAAGAGTTGCTACAACAGACATTGCTCTTCCACGTTGATGTTGGGGTGTTATTTCAGTGATATAAGCGGCAAAGCAAGGCATCATAAAGCCAAGTGAGACCCCATAAATTGCTCGAAGTACAAGCATCAAATTATACGTTGGAGCAAATGCTGACAGGAAACAACTGACTATGCTGATGAAAAGATTGTACATAAATATCTTCTTGCGACCGATATGATCAGCCAGGAGCCCCGAAATAACGGAGCCGGCGAATACTCCAAGAAACACAGCAGAGCCTAGGCTTGATATTTGTGAATTGCTGATGTTCCATTCCTTTTGAAGGATTCCACCCAGCAATGAAATCGCTATCGCTTCTGCTCCGTCACAGATATAATGGACACCCAAGGCAAAATAAATCCAGTATTGATACTTTCCTAACCGCACTCGATTAAGCAGAATATCGATTGAGATTGGCTCGCTCTTGTCAAACTCCATAGCAGGTCAAATTTTTAAAACAATTTATCTTAAATCAATGACGCTTTATTCTTTTAATTAAGGTGACTCACGTTGAAAGTCTGACCTTTACAAAATTAGCCAATGAAAACTCTTTTTTTTGCTTGCCCACAAACCCTCCAAAGTCCCAGACCTTCAGGCAGATACATCCTATTGCAATTAACTTGTTCTCTACGAATTCTTTTTCAACTAATTATAAAATTACATATGTTAATTGTGATGAATTTTTGAATGCAAAACGAAGTTGTGGATTGAGTTTGTAGTTAATTTGCATGTATTGGATCGCTTATAATAGAAATAAAAAATTAAGCTTCACGGAAAAACGATGCAGACGATTTCCTCAAAAGGTTTTGATTTCGACGATTCGTTCATTACCC
>ENA-UOTX01001466-UOTX01001466.1-compost-metagenome-genome-assembly--contig:-NODE-1466-length-17489-cov-5.858833_pt1 | contig 17489 bp, 14 predicted proteins | sample MGYA00238143_ERZ746982 | MGnify/ENA primary metagenome ERZ746982 (study PRJEB28758, sample SAMN06268862) | compost metagenome | isolation source: single cell | place: USA: California, Emeryville, Joint... | reverse complement strand
ACTTCTCCTCTGGAAGGCCAACCATAATTCTCAATAAGCTTCCTGTCATGAGGTTGAACTAATGCAGCTTCTTGTGGGAGATCAGAGTAAGCTTTTATTCTGGCTGTGCTTGCCATCATCAAAATATAGAGTAAGATTTGTCTCATGCACCACTGAATGTAATCTGCTATTGCCAACAAGAGGCAGCAGATAAGCCCCACAAGCGATGGGTCCACATTCATCGAAAGCACTAGCATGATGCCTGTAGAAGAGAAGATTCCCGAAAATAAATCACAATAGAACCCAAAAGCTCTTGAGCTATCAAGATATCCATTGAATGCCCTGCAGTGGCGATTAAGCAGATATACAAAGTCATTCAGGAATCTTTGCTGCTGGTTATACACACGTATAGGGACCAATCCCGACAACGTCGTTGAAAAAACACTGTAAATTGGCCCTCGCGCAAGCAACTCGATACCTCTTCCTTCGATAATTACTTTCTTTGCAAATCGAATAAAAAATAAGAAAAACACCACTAGAAGTATTCCCGGGAGCAGCATCCAAGGAACGATCACCCAGACTGTAACAAAAATGGTACCAAAGTAAAAGGTTGCATCGAGCATATCGTTTTGAACATAATTCAGCATCCGATCTATCACTCCAACATCATTAGTAAATCTATTAAGTATTCTTCCAACTGGATTCGTGTCAAAAAACTCCATCGTAGCTCTAAGGACTCGTCTTAAAGCTTTATGATGCAAAGCGCTAGATGCACGATTCGTGCTTCTTACAAAGAGTACTTCTCGACAAATCAGACACCCGATCTGAGTCAAGAGAATCACGGAAAGAAGCAGCATCGCATGATGTTGCTCCCACTTTCCCTCTGCCCAGTATCCTAAGGCCCTGGTGTACGTGACGTATAATATCTCAACGACCGCACTACAGACAACCAAGATGAAGAGGCTGAGAAAGCTTCCGGCGTTTTTGAAGTAATACCAGTAAATCGGCCATCCAACGCGGCCGCTTTCATCTGTTTCATGAGCGATTAACTTTCCTGCCCCGAGTTTTTTGGGCTGAATTTTAGTTGAAAGTGGAGTATCGGTCAACCCTTTCTGAGTGATGACAGAATCCTCTCCTTTATTGCTGAGATCTTCAGCAAGCGCATCTTGATTAGAATATTTTACAGGAGGAGAAACCGTGTCTTCCTCTACTTCTTCCTCTTCTTCTTCATCTTCTCCTTCCTTTTCTCGATCCTCCTTCTTTTCAACGAACTCCTTTGCCTTTTTCTTGTCATGCTCAGTTTCAAAAATCGACATTATACTGCTGTCTTTTCTGATGATCTCATCAAGCGTTCCTTCTGCTTTGACCTTCCCATCATCCAAAACAACGATTTTCTCAGCTTCTTTCGCGAAATGGACCTGATGTGTCACAAGTAACACCGTCTTGTCCTTTAAAACACCTCGAATAGCATTCTGGAATAAATTCTTGGCGACCTTAGTATCTACAGCACTCAATGGGTCATCCAATAGATAGATATCTGCGTCTGAATACAGCGCTCTTGCCAGTGAAATCCTTGCTTTTTGTCCTCCAGACAAATTAACTCCTCTTTCACCAACTTCCATCATGTCTGCTTCAGGGAATTCTTGAAAATCGTCGAGCAAGCAGCAAGCCTCAACAACTCTGTTGTAAAAGGTCTCATTGTAAGGTCTTCCAAACAGGATATTCGATCGGACATTGCCAGGAAAAACGACGATTTCCTGCTCTACGTAAGCCAAACTCCCACTGAATCTAAGATCTCCAGTGACTTTAGGCACTTCTTTCAGGAACGACATCAACGCTGTAGATTTCCCGGAACCGATCTTCCCGACGATCGCGCATAACGTCCCTTTCTTCACTGTAAAGGTCAGATCCTTGAGCGTGGGAGTCTCGTATGACACCCCATCATGAACCAAATTACCTCTATTCTGGGCGACAGAACCCGCAGCTTCTTGCTTTTGTCCCCAGAAGGCGTTGAATTGACTGAACTCTACCCCATTACTCGCATCCAAGGGAGTCGACTGCGTCTCTTGGAGCGTCTGATCAAACTCCTCCAAATCTAAAATATCGATGATCCTCTGGAACGTCAAGCGCGCCTCAACGATGAATCGCATGGCATTCATTGCCGTCTTCATTAGACTGTTCCCAAGGAACGTCGTCAACATAATCGCTGAATAGACTTTCTCAACAGTGAGCGTATTTCCTGCCAGCCCATAGCTCAAAAAAATCGCAAAGCTGCCTATCGAAGGAATCAACTTTGACAAGAAATGCGCGGCAAACTGCTCTGTGTATTTAATCGACATCACCGAAGCCAACTCTTTCTCTCTCGCTTTATCAATCAAGTTAGAAAATTGCATTTCCCAGCTGTACATCTTCAACAAGCGAATTCCCTCTATCATCTCATTCGTTAGCTTGATCCTCTCATCAGTCACTTTGTTTTTCTGCGAGACATATTTGTTTGCGACTTTCGAAAGGAAGGCTTGATATGGCCAGGCTGATAATATCAATATAATTCCAGGAACAGCAGCCAACCCAAACTCCCTCCAGAGGAATGTCAGCGCTCCTGTTATCACAACCGGCGAAAAGAGCAAGTAGCACACCATCATTAAGTTATTTTCAAAGGAGTTAAGGTCATTTGCTGCTATATTCACGATCTTCCCAATGCTAACCCGGTTAATCGAATAGAAGTTAAGTCTGCTAATTTTTCGATAGAGGAGCCCTATAAGCGTCGGCTTCAGCTGGCCGACCAAGCGATTACCATAGAAAAAATTTGTGTGGTTGCCATGAGTCGCTGAAATGATCAGCAAAAGCAGTCCCAGGCCCCAGCGGTAAGCTTCGGCTTGATTAGATTGTTTGATTTGGAACAATAACTCGCGTAAGACAAAGGTAAATAATAGTCTCGAGAATTGTCCGATACACACAAAGAGCTGGATCACGAGCAATCGTTGCCAGAAGAGTTTAAGTATCGGTATGAGAAGAGAGCTTCGGTTGTACCTTCGGCGGTAATCTAGAAATAATTGTTCGAATTTTAGGATTTTTTGAGAGACTTCCTCCGATTTTCCCAGCATATTGAAGTCTTCGAGCTTGATAGGGTCGTCTGGTTTCTTCTTCCGAAGCCTCCAGATCTGTTTGATCGCGAAAATGAAATGAGAGCGGTTTAAAATGCTTGCTTTTTCGAATTCGCTAGGATCATTAGAGACTTGATCGTCGTAGGTTGCTGAATCAGGAAGAGAAGTCCTGGAGTCAGTGGTGGGAGATGAAACAGAAGTTTGTCTTGTGATTAGATATGGATAACTTGAACTGTCTGGTTTTGTGTTGAGTGGCATGGTCTCTGTGTTAAGGTTGTTTTTCGGGGAGGAAAGAATGTCAGGCTCTGTGATTTCAAGGTTGTCGTCATTATATCCGTCATCAGGTCCGTGCATTTGAGGGGGTGGTTGCTCAAATTGTTGAAGAGGCTATTGGTAATTAAATTAATTAACTTGAGATTCATTAGTCGAGGAATGCTAAAAGATATTGAGAGTTTCAAAAGAAAGTTTGCTGTAGACTGCTTCAGTAGAAATGAATGTTCTACAAGTGTTTCAGAAATACTATAAAAAGGAGAGCTCAATGAAAAGTTTGTAAATTCATGGATTTTGCAAATACATTTCCAGAGTTTCATTTCCGGAACAAGTTTTCAGGGCTAATCTTCGATTGCTTCAATGAGAAACTCGAAAGTGATTGGATAAATGCAAGCTCTATCCTTGAAGAAATAATTTTTCTCTGTTTTTCTCGAAACTTCTTGTGGGATATAATGGTTAGCTGAACTTGGAAGTTGATGACGCTGGCTTTTTAATTCTACAAGAATAACTGATTGCTGCACTCGATCTATGTCAGTATCAGTATCACTATTAGCGTTTGTGTGACCCTTTAGATGGAAACAGAAGGGAATGCTCTATAAGAGTACAAAAGATCATTTGAAGAAAGAGGTTTGAGCTAGAACCATGAATCTCAGATAGAGAGCCCAGAAAACGCTCTGCTTACTCCGTCTTCTCAATCAAATCTCCTCATATATTAGCAGTTGCTCTTCAATTTCGAATTATATTGTATTATTAGCGTAGATATCTGAGGTCTTACCTCAAATTAACTTATTGATAGCTTTACCCAAGCTTTGCGATCAGAATTGATGCATGGCTGATGCATCGATCATACACATCTAATGCAGTTATCAAAAAGGGGATCTCTGCACGACCTGATAGATTAAAATTTAATAGATGAGATCATCAAGCGATTTCATCAATAAATTCTAAATAAAAAACTGGATGGTCGTGCTCAGAGTAATCAAAATACCGTTATACAAGCCCCAATCTCTGGAAATTACTCAGAAATCCTGAAGGAAAATACTTTTAATCTCAGCCACAGAATCATAATGTTTCATCAGAAACAAAGAGAACGATATCCTGGATACTTTGTGAGGTAAAGAAAAAATCTAACGCTCACAAGTTACTTATCAGATATTTCAATATCGTTCATTCTAGCTCACACCTTCACTAATTTCTAACCTTATTTATTTAAAAAAAAAAGTGATGGCTTTATCAGCTTCTAGCTGCCATTCTTTACCATCCCAAAATGTTCCTGATGAATGCTCTTTTCGCCGCCGATGACCTCCTACTAGAAGACTTAAGCAATGATTCCAGTTCTAATTGAGAAATATTGAGGGTTAACTTTCGATTGAGATCAGAAAACGTTTAAAATTTTATAGAAGTATTTTAGAAATCGAATTCATAAGCGCATGCGCATTTCAAATTATAATTAATTTTCATCATCATCAAATCCTAGTATCATGGTCTCAACCTCCAAAGAGCAACCTACCAAGACTGCGCCAAAGCTTGCGGATTCCGTGATAAAGCACTATGCTAAGTATAAAAATACTAAAGATAGAATTAAATCTTTCCTGGTGACGGGCTCACGATTCGACATCGAAGACAAGTATGAAATTATCGATTGCGGTAAGCTTTAGAGCATTAGTCGATCACAGTATTAACCATTTTACTGGTTGATAGTTGGACAAGGCGCTTATGGCATGGTTGTAGCTGCAAAGGATAAGACTTTAGCTGCATCTACACAAGAAAACCCTTTGATAGCCATCAAGAAAATCGAAAAGGCATTTGAGCATAAAATCTTCACTCGGAGAACCCTCAGAGAGCTTAAATGTTGTCGTCTACTGAACCATGAGAACGTAACTGAAAAATCATTTTTGGCTCAAATTTATTTATTGATTTGAAATTAGGTGAGTAGTATAAAAACAATTCTGCTTCCAAAGTCTCGAGAGCAGTTTGATGACATGTAAGCCTTCTATCTCTTCAAGTTAAGCTCATATATCCTACCAAAGTTACGTTTACTCTGAATTGATGGAAACGGATTTGGGATCCATCATTAAGTCACCTCAGACTCTGTCAGACGAACATATTCAATTTTTCCTCTACCAGATCCTTAGAGGGTTGAAATATATTCACTCGGCTGGAATTCTGCACAGAGACTTGGTAACTATCCAGTGTTTTTTCCGAGGTGACAGGTTGTTATTTCTAGAAACCGCGAAACTTGCTTGTAAACAGCAACTGTGATTTGAAGATTTGCGATTTTGGGCTCGCGAGAGCAATGGGTGCAGAGTTGAAGAAAACCAAAGCAAGTGTAATGACAGATTACGTTGCGACTCGATGGTATAGAGCTCCAGAACTGCTTCTTGGTTATAAAGAGTATGATTACGCAGGTAATCGTGTGATCAGTGCTATAGTTTCTAATATTGAGATAATAAACAGTCGATATGTGGTCGGTTGGTTGCATTCTCGCAGAACTACTGAAAAGAAAAGCGTTCCTTCCTGGAACTGAGAGTAATTTTATGAAAAAAACGTTGCCTATTATGCTTCATCAAAATTAGCAATGAATCAATTGGAAATGATCATTGATGTCTTTGGAAATCCTTCCGAGGAAGACCTAAATGCCATTCCTCGAGAAAAGGCCAGGAAACTACTTAAATCGTTCCCAAAGAAAAAAATAAAACCTTTGGAAACTTACTTCCCAAATGCAAATCCTAAGGCTCTTGACCTCTTGAAGAAACTTTTAGTATTCAACCCTACCAAGAGAATCACCGTCGAGGAGGCTCTGAAACATCCTTACCTTGAGGCTCTTCATTTCCCAGATGACGAAGTAATTTGCAATTCTGTAATAAGTAAAACTCATAAACGAATTTCTTCGATTGCATAGCCAACCAGAGAACCTGTTCCTCAAGCAGAATTCGAATTTGAGAAGTATGATTTGTCGCGAGAACAGCTTAAAGGTAATAATCTTTCTCAAACTCTTCCATTGTAATGACGACCATCTGGATTAGATATGATATATGAAGAGATCCTTCTGTATCATTTCCCTGAATTCCGTGCCGAATACGAAAGTAAAATTAAAAAGGGACAGAGTGTATACAATTTCATTCTCACCAACGATAACGCTCTCAAAGTATATCATGTCTTGAATTTGATAATATTTAACATTTTCTTCTTGCTTTAGCCTGGAGAGAAAGATCCAGAGGATGAAGAGGACGAGTAATAAATAATATCGGTATGATACTAGCGAGTCAGCAGTCTAAACACTCTTTTGAAGCAAAATAAGCTCACAGCCTCAGCTAACTTATTTATTTATTGTCCGAGTCGATGATGATTAGGTGTGTAGAAATAACGATTCAAATTTCATAGAATTGGTAATGAACATGTAAAAACGGGCAGATTACATGAAAAAATGAAACATGAAATCTGATACAATTTCATGAAGTCGACTATACTTTAATACTTAGAATTTGGATCAAAAGAGTCATATTGAAGAATGACGTAAGTAAATGATATTGATATTGTGAGCTTTTTATACAGTGATATTTCAGATGGAAAAAATTTTTAATTTTCATGCTAGCCTTTAAAAAAAAGATGCCATGTTCCCATCGTGAAGTCAGCGCATTTTGATGGCCTTGATTACTAATTGAATTTTTATTTTCTGGTGACATACAATCATTCTATCAAGAAGGCGACGAGTGGGTAGCTTCGATTGAATTCAAAGTTAAGGTGATAGTGGAAACTTTTGATCCAAAGGATCCAAAACTGGAATACAAAGAGCAAATAATCATCCAAGATGAAAAAGCACTCTTTGGTGAACCGATGCAAAAGGCTGAGACCATCCGATTGACTGAATGTTGCTGCTGCTGCCGCCGTGGAGAGACTACAATTTCTCTTGGATTAGAGAAAAATGCATTGATGCCCGGTGAAACAACTAATTTGATATTTAAAGTGGATAACTCCCTAGGCGAATACAGTTTCACTCGCGCCAAATGCGAACTGGTTGAGAAAATATCCCTTGGAAATAGTTATCATTTTACCAATCATGTTGTAGTGGTAGCACTACCAGGAATTAAAACCAACAACAGTTTGCCTGAGCAAAAGGTGAGACTAACTCTACCTCCCTACAACCCTACGAAACTCAAGGATAAAAGGATTCCGTATATGGACGATTAAGTTATGGCTTTGTCGATAAGATGACGAATACTCCAGATGAGCTCCATCTTACCACTCAAGGAGAAATTGTGACTGCTCAATACTTTTTGGCAGTTGAACTTAATATTAAGGATTTTGATTGCCTTGTCAATCCGAAGGTCATGATTCCTGTCCAAGTCTATGTCCCTCCTTATACTTTAGCATACAACGATGTCGTCGCTCCGCTTGGCTGGAATCCAAAAGTGATGCCGGCTGCAAATCTCCCTATTGAAAGGGAACCTTTAGCTCCTGTCACTAGTTATCCTGGTAGAAAGCAACAAGAAGGCCAGTTGATCTCCCAAATGCAAGCGAATGATAATAACATGAAGCCTCAGAAGTACTCTGATTACAACACGTTCTCATGAGTGTGATATATTGAGGAGAAGAAGAAATGCTCGAACCGACTCTCAAGCCAGATTACGAAGTCTTCATAAATAGCGAGGCGAGAATCGAGTAAAATACCAATATAGCTTCATTATTTTCGTTTCTCTTGCAGTCATAAATGGGATTTATAAGAAAATATATATCAAATTCGAAAATATTCGCAACAATTGCTCAATAGATTACAAAAAAGCATTGGTCAATAGCATAGCTTAAAATCACTGCAGTAATAGCTTATTGGATTAATTTACCCATGCCGCTAATCCTTTTTTGCTTCACGTCAACAAAATCAAATTCTTTTTCCTCATTTTGTAGAATGAGCAGGTTTCGGTTCGTAAGTTGCGCATAAGTGGATCTCACTGTGAAACGAAACATCAATGAGGAGGAAGGCTTTGTGCCCATCAATTCCCAGAATAAAAGGGATGTTTTACTTTTGTACCATGTGATGAGCTCACCATGCATGTAGCATAGATTTTGCGTGGATTTGGTCGATCGAGCAGGAATTTGCTCATAAGACGCAATCGAGGGAGGAAAACTGAAGAATTCGTTCTTGGAGTGTCTCAGCACGACAATCGTTTGATTATTTTCTTTAATGACAAGAGAATTGGATTCGACTGTAAGATCAAATATTGCTTCGATTACAAGCCTCTTCGGAAAACTTTTCCTTTGTACTAATGAATGTTCTTTCTGATAGACAAAAAGAACTAATTTCTAGATGTTTTTCTTGGTTGAAGAGTTTACTTAACTACATTATATGAAATCCTTTCGACGATTTAGACATATCTACTTCGACCCATTGTCATTGTTCTATCACAATTCTTCTTCTAAATGTCTTTCGCAAAATCTTCAAACTCTTTCTCAATGTTCGGATCCCGCTTCATTATTTTCATCATCAATGCTTGGCAGCGAGCACTAAATTCCTGGAATTTCAACTGAAATTCAGGATCCGTCTGCGCATATGTACTCAACGCGGCAAAGTGAATCTTATATGGATGATCCTTATAACCACTCAGGCCCTCCTCGATCAGTACTTCCACACTAGCACAGAGATGATAGATCATTATTATTAAGTCATCCAAAATTCTTATTACACAGCAGACACTGCTTCGTATCCTCCAAGCTTCCTTAAAACTTCTTGCATATCCCCGTTTTCAATTGCATCTTTACCAATTTCTTTTAATTTCATCAGTTTGGCTTTCATTGCCTTTGCCTGGAGTTGAAGTGTTCTCTTGGGCGTCAGGGATGAAGGAAGTGATGATGGCATTTGATGTTTACCCCTCACTGCATTATCCAAATCTTGTGTAATTGCATTTATCGCAGCTGTCACATCCCTACATAAGGTAAATGGTATCATCATTAAAGAAGATCGGTACTCATCATCCTTGTATTCAACATTGATGGCATTAAACTTTGATTTGGGTTACCTCTATCAATTAGCTCATTCTTCATATCTTGAGCAATGTCCCTTGATCCATCATAGGCTGCCACCATCAAGAAGACGGGACATGCTTCATATCTTACCTCTTGAAGAACTTTGATGACAAGGTCCTTCGATAGCATGGACTGGCTGTTTTCCCATTCTTTTTCAAAAAATAGTATGAAGCTCTTAGGAATGCGAGTCCTAACCCTCCGATTGCTATGTACTTTACCCATTTATTTTTGAGTTTAATGTTTGACATCATTCTTAAAATGGAATTTTAATTTTTTTTTATAAAATTAATGTGTGGCTAAAAGCTTAATTGAAAAGCTATAGTTTCTTTCATTGACGATTCTATTAAAATGTTGTTTCCAGTCTAAATCGAATAAATTTTGAGTCCAGAAATAGCAGGACCAAATCCTAATTTGGAAAGTGTGTTAAATACATAATTGCCACGGAATAATTTTCACTTTAATTAAATACTTCAACTCCCAAGGAAAAAGCCTCTATACGTAATTTATTCGCAGTAGCATTCCAATGAATGTGAATTGGGGTGACTAGACAACACCGGGAAAGCCTTGCTGCACCAGAAAGAGAGAGAAGAACAAGAAGAGCTTCTGTAGCTCATGTAAATTTTTCGGGATTATCAATACTAAAGTGTATTGTTGAGTATTTTTCTGATGGCCAAAGACTCATTTCCGCTGGTGAAGATAAAATAGAGTGAATCTCATATATATAAAGCACAGTTCAAAGACCCCAGAGTATTTTGAATGAAATGATTAGGAATCCCATTAGAATTTCTCAAAGGTCATATTTCTAAAGCGATGAGTGCTAAGCCACTTCTTTTGCGACATGCAACACACCAGACTTGAAGAACTGCGTGTTTTTATTCTGAAATCTGAACAAATGAAATTATTTCATTACGAATAAGTATTAACATTATGAATCAACACTATTACACTAAACTAAAGTTGGGAAATGCTTTAGAGAATACTGCGTGTCTGCAAGAAATTTTAAACTGCCAAAAAAAATAATAACTGCGGTCTAAAAGTCACAATCTATGGCTTTTTTACATGAATTAATTCTGTTAGTTGCTGCAAACTAAATGTTATTGCTAATAGAGATTGTGAAAACGGTTTCAGATCAAAATACATAAAAGAAAGAACTTAGACGGGAGCCAACAATTTACAAGCAATTATTGTTCTCGTTGATAAATCATAAAATGTGAGTTGCTCCTGATAGCTCTGTTCCAACTTGAGAATCAAAAGATTTTCTTATTCTTGGAGCTTTTTGGTTCAGAAATTCTTATCACTTGTTGCTGGAAGCTCGGTAACTTTCGAATGGCTCTTGATATGCTTCGCTGCTCGTTTCTATATCCAAAGTATTTGATGACCTCAAAAGAACATTACAATAACAATATGTGTTACCTTTTTCTTTTTTCGTTTCGTTTGCAATTTTGTTTTGGGCTTTTTTTCACTTATTTCTAAAATCGCATCCTAATGGCAAGATAAATTGATTCCATAATTCATATTGTCTTGAACTTTTGATTTCACCTTCGAGAATAGTTCCATATTTTCCTTCTGTTCTTCCAAAATTTCAATTTGTCGTACTTTCGGAAGGACTTCACTCAAACTTTGGCATTCCTTGGCATTCAAAGAGATGGTTTGTTGGTACTCTGGACACTTTTCTATCTGCTCGAAGTAGTAGTTTTGTGTCGGATCAATTATTTCAAACTCGACATAGCTTTCAATAGCTTGATCTTGTTGATTTGGCTTCACGAAAATAAAAAGTTTGCGTCATGTCTTTCACGAGAAAATATTTTACAGTCCTATCATCTTCCTCTCTCTGGAATTTTTCTTTCTCGGAATCCTTGACATTTTCTTCTATCTTTTTTTCTTGCATAAACTAGGTTGCAAATTTAAAGGAGATATTAATGCGACTAAAGATGAAACATGAAAAGTACAGGAGTAATTCTTGAGAATTCAGTAGTGTCATAGTGGAGAGGTTCATTTCTCTCTGTGTTGTTCGCAGGACTAATCACACGAGGAGATAGCTATATTGAGAAGATTTAATTATAATTAAGGAAATATAATAGTTACAGAAGTGTGCTCAAGTTTTAAAAAATGAGACCCATCCTCTTTACGTGGACTGCTTAATATATCTTGAGCTGTGTTCTCGACCGTTGTGATATGAATGTTGTTGGCTTTTCGAGTGACATTATGTATTTCCTGAAAGAGATACAGGGGTGTTAAATTCAGATTTGACTTACTTGCGCTGTATTGGTTGATGGCTTCTCTTCTAATTCTTCTAGTTGTGGCAAATCTCCATTCAAAATCAAACGTGCATCATAATGGCCATCATCGATGAGTTGTTTCGTCAAATTCCGAATAGATTTGGATCTCTTTTTGTTTTCGATTATCAATTTGATTGCAAGAGTATTGACTATGAAACTCGAAATAGGAGACAGCAATAAATCTTGCAATATTAGCTGTAGAAAATGAACTTTCCATGGAGTTTGATAACCTTCCAAGTTATACTTGGAACAAATAGAAAGTCCAACGATGAATGCTATGAGGGCCATTCCGAAAATCAACAAGAAATGTAGGTTGAGCCTGAGTGATCTGAGTATACGCAATATTCTTTTTTGTGTAGTGTTCCTATATGTAAGTAATATAACGGGAATTAAGCAGACGAAATGAGGGTTGCTATTAATTGTTACCTTGGACTCGCTTGCTGTTTGCGTTGATAATGACGTAAGAACTTCTCTAAAAAGGTGTGTACTGGGATAGCAACCAAAAATGGAATCAAGAATATTGTGAAACTGAAGGAGCTCTAGTCAATCATTTTAGACGTGCTGGAATATTACAAACAGAAAATTACCTGAGTATTATGAACTGCAGCTGCTAAAATAAATAAGATCATGACTCGGATAAAGAAAAGTGCTGATCTGCTGGCTTTGTTGATCACTTTATCTTTGTAGAGAAAAATAGAGAGCAGAGGGTGTGTCGCAATGAAAGTCATGAGCAATTTATAGGTAGAATGCGGTTTGATAATGATATTTTGTCTTCTCTTTGCAATGAGTTTGTCGAAGATTGAATACGTTTTGCAACATATTGTAGAGAAGAACGCTGCTAAAATAAATCCCGCAAAGAGACAACACACTGTCGAAACTGCCCAAAGTGGAGCTGAAGGGCAAACACTGCAAATCCCTTTCAAAGGATCTGGACAATAATCGGGACCTGGACAAGTAGGCAAACATATCGAGGAATTTGGAGATGGTTGCAGATAGAAGCCTGATGTACAGGAGAGGCAAGAAACCTCATTCAGATTCAAACTACTGCAATTCTTGCATGGCGATGGGCATTCTGTGCATGTGAGTGTTTCTTTATTCGCATAATATCCATCAGAACATGAACTATTACAGGTACTTGTCGAAGAATTGAAATAATAACCTGTCATGCATGCAGAACAACTATCGGCCTGTCCATCTGAACAGTCTGCACATCCTAGACTGCAGGGTAAGCAAACTTCGGTAGAGGAGTCACTCCAATACCCAGGCACTAAAGAACAGGAAGTAACACACGCTGTTTTTGATTCAATCCAATAATATCCTGGTCTGCAGCTAGTGCACTCAAAATTAGTTGGCCCAAAACAAGTAAAGCAAGCTGAGTCACAAGGAGAGCAACTATTAATAGATTTGTCGAGATATAATCCTGAAGAACAGGATTTAACACACTTCTGAGTTGAAGGATCCACTTGATAGTTCACTATACATGACTGGCAATTAGAAATACTTGTACATGTCACACATGGCGAGACACATGGACTACAAATTCTGCCTGTTGTATTCTTCCAATAACCACTGGGACATGTGGATGAACAAGCAGTTGAATTTGGCTGCAAAAAATAGTTTATGTTGCAAGAAGAGCAGTCTGTTCTGCTTGAGCTTCCGCAAGTTGCACATGCAACGTCACAAGATGAACAGGTGTTAGTTTGGGAGTTGGCCCATGTACCAGGAGAAGAAATGCAAGAATTCAAGCATGACTTGGATGATTGCTGAAGAAAATAACCTGAATTACAACTATAACACTCATTGGCCGTAGGTCCAAAACAGGAGGTACATGCCGGATTGCAAGGAGTACAGGTATTGCTTGTTGTATTTTTGAAGAAGCTTGTGGGGCAGGACGTCAAACATTTGTTCTCATTTGGTTGCAAGTAATAACCAGGTTTGCAGGAAATACAATTCGATTCCAAATTTCCATTGCAGGCTTTGCATGTAAAATGACATGCGATGCAAATGGTGGGCCCCAATATCCTTCTGGACATGAATCAAGGCAACCCAATGAGGTACGGGGATCGAGGAAGTAATTACTTGAGCACGACGTGCATGCATTTTTTGAAGAACCTTGACAGGTAATACAAGCACTATCGCAGGGAGAGCAAGTATTAGTTGAAAAGTTCTTGTAATACCCATCAGGACAAGTAACAATACAGCTTTGGACACCGTTAACTGGTGGACTCAAAAAATAGCCAGAGTGGCAAGACCGGCAATCATTACCAGCGACGCAAGTTATACAGCTTAGTGGACAAAAGTCACAGTAGCCAGTATTTCTAGGGTAATAACCATTAGGACAGGTTTGAGTGCAAATTGTCGAGAAAAGTTGTAAGTAATACCCTGCTGCAGTGTTACAAGTTTGACACTGCTCCTTTCCCGGTCCAGTACAAGTTAGACAGGCATTATCACAGGGCGTACAAAGATAAGTATTGCTGTCGCCATAATAGCCATTAGGGCAGACCTCATAACAATTACTCTTACTAGACTGCCAAAAGTATCCTGGGGCGCAAGAACTACAAAAGCTATTATTTGTGCATGTGCTGCATTCTACCCGGCAAAATTGGCAACGCTGATACTCGTCGCTATAGGAACCAGGAGGACAACTTTCAAGGCAAGTTCCTGAATTTGGTTGCAAATAGTAACCCGGGTTGCACTTGGTGCAATTATGTATTGAAGGCCCATTGCAAGTATAGCAAACCGAGTTACATGGATAGCAGACTCTGTCTGTGTCATTTGTATAATAACCATTATTGCAAAAAGGAACACAAGAATTGGCTTGACCTGAAACTGTATAAGCGTCAAAGACACAGGAATGGCACATCTTGGAGGAAGGCCCATCACATGTCAAGCAAGCGCGCTGGTGACATGGATAACCATCATATTCCATACAAGAGATTTCTCCCGTGTTAGGAATCATTTGATTTGAGTAGGGGCAAATTTCCCAAATTTTGTAACCATCCAAGAGACCAAAACCAACACAAACAGGAGAATCATCGAGAAATGTGATATTCCATGAACAATAGCCTCTTTCGTTTGCGCAAGGATTCCCGTAAGTGATAGTTTCAGAAGTAGTCGCAGCTGAAATAGTATTGTCAGATACCGTGATATTTTCGTTCGTTTGGAATCCCAACTCTGTGGGAGAAGCGCTTGTATTCACTTGTCCAGCACCCAAAAAATGTACCACAAAATAAAAATCATCAATCTTCTGATTTGTAAAAAGACCTGTATTAACCATGTACCATCCGCTGTTGTCATTAATCTTTTCAAAATTAATGTAACTTGATGAACCCATCGACAATCTCCAAGTAACAGTGGTTGAGATTTGAATCGCTGGACAGGTTGTTCCATAGACTAGAGAAAGCCATAGGACCAGTAATACTGACTTTGCGTAATAAGTCATCGAGTGTTAATTTTATTTTATAATGATTCTTCTGTCAAAAGATATTTAAAATTAGGAACATTTTAATCGACGAGTGGCATGCTAATAGAAAACTTTATCATAATAAATTAGCAAATAGAGCTGGAAAAAATTGGATGAGTGCATGATTCGAGTACACTCATAACAATATGAAACTTCTTTGTAAATCAAAATGAAAATTCAGTAACTGTTAGAACCTTCATGAGCAACCTTCGACTGATGAGCCATTCCCTCTTCGCTTGTCAATTCAGAATCCTAAAATATGAGAGTCTACTCATGAAAAAAAAGAAATAAATTTTCTGTATTTCGATCTCCTTCAAATATTTTCTTCGGTCTCATAAATTAAAATTTGAGTTCGGAATCCAGAAGCGTAAGTTTCTAATTTATGAGTTAAATGTATATAATTAACTTTGAATACTTTAAAAAATTACTAAAATACCTTCTGATATTAAAGAAAAGTTTTGGAACCAAAAGTAAACTCAGAGCTTCCAAAATGCATGAATTTGATTGCTTGACGAAATTGAAAGGTTTTTCTGCATCATGAGAGAAAAGACAGCAGCATTGATGGAATTCATGTAGATTGTGTTGCCATTCTCAGTATTCATGTCTGTCGATCCATCTTCTTCTCATGGCTAAGAGCCACTTTCCTCTTGTAAATTCAAATTTTAGGTTATCTCTTATTAGAGCAAATTTCAACGTTATTCGAGAATTTTAGTCAATAACATGAGAATTTCTCGACAGAATCGCTTTCTAAGGAAATTGCGGTGGCCTAACTTATCTCGCTCCAGGACATACCAGGTTTGAAGACTGAAATCTGAACACATGGCATTATTTCGTCATAAAAGAGCGATAAAATTATGAATCAGTGCTATTACACTAAAGCTAAAATGAAAGATGGTTTTGCATGTTGCTGTGTGTATGTAAGAACTTCATGGTCTCTTAGGATAATTTTTCTTTGTTTAATTTACAAACAGCAATAAAAATAATCACTACCATCTGATACTCTAAGTCGACGGCATTGCGCCTGAGTATGAATACTCTTTTTCGAAAAAACATGAAGTATTTCTGTTAGTTGCTACGAAATAATACTGTTTTTTGTTTAAGTAAGATGGAAAGAATGTAAGGGAATAATATGTCAACCCTTCTCTCTAAAAAAAAAGGACCTTAGAAGGTCGAGTGAGTAGAGATTAATGCTTTCTTTAGTAACTTATTAGAAAAACCAAGTGTAATTAATCTAACAGTCAAATACTGCCCCGAGGGAATAGGTCATCGATGACCTCAAATGATTCGGGTGTTTCGAGTGATTTTATTGTTCAATGATGAATTCAGTTTTCAAATATATTCCAGGTGATTTAATTGATAAGTTGCCTGTTATTTATTAAGTGACTGATGTACTCCCAAGCTTCAGAATCCTGAACTGAGAGAAAAGTGAAAAAGCAACGACCCTCAAGTTGAAGACTCGCAAAGATCTTAGTAGTTAGGGCTATTCGTGCGTTTATGATTCTTTGCAACAAGTAATGTCGATTCTTTGAGGAGAAAGGACGCAAATTCTCTTCTCATCAATGTTTTTCTCGCTCTCAGTCAAGAAAAAGCGTTTCAAGAGTTGGCTCAACTTAGCATCTTTATACCATCTAACTCGACTAAAATTTGAGTACGAAAATCAAAACCACAAATCCTTATGTTGAAGGGACTTTAAAAGCATATATTTAACTCTGGATAAATCCCTCGTTAATAAAATAATACTTTCTACTCCCAAGAAAGAAAAGTTTGCAAACGCATCTTAAATCCAGAATCTTTTCAGTATTTGTGAATTCGAGTTGCCAGAAAATGTTGGAAGAGCTTAGCTACATCAGAGAGAGAAAAAGATGTGAGTGATGCGTTTGAGGCGAAAAAATTTGTGGTGAGGGCGAAAAGAAAATTTGGATTTGTAGGCTGGGAACCCAAAATAGTTTGTGAAATGTCGTGTTCGTTGGCAACACTCCAGACGAATGGCCACATTGAATAAAATCCTATTATAGACTGGAGTGTTTGGGTTTAGAGAAGGTCATGGTGACCTGAAAAGTTATTTTGGAAAGAAGCTCAATGGTATAATCAACTGCTATAAGCTGCTTCATGAAATACGTATTATTTTGTTTGAATCGAAAGCCAAGATTTGGCCAAATAAATCTACCCTTTTCATTATGAAAGTAAATGTTCGATATCTCCAAGGCTCAACGTGACTTATTCCAAACTTAATTTATTTATAAAGCCTTTTTAGAGAATACTAGTACGATTTATTTTCTTGAAAAGAGACCTTTTATTTCAATTTTGTTCTAATGAAGATGCTGTTTGAAAAACCAACGTGTAACGAATCTAACAGTCAAATAGACGAAGCGA
>ENA-UOTX01001465-UOTX01001465.1-compost-metagenome-genome-assembly--contig:-NODE-1465-length-17506-cov-14.226576_pt1 | contig 17506 bp, 5 predicted proteins | sample MGYA00238143_ERZ746982 | MGnify/ENA primary metagenome ERZ746982 (study PRJEB28758, sample SAMN06268862) | compost metagenome | isolation source: single cell | place: USA: California, Emeryville, Joint... | reverse complement strand
TATGTAGGCAAGGAGTATCGTGAAAAATGTTTGGAAGCTGGAATGAAAGATGTGTTAGAGAAGCCGATTACAATTGACAGACTCCGAAGTCTGCTGTTAGATCAGAAGAAATAATTGTTAAAATTCTGCATGATTCCATGTAATATAAAGAGTCATTTATAATTCGAAATCCGGCATCGTTGTTAGAGTATAACTATAGAGTTTTTTTTTAGAAGTACAGAGAATTAATTCATTTCTTTTCCCATTTCTACTTTTGCATTCTCTAAAAGATTAACAAATATCTTTTCTTAGAAAATAGGAAATCATTCATTTCTTAAAGGGAATGACAGTTTCTTAAGGAGCCAATTTCCAGTGAATAATAGCAAGGACTTATTTTGAGAGTGTCGATATGAACTTCCATATTTGAAATCTTACCTTTATCGGAACTTTTCATTCTCATCAGACCAACAGAGAACAACTCTTCAAATCTCATTATTTTCACTGTTTTTCATTATACTTCAAGAAAAAAATTGGATTCCACCAAAGTCCTCTGAGAAAATGAAGAGTCTAGAGTGTTGTTATTTTTGCGATTTCTCTTAACGAATGTTTCCTATTAGTATCTCAAAGAGATTATCTACATTTGGGACCTCTCTTCTGAATCCAGAGCTGCCACCTTACAGAAAAAAATTTAAATAATTTTACTGGTCATCAGAGCTGAGCGTTCATCCTGTACAGTAATTCAGATTTAACCCTCCGTCTAGTGAAGAAGCTCTTATTGTTCTCAGGAAGCTTCGCTTCTTCCGCAAATGGAAGCTTTAGCCTCTTTTAGTCTATACGCAGAGCAAATCCATGTCAAGCCCAATAAAAATTACTGGACAGTTTGAACAAATACCATCTAAAGAATCTAATAAAATTATTAACAAAAGGTACATTCTCCAAATAAAATTTCCAAAAGCCAAAAATGGCCAACGGCCCAACGATAGAAGGCGGATTAAGTCGAGATGCCAAGATTGCGAAGAGCAAATTTCAGCTGAAAATTGACACAAGCTTTTTAGTCTCGCATACGACGTTTTATTTGTTGGGAACCTATTCATTTGAACTTTTCTTGTTTATGTTTGTGACTACTGGATTCGTGATGTGCACAAGGTTGATAGAAATACGCAATTACTCTACAGGCCAAGCTCTTAAAGCAATTCTTTATGGCTTGCTGCCAGCATCATTGATGGCTTCAAAACCAGAATACGCGATTTTTGCAATATGTAGCCATTTTTTTGCGATTAACATGGGATTCTATGATACTGAACTGTCAAAACTACCTCATTTGTTGATAAGCAACATCATTACTTGGATTTCTTGCTATTTATTTCTCATGTATCGAGAAGACGGCTACCTTGGAGCAGAAGAAATTAAACATCTATTGGGAAATTCGAGTAGACTCTCACAGTTTCTCATGAGTTTCGTAATGAATTACGGAATCACCGTGTTCTTGGCTCAGAATAAACTCGCTGAAGCCAAAATGCATGAAGCTTACCAAGCCAAGCTCCTTTCCTTGAATAAAGAACTCGAAACAGCAAATCTCAAACTTCAAAAAGCTAATGCAGAACTGCAAGATGCTCTTCAAGAGAAAGAGAATTTTATTCTCAGATTTTCACACGAAATTCGAAATCCCTTAAATAGTCTCCTTGGAAATGTTGAACTTTGCTATGAAAAGGCTCAAGATCATGAGCTGAAGTCAATGCTTCAGGATGCTAAAGTTAGTGGAGAGATTCTCTTACAGTTACTCAACAATGTGCTTGATACTGCTAAAGTTTCCGTTGGAAGACTGGAGCTGTCGATCAATTCACAAGACTTTCGAAGATTTCTTGAGAGAGCATGGGTGATATGTTCTGAGATCATTCGTAAAAAAGGACTAGACGGCTGTTTGTTTGTGAACTACAGTGTTCCAGATATTCTTGACTTTGATCATCACCGCTTGATGCAAATACTTATTAACACGATTTCAAATGCGACAAAGTTCACTGAGAGTGGATTTGTAAAAGTATTTGTTGATTTCGAAATGAGAGCAGAGATCCAGCAAAATGACATGAAACCAAGACATATACAGTTTCAATTTGAAAGGGTTGGTGAGTTCCTAAATTCAGAAGAAATGAATGAGAAACCTAGACATAACTATCAAAGCCTGACGATGCAACAAAAGCGATTCAGAAGGGAGCTATTAACCACAGGAGAGGAACCCTCTGAAACAACAATCCATGTTCCTTATACATTCACAAACTCGCTTATCGGGAAGAAAAAAATGATAGTAAGTCAGGCAAAAAGAACCTATCATCAGTCAACTTCTGATATCATTGAAGGTTTCCTTCGCTTAGAAATCATAGATTCTGGATGTGGTATTCACAAAAAAGATCTTGATACTCTTTTTGAAAAATTCAGTCAAGTGAGCAAAGATTCCTCAAAAAGACAAATAGGAACTGGGCTTGGACTCTGGATTACAAAGGAGATCATTGAACTGATGGAGGGCAAAATTGATATCCATTCGGCTCCAAATCAAGGAACGGCCCTTATAATCATGATCAAATCACAATCTCCACCTTTGAGTGGAAAATTATCATCTATGAAGCCTTCGATTGATGCGAGTATACCACCTAGACATGATTCGATCGCTAAAACAGGGTCCGATATTGTGAAAAGGGTGCTGGTGGTTGAAGATATTCCATACAACCAAGAAGTAAATCAGAAATTTCTTGAAAAATGCAAAGTTCAAGAGATAACAATAGCAAACAATGGTCAAGAAGCTTTGGATATTTATACAAAGACCAAAGAACAGCAATATTTTGACATGATTTTGATGGATATCGATATGCCAATCATGGATGGGAAAACTGCTACTAAAAAGATTCGTGAGTTTGAAATGGAGTCTGGATGGCAATCCACAAGTATTGTTTTCCTCACTGCTTATGCTGAAGCCAAAACTCAATCTGAATTGTTAAATCCAAACGGAGAATACAGAGCCAATGATTTTCTATCGAAACCAGCTTCTTTGGAAACAATTCAAAGAACTCTCAAAGAAAAATCCAATAAAAAACTGCTGGGAAGTAGTAGTACTACTACTACGAATGGATTAAAAAGTATGAATAGCCTGAAAACGTCAAATGATGATCAAAATCAGAATGTGATCCTTATTGTTGATGATGACCCTTCCAATCTAATGATCCTCAGCAAAATGGCTGCACTCTATGGTTTCAAAACACTCGAAGCTCGAAATGGTCAGATGGCACTTGATCTCTACGAAAGAGCATGGAAAGATGTGAAGCTAATATTAATGGACTGCGAAATGCCTGTGATGGATGGTTTTGAGGCCACACAGAGAATACTGCTGAAATATAAAAAGCTGGCAGAGTTGACGAGAAGAGAAATAAGGATTTATGGGTTGACAGGGTATGTAGGCAAGGAGTATCGTGAAAAATGTTTGGAAGCTGGAATGAAAGATGTGTTAGAGAAGCCGATTACAATTGAGAGACTTCGGAGTTTATTATTAGAACAGAAGAAACCAGTAATTTCTGTATAACCACATGTAAATTTATATCATTAACATTGTTGTATCTTCTAATCATTATACGCGTTCTTTTATAATCTGTAAAAAAACACATTTATATTTTGCATCTCGAACTACTCTTAAGTAGTGTATAACACCGGGTAGAATCATATCTTACATTTTCCCAGAGTAACCAATTTCTTTAATTCACGAATAGGCTTAATTCTTTGTGGTGAGACGTCAAATGCTACGGGACCTATCTAACTTTCACCTACAAGTGACAGTTTCTAGAGAATTCTGATATTATTTCAAAATCCAAATCTCTAAGAGGTCTTATGGGTGGTTTTACTGATTATTTAATCAATTTCATAAATTTCGAAAGTTCCGTTTGATCATAACTAAGCCGTTCCCCTAGGTGGTTTTTCAGATTTCGAGCGAAAACTTGCTCGTGAAAACTACATTACGATTTCATTTGATTCACAATTAGATAAAACGAGAATCCGCCCATCATTTGCCACCAAGAGTCGCCTCAAGTGAAAAATTTATATTCTCAGGAAAATCTAAGGTCGCCTTACAAAAAGTTAAGGATCTCAATGCTCTTATTGAAAAAAAATGAAAGACGATTTGATTTTGATACGATATCTTTGCTTCCAACCCTTCATCGAACTTAATTAGAGCGAATAATCTCATGTATCGCTCGCCTCTCTTAAAAAATGCCGTCGTTGATCTTACTGATACTCTTGTTTGAAGATTTGACTTGCTTGTTGCGGTGAAACGGCAGCTCATTCTAAATGAGAAATCCATCCATCCGAATTAAAATAAAATAATTGAAAACTCTAAGAAAGGCATTCAATTTGTATAAATTAGAAAAAGGGTCTATTTCAAGCTAAATTTTTATTTTAAGTTGATCAAAAGATGGTAAAAAATCCAACCAATGAAGGCAGTTTGGGTCGAGAGGCCACGATTGCGAAGAACAAATTTGAAATCAAGCTTGGCTTTGTTTTCTTATTCATTCACATAGTCTTCTACTGGCCTTTGGGAACGTATTCGCTCGAGATCTTCCTATTTATGTTTGTGACCACAATTTTTGTGACATGCGCTAGCTATATGGAAATACATAGCCAATCCGCTGGACAGACTCTTAAAGCGATTCTTTTTGGAATATTACCTGCGTGGTTGCTGGCCACGAAACCGGATTATGTCATCTTTGCCACATGTATGCACTTTTTTGCAATGAATATGGCATTTTATGACCTTCCCTTGTCGAAACTACACTACTTACTCTTAAGTAACAGTCTTGCTTGGATTTCTTGCTATTTCTTTTTGACATTTCGACAGGATAACTTTTTTGGGGCACAAGAAATCAAGTTTCTTTGGGAGGACTCTCATAGATTCTCACAAGTTCTTATGAGTTTCGGGATGAATTACGCAATCACAGTGTTCCTAGCTCGAAATAAGCTCGCTGAAGCTAAAATGCACGAAACATACCAAGCCAAGCTCCTTTCCTTAAACAAAGAACTTGAAGCTGCAAATCTCAAGCTCCAGAAAGCTAATGCAGAGTTGCAAGATGCTCTTCAAGAGAAAGAGAATTTTATTCTCAGGTTTTCACATGAAATTCGCAATCCCTTAAATAGTCTTCTTGGCAACGTCGAACTCTGCTATGGAAAGGCTCAGGATGACGAGCTGAAGACAATGCTTCAAGATGCTAAAGTTAGTGGAGAGATCCTTCTACAATTGCTCAACAATGTCCTAGACACAGCCAAAGTTGCAGTCGGAAGACTTGAACTTTCAATTCATTCACAAGATTTTCGAAGATTTCTTGAGAGAGCGTGGGTGATTTGCTCTGAAATAATCCGCAAAAAAGGACTAGACGGCTGTTTGTTTGTAAACTACAATGTTCCAGATATTCTTGATTTTGATCATCACCGCTTGATGCAAATACTTATTAACACGATTTCAAATGCGACAAAGTTCACTGAGAGTGGATTCGTTAAGGTGTTCATTGATTTCGAAGCTAACACCGAAATAGAACAAGATGATATGAAACCAAGACATATACAATTTCAATTTGAAAGCGTCGGAGAGTTCCTAAATTCAGATGAAATGAATGAGAAACCTAAATATCATTATGAATGCCTGACAATGCAGCAGAAACGATTTAGAAGTGAGCTATTAACCACGGGAGATGAACTTAATGAAACAACTATTCATGTTCCATATACATTCACAAACTCACTTATTGGTCAGAAAAAAAAGATTTTTTCAACTAAACGACTCAGATCTCATGATTGCCAAGGTTTTCTTCGGTTAGAAATCATAGATTCTGGATGTGGAATCCAAAAACAAGATCTTAATACTCTTTTTGAAAAATTCAATCAAGTGAACAAGGATTCCTCCAAAAGACAAATAGGAACTGGGCTTGGACTCTGGATTACAAAGGAGATCATTGAACTAATGGAAGGTAAAATTGATATTCATTCAGCTCCAAACCGAGGAACTGCTCTTGTAATCATGATTAAATCAAAATCATCCACTCAAGCCCCAAAATCGATTCAGTCTGCCCTCGAAACAAGCCTTCAAAACCAAGGCTTTAACCCCAAACAAGACCGAGAAATTATCCAAAGAGTCCTCGTAGTTGAAGATATCCCTTACAACCAAGAAGTGAATCAGAAATTTCTTCAAAAATGTAATGTCCAAGAAATAGTAATAGCGAATAATGGCCAAGAAGCTTTGGATATCTATAGGAAGGCTAAAGAACAGCAATATTTTGATCTCATTTTGATGGATATCGATATGCCAGTCATGGATGGAAAAACTGCCACAAAAAAGATTCGTCAGTTTGAGAGAGAAAGAGGATGGAATCCGACCAGTATTGTTTTCATATCAGCTTACTCTGACGCGAAAACTCAAGCGGACCTATTAAACCCTCAAGGAGAATATCAAGCAAATGGCTTTCTTGCAAAGCCTGCTTCTTTGGAAACTTTCCAAAGGACGCTTCGAGAAAAGGTCAATAAAAGGCAGACCGTTAGAACCAAAGCTGAGAGTATCTCCAGAGCTGTTCCGATGGGTGATGATCATAATCAAATCCTCATTGTGGATGATGATCTTTCGAATCTCGTGATCCTCAGCAAAATGGTTGCCCTCTATGGCTACAAAACGTTAGAAGCCCGAAATGGGCAAACAGCTCTGGATTTGTTTGATAAGCATTGGAAAGATATCAAGTTAATATTCATGGACTGTGAAATGTCTGTGATGGACGGCTTTGAAGCAACTCGAAGATTGCTATTAAAATACCGAAAACTGGCTGGACTTATGAAGAGAGAAATAAAAATTTACGGGTTAACAGGCCATGTCGGACAAGAATACCGAAAAAAATGCTTGGAGCTTGGAATGACAGATGTATTAGAGAAGCCTATTACCATTGATGATCTCTGTAAATTGTTATTTGCTTAATCAGCGCATATTAGAGTTAGATTGGGCGATGAATTTTTTTGTGTATTTAATACTTTTTGCTCTTTTTCTCATCAATTCTCAGTGTAAAAAATCGATATTGAAGAATTTTGGAAGAAATCTGTAAATAATACAGTTAAAAGTTTTTCCAGAAAGCTCAGCTTCAACATCCCTGCACTAAGATACCTCGCGATAACGATAATCAACTGAGCAGACGTAGTTAGTGGTTTCATGACGACTTACTATTTTGGTGGACTTACATCATTTGCTAACCAGATCTATATACATTTCGACTAGAAGGGACTATTTTAGGTTAATTATTTGAACCAATATATCATATATACAAAAGTATACAAATATCAATTAAAGATTTTTCTCACTGAGTTTTTTTCATCAACAAAAAACCCCCACAAGATCCACAATATATCAATAGTAATTATAAATGCATAATTTGGTATAAATTCAAATTGAGAATATGCTCAAGTCTCTCATTTATGCCTTTCTAATTCCTGGTCCTTCTTGTTCAAATACCGGATATATCTATGTTCCACGTTCCGAACGTCATCGTAACCAGCTAGCTCTTTGAGAAAAGGAATCAGGTCCAGCAGCGTGTGATCATCCTCTTGACCATGGTAATACGGAATCAAGAAGAAATTTTCTGGTTGACAGAAGGAATTATCAACTGAGTCCTATTCAAACAAATTCTCAAAAAAAAGCTCACAAAGAAATAACGTTACATCCACGAGAACACAGGACTCAAGCGGAATATGTAGCATCGCTAAATTTTTCGATGGTTTTCCATAGTCTTTCACGCAACTTTCACGGTAGAATATTTTATCGATATACTTTGTGATTCCAAACACCTTCAGCATTTTATCACAATACTATGCGAAAATTAATAAGCAATGAACATTCATTAATCGCCGAGAGAATCTCTACCTCTTTTTTGCTTGAAGTGTAGATTACGATCTTGTAGTCATGAGAAAGCTCTTGTAAGAAATGATGCGCATGTGGTCTCAACGCAAGATAGAGAATGCGTGTTTGAGTTAAGGTGTGGACCTATTTAGATTAGTCCATCACATTGGAGAAGTGGTTTACCTTGATCGTGACTGAGAAGTTTTTGAACGGATGAAATGAAGAGTAAATTAAGGTCTCGTCAAGGTCTAAGACGAGATACTTTTGCTGAAGAGCGTTAGATTGATAAAAGGACAATCATTTGCCTTAGTTGGCTTCTCTTCGCCTTCGATGATGCTATAATCTTCGAACTTAGCTTTATCTCTGGGTCTGGTGCAGAAGATTTGCTGAAAAAGAGTGAGCAACGCCATTGCTATTTTGGTTAAAAGAGTTGTTTAAATAATTCCGCTTCAAAAGAGGTATTTAATATCTGAACATGTCAATCAGCGTCCAGCGTTTGCCTGCCAGAACGAAGGTTATTTCTATCACTGGATCAATTTCTATTTCTATGACCTTAAGTTAGGAAACGCTCTCACAATTTCCGTCGTATTCATAATATATCGCTCGTATCAGAAGTCTAATGAAGACTTCCATGAGTTTTAGAGGTTGAATATAAGGAATGAACATTTTTTATGGTAAGGGGAACCTGCATAGAAGAGTTATAAGAAGTAAATAACTTCTTCTGGGCAAGCTATTCTAGAAACAGACAAAAAAATTTGTGAATTGAGATTTATCGAATAAATTAATTAGCAGCCAGTATTTCAGAAGTCTAAGCACCGATAGTAAATTCGATACTGACGGAGAGTGTCTTGTCTGATTGCGTTATGTCTTTGAATTTTTAGGAGTTAACTTCAGAATATGGATAGCTTTTGAGAATTTATTGCTTATTCAGTCAGCAAAAGGAGACATTCAATTTATTGTAGTACAGTAAGAATGAGTTTGTTGAAATAGCTGAGAACCTGTCGAAAAAAGGAGTTGAGCATGCTTGAATTTAAAAGCGGCCTTGGCAATACAACCGCCAGGAAAATATACATTCATTTCTCGCTGATCTTTCGCTCTGAATATTAAATTGCCAATGAACGGAAATGGCTTCCAACATGGTAATTTTTGCGTTAAGCATCCGATATTAATTATACATCCAATTTGTACGCGTAAAGCAAATAAATATTTCAAACCAATTGCAACTGCTTCATGAAATGTACATATTTTTGAACTCAAATTATTACGAACTCAAATAACAAAGCATTTCGAGTTTATATCTTGTTTTTTAACGCCTTTCTATTCAAGTACTGCGAATATTTGCATTCTACATGCCTGACATCACCCTCGGTAGACAGCTCTTTCAGAAAAGGAATCAGGTCTAACAGCACGCAGTCATCACCTTCCCCTTGGAAACATGGAATCAAGAAGAAATTTTCAGGCTGATAGCAGGAATTATAGAGCGAATCCTAGTGTCGCTAAGTTTATACTAGAGTTATCATGAGATATTACATCGATGAGGATACTTCGCTCGAGCGGCACTCCTAATAATGTTAAATCTTTCGAAATTCTTCCCAATTTCTCTACGCAGCTCTCTCTGTAAAATATTTTATCAATATACTTTCTTATTCTGAGAGTCTCCAAGATCAGATCACAATACTAATTGTCAATAGATAGCTTGCCTTTAATAAAGAAAACAGAGCAAATACCTGTTGTGAACTTGCCGTATAGATGATAATTTTGTAATAACCAGAAAGTTCTTTGAGAAAACGGCGCGTGTAGGGCCTCAACGCGAGGTAGATAGTACGAGTTTGACGTGAACTACGGAGCTTTTAAAAAGCGTTAGAGGCACCACAAGAGCATTTTACATGAAGGATGTATTTAGCATTTTTAAATGATTCAAAGTTTGAGTGAATCAAGGTTTCGTCGAGGTCCAAGATGAGATATTTCTCCTACAGAGGATAAAATTTTTGAAGGGATGAAGGCTACTTTAGTCCCGTTATCTTCGTAGTCCGTGGTGTCCTCATGATCTTTTAAGTCTTCTTTGTCTCGAGGTCGCGTACAGAAAAGTTGTTGGAAAAAAGCCATGAAAACCATGTTTATTTATTTCTTTGTTAGTAAAATTTTCAAAAACAACTGAATCCTTTTTTTCAGAGAGGCTCTTGTATTCGATCATACTTGTATTCAGCGACCAGTGTCCGTTTATTCAAGTTGGAATTATTCTTAGATCTGATAAAATCTGGTAGAAATTTGAAATTTAGCAAGCATCATGAATTACCAAACTCCCTTCTCAGCTTTTTTGGTCCTATGTTCTTAGAGCAAATTTATCTCATTTTGAGGATCTTTGGACTTGCATGAAGGGATTGTTTTTAATTATCCTGAAAAAAAAAAACCAATTAAAATAAAGTGATTTACTATTACTTATCGGAGAAAAAACAGAAAGTTCCTTCACTTTATTTTTCTGCTATCAGACAATTGTCTCCTGCATGTAAATTTTGCTACATATTGACAAAAGGCATGCATATCTGGTGAACCTTTGTCTTTGGATAAAGGGCTGTTTTTAATAATATGAATCTACCCTCATATACAAAACCTATCGTCACTACAACGCTGTCTCTGAATAAAAATTCCACTGAAGATATCTTCGCGGAGTTTTGACAACAAGCCCATAAAGGTTTCTCGAGGACTCTTATATGACTCTAGCAAATGATGACACATTGAAAATCAATTTTTCAGCTCTCATATTAAAACTTTGTCTTACACATTATATCTGGCATTGGCACCTGTTTAATTATTGCGCTCAATTAGAAGAGAAGATAATAACTTTGTCATCATATGGTTTCTTGAGCAGATCTGAGGTCGGTATCATAGCAATTATTTTCATAATGGAACATAATGCTTTAAATTAAATGTCGAGGTATCGAAATTGCTGAAGACGAAATCTAAATTATGGGTATTGCCTTTTCAACACTTTAATCGAGAAATATTTTTGAAGTATCCAATATTAATTCACAATTTAATGGATTCGTTTATATATATGTATATGCATATTAATAGTCAAATTAGTACGAATTCAAGCTGGAAAAATTAATTCAGGACTATCCGCTGAGAGGCTTCGATTTCCTTCTCCACCCTATTTAAATATTGACCATATTTCTGCTCCACTCTCCGCAAATCATCAAAACCTGAGAGTTCTTTTAGGAAAGGAATCAAATCCAGCAGAGTATGATCATCTCCTTCGCCCTGAAAACTAGGAATCAAGAAGAAATTGTCCGGTTGGCAATAGGAGTTATCCACTGAATCCTAAACCAAAAGCTTAGACAGTTGTCGACAACCAATCAATTACATCTACTAGCACACAGCGTTTTAAAGGGACGCCTAACATTGATAGATCTTTTGAGATTTTCCCCCATATTTCAACACAACTCTCTCGATAGAATATTTTGTCAATATACTTGCCAATCCCAAGTCGCTTGAGTATATAGTCACAATACTAATTGAAAATATTTATAAAACACACGCAAGGCAGTATCGATACCTCTTTTTTGCTTGAGGTGTAAATCATAATCTTATAGGAACTTGAAAGCTCTTTGAGAAATTGATGTGCATAGGGTCTCAAAGCGAAATAGAGAGTGCGAGTTTGATTTGGATAATGGACCTTGACAAAATCAATTCAGGATATATATTACAAGAGCAGTTTACTCGTAGAGTGTGTTTGGAATCGGTGAATGCCTCAAACGCCGAATGAATTAAAGTTTCATCGAGATCCAAGACGAGATACTTCTCCTACATAGATTAATATATGGAATTTAAGAAAGATTTACATTGGTCCGGCTGTCTTCGCAGTCTGTGGCATCATTATCATCATGGCGTTTCAACTCAGCTTTGTCTCTAACATTCGTACAGAAAATTTGCTGGAAAAATGACAAGAACGGCATATATTAGTTATATTTCATAAGTTCTCAAAAATAACACAATTATTCTTGTAAAAGAAGCTCTTAAATTTTGCTAACGTCATAAAGTCAGTGTCCAGTGTTCAGTTTCAGGTTGGTATAAGTATTATTGGGTCTGAGAACTGACTGATTTAAATTTAGTCTTAATCTCGCGTCAGATAAACCAAACTATTCCATTAGCAACAAGATAACTATTCGGCCTTAGCAAGTGTAAAACTGAAGAGCAACCAGACTTCATACACCGCGCTTCTCCTCCAATGGGGTTTGGAGGACAGCCCATTTATTATAAATCAGGCTGTGAGAGAACTACTGGTTTCGAGGTGTTCTCAAAACAGTCAAACTTCATATTGTGATGTTTTTTATTAACGTTAACGACCAGTGAAAAGAAGGCAAACAAAAAGTTGCCAACTATGGTTTATTGTCGGGTTTGCTTTGCAGAATTATTGACTTCCTTGAGTAAAACCGCATATTTCTTAGAATTTCGTTAACTCTATGTGATTCTTTCAAAATAACTTTGCAAATGAGAGAAATTGATATGATCCGAAAATAATTTAATGTTCTTCTGTAGGTTGTCATAAATAGCTGAGATTTACCTCGATATAGCAATCATATTGAAGTCAAAACTTCATTAGAGCGACTTTTAAGAAACATTTGATATATCCAATTTTCAATTGACATAAATTTAGATTAAGTATTAATATGGAAATTGCATAATTAAATACGATTAGGCATTTAACAATATTTGTACTGGTGTCCTATTCTATTCGTAAGCAAATCTTAATTTAAAACAATGGAAGTAAGATTAGCTTAGATTATAGTCTTGCTTGATACTGTTTCTTGGCAATAGACATTGGATTTATTGTATTTTTCCAAGGAACGGGCTATCATTAAAGAGAGTCCTCGATCATTTTTCACTACTTCTTTCAGAATGCATGGTTGACTGGTTTTCCGAAGGAGCTTTGCTTTCAGCTTGGCGCTGAAGATCCATTTCATCTTCCTTTTTCAGTCTCGCCTTCAATGCTCTTCGGTAAGCAACATATCGGTCATCCACTTGTCTCATGTCAGGAAGAGCGTGTTGTTCCGTCAGAAAAGGAATCAGATCGAGAAGAACTCTATCATTCTGTTTGCCCTCAAAAGATTCGATAAGGAGAATGTTATCAGGTTGATAATGAGAATTTATTAGAGAATCCTTAAAAAACACCGTTTTAGAAAGATCAGCGAAAAAAATTTTACGTCAACTAAAATAACGTCTTTCAGAGGAACTCTCAGAATCGTTAAATCTTTGGTGAGGCCTAGCCACATCCTCCCACAGTCCTCTCGATGAAGCAGCTTTTGGATGTACTTATCGATCCCGAACTCCTTAACTAGCTGCTCAGCATACTATGAATGGTGATCTTCATACAATAATATCCCATAAATTTTACTTCTTTTGGACTGGCTGTAAAAATAACTATGGAGAATATTTTAGACATTTCCTCTAAAAATTCCATGAGATATGGTCGTAATGCGACATAACAACGCACTTTGCGTCCACATTTAGAAATCTATACCGCAAGAATATATTACAAAACGAGGATTCAAAAAGAACTTACATGCATGAGTTTAGAAGATTCGAATTTATGTGATTTTGTATGGACCAAGGTTTCATCGAGATCGAGAACCAAATATTTTCCCTTTTTTGCAGAATTAGGCTGAGTGAGAAGGTTTTTGGTACTTCACAAAACGGGACGTCATAAAGCACTTCATCATACAAGTCCGGGCATTTATTTTCGGGACCTTTGCGGGATTCTGAGCAAAGAATCGATTTGAAAAATGCACTCAGCATATCTTAATTCGCGAAGAGAATTTTTACTGATTGCCTTAAAATGATTATTTGAAGAATGAGTGTTTAAAATTCGAACTATATAAATAATTCAGAAATCTGTTTTTCACATTCAAACACCTATTTCTCTTTTTTTTTTTGGATTGTTGCTGGTAATTTTAGTCAAATAAACGAGAATGTGTAATTAAGCAAAGATTTCTCTGGAATACTCAGGTGATTGCAACAAAAAAAAAGAAATGTGCAGGAAAAAAAAGAGGCTTGCATGAGAGATTTAAATTTTAATCTGAGGAAGAAAAAAAAAAAACTTCTTTAGAGAAATGAGTTCAAATTCGCTGATGCATGCTTAATATAGGTCATATTAAATAAACATTTCGATATTTTTTGGGATTTCTCGATCGCAGATGAAAAAATATCGCCTCATTTTCTTCTCTGAAAGTCGTTTGGTGACATTTCTTTCGATCTCTCGATTAGAAATCAATATGCGAGCATCATTCTCTGCATAGTTTATAATCTTATGCAAAATTTCAAAGAAGAAATAAAAAAAAACCCAGAATAGTTATTTAAGTCCGTGAAAAACAAAAAAAAGAAAGTGTCAGTCTACTACATGATTTCAAACGGAATGAGCTATTAATTGTATACAGCATTCTAAAATAGGGCGACCTCCAGTCATTGGCAAGGGAAATTGAGGGAGGTCTGCGAACTTCGAAGAAGTGGCAATAAGTAAGGTTATTTCAGATGCTAGAGTGAAATTTCAAAGCATACCAAATTTGTTATTGTGGCACTGAAGCATGTCCACGACATAGCTCACAAGATCTTCGATTATTTTGCAATATAAAATAGGTTTTAATTCTTGTTGACACTACGATAACTTTCAAGAACTATGAGGAAGGCTGCCAAAATTTCAGGCCTGTTTATTTCCTGTAAAATTTAGTGCTATTATCATTGAAACCCTCTTCATTTAAAGTGTGAGTACAGTAGCGAGAGAACACTACCAGTTACTACCAACTAAATTAGTCACCACATTGCATTGTGAAGAGAATTTAACAAGAAAAATTGAATTTTGCTACTTATTTAGTAAAGACGGACTGAAGGCAGTTTCGAAGAGCTATTAACGTCATCAAAAGTTTCTAGAGATAGGAAATAAAGAAGAATCTCTATGACCATCGTAGAGCTTTAGTAGAACTTGAAGTAATTCTTTTAATAAATGTTGTGGTTTGTAAAACGCCAAAGTATTTTCATAACATTATTTTCTCATGAAGCTCAACATTCTAATATCCATGACTTATGAAAATTCTGACATTCAATGAATCTTTCTCGAATTGCTGTTCTATTTTTTATTTATTTTTACTTTTGTCAATTTCTCCTGTTAGTAGTCTAATGAGTTCCTCAACTATACTTTCATTTCTTAGAAGATAGTGCAGCAACTGCTCTTTTGCTGATGATGCCCACTTTTTGAACTGATATCTCCCGGAGCTACTTGATTGTGAGAGATAATTCCAGGTTTTGCTAACGCCTGACCAAGTGACAGTGGCATAAACTTTTGGTTTATCAACTCTTCATGCCTGGCTATATTTTTTTTCCGAAAATGCTCAGAAAATTCATTTGCAACATCTCGTGCAAGAGCCAGATTGTGTTTCATCTCGCCTTCGGTTAAGTCAGTGTCTTCATCTTTACTATCATTTTTCTTTTTCTCTTCCACAGGTTCGGTCTCGTTTTTCTTATCCTTCTCAATAAGTTGCTTAAGAATAATCTTGTTTAGTCTAGATGCTCTGACTTGTTCAACTTTCGCGCGAAGAGCTGAGATGGGAGATTCACCGGCGCTGAAAATTTTGTCACAATACCAACCGCCATTTATGTTCACCCAGATCCTCACGGTTTTATCTGCTGAGCACGAAGCCAGAGACTTTGCGTCGCTAGAAAAACTCACACTTTCTACTTTTGCTGAATGGCCTTGCAAAATCGTAGTACGTTCGGAGGACACTTCCAAAATCTTCACGTTTGAAAAGTCTGCTGATGCAACAAATTTCCCGTCAAGAGAGAAGCTCACACCCCATACTGAGCCAGTGTGACCTGGAAGGGCTGCCAAGTGTTTTCCGGTTTCAACTTCCCAGATCATCAGTGCATTCAGTTCCGAGCCGGATAACAGATACTTCCCATTACCAGAAAAACTGACGAATGTTACTCCTTCTGTATGATAGATCAGCGTTGATTTACATTTAGAGGTCTGCACTTCCCAAATCTTCACAGTTTCATCTCCAGAGCCTGATGCAACAAGCTTCCCGTCAGGAGAAAAGCTTACGCCCCAGACTGAGCCATTATGACCTTGAAGGGTTGCAAGGCATTTTGCGGTTTCTACTTCCCAGATCTTTACGGTCAAATCATCCGAGCCTGATGCGAGATACTTACCATCCCAAGAAAAATTCATACTCATGGCAAACTGCTGATGACCCTCTAGAGTTGCAAGGAGTTCCGAGGTCTGTGCCTCCCAGATCTTCACGTTTTTATCGTTTTTTCCTATTGTTGCGATGCGTTTTCCATCTTTGGAAAAACTCATAGCCAACAAAGCCTCGGTGTGACCCTTAATTGTTGAAAGGCATTTTGAGGTTTGAACGTTCCAGATCTTCACAGTCCCATCAGATAAGCTTGTGGAAGCAACATAGTTCCCGTCATTAGAAAAGCTGACACTGTTTACTACGGAATTGTGGCCGTGGAGTGGTGCTAGACATTTGGAAGTTTGAACTTTCCAGATCTTCACCGAGTCATTATCTAATCCTGATGATGCGATATACCTCCCGTCTCCAGAAAAGCTTAGGCTTCTTAGGCTCAACACTGACCCGATATGACTTTGAAAAGTTACAAGACATTTGAAGGTTTGAGCATCCCAGAGCTTCACTGCTCCATCCATTAACCCTGCTGATGCGAGATACTTACCCTCAGGGGAAAAACATACGCTTGTGACGATGTCTTCGTGGGCTTTAATAACTTGAATACATTTGGAGGTTTCTATTTCCCAAACCCTAATTGTGTCGTCTTCTGAACCTGCAATGTATTTTCCGTCAGGAGAAACACTCACACTCGTTACACCACCTTTTATATGCCCTTCAAAAGTTGTAAGACATTTGAAGGAAGTCATTTCCCAGATCTTTACTGCGCTGTCATCTGACCCTGACACAACATACTTTCCGTCACTGGTAAACTTCACACTTTGCACTTTTCCCATGTGCCCTTGAAGACTAATAAGACATTTAGAAGTCTCTACATCCCAGATCTTCACGATTTGATCATGCGAGCCCGAAGCAACATGTTTTCCATTCGGAGAAAAGCTAACACTCCGCACACTATCTTCGTGACCTTTAAGAGTTGTGACGCATTTGAAGGAGGTCATATCCGAGATTTTTATGGTGTTATCATCTGAACTTGATGCGAGATATTTCCCATCAAGTGAAAAGCATACACTTTTCACAACTTTAATGTGTGCTTGAAGAGTTGCAAGGCATTTAGCAGTCTCGACTTCCCAAATCTTGACCGTTCCATCAAATAAGCCTGATGCAATGTACTTACCATTGGGAGAAAAACTTGAGCAATGCACATTTGTGGGATGTCGGAGGTCAGGGAGAACACCGAACCTCGCAGCCTTGAGGTTGGTTTTTACAAGTTTTGCATCATCTGCTTGAATATTTCCTAAATTGGTATAGCTTAGATCAGCTCCTGAAAGATCAGTCCCTGAAAAGATGCCATTCTGAATATTTGACCCACTGATATTGACATTGCTTAAATCTTGGCAGGTGAAAGAGTAATTCGCAGCAATAAGGATTGTAATACTATTGGCAGCAT
>ENA-UOTX01001464-UOTX01001464.1-compost-metagenome-genome-assembly--contig:-NODE-1464-length-17531-cov-8.911539_pt1 | contig 17531 bp, 12 predicted proteins | sample MGYA00238143_ERZ746982 | MGnify/ENA primary metagenome ERZ746982 (study PRJEB28758, sample SAMN06268862) | compost metagenome | isolation source: single cell | place: USA: California, Emeryville, Joint... | reverse complement strand
TTAGAATGCATTTTTAGTTTACGTTCTATTAGTTTTTGAGAGTGAAATAAATTTATTTCTTATATGAGCTTTTAATCGAAAAAGACAGTTTGAAAAAATTTCTCACTCAACGCGACAAAATTTGCTTCAAAATAAGAAATAGCAGAGAGTAATGCTACATGATCATAATTTATGCACCCTCGGATAATCGAAGTAGTTTACCAGTAAATTTCAAACAATCCAGACTTAAGAAACACAGTAAAATATAATTCTGGCAATTCAGAATCATCTACGGTGGAAATAACTTGTAGGGAGAATACTTTTACAAAATTAGATGTGAAAATCAGCTACAACGCATAAATCAGTAGCATTTGTAGTTTTCAAACTCTCGGAGGAAGATAGGAAAATTTTTTCATTCGTTAAGGATTGAGCTGAATCAACAAACGTAAGGGAATCTTATTAAGATCGTTTAAGAGAGTATTTCAAGAAAAATAATTGTAAGAATTTTCCCAATAGAAAGCGATAATATTTGAAAATTTGCAAATTTTATGTGTTTGTGAGAAAGAGCTGTTGTTCGTGTTACAAATCATTAATAAACCAGAAACCTCATCGAGAACATGAGACTTGATACTAAAATACTACATGTTGAGCCTATTTTAGATATCCTAGCTTACCTTTCACCGGATGATATCAGCACAAATCTGTAATAAAGCAAGTCTCGTTGATTCTCGACTGAAAACTCACTGAGCTTCCTCCAGAGAGTACTCCAAATCAAGTCATGCATGAGAGTTTGAACGAATTAGTGTAAATTGAAAACTATTATGAGTGTAAAATCAATGTTTATGGAAGATTATTTTCGCAAGTCATAAGAGCTGTCGTCCTCATATTCTCCAATAACTGAGAATTCTATTCAAAATACAGTTAAAGAGAATGAAGACACAATAGAAGAAAGTATGAATGGTACGAAAATTAGCATACATCGATTAACAACAACAAGTGATAGGGCTGAGGCCAGAAAACTAGTATGACATGAACAGAAGTTTATTCAAGCTCTATAAAAGAAGAGTATTAATAAAATCTTCGATTATTTCTACATAGTTTTTGTTAATTTAGTCAGGCTTCAAAGTTAAACAATATTGTTTTGAGACGAAATCAACAATAAAATTAATAAAGATATGTTGCTAGAGAGTCAGCGAATAAATAATAATACACTGCCAAAGATGAGACCTAAGCATCATTGACACAACCATCATCAATATTTACTTGAGAAATAATTACACATCAAAGGCTTCTTTGGGGTCGCCATTATCTCATGCAACTTCTTCGGATGGCCTTCTTCAATATTGAAATTTATCACTTTCCTCAGCTTTACCGTCTGAGAACTCGCTGGGATAGGCCTCTCACTCTCAGGATCATCTAGCTCCGTGCTTATTACCAACCCCGCTGGCTTACAAACATTCTTATTCGTAAAAAATCCCGTCTTTTCGCTCGATTCCTCATCTTCATTGAGATTCTCTTCATTATTTCCACTATTCTTGATTCTAACATCTCCTCTCCCTCCCCCAGGACTTCCATGCTTGAAAAATTTCGTACTTCGTCCCTCTTCCAGTAGAGTGCGAGGAATCGCCAGAACTGATTCAGTCTCAAGCAAGTTCTCGGAACCAAAAGCTGGGTTTTTCGTTCCTGATATTCCTGGTATCATTGGTTTCACCAACTTATAGCTAGGATCCGCACTTTCAGATCTCTTCTTCGCATTTTTTTGGCTGATAATTCCAATCTTCGGTGTTATCTTCTCATTATCTCCAGCCTCCGAATACACTATCTTGCTCGCTCGACCCACAGGCGATTGGCTTTGCTGTTCTATTGGAACGTTTTGCAAGATTTGAAGAGCGACCAAGACTTCCTTTTTTAAAAACGTGCCTATCTTTGGAGATTTCAGTGACTGTTCGAGGAAATATTTCGATGACAGGTAGCTGATCTGACCGAAAACCTTGCAAATTTCGGTCTTCAGAAAAATATTCCTCGCGGAATGCTTGATTTCCAAGTTCTCAAACGCGAAAAGCAGGCTCCGGGCGGAGATATCGCTGTTTTGGTGGTGTTTCAATGATTTTGTGTAGCTTCCGCGGTCTCTTTTCACTTCATCATCAATGAATTCATTGATGATGAAAAGCTCTAAGGGCATCATTTCGCAATTCAACCTCTGGACCTTTTGATTGATCTTCATGTGCAGGACCTTGAGATAAAACACGTATTTCAGCCTCTCCGAGAGCGTCAACTCGTCATCGAGAATCAAGTTTTGGAATTTCTTAATCTCGTCGCTGCAGCTGGTAAAACTGTGAATATAGCCATTCACTTCTGATGGAATCGTTACTTTTAATTGATTCATTAGCTCTCTTTTATGAGACACACTCTCTGGAGCGTTCCTCGAAAAGATATTTGAACCTGCGCCCCCTGATTGCGCTTTTGTGGAAAAAGCGTAACGATGCGTGGGTTTTACCATTGGAACACCGGATTTCTCTTGACCGAAAGGCTTGATGGTTGCTGCTGGATGAATAGCATAGAGAGGCTTTGCCTTATATGGAGAGGTAGACAAAGCTTGAGATATCAAGTCATGGCTGCCGAGGAGCCCGCTTTGGATTGGAGCTTGGTTCAGCATGTAAGTTCGATATGATTGTGCGACTTGAAGCTTTTGGATGTTGTTTGGGCTCTTCGGTATCGTCCTAATGCTTGTTTCTTTGATGCCGTAATCTCTCGATGTCTGCTCTTCAACATCGCAGATCGTACTGTCTTCCATGGCGATCATCAATCCTTCCTGATTAGCACTGCCCTGCTTTTGATGTTGAGGATCTTTGCGGCTAGCTGATTCATTGGGCATGGCGTTAAGAAACGAAAACGAACGTGGATCTGGTCGCAAGTGTCCACTTTTTGACCCTTTTGATGCCTGAAGAGTGTTTATATCTTCCCTTTTCAGCATCATCCGAGGCTGCATATGCTCTTTTGTGTCTGATGGGTTGAAAATCAGACCTTTATGGTCGATATTTGAGGAAAGTTCCTGGAGCCTCGAAGTATTTAAGTTCTCTCTAGGATGCTTTAAGAGACTATCAGTTATCCACTCGACTTCTCCTTTTCGAAGTAGTTTGATTAAAAGTATATTGCTAGCGCATACATTCCGCGGGCTTTTCCCTGTCTTCGTGCGCACTGACAGATCAGCTCCGTTATCAATTAGCATACTTACGATCTCAAAATGACCTAAATTAGCTGCGAGGTGCAAGGCTGTCCATTCATCTGCTCCTCCTTTATTATCGATACAAAATTGCTTCTCTGGGTTCTTCCTGTGCTGTTTATTGTGATTCAACATCCATCTGAGCCCTTCGATATGGCCTCGCCTTACAGCAAGATGTATCGGTCCCCAACCGTCATAATTCTTAGCGTTCGGATCCGCGCCTTGGTTTACTAAAAGCTCAGCAAGAATGGCCGCCACACGAGAATTCTTTGAAAAGATCAAAAACAGCAGATGCAGTGGCGTGTTTCCTTCAATATCAACCTCATTAGGGTTTGCCCCACGCTTTAGCAGCTCTCTAACAAGCTCTAATTCCATTTTCGTTATTGCTAGATGCAACGAGGATCCAAACGCGCCGCCTCCGAGATTTGGGTTTGCTCCTCCAGTTATAATTGCCTTTGCCGAGAGAAAACAGTCTTCGCGAATCGCCAGAGAGAGCGGTGACTGCTGGTCCTGATCAAGTTCGTCAGAAAGATGAGGCACTTTTAACAGCAAATGCTTCACGATACCTACCTCTTCCTCAAGTGCCGCTATATGCAAGATATTACGGTTATGTGAGTCCTTTGCAGTAAATAGCGATTTTCCGTCAGCGGCTGAAAAATGCTCAATAAAATCCGTGAAAGTGATCTCTTCGCTTTCATTATCATGACATTGCTTGCACAATTTGAAGAAATGCTCTATCACCAGCCGAGATTTATCGTTTTGTAGGATTCCCATCGGCGGATTCGTATACTTAAACCATTCTATTGCAAATTCCTTCAGCGATACCAACGAGTCCAAATTTGCTGGTAATGATGAAAAAGCATTGCTGTTAAGCCAAAGAGTCGTCAGAGAAGACAGCTCGCAGATCTCTTTCGGAATGGATTCAATCTTATTCTTTCCGATGTTTAGCACAGATAGCGTTTTGCGCAATTTCGAGATGCTTTTTGGAATCGAAGTGAGCGAATTGTTTGAAACCGATAAATTTTCGAGGTTTGTAAGCTGGGAGATCTCCGCTGGAAGACTGGTGAGTAAATTATGATCAAGTTTTAAGGTTTTCAAGCCTCTTATACGAAGAATTTCTTCAGGGACAGCAGTAAATCGGTTATAAGACAGGTCAAGGAAGATCAAACTGCTGATGCCTTGCTGCAAAACCTGGATCGGGAGGCAATCAACATTTTTTTTCGAAAGATTCACTGCGAAAGGCGCTGACAACGAGAGCGATTGAAGCTGTGGTGGCTGGCCAGAGTGCGAGCGCGCTGAGTATGGATATTCCTTGCGTTTGGATGACATAACAACGCTTTCGTCGCGTGCTGAAGGAGGGTTCTGATAGTTTGAATCGCCCTTGGGACCTCTGATTCGATGCGCCTCTTTTTCTGGTGTTTGATAGGCCTGGGTCTTCTTTGTGAAGTATTGAGGATCGAAATAGAGCTGAGATTTCTGAACTGCATAGCGATTCGAATTGCTAATCAGTGCCTTGATGGTATGTGTATTGCTTTGAATGCGTGGTTCGACGACATTAACTGATAAGTCGACGGTTTCCATGGGTTGGTTGTTTGAATTAGATTAGATGCTTATACGCTGAGGAGTTTCTGGGCCTGAAAATCAACAATGAAAGATAATGAGAGAAGTTTCTCTTTAGAACAGTGTTGAGTTAATCGTTTGCTTTTTAAAATAAATTAAGCTTGGAAATAGTAATCAGATAGTATGAAGATGTGATGGATTCTTAGTGTTAAAAATATAATGGAAAGCTGGATGCTTGCTCATAGACAGATATTGGGTACTGAATCTCTTGGAAATAAGAGTGGGTTTTAAGGTATGGATCGCAAGTGGATAGGTGGTGCTTTTAAAGGGTGGATTGAAGTTAAAAGAAATTTGAAATTAGAGCAATAGCAATAAAGTTGAATAAAAATAATTCTCAAAGGGATATTTATTCATGGTGATAAAGTATCGTGCGAAACCAGACGAGGATGAGAGCAGAGAGGCGAAAATACAGTTCTGGAAAAACAAACTGGGTTGGAAGATGCCGGTGACGTTGCGCTATGGAGTGACGTTTGGAGCTACATTTGGAGCCATCAGTCTCTTCCGAAAGAGGAGAATTGAGAGATTTCTTGGGCATGTCGCTTTCTGGACACCAGCAATTGGGCTAGGACTTTGCTATTATGAATTTTATCAGTTATTGTTAGCATATCAGCTTCCGAAGTGATAGGAGCTCTGTGTTTATAACATTGTGTAAAGTGTTTTATTTACAAACCTGTCCTTCTGGAAAGAGATCAACAGAAAATGTTCAAAGCGATGTTGTAGATTGGATTTTTCAAACTCTTGATTAACAAAAGCTACATCTAATAGAATTTTCTTGAATAAGAAAGTGAAAAGTGCTGGAAAAGAGAAGAAAGTGAGAAATTCGGATGTTTTTGAAGAAAAGCAGTTCAGTTGGAGTTGGATTGAACATAGTATTAATATCATTTTCCAATTTCAATAGCTATTGTAGAATTCAATTTGTCATCGGTAAGTTCGAAGCAAAATCTTACAAATATTTTTCTCAACATCAAATTATTTGTATTTGAATCCTCATAGCAACGAACTTTCGACTCAAATAAGACACAACCTGATTCTATTTAATCTCATAAATATTTCAAATGAATGTGGGTTTTTGTTAATTAGATGGAAACAAAGAGAGAAAGATTTTTGTACAAACCAGCTGTGGTTGGATAGTAATCTCAAACTTGACAACTCGATTGCTGTTTAATTGGGATCTACTTCAGAGAATGCAGGATACCCTGTGATTATTCTGTTGTAACGCATAAGAAATTATGGGCAAATTGTGCAAACTAATTTTTATATTATTCGAAGCGAATTTTTGCTCTATTTTGCTTCGAAAATCCACGTTTTTTTATTAAATCATTAGCCCTACCAATATTCTTTTGGATCTGTTTTCAATAAATGGGTGTTTCCAATATCCTGAATTGAGACTTTCTAAATTCTGCTTTGTTTACATCATTCAAACGATCCTTGATTATGATTGGCTGTTGAAACTATTTAAGGTTTGGGCATTTAATCCGATTCAAAAGCCAATAATTTAAGATAAAGTTAAGGAACAACCAGAATGCAGGACATCCAGGAGGTCTGCGCCATTTGTCTTGACGTCATCACGGAATCGAAGACAATACTGGACGAATGCAGCCATGTTTTTTGGTAAAAACTTTCTTCTTTCCTTGACAAATTGACTTAAAACAACTACAGCAAGGTTTGCATTGATAAATGGACAGACATCCGATCAAAATGCCCAGTATGCAAGAAGGATCTTAACGTTGTGGGCTCAAAAAAACCCTCTGAAGCGAAACTCACACAAGATGCTGATGAGCGTATCCTACTGAATACCTTTGGCCCTTAAATTAACCGCATAATTCGGCCAAAGAATTCGATTGCTTGGACCATGGCTACTTCCGGGTTGAGTTCAAGAAACTCCAAAAAAAGCTCGATGATACCAAGTTTTTGCTGCAGCAAAATTCCAAACTAAGCAGAATGACAGAGTAATCCGTTTTAAACCCTCCCTCATCTCCTCATCTGTTTCTTATCACCTTCAGTGCGTGGAGTTTTCTTGAAATGCTGGCTTTAGAAATCGGGCAAAAGCTGAAAATCCTCACCGATCTCGAGAAATTTAACCCAAAAGAGTTGCTTGAAGACACCTACCGCATTGATAAGAGCCTTAAAGACCTCGGCTCTGGCAATTTTAACTCAATGAGCTTCCCGTCATACGATATCTCCGAGAAGAAAGTTAATGAGGATGATTATTACTACGGAGAAGAAGATTATGATTATGATGAAGAATATGATTATTATCAAGAAGAGTATTACGATGAAGATGAAGACGATGATGATTTGTACGCCTACGGCACGTATCGACGTATGCTTATCTTTATTAGCGTCTTCTAAGGATGAATTATAGCGGGACCAAATAGCAAGCACTCGAAAGCGAAGAGTAATAACAACAACAAAAAGGCAGAGGCTGGAAAAGAGAAAGATAAAGCAAATAAAGCCAGAGCGAAATGCTAGACCTAACGCAATGATAGAGTTTTGCCTTGTGTATGATTTAGAATGAGGAGAGAGGAAACCTCTAAGTTTTAGTCAAAAAACTCCAAAATCTCATCCAATGACTTCACTCCTACTATAACAGCATCTTAATAAAACTGCTTCGCCGAGTTTTGCGTTAAAGCGGCTAACTACTATAACTATTGTAATAAATTCTCCTTGACTGACTGGCAATTCTGAATCTTAACGGAAATCTTCACAGAATGGCAGTAGGATATAACGAATTAATCAGAAAAGCATCTTTCTGTAGGTCTGTTGATTAGATGCTCGATTATAATGAAATTAAGTGTGAGTATGGAATGAGTGTTATTATTTCGCCATGAAGCCCAAAATCACGATAATAGCTTGCGTATAAAGAACAGTCTGCTTTCAATTGGCCGAAAAGTCGTTATATATATATGTCTGGTAATTAATGAGAAATCTAAGGATAATGGCTCGTAGCAGCAGGCCTGCAGGTCATTCGGTCCATTGTTCCCTCTGGATGAAATCGCGGTCAAACGCTCCTTTACAGCGGATGTACTTAACGTCTTCGAAATAGCCAGGACATTTGTATACGCCTGTCTTGTTGTTAAATTGCAATCTGCCTCCAAAACACAATGGGCATCTGGGGATCTTTCCCAGGAGCTCGCCATCCGCAATCCTTTCAACAAGCTCTTTTTTAGTTCCAGTCACCTTTTGATCGTTTTTCCTCAATATGTTCTTCATTTCATCTATCGTGTACTTATTCTCAATCTCCTTCAACAGCGTTTTGAACTTCTCCATCTGCTGAGGCGTATAACCCTTATTTTCCACCTTCTTCTTCTCTGCCTTAGGTTCAGCCTTCTTCTTCTTTGAGGCTGTCTTCGCAGTCTTTCCAGTCGATTTTGGAGGAGCTTTACTCTCGGTTTTAGGTAGTCTTTTTATCTTTTTCGACCTTGAGACCTTCTCTACTGTTACCTCCGTGGTCTGTTTTTTCGTGGATCTCTTTGACTTTGACTTTGGCGGCATTGCTTCCAAATAATTTAAGAATCGAATTTCCTAACAATCAAATTCTTAGAAAATACATTATCTTAGAAATTTTATTTCCCGAACTATTAGACACTTGATCTCTTGTTTTTGGCTATACTATCCGGGTCTCTCATAATTTTTAATGTGTAAATAGACATAAGTCTCATGCTCGAACGAATCTAGAAGAAATTGCAAAGAGTATTAAAACCAGCCAAATTGATTCGATATTCATGTAGGAAAATCTTAGGAGCTATCAATAATGATCGCTGAATAAATAATATGAAGACATCAGAAACAAACGATTCACTCAATTTTCTCAACGAAATCAAAGCTGAAATGACTCCCAAGAACGGAGCTAGCGGCAAATTTAACTCCCTTAATCCGATTTTGCCTGCGTTTGATGACCTTCCATGGGCATTGATGATCTGTTCCACCAAACGCAATAAGGCGCAGACGGAACTACAGCAAATAGATCCTAATGAGGAATTTCAAGATTTTATTAAGCGAAGAGCTGAGAGGAGGAACATAGCTGCGCCGGACGCGAGGCAGCACTCGCAAAAATTCGAAATGAAGGAGAAAGTGAAAGTTGTTAAGAAAGAAAAGACTGAAAAGACGATTGAGTTCCTCCGGAAGACGCTCAAGAAGCATTTCGTTTTTAATTACATGAATGACACTGAAATGTAAGTTCTTCTGTGCTTTTACTTGTGAATTTCTGACAAATATTCGATCTTAGTGACAAGATCATTCAAGCGTTTTTCTATTGTGAGCTAGAACAGGATGAATATATCTTCGAGCAAGGCGATGACGCAACGACGTTCTTTATTCTAGGTATATTGAATACTGATTGATGATGAAAATATGTGTGCTTTTTGCTGAATAGAAAGTGGAAAACTTCAGGTTTTTGTGAATAAGATATACAAATGCAACTTGCTGCCTGGAGCTAGTTTGGGAGAGCTTGCATTGCTTTACAGTACGCCAAGGTCAAACTCTGTATATGGCCTTGAAAAATGCGGGCTTTGGGGTATTGATAGACATACCTTTCGCTGTGCGGTGGAGGAGATGATAAGAAGGGACCTCGAAGAGAACCGTGAGTTCATCGAAAAAGTTGCCTTTTTCAGTATGTTATGCGCTTTTGAGCATAAAAGTGATTATTAAATAAGAAAATATGACTCCTGAGCAGAAGGATGGCATTGCAGGAATACTCATCAAACAGAAATTCGAGTCTGGGGATGTTATCCACCATGATGGTGATCCTGCTGACTGCTTTTATATCATAAAGAAGGTGATTTTTGCAAGAACCCTTTAATATTAGATCTGACTTTCTCTCAATTGTGTAGGGAGTTGTCGGTGTTTATAAAAACGATAAAGAGCTGAGAAGGCTTGAAGAAGGCGATTCGTTCGGTGAATCGGCCCTCTTGGATGCTAATTGTCTTCGAAAGTTTACTGCAGTAGCTATACAAGAGGTATTTAGCTGAGTGATGTGCAACAATTGTTAATGCTATTATTAACAATAACAACAGACTATTTGTCTTGGGCTTGGAAGAGAAAACGTCAACGCGATTCTTGGAGATAAAGTTCAAACGATCGCTTTCAGGAACCTTCAGCGCTGGGCCTTTGAAAAGAATCCGACACTTGGAAGATTAACTAAAATTCAAATTGAGAAGGTCCTAGATGAGTTAAAAATCTCTAAGAAGGACAAAGGGCAGTTTATTTTCCGGAAAGGAGAGATGTGCCATAAAATAGTGATTCCGATTGAAGGGAACTTAATCTATGTAATTGTTGAAAGGTGTTCTAAGTAATAGTTGTTAGCTTTCAACTGCAGAAGTGTGTGCGCATAAAGGAACAACCTTTGGAGAGCAATATATGCTTGTTGAATATCTCGATGAAGTGTAAGTAAAACTGCTCGATTGTGGACTAACATGGTGAAAAGAATCAAAGATGATATTGTGATGGGAGAGGGAGGCATTATCGCTGAAATTGACGCTATGCAATTTATTAAGGTGATTGGAGGGCCTTTGCCCTATGTCCTCCAAAAGAATGAGAAATCTCATGAAGTAATCGCCTCCCTTGCTCGGGTTTGGCAGACTGATGATTCTTTAGAAAAAAATTGTCGAATCAAAGAACGAGCCGACCTTAGGCGCTGACATCCCCATTGAAAATCTTCTTTTCATTACTAAAATTGGTACTGTTTATAACCTACATTTTCACTCATCAATTGATCGAATCAGGGAGTGGCTGCTTCGGTTCGGTGTATCTCGTCGAGGACCAGACCACTCATAACTTATACGCATTAAAATGCATTTCGCGACAAAAGATTGTCTCATTGTCATTAGAAAAGCATCTCCTCGTAATGGAATATCTCACTTTCTTATCTCCTAACTCTTCGTATTTAGGAAGAAAAACGCGTGTTGCAAAAAATGAATTTCCCTTTCATCATCCGATTTGTAAGGAGCTATAAGGACGACACAAACATCTACCTCCTAACCGAATACGTCAGAGGGATGGAGCTTTTCGATGTCATCAGAGATATAGGTACATATTGATGCGAGATTCGGCAAGAGGCAATCTAATAATTTGTTAGGGTTGCTCACCTCAGAAGAAACCCAATTCTACATTGGGAGCATGATTTTGGCTATAGAATATATGCATAACCAAGATATTGTGTATCGAGATATTAAGCCCGAGAACATCATGATTGATTCCCATGTAATCCTATGCTTTCTTGCAAAGTAACTCAATTATAAAGGGATATCCGAAACTGATCGACATGGGAACATGCAAAGAGCTGAAGCGTAGCGAATCAGGTTTCCCCGGGAGGACTTTCACGATAATCGGCACTCCTTTGTACATGGCTCCCGAGATCATCGCAGGCAGAGGGTACAGTTTCTATGTAGATTTTTGGTCGATTGGAGTTTGTTTATACGAGTTTATGTGCGGGATGGTACCTTTCGGAGAGACAACCGAAGATCCGAAAGAAATATACGAAGAAATTCTGCACAATCCCATCAAATATCCTCCCTATCTAACAGATAAAAAGGCAAAATCCTTAATGGATCAAATGCTGAGTAAGATTCCGGAGACTAGATGGGGCGGGTCGTTCGCTGCTCTGAAAGCCCATGAGATGTTTGAGTATTTTGACTGGGTAATAGGGAATTAATGATTGTAGTTTGATTAAGAGGTCGCAATGGTTAGGATAAACTTATGGAAATGGAACTAGAGCCGCCATATATTCCGCCAGAAGGTAGTTATATTAGCCAAGAGGAGATCATTGAAGCCAGAAAACTGAACGTCTCTGTGTTAGAAAGGATCTGCGTAAATTTTTGTTTGCCTTAATCGGATTTGACTTAGAGTTGCCAATCAATCAATAGATGAATACGCCAAAGTATCAGAAACCACCGAAAGGTTTAAAGGATATAAAACCAGATTATCAAGATTGGGATAAAGATTTTTGAAGGTTTTTTTGGGATTCATTTATTTATGTTGGTTTGCATTATTTATTGGAGATTCACCACAATGAGAATGAGTTAATGTCGGTGATTCTTCTTAGAAGAGCTGAAATTCTTTTAATTTTTTTCATATTGGAACCAAATAGCAGGTAAAATTATATAAGTATTTCATGATAATAACTACTCTATGCGTATAATTTAGATTGCATTAATTCATTTTATAAGAAACTCAACGAAGCTCTGAAAAAACATTGTGGACGTTGTCATACTTGAGGAAACATGAGATCTATTGGTGCTTCTTAACAGCAGCCCAACAAATTTTGTATTGTCAGATAAACAAAACTGTGATCGATTTATATATTTGAATGTGGGATTTTTATATCACAACAGACTTAATAAACCAATAGGAATAAAATACCGTGGTTTTGAGGCAGGAATTCCACTTTCGGTGGATAGATTTGTCAGTGGAATAACCACTACAAGCTTACATACATATTAATGAAACAATTGAAATCTCTGAATAGAAAAATGAGAAAGATCAAAGGTTATTCTTCTGATCATGGCGAATCAAAAGTTGCTCAACATAAATGTTATGATGCTAGCATATCCAATCGCTCATATCTTATTTGAGCATGGATATACGAGAAAGGTTCGGTTTCGAAGGACCTCCTCGAGTGGCTGATGAAGAGTTCAACATATTGAATAAGTCTTGATTTTGCAGAGTACATCCTTTCAGAAAATTCATTTAGGCTGTTTACAACCGAAGCTTGAGCAAGTTCCTATGAGTTATTATCAAATTTTTCTTATTCTTCTCATCGATAATGATTTTAGATCCCATAAGATCATTCCATTTTTCGGTATCATTACAATTTTATTACATTCACAGCACGCTATCTATCAGAACACCAACCTTCCAGCTTGGAAACAAAAGTAAGGTTGGTCTGTTCTCCCTCTTACACAACAATTAAGAGCTAAAAATTAAAATGTTCCTGAGTTTTATCTCATTATCCTACAAAGTTTATCGGAATCTCTTCAACTTATCGAATCGTTTTATTCATCTAAAATTTTATTGGCAAATATGCGTCCATTTCTCTTCAGCGCGGCCACACTTTCAGTCCTTGGCTGCGTACTGAATATCATAGTGACAGTTTACATCAAGAAAATACATCACACTCCGTTGGGAAAAATGGTCATCCATCTCGCTATCGCTGATTTGTGTCTTAGTTTTGGTGATTTCATAACGGAACTGCGAAGTGAGGATAAATTTGACTATTTCGATTACATCCTCGAGTCATTTCAGTATTTCGGGAACAGTGCTTCATTGATGTGGGCGTGCTGCTTCGCCCATTGGTTATATTGCGCTGGAAAGTACGGAAATGAAGAGCTTCGTTATTCTCAGTACAGAACCTACGCTATACTGAGTTATTCGGCTGCTTTCATATCAGGACCAACGTACTTGCTCATCACCTACCTGTGGTATTTCCATGATCCGGATTATCCGGATTCTAGTGGAGCATTGGACGTATTTTTTGTAGCAGCTCTCACTCAAGTCACAATTTCATTCATACTAACGCTCACTTTTTACTTGCAAGGGTTAAAGCTTGTGTACTATCGAAGGAGACAAATACCTTGGATTCTTTTAGTTTATCCAGCGATCGTGATTGGTTGCAACTTGCCATTTATTGTTGTCAACAATATTCTTACTCAAGATCCTGATGGTGAACGGCCTGGATATGAATTAGTTCAATCTATTTGGGTGATTCAAGGCATGCTGAATGCACTGGTTTTTGGCCTATCAAGTGGATTGCGTGAAGCTATTAAGCAGAAATGCTGCCCTGAGAGTCCTGAGGAATCGCAATCAACGAGTGGCATTGAAACGACTTATCAGAAGTATCATGAAATTGACGTTGTGAATGCTCGGGCCAACACAAGACTCATGACTTGTTGAAAAAATGATCATAGTATTGCAAATGTTGACGTTACAATTGTCTGTACTAAAAAGCTTAGAAAATTTCTTTCTCTTTGTTAAATTTTGAGGAATAGGACATTCTTTTGATATTTCGGTCTTATAAATGCATATGTTTTGGATACATACAAGCAAATGGAAGACAAGGTAATAAATATCATGCAAAGGACTAGAATGAGATATTACCAATAAAATAAAAGGAAGGAGATAAATGTTGGGTTTTGAGAAATCCACAAAATTTTTTTTTTGGGGGCGCATCTCTCTCAGTGAAAAATCAGGATAAATTACAATGTTTTTCTGAACTTGAATGAGGAGAGATGGGCTATTGATTTAAGTGACATGTGAAAGCGACTCCATTGATGAACATCTTCTCATCGAGAGGATACGAAAGCCAGCAATTGTGAGTAATGCACGTGGTTAAATTAATCAATTTAACAAAATAAAGAAAATCTTCAGAAAGCGGCTCTTAGATTGGAAGATTCAGAATGAAATATTCTTCTGAAATCGTATCGAATTAGCGTATAATAGCTTAGTTTATTTGCTAGAATAGAAATCCGGAAAAGTAACTCAGCTATTAATAGACTTGAAAATTTACATAGCTAAGCCGACATATCCAAGATCCTCTTTGGGAATCCCAGCTGAAGTCCTTCTTTCGTGGAATAAATTGAAAGGAATAGCAAACTCTGCACAAGAGAGTATTTACTGAAAATTTGATTTGAGACAACCTAACAAAATATTTGATGCGCATTGAACTGCATTTGAGAGCCTCTTCTCGAGGAAGTTTTCTTTGATAATCATTTCTAGAATGAAAACATGCTTTTTATTATCCAAATTTAGCCTTTGTATTCCTCAAAAACGTCACCGCGACTTGATAATTATTGTTTAACTTCAGTTTAACATTATATCCCTCTATTATCAAGAATCAGGATTCGTGTTGTGAATTATGCCTGCAATTAACTCCGATTACTTCTTAGTTTGATCTTCGAGAGATGGCAATTTAATATATGATCACCTTGAAATATTTATTTTGAGATTTCAGTACTCCTCTGCTTCCCCTTCATTCTCATAGCTTTGTTATTTATCACTACGAGTCAAATCATAGTAGAGATTACCATCGTTCTCTATTCTTGGATCACGATAATGATGAAGATGTAATGAACGACTACATCATTATTAAATAAGCAAGCTATACGAGAAGCTGCAGCAGCGATGATTGCAGCATGCAGGAATATCCTGGTCTGATTGAGTAAAGAAATCACCAAAACCTGGAGATCGATTGAGCAATCGGCTTCACTGATATTTAAGCTCCATTAATTCGATCATTAGAAATCCAACAATGAGAAAATCTGACTGAAATAACATTCCAAGCTCTTCTCTATCTTGTAAGCGATACAATGATTGAAGATCCGTTAACAGAATTGTCAATCACTAGTATTTTACGTGTCATTCGCTTGTACATTTTCAAGTAATACAGATATCCTAATCCGATCTAGATTGCTATAGAGAAGTATCAGAAGGATTTTGAAAGAATCTCTCGAGCGAGAAATAACAACATCAACTGTTTAGAGTATAAATTATAGTCAGATGCACAAGCTTAGTCATGATTTATCTTACCGGCTCAGAAGTGCTTTGCAAGTTACACTCTCCATTGTACCAAATCTGGATCACTTCTGAGAATGAAATCCAATGAATCAGGTGAAAGAATAGTAATATTGGGATTTTTCTGTCCCTGTCGAAGCAATATCGAGAAAAAGAAATGCGCAATGAGCGAGAGGATCTCAACAGCAGAATACGGACAAATTGAGACTAAGATTAACTGGATTTTGCTCATCTTTTTATCTGAAGCGAAAACCAAGTCATGAATATGAATTTAAATATTAACTAGAAATTAAATGAAGTTTAAGATAAAGAGTCAATTTATTAGTAAAATTATGAAGTAATAAGAATATGCAAAGTAAAGCAAATATGGTACAATTTGTTCTCATTGTCAATAGCATGAACAAATAAATCAATTTGGAGTGCAGAATTCTGCTAGGATCTGATTCAGTGTAGTTTAGTCGAGCTCACTGCTAAAATAAGATCCACTAATTCCAAATTCCTCCAAAGTTTTAAGAAGGTAATTAAATTAGTCTAATTGCATTCACTGAAAAATGCTAGATCCAATCTACTTCTTAGCTTCAGTGCTTTCAGCTGTTGGGTCCATTTTGAATGTTATCATAACAGTTTTTCTCAAGAAAATGCATAATAGCCCTTTGGGGAAAATGGTTATCCATCTCTCAATCTCTCAATCGCTGACTTGGTTCTTGCTCTTCAGGTCATGCTCGAGGAGATCTTATTAGAGGATGAATACGTTTGCTTTGGTTTTGTTCCATGCCTCCTGCTTGGATTAGCGTCATCTTCACTGATCTTCGCCAATTGTAGTTCTATGATGTGGACTTGCTGCTTTGCTCATTGCTTGTACACTCTTGGGAAAGAAGAATCCGAAGATTTCTTAAATCTAAGTACAAAACATATTTTCTCATCAGCTATGGAGTTGCTCTTCTTGGAAGCATCGCTATGCTTGCTCTCTTCTGCTTTCTGATTTTCTTAAAAACCCAATCTTCTGAAATTATGGCCATCATCTTGATCAGTGCTCCTTGCATACTAATAACTGTATTCTCTTTGATTGCATCCTTAAACTATTATATCAGAGGGCTCATTCTTGCGCGTGATCGAGGAAATCGTATACCATGGATTCTGTTGCTATATCCTATTATTCTTCTTGTTTGCAATCTTCTGAATAATGTGATTGTGTGCGGGATCCAAATTTTCAGTTCTAATGTCAGCACGCCCATCTGGGATTATATTTCGGCTGTTTGGGTCCTTCAAGGGTTCCTTAATGCACTGGTGTATGGGCTAACAAGTGGGATAGGGGAAGCAATCAAAAAACTATTTTGTCAAAAAAATTTTGAGGATTCTGTATCAGTGGGTGATATTGAAACGGTTCTTCATCATCATCCTCCGAATGATTATAACTCTTCAAGGTCTTCTACTTGCTCAGTGACCTATTAAATGGCGAGCAAAGGTCAATCTCAAAAAACTATCGACGAGTATTTGAAAACAAAAACAAAAACAAAAACAAAAACAAAAACAAAAACAAAAAATAAAGAGTTTGAAAGAAGTGGAAAAGAGAATAGTTGATTTTTGCTGATGATTCTTTGCGTAAATAAGTCTTAGCACAAGAAAATTTATTTGGTAAATGAACTGCATTTGATTGCTTCTTCTTCTTTTCTAGCGAAATCACTCTTTTTCATCATTGCAGAGTGCGAAAATAAACTTAAAGCCAAGTTTCTCTCCTCATATTTGAAAAAACTAGTATTCATCGAGATTTTTATACAAATCAAAGAGGGAAATAGGCATCAATAATTCAATATCTGGCCATTCTCTAGTTTTATTTATTTCTCTTGATAAATTGTCATTCGTACAGAAGAGTCTTGAATCACGAAGCTTTAGACTCAAGACTGACAGAAGGCAAGCCGTCTCTATGAATGAAGAGAATTTCTATCACCTTCGTCGGAGAAAATCAGAAATGTTGGACATCTTCTTTCAATGTGAAACATGCACCATAGGTCTTCAGTTGGAGTGCTCCAATATAAGATTAAACGACTATTTACACGAGAGACCTCCCATTCTATAGGAGAGATAAAGACAAAGTCCTTAGAATTTCAAGTAATTTGGAATTAAGTTGGAGTGCATAACCCTTGTATTTAGTCAGTATAGTTTAGTTGAGTTTGCCTTTTAAACTGTGTTAAAATGGATTAAT
>ENA-UOTX01001463-UOTX01001463.1-compost-metagenome-genome-assembly--contig:-NODE-1463-length-17534-cov-16.349487_pt1 | contig 17534 bp, 10 predicted proteins | sample MGYA00238143_ERZ746982 | MGnify/ENA primary metagenome ERZ746982 (study PRJEB28758, sample SAMN06268862) | compost metagenome | isolation source: single cell | place: USA: California, Emeryville, Joint... | reverse complement strand
TGGAATGTCAGCATAGGAGAGCCAAGATTGTTTATCAAATATAGTGCCAAACAGCTAAATGTCCTGGACGTTGAGAAGAAAGTCTTTATGTTGAAGACCCCGATTGAACTTGACCAAAGTAATAGGCTTGGGAAAGTTATCTAGATGGTTGCCGGACTTCTTGTCTTGGTGTGTATTCTAATTTTTTCCCTCTCTAATTGCGATTTTGGCGTTCTCTTTTCGTGCTATTTACTAGAAAATCGATACCGCGCGACAGTAAGCAGTATTTCAAGCGGATCTTTTTGAATTATCGGTATATCTGCAGAGCATCTTAGAGAATTCATTTAAATATATGATAATCTCTCAAAGATTTCTTGCGATAGCTCGTTTATTCAAGCTTGGTTTAGGTCACTTTCATAAGAAAAATAAACAAAAACTCATATTTTAGCTTGTTGTTATGTGATGTTTCTGGAGTTTCGTAATATCCTTTTCTCTTCATATAGTATTTCGTTAAAATAAAAACGTAACCCCGAAATGGCATTCCTAACTTAGTAGAAATGGAAATTTGGGAGGCAATTGGATCTATATTCTCAAATAAAATTCTCTTTTTGACTCGTTCTTTAACTCTCTGAGAGATTCTCGGGCAATTATAGGATTTCATGAGAAATCCTTTCATATTTGATTTCCTATCCAAAATCCATTTCTTAGAGGCATTAGGTGATGTCCTCTTGGGTTCTGGAAAGATACAACCTCGAATTATGTAAACAGTGCTACCAAAATGGAAATACTGCTTATCCAACTGTTTGTATCAAATGTACTGACGGCACAAGCTCTTCTTGTCAATTATTTGGTACTCCTGCTCTCTTATGTAAATATCAAGCGATGTATCCTACAGAGTTATGTCCACGAGTCACCACTCCTCCTCCTTCTTGTACACCCTCAAAGCCTTGCAATAATCCTTCTTGCCCCGCTCATCCACCGGGGTCTTACCCAAATCCTTATACTAACCCATGGGCCAACCAATCCCCCTATATTAACCCATGGACTAACCCAGCAACTTGCCCAAATCCTTACAACTCGTGGACTAATCCCTACAACTCATGGAGTACCCCACAATCATTCCCTTCGAATTCAGCGACTTATCCAGCAAATCCTTTTAACTCATATAATCCATGGAACTCAATGAGCTACAATAACCCGATGATGATGAGTGGATACAATCCGATGGGCAGCTATCTTCCTGTGAATTCAATGCCTAATCTTTATTCAATGCTTTATCCTCGTACTAATGGATATTGGAAAAACGATAAAAAATCAGGTCTTAACGAACATGGCAAATGATAGTTTTATTTGAATGTATTAACACTTAAGAACTTTGAATAATACATATTTATTTCATGCTTCATTTGTCATAAATATTTATTGATTTACACTTATCTTACTCTTTTCTAAACTTATCTTTTTCTGTCGGAAAAATAAAAAGAATCGGTCTAAATTATATACTCTTACCTTCATATACGAGAAGAACTCTATAATAAGTAATTATTATGGTCAATTTCGAGTGAATCACTTAGTGAAGAGAGTTGAATCGAGTGAAATTTCACTCTAATCCCAGTTCTCGCACAATCCTTGAATTTATTAACATTGTGAAGAGCAACTTTTTTTACCAGCGTATCTGCCAACAGATTCCATTAACTTCCAAGGTTATATTCTCTTCTTTATAATAAATGTTTTACATTAGTTAGAAGTTCTCCTCTATCTCAATATTTAGGAAAGAGGCTTCCTTTGGAAAAATGAAATACATATATCCTCCAAGCAGTGCTTCCGGAAGACTAGCTGAGAGAAAGATGCAAGTACAGCATCCATACGAATTTAAGATTTTGTTATCAAAATTCTCTCTCTTTAAAGTCAAAATAACTCTCTTCGAAAGTCTCATAAACCCAAAGCTATTCAATGGTCTCAGTTTCTTTTCCTACTAAGCAGTAACTTAGAGAATCATCACGAATTCTGCTCTGTTTCAAAGGAAAACGCCGGTGTTAACCTCATTGAAATTGAATCTAGCCGAGTGGATAAGCTTTCTTGAATTGAAGATCTCCATCAACGTCAACCAATGAGGTCAAAATCTGTATCTATTGAAATTATCTACTTCTTTGAAGCAGGTCGATTATCCTTCTGGCTCTTAATTATCCTTCTGTAACTCCTGGCTCCACTCAAAATACAAGCTTCTAGAGTCGTGTTGTATAAAGTTTTCTGAAACTCATCAAACTTAAACTTAGCAAATTCCGCAAATTCCAAAGAAATAATATTTTATTAACAAAGTTTCGAGATCAAATAATTTAGAACAGAGAACCGTTCCAATGATTTCGACTCTTGAAATATAATAAAATGAGATCAGAAAGAAGCTTTTGTCGGAACACTCTGATCGAGGACTGAAATTGCTAGTCAAGACTTAAGAATCCATCGAAAATGGCTTTTTGAGGGTGCCAATTACGAAACAGTCCCAGATTAGATCGTGCCAACAAAAGGGAGCCCAATGAATACAGTTAGGATACCGAAGTTGGATTTTATTAGAGATCTACTTGGTGTAATTTCACAAGTTTAATTAATTGTTATTGATCTGAGGATCTGCTTGGAGAAAAGCAGCAGCGGACCTGCAACCCAGTATGCAGAATAATATAAATCTCGGCTACTCAGATATCATGAGCTGACTTTAAGAACTAATGTGCAACCAACTTTTAATGTTTAGAGAGAGAGAAAACAAAAAAAGAAGAGCGTATTTATCAGCTACAGCGTTTCTGTTCTGGTATTCGAGAATTTGATGAAGATTATATCTCTTGATCGGTGGGTCTGCACGATGGATTCTCAATAACTGATCTTTCTTTATGCGTTTTGATCGAATTATCGACAAGGTTCTAAAATTCGGAAATTGAAAGCAGCATTAAAATTGCATAATTTATTCAGTATATGATACTCTCGACTCCATAAAACCCGAAAATGTGGAAGTAATAGTAAAGTGGTAACTTCACAGGAGTCGGTCTGTTTGTTGATGTGAAAAGGCGACTGCTCTGAGTATGAAAATTCGTTTCTACCAGCGTAAGTCATGAGTTTCGATTTTATACACAAAGTTAAGCCTAAATTGCTTCAGGCCATGTTTCTTGATTTCGAGGGCAAATATTTCATTATGAGATAGTGATACAATATATTTTCTTTCTCTCACTAATTATTAGAGACGTTTTTAATGTAAATTAAGAGGTTATATTACATTACACATTATCTTAAATCGGTGTTTTTCAATACTTGACCGATGATTTGATTCTGATTTTACACCAAAATGATGAAACTAATGAAAGAAAAGTTCTAATGAGGCTGTGATTGGTGTTACTAGCTCTGGAAGAGGAGGCAACTTTTCTTTTTTCGATTATTAATAATGAAATTGTTATCGTTATTATTATTTTCTGAAAAGCAAATTATTAAAAGGTTTACTGTTAGAGTTGTTCCTATAAAGTTTTCTATCGAAATGAGAAGGAAATTGAGAAGAACAATAAAAGGAACTCATTATTCTGCCTCCAAAGACATTCGGTTTCATCGAGGGATAGTGAGAGAGAACGGCCTACAGCTATCTCTTCAAACACGAGACCTGATAATAAGAAATCAGGTAGTCAAGATATATCATTATATCATCAGGTGGCAGACTGATAACTTGCTTGCTTTGGGAAAAAGGGAAAAATCTCTTTCACCAATTTTGCGAGTCTGCAATTTCTAAACACTCAGCAATTCGTTATAGAAAATTCAATTTCTCCCATGGAAACATTTAATAGCATCTCAATGGTCAAAGAAAAGACCTTGAGATTTCGCGAAATTTTTTTTGCTCATGCTTTCAACATCTAACCCTTAACTGAAAGTTCTTAGAAAGAAATTAATTTCTACAAAGCGTTTTAGTGAAAGAATGTAAGTTCCGGAAATTTTTATCGGTTACGCGAGATGCTTTAAATACTCCCAAAATATTATTAGTGCAGGCACACATAATCATATTTTCTTAATACACCTTGAACGAATGAAGAAACAAATTTTATTGGTTTTCCTACTGGCTCTTTTCATCGGACACTCAGCAGTCAAAAGTAACTTCTTTTGTAGTTGCCAGCAAGATAAAAATTTGCATAGGGGATCGGTGTGATCCTGATCAGGTGTACAATCTTACCACAGAAAGCTGCCAGCCAAGCTGTAACCCTCTCGATTATGTTCCGAAGCCAGCTTACGATCACATCTGCATGTGCCAGTCATCGTCCGAGTACTATAGTCCCCTTGCGGAAGATTGTGTCTCTACATGCCCTTTGGGATCCAATAATAACAGAGATAACCGGTTATGTGAATGCTGTACTGGTTATTTTGATTCAGGCACGCGGCAATGTGTTACTACATATCCCGAAGGTAAGTTTGCTGATCCTTCAATCCGCGTGTGCGTTCGTAATTGTCCTGCCGGTTTCACGGAAGATCCGGAGGCTCGTGTCTGCGTATGTACAGGCGGAGAAGTCTTTGATCCGACTATCCTGCCATCTACAAACGATACTGCTGGTGTTGCAACTTGCTCGGCATCAACTACTGCAAATACAGAAACTCACCAATGCGAATGCAATGATGGTACATATTTGGATTCAGTTGAAACTCCGAAAGTTTGCGTAGGGGCATGTATTAGTTGTGGAGGTGAAGTAGTTTTTGCAAACCCAGAGACCAATGAATGTTCTCTTGAGTGCCCTACTGGAACTACTCCAAACCCAACTACTCATTTATGTGTTTGCCCTGCTGGCACGTATTGGGATGAAGCTCTAGAGACATGCGCGGATTGCCCAGCAGGTCCCTCTCCTATTCCATGCCAAACTTGCACTGCAGCTGGTTGTCTGACTTGTCCTCCGAAAGCTTTCTTATTTAATGGAGATTGCTGGGATCCATGCCCTACAGGAACCTTTGAAGATACCACAGATCCTGAACACCCTACATGCTTCTTGCCATACAAGCGATGTCTGCCCGTTCACTTGCACAACCTGCAGTGGCTCTGGAAACTCCAATTGTCTATCTTGTGGGTCTGGATCATTTTTGTATCAAGGTCAGTGTGTGAAAGAATGTCCTCTTGGGTTCTGGAAAGATACAACCTCAAATGAATGTAAACAGTGCTACCAGAATGGAAATACTGCTTATCCAACTGTTTGTATCAAATGTACTGACGGCACAAGCTCTTCTTGTCAATTATTTGGTACTCCTGCTCTCTTATGTAAATATCAAGCGATGTATCCTACAGAGTTATGTCCACGAGTCACCACTCCTCCTCCTTCTTGTACACCCTCAAAGCCTTGCAATAATCCTTCTTGCCCCGCTCATCCACCGGGGTCTTACCCAAATCCTTATACTAACCCATGGGCCAACCAATCCCCCTATATTAACCCATGGACTAACCCAGCAACTTGCCCAAATCCTTACAACTCGTGGACTAATCCCTACAACTCATGGAGTACCCCACAATCATTCCCTTCGAATTCAGCGACTTATCCAGCAAATCCTTTTAACTCATATAATCCATGGAACTCAATGAGCTACAATAACCCGATGATGATGAGTGGATACAATCCGATGGGCAGCTATCTTCCTGTGAATTCAATGCCTAATCTTTATTCAATGCTTTATCCTCGTACTAATGGATATTGGAAAAACGATAAAAAATCAGGTCTTAACGAACATGGCAAATGATAGTTTTATTTGAATGTATTAACACTTAAGAACTTTGAATAATACATATTTATTTCATGCTTCATTTGTCATAAATATTTATTGATTTACACTTATCTTACTCTTTTCTAAACTTATCTTTTTCTGTCGGAAAAATAAAAAGAATCGGTCTAAATTATATACTCTTACCTTCATATACGAGAAGAACTCTATAATAAGTAATTATTATGGTCAATTTCGAGTGAATCACTTAGTGAAGAGAGTTGAATCGAGTGAAATTTCACTCTAATCCCAGTTCTCGCACAATCCTTGAATTTATTAACATTGTGAAGAGCAACTTTTTTTACCAGCGTATCTGCCAACAGATTCCATTAACTTCCAAGGTTATATTCTCTTCTTTATAATAAATGTTTTACATTAGTTAGAAGTTCTCCTCTATCTCAATATTTAGGAAAGAGGCTTCCTTTGGAAAAATGAAATACATATATCCTCCAAGCAGTGCTTCCGGAAGACTAGCTGAGAGAAAGATGCAAGTACAGCATCCATACGAATTTAAGATTTTGTTATCAAAATTCTCTCTCTTTAAAGTCAAAATAACTCTCTTCGAAAGTCTCATAAACCCAAAGCTATTCAATGGTCTCAGTTTCTTTTCCTACTAAGCAGTAACTTAGAGAATCATCACGAATTCTGCTCTGTTTCAAAGGAAAACGCCGGTGTTAACCTCATTGAAATTGAATCTAGCCGAGTGGATAAGCTTTCTTGAATTGAAGATCTCCATCAACGTCAACCAATGAGGTCAAAATCTGTATCTATTGAAATTATCTACTTCTTTGAAGCAGGTCGATTATCCTTCTGGCTCTTAATTATCCTTCTGTAACTCCTGGCTCCACTCAAAATACAAGCTTCTAGAGTCGTGTTGTATAAAGTTTTCTGAAACTCATCAAACTTAAACTTAGCAAATTCCGCAAATTCCAAAGAAATAATATTTTATTAACAAAGTTTCGAGATCAAATAATTTAGAACAGAGAACCGTTCCAATGATTTCGACTCTTGAAATATAATAAAATGAGATCAGAAAGAAGCTTTTGTCGGAACACTCTGATCGAGGACTGAAATTGCTAGTCAAGACTTAAGAATCCATCGAAAATGGCTTTTTGAGGGTGCCAATTACGAAACAGTCCCAGATTAGATCGTGCCAACAAAAGGGAGCCTCTCAACCCATGGACTAATTCAACTACCGATAATCCATGGACGAATCCTTTCAACTCCTTTAACGCTTTCAATTCAATGGCAAGCTATAATCCCTGGAGTTTTAATCCTTGGAATGGTTTTTATTAATTTATTTTTTGATATTTATTTAGAAAATAAATATATTTTTTGTAAATTTGATTGCCCTGGATAATCTGTTGGAACGATAATTCATTTTACATTTAATTTATTCCAAGTATTCATAAACTCCTGATGTGATTGCGAAAAATTTACCACTAGCCTGTTCTCTGCAGCTTTGTATGATATCTCAGCAATGGAGTAGGCATAATCTTCATATTTCGCATGAATATCAAATATATTTTTACCTTTTTCTCAAGTAGAAAAATCACTACATGAGGAGTAGTTTTGTAGTTTAAACTAGAATAGGTCAAATTATTTATCTGAAATTCACTTATAAACTTCTCTGTTACTGACAAAGAAGCACTGCCGATAACTGTTAATGGTCTTACTAAGTATTCATTATGAAGATTTTATAGATTTATTCTCACTTCTCACCTTGAGTTCTTTTATTTTCGGACCGCGAAACCTTAAAACCACACTAAATCATCACCATCATCATCCCTGTTTTCGCTTTCTATCTTGTCACCTTCATTGTCGCTGTAATACCCGCTATTTAGGTTATCACCATTTCTACCTGATTCACGTTGCAGGTAGTTCCGTGTGCTGTGAAATCTAGCTGACGATGGTAGTCGATTTGACGACATATTGATTGTAGCATGAGTGAAATGGTAATGGAAACAAAATTTAACTACTTAAATTCATATGCTTGTCATTCAGTAAGTATAATGCTTGCCTGAAAATTGCGAATTTATTCTGATGATTAATGGAGTGAATCAGTAATTCAGATCAAATTCATGTGAGATTGAATGGAAATGACTGCATCGGAGTTATTCTTACTGCAGTTATAAATGTACTTTTCAGTTCCAGTTTAAATGATTGATGATGCTCTTCCTTAATTCATTGAATTAACTCGTTAATTTTCGAAATTGCAGTGAATCATTAAACGTATGAAGCTGAGTAAAAGTTATGAAAGCGAGACTTTTTCATTGAAAATGACAAACAATGCCAATATGAATGCTAATATTAATGCTATTCCTAAGTTAATCTCTATTTCTTTGGAGTTATAACTTTTTGTTCTTATTAAAATCTATATTATGTGATTATTTTTGCATGAGAGAGGCTTAACATGCCCTTCCAAAACCACCATTCCCACCATTGCCTCCATTCCCACCATTACCGCCGTTCCCGCCATTACCCCCGGCACCTCTAGAAAATCCTCCATATCCACTAGAGGATCCGCTGTATCCACTGGAGGATCCGCTATATCCACTGGAATACTTGCGGTATCCACTGGAGTATCCACTATAGCCGCTGGAATATCCACTATAACCACTAGAGTATCCTCCAGAACTACTATAATATCCTCCAAAGCCACCATTACCTCCATTTCCTCCGCCATTTCCTCCGGCATTTCCGCCATTTCCGCCATTTCCTCCGTCTCCGCCATTTCCGCCATTCCCGCCATTTCCAAAGCCACCACAAGAACTACCTCCACTGGAGAATCCTCCATTGCCACGAGAGCTGTTTAGATAATTTTTCTGAAACCGGTTTTCCCCTCTTTCATTTTATTTTTCAAAAAAAAATAATAGCTCTAAAAATTGAACTGAGGGGGGCTAGTGTCGTATATTTCACCAATTTATCATCCACAAAAATTTTGTTCGGATTGGCTCAATAAATATTTATGTCCTGACAATTTCCATGGCATTTTTTCCTCTGATTACCACCATTACCTCCATTACCGCCATTACCTCCGTTTCCTCCGAAGCCTCCATTGCCACCATCACCACCGTTACCTCCATTGCCCCCATTACCGCCACCAAACCCTCCATTACCACCATTTCCACCTTGGCCTCCATTTCCTCCGAAACCACCATTCCCTCCATTTCCACCGTTACCCCATTGCCGCATGGAGCTACGCTTGACGCGCGATGAAGTTGATGATGCGACAAGCACCAAGGCTATCAGCAAGATCATGATAGTAAACTTGTTTTTCATCAGTAAAGTAGTGTGATGTTTGTGATTTGTCTGAATTAAAGATTGAGTTATTTTTATGAAATCATCATCATCGACTTCTTATTTATAGTTGAATATGCCATTTAAAGTCACACGGCAAGCCTTGTTGCCGATAGATGAACAACAGGCAACGAACCTCTGGGAAAAGCTTTCGAGAATAATTCGACTTTGTGTTAATTATGTGGGCTATGGTGCTGCTCTGCCTGCTTGCTGTTTCCATTGTTGATCAATGGACTGAAAAGAGAGTGAAGCTAAGTGCCAAGCTCATCCTTGGCACGACGTTTACTGAGATCCGATTAGAGCGAAACTGATCAGTTAATTGAATCGTTACTTGTCCATCAGTAAATTATTAATTCTTGTATTTATCTTAAGTTTTATTGATAAGAGAGTTATTTGAGTCAGTACTTAATAAGCGTTTTCTGAGGCAAATTCAGCGATAGTCGCCTTGCTGCTTATCGTTAGTGAAAGCGATACAACCAATCTCATGTCTTCCTGATTATTCTATCCAATGGTAAAGTGAAGTTGAACTCGATTTTAATCGCGAGGAGTGATTAGAAGTTCTATTAACGCGTTAGAGTTATGATTGTCAGCTGTATGACATTAGTTCTTTCTACTCAAGATATGCTTCATTATCAGTTCATTATCAGATAATCCATTGAGAATGAATAAAATATCAATATTCAGGTGCTGCTTTTTATTGTCCCTTTTAATACAAAAGTCTCTAATAAGGTTTTAGGATTCATAGTGAGATCTTTGATAAACATCCTAGTAAACGGTTTCATAAAACCGAAAAGTTGAGGTTTAAATGTGGTCTCACCAGCTTTTAGAATTTTTGAAATGTAATTCATTAATGCTTTGACATTATGAAAATGCATAAACTCAAAGAGAATTCTCAGTATTACTAAAATTTAAGGCTGTGTATCATCAGCTCTATCCTCACCTTCTCTCAATGGTTACGCTTAAAGTCCGACACTCAGTTCGAAATGATTAGATTTTGAATAATAATGAGATGAAATGCATCAAAATATAATGATACAACTACTTTCAATATCCAATACGCTTTTTTTATGGATAACCAAAGAGATACAATAAAACTCACTTTCTCTTAAGGTTGAATTAGGGGGTATTGGAATAGGAATTCATTCAGAGCAGTTTCCAAGTATGTGGCTTTGGTGAAATATTTTGCTCTTCTAAAACGCGGTATTAGCAATTGTTAATGGAGCAACTATTAGCAACCGGGCCGTACTCCGGCAAGTAACACTCCAACGGAACATTGCAAGTTAGTGCAGCATTGCATTCCAACGCTTTTTCACACGATGCCGCCACTTTGCAAGATTTGGCTTTTTTACAGTTCTTAAAAAGACTCGTGATACAACCTGAAATCGTATCCCATCCACACTGAGCTCCGGAAGTGATAGTATTCCATCCACATTCAGCGGCGTCAGTTACCATTTTCGTGCCACACTGGGAAGCAGATTTTACCAACCCCATGCCGCACAGAGCAGCGTCAGTAACTGTCTGTTCGCCACATTTGGTAGCATCTTTCCAGTACTTAGTACCAACTTGCACAACTGAAGTCCCGCAAGTTTGAGCATCCGTGATGAGTTTATAACCACAGATTTGTTTGGCTGCCCAGGCCGCTGCGTCTGTGGTATATCCTGCAACTGTAGTAACCCCATTTTTAATGTTATTTGCTGTGGTTTTGAGAGCATCGTCGGTGAATGCTTCGAGCTGCTTCTCTGCGAAAGCAATCGCTTTTCCTGTCTCATCGAAGAACTCTTTTGCTTCTTTGATCACCCAAACCGCACCGTTGAGGAACCCTGTGAAGAATTGTGTCAATGAAGCGAGATTTAATTTGCAACTGAACTTGAAACTTTTGTATTTGAAGGTACACTGGAGAGAAAGCTTGCTGTTGCTAGGGATAATGGAGGTGAGAGCTGCTACTGACGTTTGAACAATTAAACTGATTTCTTCAGAATCTGCCATGAAACCGAACTGATTTTGTCCAATTGTCCCGGTTGGCTTTATGTTCGAGATGAGATTCGGGACGCTCACACCGAATTGTTTGAGAATGGTGTTGAGAATGCCGCTCGCCTTGTTCAAAACAGCCGGCATGATATCGAACATCGAGTTTGCCAATAAATTGCTGGCTGCGACGTAAGCGTAAACACCCATCTTGAGATGTTGTCCAGAGGCTAGGGTCGTGGCGGAATTAGTTGTAAAGAGAGTTCCCAAACCTAATTGGTAAGGTCCCAAATCAGGAAGTAATCCAAAAGTATGCACTGCCAGCTGAAGGGACATGCCCATTTCGAGAGCGATAAGCTGAGATCGATCTCCAAACTGGGAAGTGATATCATCAATATTTTTCGCACTGTTGAGCTTTGAAACCCAAGTCGCTGCATTATCTGTGACCTTGATCACACGAGTGGCGGAACCGGAGATTTCGAATAATGCTTCTGGGAGGCCGTAGTCAATAGAGGCAAGTTTGAGACTTATGTAATCGTAGTAATTACCGCTTATTTCGACGTTTTCAATTTTTCCCGTGTAGATAGTAGTGCTTTTCACAAATGAAGCGGTGAGGGAGACTCCTAGACTTACTGTATCGAGGCCAGCATCGAGAGCCGTTCCAATAACGTATCCCACACCTCCACCAATGGCTGTTGTGAGACAAGAGAGGGCATCTGCGTTCGCTTGGATGCTGAGGGATGGAAGACCGTTATAATGGCCCATAGCAACGCAGAAAGCGGCCATACTGATGCCGGGTTCCGCTGAGCAAGTTCCACCTGGGATAGGAACGTTGAACGAGATTACAGAGTATCGAGATGAATCTGGCAAGAGCATTGCCGAACATTCGTCAATTTCGCTAGTGATATATGACGCATCGAAGTTTCCAAGACAGAAGTTAGTGGAGGCGACGTCTGCGGTGTCGTAGTTGTTCTGGACTGCAGAAACAATCGTATTGACAGTAGTGTCAATAATTGATTTTGTTACAGAATTGGCGCCTGATAAAGTTGAAATAGCCGAGGTCAAGGTATTTGCGACAGTGTTCAAATTGAGGCAACCATAGTTTAATTCGTTCGGGAAGACGCTTGAAAGAGAGGAGTAGCCCTTATAGGAGGAGGAAGAAGATGATGAGGAGGATGATCCTGAAGTCGTAATAGCGGTACCGCTTGAAGCGACTGGATATTGCGAGATAGTGACTTGGAGATTGCAGATACCCCATGATTCGTCATCGGTACCGCCATTGAGGTTCGTAATAAAGTCAAGAACTAAATAGTTATCCGTGTGATTGAAACCGAAAGTGATGATCTCGTGACCATCTGCCCATTTTTTGTTGCACCAATTTGACTGTGACCAAGATCCAACGTAAAGTTTAGAATAAACTGGAACGTTATTAGCAAGGACCGTGAAGGTTTCTGAATCCCAAGAATCTATCCAAGCCATCTCGAATGAAACTGTTATTCCTTGATGTGGAAATTCGTTAAGTAAGATATAAGGAGAGATAATCCTTCCTCCCGCAGCGTAAGGTCCAAGGAAAGTGCGTCCACCACATGAAATTGTCGAGTATGCTGGAAAGTACATCCATCCGAATTCATCAGCAGGAGCCGAACAGGAGAAGAAGGTGGTCGTGGAAGCAGTAGGGGTTATGATGAGAGGTGTACCATCTGAATTGACTGGATATGGTGAGGTAGAGATTGCAAGATTGCAGATACCCCATGATTCATCATTGGTACCACCGTTGAGGTTCGAGGTAATCACAAGGGTGAGAGTGCTTGCAGCGTGATTGAAACCGAAAGTGATTGTTTGGTAAGCATCTGCCCATTTTTGGTTGCAAGTATTTGACGGTGACCAAGCTCCATTGTGAAGTTTTTCATAAACTTCATGGCCGTCAGCAGTTACTATGAGGCTTTCTCCGTCCCAAGAGTCAATGAATGCCACTTTGACTGAAACGATGATTCCATTGTGGGGACCAACTGAGAACGTTGGAGAAGTAATTCTTGCTCCCTTGCCGTAAGGCCCGACATAGGTGTTTCCACCACAAGTAAACTTCGAGAATCCTGCATTGTAAGACCAGGAACTGTCTTGAGTAGGGCTAAAGCAGGGGAACCAGGTGATAGCGGTCGAGGAGAGTGTCACTGCAGAAGTGGAACTGCTAGATTCCAATGTCGAATCCAATGAAGAATCCAACTCCGACATAGAGAGGCTTTGTGAAGTAGAAGCCACTCGAAGTGAAAAACTTTGAGCACATAAAGTGCCCAAAAGGATAAAGAGCAATAACTTTGAAGTTTTAGTCATCTTTGATGAATGTTTCGAAGGAGTAGTAAAGGTTTTTTGATATTATAAGAGCATCTTCGGGGCTTTAAATACCCGTAGACTTTGAAAAAACAGAAAGCTGTTCGATGGAATTAAAGCACAGAAAGTTAACAAAAAAACGAGTGCATGATCCCGTTACAAAGAATGAAAATATTTACTCGAAAGTTTTCAGTTTTTTTAGCCGAAAGATACGTTAGTTAGTTATTTTTAGCGCTGAATGCCTAATTTCAAAGAATTCCAAAAAAGAAAAACGTCTAAATTTAACGAAAGATTCTGGAAGTTATTCCTTTAACAAACAGATATGTCAGCTCTCAAAAATGTTCCAAGGTAGGAACATCTGTTCAACCTGGAAATTGATTTTACAAAGAGAGAAAGAAACGAAAAAAAGAATATGCTGTAGGAACACCAGCGATCAAAGTAGATGTCAGTGGAAATTTTTAGAGCAGAACGAATAAAACGAGAATAACGAGTTAACTTATTGCTAATAATTTATTTTATTGAAAGTCAGGAAAGTGGACACATACGAAAAATTGTCTCACCTATTACAACCAATTTATTGACCTTAGAGCTTCCTCATCCGTGCATATTCGGTCTATATTACTCTAAACTCAAAAAGTTATCAATAATGATTTTTTCTCTCTAATGAATTTTTTTGGGCTCTCTTTTCAACATTTTTTCAGCATATTTTGAGTTTAAGAAACCAGGTATTGACTCACTTTGAGTTTTTTTTGATAATCTGCTTGGACAAGTGATCTCAAATTTGCTTTGACTATTGCGCAATCTTCACGATTAACCTCAAGAAGCTAGTTTTGAGGCTGCCTTTATTGAATTATTGCTTTGGATCCTTTTCTGTATTGTGTCTATGTGTTGAATGTACAAGTTCTTTCCTCAACAATTCGAACTTATTTGCTATTTATTTTATTTAACAACTTATTTAAAAGGGAAAAATGGAAAATTCTCAACTACAAAAAAAATTTGTAGTGACCTTCTGATTTTGGCTGTTCAAGTCGAACTCGCTTTTTTCTGTACATCGTACAAAGTTTTCATCGAGATGGTCGCTTTGGTGAGTTTTTTCTGAGCTTTTTTGCAATGGAGTGCTACGCTATTTTTATCAAAGAATTTGATGTATACGTTTGTGCGCGAATTAATCGTTTTATTTACCAACCGAAAAAACTGTTCGATTTCCAGAAAGGTAATCAAGTCAAATAAACGGAAAACTACCGGTTTGGTCTTGGCTGCAAGAACGCTTGACGCTCACACGCTATTGAAGCTTGCTTTTCGTTTGGTCCGCGTGGATCGTTGAAAGAGTGGGGCAATTTCCTTTGTAGGATGCTGATATGGAGCGTCAACCTTGGAAATAAGGGGCCTCTTCGATGAAATTCAAGAAATATGACAATTAGGTCTTTCAGTTATTTATTTTCGAGCCATTATACAAATGGGCTTGAAGTCGGTTATGTATTCTGTAGAACTACATCGGCTTGGTCAAATTAGTAGCCAGAAAATTACAGGAATAAAGCTTTCTCGTCATTATAAACAAGAATCAAAACCTCATAATATGCGGAATATTGCCCAAAACCTGTCATCGATCTATAATTAATTTCTAAAGCTGTTCTACTACCCTCGGCGCTTATGTATAAGCCGAAAGATTAACAACATCACATATTGTAGAATAATTCAAGAATTTTTTGCTTTTGAAGAGCGCGTGTATGTTCAACCAATATTGAATAAAATCGATTTCTAAATCTCCTTCGGCACCAAGATGCTAGTTTAGGAGTAGCTCAGAGATCAGCTTTATACTCATCGTCTTCTCACTAGCTACTCTTAAATCCAATACTAAGTTCAACATTATGAGTTTCGGAATAAATGAGATGAGATGAATCAAAATATAGTTATACAGCTACTTCCAATATCCAGTGCTATAGAAGTACAATAAAATTCACTTTCTCTCAAATCTCAAGGAGGTAACATCATGACGAAATCCGAAAATTAACTTTCAATTCAGTTCTCATATGTGACGTTTTAACTGGTCGAATTACTTACCTCCATTGATTGTACTATTAGCAGGAAATGGTACATGTATTAGGGATTGCGCAAGTCTTCATTATTTACGCGCCCTGTTGCTTAATTTCAAAGAATTCCAACAAAAGATAAACTCCGAAATAGGACTAAAGCTTCTGAATTTCTTGCTTTTCAAAAAAGAAATGTCAGCCCAGAAGGGCTTGAAGGTAGGAACATCCGTCAACCTGGAATTGATTTGAGAGAGAGTGATGAAAATCAGATAAGTTGTAGACGTATGTTCGATCGAATGAGATTCAGATGGAAATTTCTTCAGCGGAATGAATAAAACGATAATAACGAGTGTTGCTAAATTACTGTTACGAATTAATTTGATCAGAAGCAAGAAAAATGGACCCTGACCAAAAATTGTCTCTCCAACAATACCTTTTTGATTACTCCTGAGCTTAGTCGTTCGCGTATGCTACGTTACTCTTGCCTGACATCAACAAAGTTATCTAAACTAATTTTGCGTGTAGTTTCACTCGAGTTAATCTTTTTTTTCGCTCTCATTGTAGCGATTTTTCCAGGAGATTTTGAATTTAAGGAACAAAGTATTAACGAGGAAACGCGATATTCGCTGTATATCCTCACTTTGAAAATTTTTTAGATATTTTGTTTGTTTGGATAAATGAATCCGTCCGTTGCGTAAGAAATTGTTAACTCCTCAAGAATATGCCAGAAAGCAAATTTAAAAACAACTAGGACTCAATAATTAACTTTAAGTCTGTTCTGTTTCGCTTCATGTGTTGAATTACAGGTTTCTGTTCTCATAGTCATAAACTTATTTGCTAATTTATTTTATTTAAAGAAGGGAAAAAGGAAAATCCTCGACAGCAGAAAAAATGGTGGGTAACCTTCCGACTTTGACTTTCTGAGTCGGACTCATCTTATTCGAGGCACCCTGCAAATTTTTGGTATAAAAGATGAGTTTAATGAGATTTTTCTGGTGTCTTCGTCAATGCCATGTTGCGATATTTTTATCAAGGAGTTTCTAATTCCGTGTTGTGAATTAATCGTTTTGTTTACCCACCGAAAAAACTGTTTTATTTAAAGAGTTCTTGTGGCTGCCGAAAGCTACCGGTTTGGACTTGAACGAAGAAATTCCTGACGGCATAATTTAAAGGAAATTGCTGAAAAACTTTGCCATTGATCTTTACAACTGTTCTATTCATAGGTAACGCGGAAAAAATTAAGAGCAACAGGTAGTGTAGAATACTGGAAAAATTTTTGCTTACGAAGAGTGGAAATAAGTTTAATCATGACTGAATAAATGATATTTCTTTCTCTTCAAGCACAAAGATGTGAGGTTAGTAGAACCTGAGAGTTCAGAGTTTTCTTCTTGAGTTAATAATAGTAAATCTTGAAGCATATGAACAACTTAGCAGTGAGTTATATCATCCTCAGATCCGTAACATTTTTCATCTGCAGAGTGTCATTGGTAACTTTGTAGCTTTGTGGAAGCGACAGTAGTTGATAATTTTCCTTGTACGATATCTACTAATCCTACGAATGCTGCTCGATTGATTGAATGATTGTTTAAATGTAAATCTTTTGAGAAGTTTACAAATAATATCTTATTATGAATGTTAAAATCCTTAGGGTCAAATGTTAATTCTGTATATTATTTAGCTAGCTTGCTTGCTTATATTTTCAATAGTTCACAATTCTTACTCATATATCAATGCGTCTCATATTAATGCTATTTCTTTTCATCTTCTCCTTAAGCGAAGGAAGATGAGAAATCTTATTACCATCCGCTGCTTCCTCCATTTCCCCCTCTGCCACCATTGCCAAAGAATCCTCCATTGCCTCCACGACCTCCATTTCCGGCTCTTCCGAAATTGTCACCGTAAAAGCCACCCATGGAGTTACCACCATTGCCTCCTCTACCACCATCGCCAAAGAACCCTCCGTTGCCTCCACGACCTCCATTTCCGGCTCTTCCGAAATTGTCACCGGACCACCCACCCATGGAGTTACCACCATTTCCCCCTCTACCACCATTGCCAAAGAACCCTCCATTGCCTCCGTTTCCTCCATTTCCGGCTCTTCCAAATTGACTCATGGTGCTACGTCTGCTGCGGAGAGTGGCTGCTGACGATGCGACTAGTGCCAAAGCCAAG
>ENA-UOTX01001461-UOTX01001461.1-compost-metagenome-genome-assembly--contig:-NODE-1461-length-17549-cov-16.221669_pt1 | contig 17549 bp, 8 predicted proteins | sample MGYA00238143_ERZ746982 | MGnify/ENA primary metagenome ERZ746982 (study PRJEB28758, sample SAMN06268862) | compost metagenome | isolation source: single cell | place: USA: California, Emeryville, Joint... | reverse complement strand
TGGAACAAATGGTTCTGAATTCTTAGAGTTTTCTTCAACATCGCGATCTCCTTGGCTTCCTCCTTTACTGGAGTACTCATTATTACTGTACCCTCCGTCATTGCTATTAGAATCCTTGCTGCCGTTAGACCAAGGTTTCCCACCATTATACTCACAACTGCCACTGTTTGAATATCCGCCGCTGTTGGAAGACTGGCGATCTCTATTTCTGGCGTTTCTGCCGTTACCTCCCTATTTTTTGCGTAATGCAGTTGAACTTACGACGAGCACCAGCAAGGTTACTAACAATAAATGCTTTCTTTGCATTTGCGATCTCAAATTTTTTTTTGGGTATTATTAAAAGCCTAAATTCGGTGTATTTATAGCCGAAGGTTCATAAAATAAGTAATGGTCAGCCGATAGATGGACTGATAATAGGAGTTCTACCTTACTGAATCCAGATAATGGACTCCACATTGTGCATCCTAATTCGCAATTTCTTTTTACTGTTTTGTTGTTAGGCTGAGTAACTATCTGACATCGAATTTTCCTATCGCCAATTAGCGTTAGATCTCAACCAAATTTTTTTTCAGTAAAATGAAAATTGCTTGTGCTTTTTGTTAATGAAGCAATTTCTCTTGATTTGCTTAGCTATTCGGGTATTCTAACCATTCAACTGTCTCCTGAAACCGTCGAAAAGGAGTTTTCATTCAAATTGAACAAACAGTAGAAGTCACAACGAGATGAATCAGTGTATCACGAAAATATACTTACTGGTTATTGAAACCTTATAAACGGTTTCAATAACCAGTAAGCTTTGTATATGTTAAATTCATAATGTTAACTCGCGAAAAATAACTCAGTAATTTTGGTAATCTAGAAGGAAAATTTAATAGAGAGAGTATCTTGTCTGAAAAAGCAATGTTACTTTCCTGACTTCTAGCGCTAAAGCCTTGCTTTCGACTATCTCATTTTCCTCAAACAATAATGAACTCGTCTCGAACGTTTATTACTTAATTATTCAAATATATCCCGCTCTTCAGTCAAAACAACAAAAAACAAAACCGAGTATCGGAAATATTGAAATCTTAGATTCAGATAGTTTACATTAAGGTGAATTAGATTGAATTTGAACTCAAAATTCGCGGAGCAGAATCATATTGACAATGATGCTCTTAACAAAAAATATTGTGAAAAAATAGGAACTTGTTGAAGTCCAAAACAAGTTACGAGAAATCAAATTGTTAAAGATGGGTTTGCAAGATCCCTAACTGACTTGTGCAAGAAACTGAGCCTCTTAATATAATAAATTTACGCGTAATCATTGAGATTAACTAAGATGATTTCTAATGATAGGAATCTTTGCAGAGTTAGTTATACCACAAATTATTGCCAGCGTTAGCGGTCCTTAAAATTAGAGCAAAACATCTTTATTCTCCTTATAATTTTCGTGAAAAGTATCCTTCTAGAGATTGTGAGAGAGAGTGTCAAGTTAAAATTATACCTGACTCATTTTGTTCTTTGCAGGGCAAGCGATTTGCCTTTATTTGGTTTCTCCAAATGATGATGATATTTTCAAGGTCTTGATATGAAGAGTCAAGATTTCATTATTATTTAAATTTATTTCTGCTCGGCTCACTAAATTCAATATTTTCAAAAGAAAGAAACGAAGAATTCAATGGAAGACAGTTCGAAAACTCAGAGGCCAGAAGTCAAAACTGAAGTTTCCCTCACCCAGAATCATGAAAGGAAAAAGCAATCGGAAGACAGTTCAAATAGTCGTAACAGTCAAACACTGACAAGAGCGTCATTAGGAGGGAGCTTATTAGAAGATAAGCCTTCAACGCTACTTGCTTGGTGTCTGCATGGCGACAACAAGACGACTGTTGCAGATTTCGAAACAATGGAACACCATGTTAAATTCGATGGAGCTCTGCTCAGCTCTTGTGCTGGTAAGAGAGACATTAAACAAGACTCTTTGATCGTTTGAAATGCATGTTTATAGCCTGGGGCCCAACTGCCTTGAAAGAGATCCCAAACACAAAGCTTCTAGTCTCTCTTCAGCATTTTTGGAGGACTTCTGCTGTCTTGGAGATATTTGACGTGTCTCGCAAAGGAATAGCAAATAAAATTTACTCTTTCGAGGAAGTCATTGAAGGTGGACCTAAGATTCTCCTCGTTTAGTTTAGATTTTATGTTCAAAATTCAATTTTTTTGGCTCATTTGATATCAAATTTATCCCTAGCTACAGGGAACCGAGGGATAGCATATAGCTCACGAAGGAGTGTCTTCGGTGCAATATCACTTACAGGAAAGATATCTTATCATTTGTTTGGGTTCGAGTCCAGCGGTTCTAATTTACAAGGCGGCTTTAGTGTAAAGCTATTGAGAAAATCGCAGTGGTTTTCTCAGTGCAAGGCTTCTGGTAACTCATTGAGGCTTTTTTAATTTTACTGTTAGCTTATCGTCCATGTCAAATTTCGTTTTTTATCTTTATGATAATGGAAAATAACATTTTGTTATCGATAGGCAACTGGATTTCAGGTCTTGATTTCGATCCTACCGGAAAGTCGATAGCAGCTCTTGATCAATATGGAACGTGTATAATTTCCGACGTGAACACTAATTGCTGTAATTTATTTCTGGACCTGGCAAGAAAAGGTATTTTTAACATGGGTTATTGCATTAACCAACACCTCCTCTTTGTCTTTTCTTAAGGATAATCTATTGTCAAATTGTTTTTTCTCCTTGATTGATTCAGATACTCTGTTGCCGCTTCAATTCTATATCACTTTGAATTATCATAGATGTGAACGGTAGCTGTGTCTGGAGTACGAATACCGGCGAATCTATTTTAAATATCAAGTATGGAGGAAACAAACTTACTGTTCTTGATGCTGAAAAGAAAATCATCATTTTGAAAGACCCTATTTCGCTAGAGAAAACCCGTAATTGCGGCTGAATTATTTCAATTATTTCAATATCTATCATTATTAATATGATCTTTAGCATACACGAAAGGGTTAGATGCTTCCCCAACCGATGGTAATTTAGTCGTAGCTTCAGGAATGCGCAATTTACAAATGTATGATCGGAGAGAATCCAAGATTGTAAAGATATTTAAGGGTATTCATTCAAGTATCACGCTGAAAGTTTGATGGATTCTAAGACGATGTTTGTAGGCCAGATTAACTGCGTACGATGGGATTCAAGTGGGAACTTCCTCGCAACCGCCTCTGAAGATGGAACTGCAAAAGTCCTAGATCTTAAATCTGAGAAGATAATTTACACAGGAACCTCGGGAGATAATAGTAAAGTATTGCACTCAAACTCTTTTAATTTAAGCTAATTATTAGGACATGTCTCCTCAGTGTGTTTCCTATAGACGAATAAATATCAAATTCAAGAAAGTAACAATTGTTTGAGAATCAAAGATAACGAGGGATATTCTTGGATATGTGTAGTAACTAAATCTGTCTCTTAGAAATAAATAAATTGGTGCAGGCAATGATGAACAAACGAAGAATAATAAAAATCAGTTAAGGATTGTTTTTCTTAAATTTTGATTGATCTTTTCAGAGACTACTTTGAATATCTAAACAAGCAAACAAATTAATTTCACAAAACACACAAATTGAAAAAAATTAAAATATGTTAAGTTCGAGTTATATTCGTCAGATTAGATTGTTACATTTGAGACTGCTATAGGTTATTAGAGATCGCAATTTAGAGGAGAAATATAGAAGAAACTATCTGAAATGGCTTAATATGACACAAAATTAATCTTAAATCCCTCTTATTACAGAGATTCCGAAATCTGAGTCATCTAAAATTAAAATATCAATATCTGTGATAGAACTCTATAGCTTATTACAAAGGAACCACTATTTCGATGAACTTCAGTTTCTGCCTTCATTTTAGGAAGCAAACTTATTATTAGCTGTTGATAGGACTTTTTGAGGACTTGATAACGGTGTAAATGCTCAATTATTGACAAGATTGTTGCAAATCATTTCAAGCTATGCATATTTTCTCTACAATACTAGCCATCAGGCTCAAACTAATATCACAACAACACAAAACAATTATCCAGGCCTCGAAAATAAAAACGATGCACTTGATTACGAAATGTTTAGAAACGAAATGAACAAATGACGATGTCAATCAATTTAAATATACGAATAATTACAAATCATTATCAGAGTCTAATACAAAATTAGGAGGATTAAGGGTGTTTCGACTGCTTGAATCGCCTGTTGGATCCATCTGAGCGGTATTTGAAAGGGGAATCTTCAAGAGCTTCTCCTCATGTCCTTCTGGAGGTTTCCTTCGGCAAAGAGACTTGAACCCATCTCTAATTTTCGAAGATAGTCCATAAGCTAGAGAATTCCAAATCCCTCTGCTCATCAAACACACGACGCTGATTTCAAATGACGCGGTTGAGAAGTTCTTGGATATGAAGATAAAGTAAAACTGCAGCAAAACTGTCGGGAAATCACAAACAATGAGGATCAAAGGATATAATAGCAGCTCTAGATGAACCTTCATACCATACTTCCTCAGTTTCTTCAGCACTGAAATGTAACAAAATCCGCAGTAAAGCGTGCTTCCCAGAGCCAACACACCCAAAAATGCGAACACCACTGTCGGTGCATCAAACTCGTGCTTTGGTGCTACAAAAATTGCAAGTAGAATTCCACTTAAGACTGATATAGTCAAGGAGCGGATTAGGTATTTTTTCATAAGCGAACTGTTTAGATAGTCTTCGCCGAAATTGACTGAGGCATATAACGCATGGGCAAAGCAGCAGACCCAGGCAACTGAACCGGCCCATGAGAAACCGAAAATAATGTTAAAAACGAGGATTAGTGACTCAAAGCCAAGGCTAGGACCAACAAGACTCGTGGTGAAGAGAATGTCGTTGACAGCGAGGAATAAAATCATTTTGCCGAGCACATTGCGGTGAAGTTTGAGTAGAAAAGTAATGATGATGTTAAAGATGCAGCCCAGAGCTGAAAGTGTACCTAACACGAGCAAAATAATAGTGAATTCAGAGATCATATTGGTAGCTTCAGTGGTAGTTAACTCTGAGGAACTCTGAAGAGAGGTGTGCAGAGAAGATACTGTGTATTCTGCAAGAGATAAATTCATAAACTCAGTAGTTTAATCTGTAGTTTGAGTTTTATTTACAAATTAATTTTGGGCTTCACTAATTATCCGATTAATGCGTCGCCTCATGGATCCTTTTGCTCTGAAATCTCAAGAATTTTGGTCAGTACAGATGATGATGTTCAAGGAGAAACTAATAGATTTAATGTTATCAGATGAGAGCGGCTTATTAATCCAAGAGCTCAGCGGTTTCATACAGAATAACATCCCTACGTCAAATTAAGGATTAGATTACATAATGCAAAATGAATCAATGTGAGCGTTTTTTTTTTTTTGATTCACAATTGTAAATTGGTTCATTCTAGACAGCTTTACGACATTTCATATCTTCGTTCTGTGAACTTAAAAAGGGATAAAGCAAAGTAATGAAACGTATTGTTAATAATTTGCAATATCTTCAGGCCTATAAAATGTTTTATCTTTTCTTTGAGTTAGTGCTTATAAAGAGAAATGTCTTTTTGCCAATCTTGCACAATCTTGCAGCAAGAAAATTGTCCTTCACATTCACGCTTTCTGTGGAACCTACTTTTCATTTTGAAGTGATATTTTCTATACCGGTATATGATTCATGCTATTAAACGAACGCTGCTTTTAGTAGAACTTTCTTCATTTTCTGAATCACATTTTGGAAAGCTGGGATTTCTCTCTGAGTCAACTGAACAGTGACGTCATTCTAACTGCATTAAGTCTAATTTTTTTTTTTTGCAGCAGAATATTGCACACATCTATGAGTATTCAATAATGGACCATTTCCAGAAATCACAATTATTTATCTCAGATGCTTATCACTTTCAGTTCACTCTAGATTATCTTTTTCCTTTTAGAAGATTCAAATTTATTTTGATTTTTTTTGCGTTAGGGATGGCAATCTTCCTATACTTCATGTTAAGGGGCCTTCTAAAAGAATCCTCTAAGTCGCGAGGGCAACTTACACGAAATGAAAGGAAATTATTAGAAACTTTATCTTTAACTCTAAGGCGCTATCAGTTTAAATTTTTATTCTTTCTTCGATTTTCTCTTTTTAAAATTTCGTTTCGGTAACAACACAAGGACAGAATCATAATAATTCGCCTCCTCTTCGAGAACCTGCCTCGTCGATAGTTAGTTAATGGGTGGCACGGTACAAAATAATTGCATTTCATACTATGAGATACTTTTATTTTGACGGCTCTTTATCTCTTAATCTCAACGAATTATTAAAAAGTTTCAGCGAAAATTTTGGAATGTGTTCCTAAATTTTTTAAACTTAGCCTTCAAATCTATACCTTACTGTTTCAGGAAAAAATACCCTCACCATCGAGAATCATCCTCGACCAGTGTCATTCTTCGACACCTTAAGGCAATTCGAGTAATTTAAGACCTATCTTCTAAAATTTCATCAACGACTAGCCGTTCAATCCAAAAGGCGATTTAAATTATCTCGAAGTTTTCACAGAACAAAATTAAAATAAAAGAGAATGAGATTCAAAATCAAAGGCCTGTTCAACGCAATTACCATTCTTAGCCTTTGTTCTTTCACATTTCCGGCCTTGATCATTACCGAAGCCTCAGCCTCGAATGCAAGACTAAATTCTTTAAAAATGTGGTCGTTGATTATGATCGTTGTCATTGACATTTTTATCATTGGTGCTCGCATCCTGCTCAGAGACCTCGAAATCAATCTTCAAATACTTAAAAACCTAAGCATATTACTCACAGATGTCCTTGGATTGATGATGTATGGAGTTTCCACCATGCTTACGCAAATCTTCCTTGAAAAAGAAATCGATTGGATATTCACATATCAAACTCTAACGACTATTATCGTCGGGTTGATATTAGGAACTCTGTTATTTTTCATTCAACTCTACCTCAAAGAAGAAGAAACCGCTGAAACTATGTCAATGCCTTTGACATACATCTTTTTGATCCTGGCATCGGTATTTATGCTTTGTAAAAACGAATTGCTGAATCTAAATAGCGAAGCGATGCTCTGGGTCCGAGTTTCAGGCTTCTTGACGATTATCTCTAGTGTTTCGCTTCCATTCATTTCTGGCAACAGATCCCTATTTGCGAATATATGGGAAGAGCTGTATATTATTGCGTATGTTCCTGTTTCAGTCTATTGGTACGCCCAGGGAATTCTGCAGATAATGCAGCAAGTGAAAGCATCCAAGGAGGATAATCTTCAGTTTCTCATCTTTTGTTCCTGGGTGCTGTTTTGTAGTATAGCGCCAGCGATTATTCAGTCAATATTGTGTGTCGCTGAGCTATTTTCCAATTTAGTGACCTTAATTCTCCACTTTAGTGGAAGACAAAATGGATTGCAAACCAATCCGAAGCCGAGCTTTGAAACAGATGTCCAAAGCTTAAAACACATTCAAATTGAGGATGCTAAGGAGAAAATATGTCCAATTTGTTGGGAGGAGTTCGGGGATGGTGATAATATCATTGCAAGAGAGTCATGCTGTCATTGCTATCATGTGAATTGTCTCAAGCAGTGGATTATAAGAGATCTACGATGTCCATTGTGTCGAGGATTTATTCAAGGTGAGCTTGTATCTTATTAATTCAAATGATATGTTGTGAAAGTTCATGGAATTTAGTGTCAATTCGTTAAATGTATCAATGCAATTGTGATATAGTGAGAGAGGACCTGCAGAATTAATTATGATTTAAATAGTTTTTTGTGCATAATTTGCATGAATTCATATTGCCTAATGAAATGAATTAATTAACTCTGCTCCATGGAGTGTGATGTTGATATTGAAGGATTAGTGACGACAAAAAAAGGAGATAGCTAGCTAGCTTCTCTAAGAAGTTTTATTTTTTGGACAAAGTAATACCTGGGGACATTGTTTGCCAACGATGTGCATTTTAGTTTCCTTTCACTTCTCCTTCCTCGCTTTCTTTCAGGTTCTTATCGGCAGAATTCAGACCTTTCATGATTTCTCATTGGGTTTTGTATTTCCAGCTTCTTTAGAATTTCATTCTCTTACATGTTGCTCGTGTACGACGACAAGAGGTTCTCGGAATCTGAAGTGTTTGACATCTTCTTAATCCTCTCGAGGAGTGATTCACATGACGGAGTGTTATACTCACTGGTTCCGATCTTCAGACGTTTCAAGTTAGATTGAAGAATACTGATTCTCGTGCTAGCATCATCATCACAGCCGTTGCGTTGTTTGAATGTCATGCTTCCAGTTTGTTAAAAGCTCTCTTCTTGAGATCTCAATGAAATTTGATCATAGCTCCTTTCTCTGTCTTGACTCGAGCTTTGAGTCTTTCAACATACTCTCTCTTTCTCTCCTTTTTTCTATATAAATGAATGACTCATCAGGTTTTTCATTGTCTCCTCCTCAAGTCTTTTTAGGTATTTGAAAAAGAAATCGTCTCTGGTGAGCAGCTCAGTCAAATACATTTGCAGGACTCATCCTGCAGAAGCTGTCAAGCATATTAAACTAAACACCAATGCCTCTAACCAAACTCCGTCTTTCATCTGCTTCGATTGTGTAATTCAAATGAACGAAATAGACCGAAAATCTTTAATTGAAATCCCATAACACCGAAAAATTGTCCATTACTCCAAGATCTAAAATTAATAAGTTCTTTTAATTTTGATAGTGCGTGTATAACTTAATATCTAATTGTTTTATCGGAAATTGTCAGGTGTTCTAATCTAAAGGATACCAATCTTGATGAACTACAACGATCAGCTCTAAGATAAAGAACTGGAGAAGATCGTCAACACATCGATGCTCCGATTGAGAAAATCGCGCATCGGATCAAACTAACGGTCACTTTGACGGGCGGGTGTTGTGCTTTATATTTTGCAATTCATGTAATAGCAGCTTCATAAACAATTCAAGATCTTTTAGAAACCTGATATGGGAGGAAATATGTACTATTTCTCCGTAACAAACATCATACTTCTCTTGAGATCCTGCTCAATACATCTTTCTTAACGCGTTATTACTCTTATATTAACGATTAATGAGCCTTGATAAGATGTTTTAAAATTTGATATTTGCTTTGAATGCAATAAATAAATTACAAACTCAACATTTTATTAAGAACGATCTCAAACAAGCCTTAAGATGCAATCGATCATACTTACGCCTGGGATTACCTCTGAATTGAGCGAATCTCGATCTGAGAACCATTTTCCAGGATTTGTCAACAGACACAAGAATAAAAGCGGGAATTCTCAAAGTTCCTCTGATGATATTGTATCAGATACTGCAACGGATCTCTCTCAAGAAAATGGAATACTTCAAAGCAACACAATGAAGATGTCTTTGAATGACCCTCTTAATGAAAGATCTGATCAACTTGACAATGGATGTGAAATATCAAATTTCGATCCTCTCTTTTTCGAGCCGTCAGTGGCTCTAGACCACAAAGATCCTCTCAAGAATTTGAAATCTCTAAGCTTGGGTCAAAACTCGATCGGAACCAATAGGATCAAACTCATCACTGAACCCTTTGCTTTGACAGCCTCTAAACTTCATCTTTCTTACCATACAGGGGCCAATCATCAGCTCAGAGGAGGAGGTGACTCTGAAAATAACGCCTCAGATGATAATTATTCGACTTTGATTAACAAATTTAATCGATACAAGGAAAAACGTTTGAATGACGGCTCTCTTGACACTGGTTTACAATTGCTCATCGAACCTTACGCCAAATCTCATCTGCTTCAAGACAGCCTCTGCAGTAATGATACAGAGTCTTCTGAGCTCACCCTTAATCTAAGAAAACGTTTCTTAAACCCTTTTGGAACTTCGAAAGTACTTCTTCTGACAGGAGAAGCTGGAGTAGGGAAATCTTTCTTCTGCAAAAAACTTCAAAGAGAACTACTATCGGCTTGGGAAAATTCTACGAAGCAAGAGCTCGATGAGATTGGTGAAAGGTTATGGTTTCCCGTTTATGGCGAGCTTCCGAGTCTGAAAAACCCGAACACCGAAGCAATCTCTGAAACGCTTGAGAGGGAACTCTCCCTTACTAAAGAGGAGATTTTGACGCTACAAACAGCAGATCCCAGTGATTTTCGCCTGCCGTGTTTATTATTCATCTTCGACGGATATGATGCCGTTCAGGATCTTCAAGCTTTCGAAAATGATAAAGATTTTGTGAGTAACAATTTTAGTTTGCTGAATAAAATCCAAGGGAAGTCCTGGCAGAACGCGAAATTTATTATCACTTGCAGAGAAGAAAATCTTCAACGAGTCTCACGAAGAGACCTTCTTTTTGCTCCTATCAACCACGAATCGATTGGGCTAGCAATAATTCCAGAATCGTTCTTGCAATTCACACTTGAGCCTTTTACCTCTGAGCAAATAACATGTTACTTACGAAGATACTGCTTTTCGCAGCAAAAGGTGACAGCGGTCTCTGATTTGTTGGTTTTTCAAGAGACGTCTTGGAATTCAACGAAGAGACTCGATAAAGTGATCGATGATTACAATTTGAGAGAAATCGCAAGAATGCCTTTTCTGCTGTCAATTATCGCGGATGTTCTCTCCGACGGTGAGTCACGGGATGACACTGAAACTCACCTGACTACTAGACCAGTGGCAGTGAGCAGACGTGCTCTAGTCGATCATTTTGTCAACCGATTGATTAAAGCAGTGTCTCAGAGCAATGGAAAGGAAGACCAAGAAAGCAAGCATTCCCAAGGAAAGGAGGACAAGACAGAATTGAATGATCTTATTCAAGAAATAAAACAACAAGCTCAAAACCTCGCTCTTGCAATATTCAATTCTCCTATAAACTTAGAAGCAGCAGAAGAAGAGAAAAATGATTTTTCTCCAATATTAGAAGCAGCTCTTGTTACCAAAAGCGATGAAACAAATTACGGAACATTGAGATTCCGATTCCCGCTTTTCCTCGAATTTTTCGTGGCAAAGAGCGTCGAAGATGAAATTAACAAATTAACTGCTTTGTCACAACACGAGATCATTAAAGGGCTTCACGAATCTCTTATCAATAAGCGACTACTCACAACCAGAGCGGAAGACTCCAAAATAATTCTCTTCCTTCAAGACGCTTTGAAGGATAAGAGTCTCTCGCCTGAGCAGTTACTAAACATTATTCAACTCTCGCGCCGCCAAGAGCTTGATATGCTAAACGAACCTCCACAAATGGAAAAAAGCCAAATCCACTTCAACTCTTCAATCGCAGTGGCTGCCGCAAATGCAATTACAATCCTCAATGCTTCTGGATACGATTTCAGCAATGAAGACTTTAGTAATATCTGTATTCCCGGTGCCAATTTAAGTCATGGAGTATTTGAAGGGACTAATTTTGCGAATGCTAACTTACAAGGAGTCGACTTTACTGGCGCTTGGCTCAAAGACGCTAATTTAGCCAACACCAACTTAGAAGAAATAGAGCTTGGCGAGCTTCCCCATCTGAGACTCGAAGCTGGAAAAAAGATCACAGGTATCGCCTACTCTGTAGTTGGCAAATATATCGCCATTGAATCATTCAAGGAAACCTTCATCTTCGAGATTAATCACAGTCCATGGCTTCAATTTCAAGAAATCGCAAGCATTTCAGGGCATTTTTCAGGCATAATAGATTGTCCTTTTAGTATCGATGGGAAGAAAATTGTTACAATCTTAGGAGATAAAATCAAAAAAGAACGTTTCGAAGAGGAACCAGATGACTCTGATGATGAAGACTATCGGTCCCAAAAAAGGAATCCGCTCGAAACGAAGAAAGAACGCTACGTCACCTTCTGTATTTGGGATTTCGCCTCTAGAAGCAGAGTCAAAGAGCTCAAAATAGATATCGGGAACGATCATATTATCGATTTTAGCTTGGACTGCCAGGAGATTGTCTTATTTGACGGTAAAATGCTCAAAAAATATAATTTTGAGAAAGAGCGCTGGTTGGAGTTTCCTGCTGCCTTCGAAAAAATAAAAAATTGCAACTTTAGTGTTGATTCAGGAAAAACGATTATCGCTGGATTTTACAATCGTGGGGCTTTCCTTTATAATTTAGCAACAGGAGAACGGCTCCGAAAACAAAGACAAGCATGTCGCTTCGGTAATATCAGTTATGATGGAAAACAAATCGCTGCTAGGTTAGGCTATAGCAAGAGTGCTCATGTGTCGGACAGTGTGAGAGGCCATATTATAAAAGCATATGATCAGTTCGATTCACAAGATTTCCTGACTTGTAAAATTACTTTAAGTGAAAAGTTATCAATCATCTCCTTGAGAGAAAAAGGAGAACTTAGAATTTACGATCCTACTGACATAAGTAACAAGGTATCAATTTCATGTAGTGGCGGATCGTCCTTACAGAATTATTGCTTGAGTCCTGACGGGAAACATATCGCTTTTCTTCAAAACAAAAACACTATTATGTTCCGCGGCCTCTTCGCTTCCACTGCTCTGCATTACCAAGCCAGAGGCATGAACAAGAAAGGATTGAACTTACAAAGCGCGAAGATTGAAGGATCTAATGGCTTATCTGAAGGAAAAATCGGTATCTTCAAGCAATTCGGAGTCTATAACGAATTTGATATTGAATGGATTAGGCATCATATCTCCTGCAGCTCAGAAAACGCGGAAAACATCAAAGAGATTACCCTTTCTGCTCAGAAATTGAGTGTGACCAGCGCGCTAAACATCGGAAGAGATTGCCGGTGGAGGAACTTGCGGATACTTGATCTCTCAAGAAATTCCGTCGGCGATGAAGTCGGCGAAACGATCGCAAACAACAGAACATGGGCTAGTCTGGAAGAATTGCGTCTCATGTATGCTGAGATCGGAAATAAAACCGCTATGGCGATTGCAAATAACAGCACATGGGTAAAACTAAAGGAACTTAGACTCGCTTCAAACAGAGTCAGCGACGTTGGAGCTATAGCTATTGGAAAAAGTAAATTGTGGGAGCAGTTGAAGATTCTTGACTTAAATAACAATGAAATTGAAGACGAAGGAGCGAGTTGCCTCGGAGAGAACACTCTTTGGACAGAGCTGAGAACGCTCGATTTAGGCTCGAATAAAATCGGGAATGCAGGAGCAAAAGAGATAGCAACAAATAAAACCTGGCTTAATTTGGAGAAATTTTGCTTGTATTCTAACAAAGTGACCGAAAAAGATATCATTTTTCTCCTTAGCAGGAACGACGCATGGAAAAAACTCAAGATAATTATGCTACAAGGGAATCCAATCACACTTCAAGAGAGCGAAATGCTCCATGCGATCGAGATAACAGCTTCAAACGATTTGGAGATTGTTAATTTACCTTCAGCAAAATTCGATCGGCGCTTTTTGGGGTGCCTGAAAAATTCTTCGCCGACGAACGTTACTGAAGTCTCACTTCCTGAAAGCGGGTGTAGTGATCTAGCGGCTATCATAGTCGGAAGCAATTTAACATGGACGAATTTAACAAAGCTTGATTTATCTAATAATGAGATCAGTGATGAAGCGGGAACGAAAATTGCTCGTAACACCACCTGGATTAATCTAGAGGAGATTAATCTCAGTACTAATCAGCTTGGAACTCAAAGTGGTACTGAAATTGGGAACAATGTCACCTGGAGCAAGTTAAAGACTTTAAATTTGAATAAGAATAGCATCAGAACCGCAGGAGCTCGGGCTATCGCTAACAACACGACTTGGGTGCATCTTCAATTCCTTGGGTTATCTGGAAACTCAATCGAGTCTGAGGGAGCCATAGAGCTCAGTAAGAATACGACTTGGACTGAGTTGCAAACGCTGGAGTTAGTGGAAAATCTCATCCAGAACGCAGGACTAGCGGCATTAAGCAAAAATATAACCTGGAAAAACCTGCATAAGCTGGATCTTCAAAAGAACGAGATTGATGCAAATGGAGCAGCGGAGTTGAGTAAAAATGCAAGTTGGGTCAATCTCCAATCTCTCAATCTCAATGGCAATAAGATTCAAGCAGAAGGTGCGGCAATGCTGGCTAAGAACACAACCTGGATCCATCTCCAATCATTAAATTTAAGCGGTAACTCAATTGGAAGCCTAGGTCTTACCAAATTGAGTCAAAATACAAGCTGGAGCAATCTGCAAGTGCTTGAATTACAAAGCAACAGTATCGATTCTCAAGGAGTTGAAGAGCTCTGTAAAAATACAAGTTGGAAAAATTTACGAACTCTCGATTTAAAGAGCAATTTTATTGGCAATGAAGGTGCTGAAATGCTAAGCAAAAATACAACGTGGACTCATCTAGAGGCGCTTATGTTAGGAAATAATATAATCCTAGAGAAAGGTGCTGAAGAACTCGCCAAAAACACCCTCTGGATTGGTTTGCATACCCTCGATTTACAATTAAACCAAATCGGAGACGCTGGTCTGGAGGAGTTGAGTAAGAATACGACTTGGACTAACCTACAAATACTCAATTTGAAAAGTAATACAGTCGGGGTTAAAGGAGTGAAAGCGCTTAGCAGCAACCTAGCTTGGGTTAATCTTCGCGACCTTAATCTAGGGAGTAATAAGCTAGGCTTTGAAGGGACCACAGAGTTGAGTAAGAATGATACCTGGACTAAATTGACATCGCTCAATTTACACAATAACTCACTTGATAAGAAAGCTGCCGCTGAATTGAGCAGAAACGAGAGTTGGACGAACCTGGAAGCTTTGAATTTATCATGGAATCGGCTCGGCGGAAAAGGAGCAGAAGCGTTGAGCAGAAATAGCAGCTGGAAGAATTTGAAATCGCTCATGTTACACGCAAATTCGATTAGTCCAAGAGGAGCTGCAGGGTTAGCAAGAAATATGATTTGGACAAACCTCCAGGAGATCAGTTTGGGACTCAATAATATAGGTAATGAAGGCGCTTTAGAACTCAGCAAGAATACAAGCTGGACGAATCTTAAAGAGCTCAGTTTACAAAGCAATTCAATATGCGAAGACGGTGCTAGAGAATTGGGCAAGAATACAAGTTGGATCAATCTACAAATGCTCCTTTTGAGAAGTAGTCAAATTTCAAATGAAACCGCTGAAAAATTGACAAATAACTCATATTGGCCGAATCTAAAGAAACTAGAGCATGGAAGAGCCATGATTGTAAATCTATTTTGATTGATTGAGAGATATTTCATTTCAACGGTGTAATTTGAATGGGCTATGCTATCATGTTCCTCAATTTTATCATGCAAGAATTTCATAAAAAAAGATATGCATACATTCAATCTGAGCTTTACAAATTCTGATAGAAAAAAGTACATTCATGCTGAAAAATATGAAATCTATATACAAAATGAACTAAAAGTTAGGCTTGAATAGAAGTGCGCTTAAGAAAATACAACAAAGAGGCTTGATTAATAACCTAACTGAGTATGTGGGTACATATTAAGTATTTAAACGAATCTTACAATAATGAATGCTTACAACACATATCAAGTATATCAAGTTCTACTTCTCATAATAGACGAACAATAAATCTATGTGAAGGTCGAGAAAAACTTTAGTCGCATTTTCTATTCGAGTTTGCCAATTTGTGATGACTGATCCTATCATCATGATGCTATTTTCATTGAAGATACATTCATTGGAGTGATTGAGCTGCTGAAAAAGTTTGCCTTGAGCTTCTTGCGATAGGTTTCAATTGAAGTTGGCAGAATTCTGTTCCAATGCTGCAATTAAAGGCCCGAATTATCATATTATGCAACTTTCAAAACTTTTCGAAAAATTCGGATTAGCGAAACACTCTTTTTTTGCATTTCTTGGTATCTTCCTTTCAATGAGAGATATATTTATTCATTTCCGATTTGATTTTGTTCGGTAGTTCCTTTGAAATTATGGTAATTTGATTTCCCAAGCGTTCCTATTTTGGAACTTCTCTTGCTGACTCGCACTCCATCCGACTCAGCTCAGCCAATGTTCATTCAATAAGCTCTCTTACTAGATTCTTTTGGGATTTTGATTCGTTCGCTCTTGAGTAATTGGCTTGAACTAAATTTTCGCAACTTTGAAAAAATAAGTCGTTAATAAGTTTACCGAAAAGCCACCAAATACTCAAAAGAATTAAAGTCAACTCGGGAAATTACTCAAAATCTCAACTTTTCATCTTCTAACGTCAGTGCAAAGTCAGCAGTGAGCAGGAATACGCAAAAGCTGAATTACCAATCAATTATCGCCAAGGAAACGAACCAAAAAAATAATTATGCTCTAATTGAAGACTCATTGCTTTAAACGCAATCTCATCAGTTTGCTAAGCCATTTTCGGAATTGACTCTGGTCTAATGCGAATTTTTCATGCTGACCTCTGAATCAGCCTTCTGAGAGATTCTTAGAGAATCAATTCAGTTTAATTAAACAAAACACCCACACTAAGCAATCTCAAAATTCCAAATATAGCAGAAATTTGCAAAGAGAAATGTATAATTGGATCGACATATCTCAGCCAGGACAGTGAAAATTGACGCTCCAATGAATCTCCTTTATAGAATCCTGAGTTCGAACTCGTACAAAGGCCTGAGATGAATCATAAGCTTCCAAATTTAATTGCCATCAAATGTTTGATAAGTAAATAAATACCAAATACGTTTTTCCTACTTCCAAATTAAGTTAAACGAAGCACCCTTATTTTGGATGTATGCCTTTTTCGCCAAATGCTATTCATTCTATTGTATTTCTTTGTGATCGATTTTACAGAAAAGAAGTCAGTGCAAACTGGCTCAAGGCCAGAAAATATGTTGTTAGTTGCTATTTTAAATTTTTTGGATCTAAGGAGATATAGAGAAAACTAAAGGAAGCGAAGTTTTGACTATTAGAACAGCTCAGCACAAATTCATTCTTCTCAATTTCTTTCCGCAAAGTTAAACTCTTGGTTGAATTCTCCAAGTTATTGAATATATGTTAGCTGAACTGATCTAAATTCACTTCACCACTGGAATAACTTGCAAGTCATAAATAATTCCAAAAACAAAATTTTAAAAAATCTAAAGATGATGCTTTTTACAAAATGCAAAATAAAGATAGTCATATGCTTTGGTATACTCTCACTTTTCACTCTTGCTCCCGCTTACTCGCAGTCCTGTCGAGCCCTGTCTTACCCGAAAGTCAATCAGTACTATCCTTGCGGTTCAGAATATTTATCCACAAAGATCCTTAATTCAGAGCTTCCCTCCAATTTTAATGGTGCCAAACAAGCTACGTTCGGATTTTGGATGAAAAACGTGCTGCAAATGAGCTGCGTGACCTCTTGGCAATTGCTATTCAAAGCTACCTATAATATTAATGAGTACTATTCCAGATTTCCCGCTCTGTATCAAAAAATTTCAGGCGGCAACCAGCAAATTTACTTTGGAGCGAATAGGCTCCCACCTTATGCTAGTTATTCAAATTATTCTATCGTTAACGTTCCTATCGTTACAGGTGGATGGTATTATTTTATCGTTACATCCGATTTGACCATCTCCAATTACATGT
>ENA-UOTX01001460-UOTX01001460.1-compost-metagenome-genome-assembly--contig:-NODE-1460-length-17552-cov-7.307182_pt1 | contig 17552 bp, 15 predicted proteins | sample MGYA00238143_ERZ746982 | MGnify/ENA primary metagenome ERZ746982 (study PRJEB28758, sample SAMN06268862) | compost metagenome | isolation source: single cell | place: USA: California, Emeryville, Joint... | reverse complement strand
ACTCTTCATGCAAGTTTTTTGAGAATTTTCAATACAAATTCCTTTTTTGTTTTTCGGCTGAAATTTTACTCCGCTAGAATGGATAATTACAGTTCGCATACAAGTCAGAAATATACAAACTCTTCAAAAAGCCATATTAAGATATCTATCATTATTTAATTCAATTCGATCCCTCTCATCAATTGATGGCTGCTAACTCTACTCCTAAAGAATATAAAATCGGGTTAAAATCTATTCTGCGCTTGGCCTATGCTCTTCTATATCTACTAAGAGAATATCCCCTCGGTAGCAATCAAATGGCTTTTTCTCTAATTCTTCTACCTGTGATTCCTAAATCACAACATCCTAACATATCAATTCAGATTTAATCGATTCAGTAGAAGATACTTGAAATATTGATTTACTTTTCTCTCTCTGAATAGTTTTATTTTTCCTTCAATTGCGAAATGAAGGGTACCAGTTTCATGCCATCCAAACCTAACAGTTATTTAATATTCCATTCAATATCACCTCATTTTTTCACCAACTGCATCTTCTCATTTTTTTTCACTTCCCTTTCTTCACCGTTGATTTGCCTTCTGATAATAATTGTAAACGAGATCTGGTAACTTTTGAGCTCGTTTACTCTCTTGCAGTCACCTAACTACACTGGAATACTGAAAATGAAGAATAATTTCGACTAAAACAGTATCCAGCAACAGAATTTAATTCATAAATTTCCGAAAATTCTTTCTAATACAGTAGCACATCTCATTTATGAAAGATCCAGCTGTACTAAGTAATCATTCAACAATAACACGAGAAAATGTCACTTAAAGTAGAATTAAGTCATTTGATTATAATGGGCAAAGTGGTGCTTGTGTTTACCCTTTTGCTCTTCATAAATCTCATACAGAAATATATCCGGCTTCGTCTCTATCTTAATTCTCTCAAAAGCTCTGATTCAGTCATCTACTTCAGCTTTCCTCTGGGTATCCTGAAACAATTCATTGAAAATTCTCGTAAAGGGGACCCACAAGCCTGGATGAAAGAACAAATCAAAAAGAATCCAAATCTACGCTATGTAGCTTCACATTTCGGCACTTCCGCACGAATCATGCTTATCGATCCAGACTTAATAAAGGAGTTTTTAACTAACCAACACCGATACGTCAAAGCTGAGAAACTCTTCGGTCCATTCTCAGCAGTCCTAGGAAAAGGCCTACTTCTCAGCCATCATGACGTCTGGAAAAGACATCGGAAAATCATCTCGGATGTCCTCGCTATGATTTCCTTGAAGCACAGATGCCAGCAATTTACCAAACCAGTCTCAAAATCTTCCAGCGTGAACTCAAAGCTCCTATAAACGAAAAAGTTGACATGTTGACCCTCTACCAGCGAATCACAGGCGAATTAGTGTTTCGGATTTTTTTCGACGCGAACTTGGATACCCTCAATATAGAAGGCCAGAACCCCTCGGATTACCTAGCCAAGCTTGGAGATTTGCTGACAGCGAACGCTCGCTCTATAGAGAACACGCTATTCGGAATGAATGCGATTAGGCTTAGACTTTTCAAGCGGAATCGAGATCTTTTCAAATACTCTTCGAATTTCGAGAAATTCTGCTTAAAGGTAGTTCAAGATTGCAGAAAGCGCTACGAAGAAGCCTTTAACCAGCAGACCCAATCGTCTTTGCCAAAGAACTTACTTAATGCTCTCTTCGAGTACCAAAGGCAATCAAAAGGAACTGAAGCTGAGTTGACTGATGAGGAAATTGTGCATGAATTTTCCACGTTTTACCTCGCAGGAATGGACACAACAGGACACTTGCTTCTTATGGCTACCTATTATTTCAAGCAGCAAGATCCTCAAACTCAGGACCGGATCCTTCAGGAAGCAAAGTTGATCGCTGATGCTGGTGAGAACGTTTCTGGAGATATGCTGCACAAGTCGACGATCCTGCATGCTTTACTAAAAGAAACACTGAGAATGGCGACGCCTGCGACCGGTGTATTCCCCAGAGAAGCACTAGAAGAGCATTATCTGAAAGACTTGCATATTCGAAAAGGCGGGGAGATCAATTGCATATTCATGCCGAATAATTTAAATGATAAATATTACAAGGATCCTCAGACATTCAATCTATATCGATGGGTAGAAGGACATCAAGATTATGAGGTTAACGTGACTAAGAACCCATTCATATTTACGCCATTTTCAGCAGGACCAAGGAACTGCATCGGACAGCATCTAAGTCTGATTGAGACGAAAATAGTTCTGAGCACGTTCCTAACTAACTATGATTTTAGCATTCCTGATGACTACGTGCTGAAGTTCAAGTTCGGATTTGTGTATGAGCCCAAAGAACCGATTCGTATTGATGTAAAACGCCGCTAAGATGCTTTTAATGTTAAAATGGGTTATCTCTATACATGGCACTCATAATAAATTATTGATATTCATCCATAGTAATGATCGTCATGGCTAAGCAGAGAAAAAGGTATCCTGTAGCATTGATCCCATTAATTAAGGCTTTCAAAACAACAAAATATTGGGTTAACACCACCAATAGTTTTCGAAAGGTAGCACCTGATTCTTTTCACTTTGATCGCCTTTTTTTGTGTTTATAAACAACATCGAAAGTTCGAAATTTTGCATGAAATAAATTTACAATGCGAATAATTAATGGGAGGAATCTTTTCTAACTCCAGTACGGAATTAAGCGGACGCAGTTTTGCATGGTGCTCATATTTCGACTCTCTTATGCTCTACGACTTTGACAACGACAAGCTCTATTATCCACTCGGACAAGACCTGCGAGACAATTTACAGCGTAAATTATCAATCAAGACAGCACATTCATGATACATTTTGATGCCATAGAGCAAGGACCAACTCCGAAAGTTGTCGCTCAGGCTCCTGGTTCTGATTACACGTTCGTGCTACTCTATTCTTCCTTTGATACATGGATTAATGTCTATGAACATACAAAAAATTTCCGCCAAGTCTATTCGTCTGGAAGTATAGAGAAGAGTATACTTATATTCTTTGCTGCATTCATTACCTTCAATTTCATCAAAAGACCACGGATTTAAAAAAGTCATCTTCAATGAAAATCTGCAATGCGCTGTGATTCCGACAGAGAATTGTGGAAGGTATGCATACAACGTGCTGGATTATTCTCGTCTTGAAATTATAAAGAAATCAAAGTCGAAATGGAGAGCAGATGATGAGAGTATGCCCCTTATTACCTGCAGAAAGAATATGATATCTTATGAAAAATAAGTTTGCTTAAAGGATATCAGCATGAATGCTGAAGGGACATTTCTAGCTGCGTTTGATAGCGTGGGAGTTTTCCATCTCATTGATTTTTGTCAAGATGAATTCGTGCTTTCCTGGGCGCTAAAAAGATTGGGTAAAAATCATTGTTGAATGCGACAGGCTTAAATAAGGTCTTTAATATCAGAAAGCTCGATTTCAAAATGTGAATGGAATCCTCAGCCCGGAAGTGGAGTCGTTGCAATGCATTGTAAAGCCATGAATTTCAATTTCTTTGATTGCGAAACTCGGAAATTTTTATCTCAAGAATCAATACAAGTAGACTCTAAAGACTCGGGTAAATCCTTGAGTAAGCAATTCTCATTTTCACATAGATGTTGAGGCGTTTGATTGGCATATCGAAGGAAATTTGCTGGCAGTAACAAATCAGAGATACGTCAAGCTTTATGACATAAGAACCAAGAAAGTCGCTCGCTCATTTACAGGCAACGAAAAACGTAATTTGTTTTTGAGCACCGGTGATGAAGCTTTGAATTGATAGTTCACACTTTTCATGTCAATTGGAGCCACGATGGAAAATTACTAGCGACTGCTTCCAGTAGCACTGTGAAAGTCTTTGATTTTGGTTCAGGAAAAACGTTATTTGAAAGGAGAGATTGCGGTATCTATGAAAATTTTAATGCCCTCAATAAAACTTCCTAGGCAATGTTTCATCAATTTGCTTCGTGTCTTATTAGAATTGTCTTCTGGTCAGTGGGTATTTCAATATTTTTACATTAGCTAACCATCACTTATGAGATCTTAGAACAAATGTCGATTTCTTTCCGATAAAATCAATAACTCTCAACAGAGAAATCTCATTCAATTTCAAAGTAATATAGTTAGAATAGTGATTAGTATTTATCCAAACCGAGGTTCGAGTGAGTGTTATAACATAAAAGTTTTCAATAATTCACGTAATTGATATGATATCTGTCCTTACTAAAGAGAAGTTAGTCAGCTTCGTTGATAAATGAGAGAGACTAGGATAAATGACCTCCCTATATCAATTTCTTCTTTGAATTCAAAGTATCATGATGCCAATACTTCTGTCTGCAAGAAATTCAAATTAATTTTTATAGCACTCCACCCAATTAAATCGTTTTCGGGCTAATCGTTTCTAAGAACTATAATTTGTTATCGTTTGAGATATTCCAACTAAACATGACTGAAGGGCAGGTTGATGAACAAAACAAACCTTCCAGCTCAAGGAAGAATCATGTCTCTCGTAATTTTGATTACTTCTTGCTGAACGGAGCCTCATTAAACTTATCATAGTTTCAAATATCCAACCAGAACCAAGAAGATGGTTCATACTCATAGGATTTTCCCTCTTTGCGTAAAGGAATTTCGAGAAATTGGATTAATTGTGCAATAATTTGCAGCTTTGCAAACCTTATGCCATGTGTCACTGTGTCGCTGATTATCAATGAAACAAAACAGTATTATGACATTGGAAATCAAGCTTATATCGAATTTACCAATGTTTATGCGTATTTCTATATTGCTTTCAGTTATTTCGTAAGGTTTTTAACTACACGATGTTTTTCTCACTTTCAATTGTTAGTTTTCAAATTACATGTCCGATCATTTGGCCCCATGTTTGATGATCGCAACATCGATGAATACACTTGGCGGATTTTTAAAGTGGTATGCTGGAAGCAACTACACACTGGCGATAATTGGACAATGCTGCTGTGGATTTGCTCTCGCTGGTCAGCTGCAAGTCCCTCCAGGTAATAAATTTACATTGTTTGGGTTTTTTTATTGAGCCTGCTGCTACAGTGATCGCTGAACGGTGGTTCGGAGCCCATGAACGCTTTTGGGCACTCGTAGTCGGTACATACGCAGCTTACGCTGGATGGCTCTTTGGATACATCTCGCCTGCTTATTATATGGCTACCTATTCTCTTGACGTAACATCGCTTGATCAACTCATCAACTAACTCTCTACAACCAGACTGCATTTTCGAAAATGTATTTACATCAAATGATCATACTGGCAATACCGACAGTAGTGCTTGCATTCTCAGTGAGAAGCAAACCTGTTAACCCTCCGAACGTCGGAGCGGTAAGATAATTCTCGCATTTAAACTCTAAGGAATCACGGTTCTTTTGCATGAATAGCTCTTAAAAACGGACCATAAAACAGCGTCACTACTGGAAACCATGCAAAAGTTGCTACCTAATCGCAGATATATGCTTAACATGCTTTGCATTGGATTTGGTAACCCTCTGAATCTTCGTCACTTGCTTAAATAAGTGTAAAGCCATTGGAGCGTCCTTTACGATTACTGCAGTTACCTCTTATGTCTACGATGACTACAAATACTCGAAAGTAAATTTCACAACAAGATACCTAACCTAGACTAAAATTTTCAAACAGCTGCAATTTGAATACCTCGGGCTCGCGTTCCTTGGGACTGGAATTGTTGGAGCATTTATTGGAACAGCCTACCTTGAAGCAAGGAAGTCTGCAAATTATGATGCCGTTTTGAAAGTTTACATCACCATCGGCATTATTGGATTTGTAAAAGAGTTTATCCTTATCTTTTTGAAACTAAAATAAATTAGTTGGGATCAGCAATAGGATCAGGGTCGACACTCCTCCCATTCTGGCTTGTGATCCTATTGAATATATGTCTAGGTAACTTAACGGCAATTTCCTTCTTTAATTAATACTTTAACAAGGCTTGGGATTCATAGCAATCTTGCCATTTGCGTTTGAATCCTTGATTGAAGCAACCTTCCCATTGCCTGAGAGCGTCTCAGTTGGTAATGCTTTTTTCACAGCTCAAGTCTTTTCAATTATAATGAATGACTTGGCGATAGCGGACCGTAATTAAGAGCAATCATCAACATCGTGTACTTACTCTGAATTTGATAACTAGTTATTGGAAAGGGGAGTTTTTGGTTTTTAACACTGTGTTCATTGCCTGCCGCGATATATGTGCTTGGATGGTACAAGACAGATTATGAGAGGACGAAGGAAGAACATGCCAAAGTAGAGGAAATGGTAGAGGAAGAACAATTACTCATGAACCCAAACCCTCAGACACCTCAACAAGTGCTTTAACAAAGCACTCCCTTTAAGATGTTTTATTCTCTATCCTTTCTTGACTTAGTCATTTGTTTAATGACAAGCTTTATAAAATCTCTGATATCGTTACATATTTCATAGACAGTTTACAATTACCAGGTTCTTGATAATGAAACTGATCCATTTCTTCAATCAAAATTCGTTTGAAATCATTGTGACGCTCCTCTCTCATTAATAGCCTTGTTTTTACTATATAAATCGAAAAGGTTCGAAGTGAGATTTGGAGTATGAATAGCTGTTTTGTGTGGCTGAGATACTATGACTTCATCATTAACGACTCAAATTTCCTCATAACGCAACAAAGCAACTTAGTGTTAAAATGCGTTAATAAACTCGTTATTCGTGTGCTCAAGTAAAAGATTTTGCTAAATAAATACCAACAAAACAAAAAACCACGATGGCCGCTCCTGAAAAGCTCAGTCCTACACCAAGAAGCCACGTGAACAGTAATCTTGAAAAAGTGAATCGAAATTGACTTTAATTATCAAAGTAGTGGATATCAAGCCAGAAAAAAGAAGATGGTTCATTCTGTTGGGCTTTTTACTCTTTGCGTACAGAATTTCTTTGATTCCGCTGGTTAATTTTTCAAATATATATACAGTTTCTCAAATGCCTTGGCCAACTCGGCTGTCTCACTTATCATTACGGAGGCAGAAACATATTATAACATTGGAAACGAAGCTTATCTCCAATTCAGCAATGTCATCGCTTACTTTTTCATTGCATTTTGCTATGTGGTATACCATAACCTATGCATTGCGTCTCTAAAAGATATTAATCCTAGTTTTCAAGTTTCTTACCAGACTATTTTGCTCATTGTATAATTATTGCAACTTCGATGAATACACTTGGCGGTTTTTTAAAATGGTATGCTGGGAACGACTACACAATTGCGTTGATTGGACAGTGTTGTGTCGGGTTTTCCTACGCTTGTATGAAACAATCACCCGCAGGTAACAGATTTTCAGCAAGTGAAGCTCAGTATATTATTTATTTAATCGTGTTCAGTCATTGCTGAGAGATGGTTTCCACCTCATGAACGTTTTTGGGCACTCTTAATCGGTTATTATGGAATTCAGTTTGGCTGGATAGTTGGATACATCACACCATGCTTATTTATGGCTTCTTATTCAATTGAAGTAAAGAATATCTCAGAAACTTGCCAATTAACTGCTTATTTATCAATAGGTCGCGTTTCCCACAATGTATCTCTCTCATATGATCATTATGGCAATTGCGACAGCAGTAATTGTCCTCTCTATTCGGAATAAGCCAAAAAATCCACCGAACGTTGGAGCTGTAATCATCATCACTTCTAACTCTGGGAATTTATTATTCTTTTACGGATATAGCTGATAAAAACGGAGGTAAAAACAGCATCACTTGTAGAGACCATGACGCGTTTGTTCTCCAATCGCAAATATGTGATTAATATGCTTTCTATTGGATTTGGTAAAAGTTCTGAATTACAATCTTCTCACTGAATTAAACACAAAGCGATTGGGCTGCAGTTTACACTCACTGTTGTTACATCTTATCTCTACTCTTCGCGAGGCTTCTCCAACGTAATTATTTGCTTTTGACTTCTCTAATGAGTTATTTGATTTCAAACAGATTGAATTTGCTTATATTGGTATGGCATACATGTGCACTGGAGTCGTTGGATCATTCATCGGAACAATATATCTCGAAGGAAAGAAATCCGCGAATTATGATATTGTTTTGAGAGTCCTACTCACGATTGGGTTGATTGGATTGGTACAAACAGCCTTTGGTGCTCACAGCGATATTTTGATAGGTTGGATCAGCGATAGCAAGGGCAGAAGCAACCTATTGGATGGTGATAATCTTGTGCTTGTTCATCGGTACGTTTTATCTAACAATATTTTTGAGTGCCTAATTCTGTTTGAAAAAGGTATGGGATACTTCGGATTTACACCGTTTGGAATAGCTTCTTTAATCGAAACGAGCTTCCCGCTTCCTGAAAGTACCGCAGTTACCAATGCCTTTATCTTGGCTCAGTTTTTTGCTTTTGTGATGTCTGAATTCACGATCTCGAGCTGTATATCAAATGCAATTGTTTTGAAGATTTACCTTTCTTAATAGTTGTCGGAAATCAAGGATTTTGGCTTTTGTCTGCGATTGCAGTTCCTCTCACGATATATATTGTGGGATGGTATAAAACAGATTTCGAGAGGACAAAAGAAGAGCATGAGAAAGAAGAGGCAATGGCAGAAGAATCCCAACCATTCTTGAGTCTGAATACTCAGACTTCCCCTCAAGCACTTTAATTGTGCCGTATTATAGACGTCGAGGATGAAGAATTTATATAATGCGTTACATGTATGAATTGTCTCATAAAAAACCAATCTAGTGAGGATATTCTCCAAGTGAAGGATTGTGTAAGACAGAATAATATCTTGTTGAATATTTCGGGAGTTATTTCTTATCAAATCCAAGAGAAATCAAGGATTTTGGATCCAAACTTGGTCATTTTTCTCACTGTTGATGTTTTCGAGACTCATAGTTTAGCTATTCTCTCATGAATTCGCGGTTCTATTACAAATTATTTGCAAGTAAATGATCAATTTTATGAAATTTGGAAACTCTCTGGCAATCCCCGTGCTTGCATGCTTATTTAAGCAATCACTATTAAAAACTCAGACTCACATTTAATTCTACCGATATTGTATTACCTGAAACTCAAAAATTCATTGTTACAAAAACCATTGGACTTATCTAAATTGATTTTAATGACAAATCTTTCGAGTCGGTGATTCATTTTGTTGAGTTCTGTTTAACATTCTTGAATGAAGTTAAAATTGGTTCGTTGAGTGACTTTAGCAGGTGTTTGACTATTTCTGTTGTACCTATCGTTAACCTTGATCTGTGGGGACTGAATGTATTTTGCTTCTCGTGTTTGAAGCATGAATTTGTTAATCCTTAGAGTTGACAGATCATCTTTCCTCGCTATCTTCTTTTTTACCACTGTTACTTTCTTTTGAGATGGAAAAATGCTTGATATGGTCACCTTCGAGTTCTTTTGTTTAGTTAGCATGGTTTTGTCTTTTAATTCCACTATCGGGCTCTGCACTCTCTTTCTTCTTGTAGCATTAGTTTTTCTTTTCGAAGTTTTACATCGATGCCTCCACCTCATTAGAAATGAGTAAATCTGAAGCACTGTTCCGCCCAATCCAACAATAAGATTCACACCTGTATTCACCATTATCGAATAATATATCGCCTTTCCGAAATCATCATTATCCGAAGTATATGAGTTCAACACGTCTCTAATCGCAAGCGCTAGATTGAGTATGGCAATAAAGAGTATACATCCAAAGTTGAAGAAGTATAAGAATGCCGTGGATTTTGTTTTCATGGGTTGTAGTATTGCGGAAAACATCGTAAATGCTAAAGTTAAAACGACGATTGATAGGCACTGAATCACTGGCACGTTTTGCAAGAGGATAATGAGGAGAATATATACCGTGTTAAAAGCCGTCATCCAGAAAGAGAAGAAAAACCTGTTTTTACTATCTTCCTTGAAGCTGTCAAAGATCATTTTAAATTTTTGTTCATTCCTTTGAGCCTCATGACTAGGTGTTAAGTTGGTCTGAGCGGATCGGCCAAAATTTACGCGGCGCAGTCTTATTTGTCTCCTCTTGAAAGTAAAAATACTTTTCAGCTTAAAAAAGCAGAGAATTTGGAGTCCAATCACTGCGAATGTTGTAAAATACGCCATGAAATAGCTGAACTGAGAATATTTGCTTATTAGCAGATCTGTCCTCAGCAGTTGCAGAACCGCGAAAAGTAATTGACTTTGAATTTGTCCGAATACGCTCGAGAGGAAAAGTCCAAAAGCTATGGCATGGTACCTACCAATTCGCGAATTTAATGTCGGGTTAATTTTTTTCACTGTAGAAGCAGCAAGCATAATTAGAAAAAGAGCGCAGTACACCATTTTCTCAGTGAGAGAATCTCCATAGTTATCGAGGTATAGTGCACTCATGCCCTCTTTCTCAAAAGCGCCATAATGAAATACTAATTGGTCATTATCTAATTTATTGAATGTCGCAATCCAATTCGGAATGAGCGCGCTTGAAAGTCCTGAGTACGCACCCAGGGCGAAGCTGGAGTGATTAATATTCAGATATCTCATGTTTGAGATTGATTCAATCGCAGACAGACAAAGGACCAGGTTTACCACGAACATTCCCGATGCAGTGTTTGAACCTTGAAGAGCTGCCGACATTCCAACTGACGCTGCTGAAAAACTAGTCGCTGAGGCCTGAAGAAATGAAGCTACCTTATACTCAGCCGTGCCAGCACAACCCGACATGTTAGCTGTGGAACTAGAGCATACCTGGCATGTGTTTGTTGAGGTATCTCCCCAGTAGTCCTCTGGACATTGGGAGAGGCATTGGCCACTTGTGTTTGGATAGAGAAAGGTGCCGGAAGGGCAGCTAGTACAGCCTTTACTCTCTCCTGAGATACATGTCGCGCAACTAAAAGCAGGACCCGCTGTGCTGTTGAAGCAGAATTGGCATTTATTTGTGGAAATATCTTCCCAAAAGCCATCAGGGCAGGAACTTATGCATTGGGAAGCATGAAGAAATGTTCCTGAATGACAAGAATCGCAGTTATCGTTTGCTCCCCCACCTGAACAGGTGGCGCAAGTGTAATAAGGACCTGTTATGTTGGTATAACAACTCTCACATGTATTTGTAGAAGTATCATCCCAATATCCCGGGGGACAGGAGTCTAAACACTTGCCTCCTGAATTCGGATGTAAGAAAAATCCTGTGTCACAGGAGTTGCAGTCACTATCTGTTCCTGCTGAGCATGTGGTGCACGTATAAGAAGGGCCTATTCCGCTGCTGAAGCAAGATTGGCAGGTATGCGTCGAAGTGTCTCCCCAGTAACCGTCGGGACAAGAGTCGAGGCACTGACCAGAATAAAGAAATGTTCCAGAAAAGCAAGAATCGCATTCATTGTCTGCTGGTCCGCTACATGTGTGACAAGTAAATGGGCTTGATCCACTGCTGCTGTAGTAGCACGGTTGGCATGTATTGGTTGAGGTGTCTTCCCAAAATCCCGTCGGACAAGTATCTAAGCATTCTCCATTATGAAGATAAGTGGATGTATAGCAGCTGCTACATGAACTACTTGTTCCTGCTGTACATGTTTTGCAAGTAAATGGACTCGATCCACTACTATAGCAAGGCATGCATTGATTTACAGTTGAGTCGCCCCAATAGCCATCAGGGCATGGGTTGAGGCATTGACCTCCAGTATTCGGATGAAGAAAGCTTCCAGCAGGACATGAATTACAATCATTGTTCCCTCCTGCTGAGCAGGTAACACAAGAGTAGTAAGGACCAACACCACTAATGTGGCAAGGCATACACTTGTTAGTCGAACCATCTCCCCAGAAGCCATTAGGACAAATAATAAGGCATTGGCCTCCAGTATTCGGATGTAAAAATTTTCCTGCATTACATGAAGTACATTGGTTGCTCCCTCCTCCTGAGCAGGTAGCACAAGTGTAGGAAGGGCCAACTCCATTATTGTAACAAGGCATGCATTTATTCGTGGCCGAATCTCCCCAGAAGCTATCAGGGCAGGTACCAAGGCATTGACCTCCAGTATTCGGATGAAGGAATCGTCCAGCACCACAAGATTTGCAATTGTTGTCTCCACTCGCTGAGCAAGTAGCACAAGAGTAGTAAGGCCCAACGCCACTAATGTGGCATGGCATACATTTGTTAGTTGAACTGTCTCCCCAGGAGCCATCAGGGCAAGTATCAAGGCAATGGCCTCCAGTATTTGGATGCAAGTAGTATCCTGAATGGCATAAATTGCAATTGTTGTCTCCACTTGCTGAGCAAGTCGCACAAAAATAGTAAGGACCAACTCCACTACTATAACAAGGCATGCACTTTTTCTCGAAAGAATCTCCCCAGAAGCCATCAGGGCAAGTGTCAAGACATTGGCCTCCAAAATTTGGATGTAGAAGTTTTCCTGCATTACATGAAGTACATTGGCTGCTCCCTCCTCCTGAACAGGTAAAACAAGAGTAGGAAGGACCAACTCCACTATTGTAACAAGGCATGCATTTATTTGTCGACGAATCTCCCCAGAAGCCATCAGGACAAGTGTCAAGGCATTGGCCTCCAGTATTCGGATGAAGGAATCGTCCAGCACCACAAGAGTTGCAATTATTGTTGTTCCCTCCTCCTGAGCAAGTAGCACAAGAGTAATAAGGACCGGCTCCACTAGTGTAACAAGGCATGCATTTATTTGTCGAAGAATCTCCCCAGAAACCAGCAGGGCAAGTGTCAAGGCATTGGCCTCCAGTATTCGGATGGAGGAATCTTCCAGCGCCGCAAGAGTTGCAATTATTGTTGTTCCCTCCTCCTGAGCAAGTTACGCAAGAGTAATAAGGACCAGCTCCACTATTGTAACAAGGAATGCATTTATTTGTCGACGAATCTTCCCAGAATCCAGCAGGACAAGTGTCAAGGCATTGGCCTACAGTATTCGGATGCAGAAAATTTCCAGTGTTACACGAAGTACATTGGTTGCTCCCTCCTCCTGAGCAAGTCACACACGCTGCATCACAAGGCCAAACCGTAATAACTATGTTCTTTAAGCCCCATGATTCATTATCCCAGCCCTCGTCAAGCGTCGTGTAGAAAATCAGAGTAATGCTTGATGACGTATGGTCAAACGGTCCTACTGTTAGAACCAAAATTCCATCGTTCCAGCCAACACCGCAGGAGGACATAGCTGTCGCACCACCTGAAAAGGGTTGGGATATTCGAATAATCCCATCTACATACAGCTGATAGCTTTCTCCGTCCCAAGAATCGAGGAAATAAGCAGCCCATTGGACACTAACAGAATGATGAGCTGCCGCGATAGTGTACGTTTTTTGAGTCCATGAGCCCACAGCGAAACACCCATATCCACCAAGAAGCTGCTCCCCGTTACAAAAGGAAGTACAAGGATTACTCCATCCTCCAAACGATGCTATTGTTTGACCCCCGAGGTCATAAATGTATTGTTGACCTAATGTGTAAGTTAATAAATCAATTTGTATCGTATGTTACTGTTGCAAACAGCGAGGAATATCCCAATGAGATACAAAGCTCCCAACTTTCTCATCTTCTTTTGCTTTCCAATTTAAATCTCCAACTTAGATAAATTAAATAAAATAGTCTAAAAAGGCAGTTAGACCGTTGCTCCAAAATTTACAATTTATCGAGAGGCTCGACAACGTAGGTCGTTTTTCACCTCTATTGATGAGCAGATACTTGAGTTTTTCTCAGAGAATTTCAATTGAGTTATTGTGTTTCTATTTGGCTGCTCTAATACCGGCCAGCAGTACTGATATTTAGAGAACCGTAAAAATTCTGCGTTGATTAATCAAAATTAAAAGTTAGCATTCACCCGCTGAATAATCATTTCAATCCTAATTAACACCGACTCAAAAATTATATTCCGAATAAAAATACAGAGGAAACCTCTATTTGAGGCTTTAGAAGAACTCAAAGAGATGATTTGGAAGCAAAAGATTCTAACTCCAATCTCAATTGAATTTTTGGTATGATGGAGACATAGATCGTGATCATTAAGACATTGAAAATAATATAAAGACTTGTCAGGGAGATTTGTTGCTGGTTTTAAGATTTCTGTGCAATTGAGAAGCTTTTTTCTCTTCTAATGGAAAATTATCATCTTTAGACACTCCAAGAATCAGCCTGAAAGTTTTTGAGAGATAGAATTCAACTTCAAATCGAAGGTGGATGATTCTCATGCGGCTAGTTTCAAAAGAAAAATGAAAAACTTTTTCAAATTGCAAGATCAACCTCAAGTAAATGGCAAAATATTGATGTGAAACTCCCCTGACAGCTATATTCACTCTCTCCAAATGCGATTATTGAGTTTTAATATGTTTCTTCAGAATTCGGACATTTCATGCTTATATCCGATTTCAGTGTTACTCGATTCAAAGCCTCTCTGTTCAGTCTAGCTTCTTTTTAACACATCAATATACCTGAATGCAATTAGTATGCAAGAGATACATTCGAATTTGAGCCAAAAATTCATTACAACCACTTAACGATGCTTTGAGGTTATTTCTATCAAGACAAAGACAGTAAAACTCAAGTCTTTTTAGGATGAAAATCTGATAGCTCCCGAATAATTTCGCTCAATACTCCTTCCAACTTTCCCGAACAGCAATATGAGAAAGCACCAAGTTAACGTAGTATTGAATTATATCGATTTTCAATTGTTCAGTGATTAGAATTGAAATGAAAGGAGCCTAGGCTAGTGTGGAGTCCATAGATAACATGAATTTCAACTATCTTTCTATTTCACCTACTCAGAGCAATCCAAAAAAAATCTGAGATTTTCAAAAACGTACTAGCGTTATTCGTTTCTCCAGATTTTAATTTCATATCGAATAAAACAGCACGAGGGATCGATCCCAAAGTCAAGGCAGTCAGACCCAAAGGAGTCACATCACCCGTAATCTTAATAACTGACAATTCAAGAGTCTTATATTGAATTTCAAGTCGCTGATATTCACCCAGAACCGAGAAGATGGTGGATTCTGCTGGGATTTTTCTTATTTAGGTAAAAAAGTCTAGAGTGGTGTTATAATAATTGCACAACACTCTCCAGTTTTGCGGTTGCTCCACCAAGTGTGACATATTCTCTTATCATTAATGAGACGAAGGACTATTATGACATTGAAAATGGAGAATATATTCAATTTGCTAATATTTATGCATATTTCATGATGGTTTTCAGCTACGTGGTAACACTCCAAAAGTCGCAATTGAATCTTCGTAATCGTTCAGTTCTCAAGCTACATAACAGACCATTTCGCGCCATGTTTGATGTTGGCAACGTCAGTGAATACAATTGGTGGGTTTTTAAAATGGTACGCAGGAAACAGATACGGATTAGCCTTGATTGCTCAGTGTTGTGTCGCGTTTGCTCAATGTTCTTCGCTGCAAGTCCCGGCAGGTAAGAATTGATATGTTCGACAACCTTATCGAGTCTTTCAGTGATTGCTGAACGATGGTTCGGAGCGCATGAGCATTTCTGGGCGCTGCTGATCGCGCAATATGGAGGTTTCTTGGGCTGGACATTTGGATATCTTGCTCCTGTTTATTATATGGCTGCAGATCCAATTGAGGCAAAAGCTCACTCAGCAAGTTTTTCAAATTAACGATGGATACTTAGACTGCATTTGATAAAATACATTTCCATCAGATGATCATTACAGCCGTTCCCACTGTGGTAATGGCACTTTCAATTCGGAACAAGCCAAACCATCCTCCAAATATTGGAGCGGTAACCATAATATGTGAAACTGCCTGACGATAATCTTTTGGTGCAAAGTTGCTAAAAACGGAGCACAAAGCAGAGTCATTGTGGGAAACTATGAGCACTTTGTTGGCCAATCGTAGATACGTTCTAAATATGCTTTGCATTGCATGCAGTAAGTTTCTAAAGTTCTTTCAAGAAACTGAATAATAATATACGAAGCCTTGGGACTTTCATACACTGTGTCAGCCCTCACGAGTTACATATATGCTTCAGAGAACTATACCCTCGTAAAAGCAGCAAAGAGAAACTCACCTCACATTGATTTCTCCAGACTCAATTAGGTTACATTGGCACTACATTCATATGTACGGGAATTGTTGGTGCTTTCTTTGGAGCAGTTTATTTACAACTAAAGAAATCTACAAATTATGATGCTGTTTTGAGAGTTTTGCTCACGATTGGCTTCATCGGATTGGTAAAAACACCCTGAATCACTGGTTTTTTATTGAAAAATTAGGCTGGAACTGCAATAGCAGGAAAAGGAGTTCCGTTTTGGCTTGTAATACTCTTGAATATGCTTATAGGTACTTCATCGAAATTGTTATAGTGTACTTATTATTTGAAAAAAAATTAACAAAAGGTCTAGGATGCATCGGATTCCAACCCTTTGCGGTTGAATCTTTAATTGAGACGAGTTTCCCCTTGCCTGAAAGTATAGCCGTTGGGAATGCTTATGCCTTTGCGCAGCCTGTCACAATTATTCTAAACACGCTCACACTTTGGAGCAGTAAAATAAAAGCTTCCTTTTTGAACTCATTGAATTTTGTCAGGCGTGGGATATCAAGGTTTTTGGGTTTTAACGGTCTGTACAGTACCAGTGATTATATATGCTCTTGGAGGATGGTTTAGAACAGATTTTAAGCGAACAAAGTTAGAGCACCAAAAAGAAGAGGAACTGGCTGAAGAAGAAGAATCAATTATGGGCTCTCATAGAGAAGCGTTATAATATGGAATGAGAAATGTGCTTGCTATTGTGCTGTCTTTTCATTTATGATGATATAAAATGCATTGAGTTTTTAATTCATACCAAGAAATTTTTTGAGTTTAATCCGATGGTTTAAACTTTTTTCATTAGACTTAGTAAAACGGAGAAATATATGAAACCCTCGGTATTCGGGAGCTCATAGCTGTTGCTTTGGAAGGTATGCCTAGATGAAGCAAGCAGAAAATAGCACTAAAATAGTGTTAGCCCATAAGAAAATTTGAAACATCACTAGGGTTATTAAAGTCGCTCGAAACTGCTGTATGGAATATCCCTCCAGTACCGAAATCGACAACTTTCGAGGTCCCATCTTTTCCTGCTGTTACCAGCATATTCCCTTTTCGATCCCAACGCACGCAAAACATTGGTCCTAAAAATATTAGTGATTTTTTACTTGACCAACTGCTTTACCGTTGTTCAAATATTCAGTGAAGGATCGCATGATTTTCATCTCTCTTTTATCAAAAAATTTGATACTTTTGTCGTCACAAGCTAACGCTAACAGATTTTCGTTCGTTGGGCACACATCGATCCAATAAAGCGCTATAATACTCATAAGTATCACCAGCACTAAACTTTGTAAGTACGTTGCGAATTAGTGATTTGCAAAGGCTCTTGCAGAAGAAAGTTAAGCTTTTCAACATCGAAGACGTTCAAATGGTCTTTGTCATATTTCACGAAGACAGAAGCATCTCCGCTCCACCTTACCCTTGCATTATAATCTTTAGAAAGAATGAACGTCAAAATAGATTCGGAAACAAGACTTTG
>ENA-UOTX01001458-UOTX01001458.1-compost-metagenome-genome-assembly--contig:-NODE-1458-length-17564-cov-12.215017_pt1 | contig 17564 bp, 11 predicted proteins | sample MGYA00238143_ERZ746982 | MGnify/ENA primary metagenome ERZ746982 (study PRJEB28758, sample SAMN06268862) | compost metagenome | isolation source: single cell | place: USA: California, Emeryville, Joint... | reverse complement strand
TTTACTTTATCCTCTATGAGTATCTGCTGTCTAGTCAATTTAAAAGTGTGCATAAATTCTCTCAATTCTTTCCCACTCTGCTACTTTAATTGAATTAGTTCGTGTTCTAAGAGATTACTCAGAGCTGTTCAAAGTTGTATCAATTTACGAAAGAGACAGCAAGATGTATTTGTCAGAGAGAATAAAAACGTACTCCGAAGCTAACCAAGAAAGAAAAATAGACTCTTGTGTAAATTATTTGTAAAACATCTCTTTATGCTTGAGGCTTACGAGAAGGTTTTCCATATATGATTGAACCTTTCTATCATGCCCTGAACCTGTGAATGAAGTGTCTTTTTGAGAGCTTCCTTTATTAATTGCCTGACCAACTTTAGATTGGACCTCACTTTTCTGTTTTGGAGAACTGAAAGGTTTGACCTTCTGACCATTTTGAACAGTCTGCAGTTCATCTGTGGAAATTGGAGGAGAATAGCGATGGTTTCCAGTAGGCTGAGCAGGTTGCAATTTGGATACTGATTCCTTATTATTGCTTGTGCCTTGAGTTTTCTGTTTATGTTGAAGTTCCGGTGAATATTCTCGATTTTCATTGGCATTATTTTTGCCAGAGTGCATACTGCTACTCTCAGACTTTTTTCGGGATTTAACATGGAGAGAGGGGCTCGCTTGATTCGAAGACTCTTCTTCATGGCTTGTTCGAGCGGGTGTCTCGATATATTCTTTGACTTTGCTCTTCACATTTTTGTTTGGCGAGGAATTGAACACCTTATTAGCTTGGAGCTTCGCCTTTTTTAGTAAAATTGCAATTTAAATATTAAACGATTGTAACAAAGATATCTCATACTTGAAGGATCTCCTCCTCTAGCTTAAGTTGCTGAATGTGTTGACTTGCCATATGGCGTCGTGTCGCATCTTCCCACATGCGGTTTATATGCTCCGGAGACACTATCAATTAGTTTTTGAATCGAATGAGAACTTTTCATTTTAGTTACATCGTTTATTTTTGTGAGGGTCATAAACTTGCGAGATTTCGAGCTCTTCTTTTAATTTTTCTCTCTGCATTTGGTCATACATTCTTCTTTGTACATCCTCCTGCATTTTAGTTAGCCATTCGCTACTTCCTTGGGTTCTGTTGTGACTTGGAGATTGCTTCTGCGAAGGTTGAGATTCTACAGGCTGCTTGACAGGTGAAACTCTTCGATACATTCAATTTATCTCTTGAATGATGTAAATAATTACTTCTTTTTAAGTTCACCAGATGATTTCAAATTGCTCTTCCCATTGCTACTTGCATATGCTGACCTAAATATGAAGATGAGAAAGCCTACGCTTTGATCTGCTAGCTTACTGCACGTTTCGCTGAGCAACAGCCTTATCTGGAGATCTCTGCTGTGATTGTTTTGGTTTCCTAAATCGTTAGAGTCAATTCGTGAGAAGACGCAGTTGCATGTAGTTTACTCAGCATGATGCAGGGGCTGATACTGGCTTTGCACTTGTTGGAATTTTTCCGGTTCTAACATTTGCTCGTCTTCAAAAACACGATCATAGCTAGCAGGAATCACATCGATAGTCTTGGATTCCATATTAGAATCATCATTGACCTGATGAGAGTGTTCAGTGTTGGCAACCCGAGTGCCATACCCTTTATTGAGGCCATAATAGTTAATATTTTCATTCTTGTCTCGACCTCTATTTAGACGCTGGTTTGCTGGATTAGGAGAAATTTGTTTTGTCTCCTTCTTTTTATTGACAGTTGGAGATTGATTGCTCAGATTCCCGCCTCTCTGTGGACTAGATGGTTTTCTTGTCGGGTTTTGATTGCTCTTTTGCGTATCAGCAGCTTTTGTAGCTTTTTGAGTTACCGATATTGGAGTATTTTGATTATTTTGACTCGGGATGTTTCCTGAATTCGGCTGAATGTTGCGAGAAATAGCGGAGCCACCTGTATTGGCGATCTTTCCCTCGTTTGATTGCGATGGCAGCAGTTTTGTCTCTTTTTCTTTGTTCATTAGCTGGTCATTCAATTCAGCTACTAATTTTTGATATTCTGCTCCTCGGGATTGTGAAGGTAGTTGGCTTTGGCTTTGTATCCAGATGAGTTTGTCCTTGAGAGGATGATTTCTCTCTCTGAGTAACGCTAATGTGGTTTCCAAAATATTTTGGCTACTTACTATGCACTCCTCAATACGAGCTGACAGATCCTGGTTGAGTTTAGCTTCATTGAATTCTGACACACCAAGCTGTTTCTTTTCCGATGCACTCTGTCCGATTATTGGGGATAGTCCTGATTGAGATGGCGGTTCATTGTACTCTTTTTGCGGGATCGACGACAAATGTGTTGGAAATCCTTTTATTTCAAGTGTTTGAGGTGTGACTTCTTCACTCATACCAATTATTCCGGTCGTAGCACCCTTTTTTTGCTGGGGTGGACTGTTGTTTCTTTTAATATTTGCTGTTTGAGCCGAACTGGCAACATTGGTTTCTCGGCCAGCGTTGGGCTTTGGTTGGTTTGGAGTAGTATTTTTTTTTATTCCAACAACTCTGCTGCTCGCGCTCTTTGGTGCTGAAGATTTCATCTAACTTTGAGTTGCTAAGCTGTGTTTACGTCCTTCTGTATAATTTAAAATAAAGAAGTGTTTATTAAATGCGTATTGAAAAATCATTTTCATAAATGACCTACTAAACTTATGAGATGTTGCTATTAAAGGATGACAATTGTTCTGTACGAATTTGATTGATTATTTCAAGAGAATGGCACCTACTGTCACTTAAGTAGTATATATCCATCCATTCATTGGAATGTTTAGTATAAACAACTGATTGCACACAAAGAAGCAAAGGAATAAAAATTTGCGAACCTACGAAAAATTATGTCGACTTAGTATTTAGTTGGCCAAAAGGCCCTGGATAAGATCCAGCATATGGGTTTGATCCCATCGTCATCGGGACACCTCCCACTGGATATCCGCCCATTGAGTTCATATTCGGTCTTCCAAAATTTGGTGGTGGCCTTTGAGATAATGTATTAGCCAAGATCATCAAATGTAAATTACCCCCATTGTGTCGGCCACGGGAGGATTTGATTTTGATTCTTCATCGCACCTGCGAGCATCATCATCTGCATCATATTTGACTGCTGATTGCTCATATGGTCTTTCAGAGCACGCAGCAAACTCTTTTCCTCGTCTTCCTTTGGCTCTGAAGGATTCTTTCTCTGCAGTAAACCCATCTCTAATTTCTCTATTTTTTCTCTTTGCTGAGCTATTAGCGCCTTCATTTCCATCGTTTTCTCAAGCTCCTGGATCCTCTTTTGAAAATCTCTTTCAGATAACTGCTCATTTTTACTCCCATGTTGCATCTGCTCCAGATTATATGGGTGAGGATAAGGCATACTATTGTTTGGATTGCTCTCTCGCTCCAACTTTCTTGGGTTATTATTAAACTTCACTCGTTGTTTCTCTGATTTTCTAAGGCTCTCTGCTAACCTTTCGAGCATCATATTCTGCTTTTCTAATGAAACTCTCAAATCATAATTTTTCGCGTCTTCTTCATCGTTCTCGTCCCCGTCCTCTTCGTCTCCTTCCTCCGCCCCCTCTTTATTTTTATTATTGAGTAGCATACTTAATGGTAACGCAACGCTTTGATTCATATTGTTTGGTTCTTGGATTGGTGGGAGCTGCTCTTCTCTATTTGCGTAAAAGGATCTTTCAGGTTTCCTATCATAAAATTTTTCCCTTGAGTCCGCCATGGGCTCTTGTGGGTACATTCGCGGAGCTCGCTCAAAATCGCTTAGCATATTCGAAATCTTATAGTAGTCTTGCATCTTGATTGGTGGCAACTCAGTCCGTTGATTTCCTGACGAGCTCCTGTATCGAGGATATTTCTCCTCATATTCCTGAAAAAGAGGTTACGAATATGTTATGTCGAAAGCATAGAGAGAGTTATGAACTTTTTCATGTCGCGCAAGTGAGTTTTTAATCCGCTCTTGGGACATCTGACGATATCGAGCATAATCCTGACGACTGTTTGCAATTGGATCATACTCTGAAAACAAACAATCTGAAATGGAAAATGAAGAAGAAAATGAATACCTTGATTATTGTGCCTTTCTTCCTTCGGTCTGTAAGAAGTGATTGGGTCAGGTCTCAGTCGAGGAGCGGATTGATAGCGTGCTCTGTCAAATTGTTTCGGTTGAAATAGTTTACTGCTGCTATGTGGAGCATAGTTATTTTGAAATTCTGACCACGAAAAGCAGAGTTAGCAATGGGAGGAGGTGTGAATGCTTCACCATTTCCAAAAGAAGGACCATTATTTGACTTTTATTTGAGCAAACCGACAAAAGAGTTTCATTATGTTCGTTTGAATGGCTGGAGCGAGCTTACATAAGGATTTCTTTCATGAGGCAACAGTCTCGGATTGTTAGATTCTCCAATCAGAGAAGCGTTGAATTTATAGCTCATCTTTTTCTTGTTTGGTATTAGTTTTTTATTTATTTCAGTTTCGTATAGGCTCAGCAATTTCGAGTATGACGAAACAAAAATATAAAATTACCTTCTCAACCAAGGTTGAGAACCCAAACATCCTCAAAGGTTTTGTGATATATCACTAGGAATCACAAGAGCTCTAGTAAATTTCTGGCTTGATTGATTATAAGAGAGTTTTTGAAAGAGACCTGACAGTTATTAGAAGAAGGACCACATTTTAATTTTTCTTGCACCTCAATGAAATATCATGTATTATTTTCGAATCAATTCAAATTTCTCTCTCTCCCTCAACCCAATCTCTAGATTGAATTCTAAAATAATGAAATAAATTATCATTAGTTTTATAAGCATTGGAACACATTTCTTTGCTCTATATATATTAAACCAAAAAAAAGAGGAACATTAAAAATATGTATGAAAATAGGTGAATTTAGAAAAATCTGTTAGTCCTTCGAGTGAAGTGCGACTCACTTTACTCAGTTTTTTGGGTCAAAGTTGTTGCTCGCAACAATTCTTTAAGGTTGATAATCGCTATCTTCCCGTTATTTTTATTCGCCGCGAGGATCCATTGTCTCCTTTTAATATGTACAATCTTATGGATATTTTTCACACCGACATCTATCCAGTTTAAGAAACCGACCATTGTTCCTTCAGCTATGTTACCGATCCAAAAATTGTTTCTTGAATTAGTCACGTAGACCATATCTGTTTTGAAATCAACAATGAGACTGTTTGTGCTGTAGTACCCACCCTTATACTTAAAAGGGATCGTTTTTTCCACATATGGATCTGCCGTTTCGAAATTCCAAATCTTTAAAATTCCATCTGAAGCAATCGTTAGCAACCGGTCCCTTTCAGCATCAAATTCCATAGCATCATATCCTGAGCTCTGCCCGGCTAATTCATATAGCATTTCACCTCCATTATTATAATCCATGATATAAATGGTTCCTGTCTGTCCGTTTGTAGCAACAAGCCACTCTCTCTTCTCGATAAAATGCAACTGTGATACGTAATTATCTGTCTTTAACTTGATATACCAATCAGTCAGATCGCTGAGATTCCATACCCGAATATCAGGAAATTGGCCATATGTAAACGCTAAGTTTTTTTTCTCATAGAGCGTGATTCCGATGACACAAGACAAGTGCTTTAGAATCAAGAGCGGGGCAAAATTGTCTGTGTCCCAAAGTTTGACTTGACAATCCTTTGAGCAACTGAATAGTTTCCTGGAAAGGCAGACAAGGGCTGTGACTGTCTGCGAATGAGCAGAGCAAACTTTCAAGATTTTAGGCTCACTGTCCATTTTATAGAAGACAAGGCTGCTATGTTGATCCCCCACCAAAGGCCCAGCATACACAAGGAGCTGTTTTTCTACAATATAGGTCATCGTGTCGATAGTTTTCATTTTTGTCTCTAACACATGGCTATTAATAGGAGTATTCAAGACCTTTCGTTCAGACTTTAAGACTTCTTCATCAAACACGAGCTGATTGTTCACAGGGGACTCTCGAGTCGATACAATCGTATTTGTTTGAGGTGCTGGCGTTATGGTTCTCCGGAACTGAAATTCCTCTGAATTCCTTGACCTTGGACGAGGGGTTACTTCTTTTGAATTTGAACGAGCTGAGTTCATAACCCCATCACCCATCCCTTTTGAAGTATATCTAGAATTGGATTTGGTTACCATCAACGTACGTTGAGGAAATCGGAGTCTCGTGTTATTAAACTCATTGCTCTTCCTTGGCGATGGCGATGTCGGATTTCTTTGAGGCAGCAACATTTCGCGATTATTACTCCTTCTTGAAGTTATCGCTCTCTGTGGACTAGGAGACTGGTCGTTTGGCAAAGTTACCGGAGGGTAAAATACCAGCTTTTTTGGTATTATTGTATCAAACGATGTCTGCGATATCTGAGATGTCTGCTGAGGAAAAAGCTCGTTGAGTGATTTTACTGTTTTGGCAAGGAGAGTCTGGACACCGTAATACAGTTGAAGCACACGCTTTGATTCTGGGCTGTCATTTTTCGCGCTGAATCGATTGCTAGTTTTGGCGTCAATCTCGGTGTAAAGGTCCGCGCAGGTTTTCAAAAGCTCCTCGTCAGCACCTCCTAACAAAAGACTCTGAAAGCAGAGCTGATATTTTTTGTGGCTGACACAAAGTTGAGAAAGGATTTCGTTTTGGTGTTCCATTTCTACTCGCAGAAGTTCCTTTAATTGATGTTTTTTGCTATTTAAGGACTCAATCAGTTCATCAAACTCGCTCTCGATAGAAGAAATGAAAGCTTTGAGTCCTTTGATTTTCTGCTGTTGGAATTCTTTAAACTGGGACATTGGCTCATCAAAGTAATTGTACTTATCCTTAGTAATAAAGGAAGAAAGAGCTTCATTGGTTGTGGATCTCATCCGTTCCAGTTCGCGCATACAATCGCTGCAAAATAGCCTAAACTTTGAGTTTTCTTCTTTCAAGTTGATATACACAATGGGTTTCTTATGGGCTTTGCAAATGAACTGATTCCCTGAAGAGTCTCGAAACAGATCGAGTGAAGGCTCCGTCATTGATCCAAATGGTTAAGAATCTTGATTAATTTTATGCCCTATATATAATATATATCGATCTGCTTTATTTTTATTGCGTTTATTAATTAACTCCACCAGGTGCAGCCGTGTATGTTTGTTAAATAGTCATAAAAAGAACGAAAAGGGTTTTCTTTGAAGAAATGATGGTTTGAAAGTGTGGAATTCATTGAGGCAGCCAGTTGCGAGAAGAAGCCTTTAACTGATCAAGATCGGAATAAAGCCACAACAGCGAAACATCTCTTGTTCCCGCTTGCCATTGCAGCTTATCTGCGCTATTATTACGGGTAAAATCCAGTTAGATCTCACACATCACAAGTTTGAAACTCATAAAAAATGTCATTTGCTTCTTGTGTAAATCTCACAACCAATTCATACTAATTACAGAAATCCTAAAGGAATTTAAAAATTAAAATTTTTGAGCAAGTGAAACCCAGCCCTTTCGATCTTTCCCAAATTTGTTTAGCTGGTGAGCTTCGAGACTTTGATCACAAATTCTATAATATACCGGTAATATTAGTAAAAAATGAGTGATAATTTGTGTTTACCTTCACACAACATATCATGGTACTCTTTGAAATCTATTTCATGCTGAGTGAGTTCTGATTTTTTTATCTAAATCAATGTAAATGCCTTTTTATCATCATTTAGTTTACTTTTTCAATGCAACCCATATTATAATATTTGCAAGCAACTAGAGGATCGTTTGCTTTACACGCGTTCAGTGTATGATTTCTCATATCTTTTCGTTTGACAAACTCTCCGCAGTAATGAAGCTCAGTCGCTTCTTCGCATTTCTCAACATGTTTCTAGGGAAGATTTTACAATGAGAAAAAAACCTCGAAGCAGCTTTACTTCTATTATCCTTAAAGACATTCTCATGCCACAAAAATCACATTGAAGCTCAGGACAGTCACACATTACATCCTTTGAATGGAAAAGCGTCTTTTCCATGATTTTTCCGCAATCACATTTCCCAGGACAAAACTCGCATTCTCTATCCATGTGTCTTTCCATTTCAGATGCGTATCCGGTCCATAGGCATTTACACCCTTTTAGCACTTTTAACGGGCAGTAAACCCTTTGGAAGTCAATAACTGCTGCGAGATCCTCTAGCGGTTTTTCTGAAGTAAAAACCTTTCGACATTTTGGACATTTAGGTGTGTCTTGGGTATCTCTAGCTTTCTGTTTGATATCCTCAGCACAGTTCTTGCAGAGATAGTGATCACATGGTACCAAGGTAACTGGATCTCTATAAACACCAAGACAGATATCGCATGCAAATGATTCCATCTCTTTGTATTCTACGTACATCTCAATCGGAAGCCCATGTCGAAAAAACTCATCAGATAACGAAATTTGTATAGATTCTTTCTCTTTCAGAAGAGGAGCACCAGAAAAAGTTCCCTTTGTAATATACATTACTTATTTTTGATGATTATTGAATATTTCTACTTATCCAGAGTAACAGTAATGAAATAGATCAGAAAAATTGCTATTTATAGCGGAAGACTCACATATACCTCGAAGATTTGATGTTTCTCAAATCCTTCATTCTCTTTCTCCCTAACAGGCTGAGGACTCAGCAAGCTGAATAAGAAAAGGGATCCTTAGCAGTTTAACATGTAAATAGATATAATAGTAATATCATTTTATCCCTGGACTTTATCTTTTTTAGAGTAAACACAAAACCTACATCACATAGGAAAATTGAGTTAATTGCAAGGATCTGTCAACGCAAAGTTAGAAAGGTTGAGTCTTGCACCGAGTACTTACGATAAGATGCGAGACTACCTGTTCAATCTAACAACTTGCTCTAAATTCTGTGGGATTAGACTCGAATATAGAAGATTCTTTTTGTTTTGGAGGATTTGTAGTGTATTGTGTGATCATTAATGCGTAGAAAGAGGTTTTCCAAACAATATACACATTATCCAGTGGGCTTGATAAGCAAAACTCGTATAACAAATAACTATTTATGTATTCAAAGAACTATAGTTTAAACATTGCTTCTTGAGCTTTTTTCAGTTTCGTGAAAATTCTCACGGGATCATTCTCCTTGACTAATTCACGGTAATATTTCTCATTGCATCTTAGGAAAGGATTGTAATATTTTTCGTCCTGCATCGTGGTTGGCATTATCACTTGGTTTTGCGCTTTCATTTGCTCCGCAAGTTCAATCTTGAGGTTTAACATCTGATTAGTCGGATCGAACGTTTTCGCCCAAATCAAGCTGTTCAGCACTGTCTCATGTCCTGGAAAAATCAAAGTTTCGTTTGGCAAACTTTTTAGTTTTGTGAGACTCTGATACATTTCACTGTAGGTCTCATATACAGGTCCACAGGAGCTTATGGTGTGAGAGTATAAGACAAGGATGTTTTGATAAAGAAAGGAAAAATTACCCAGGGAAAAGAGTATCTCCTGTGAATAATAATGGGGTTTTCGTCGAATTCTCGTTGATCTGTGTGACTATTACGCAACAGCTATCTTTGGTGTGTCCTGGGGTGTGGAAGAAACAAATGCTCAGATCTCCGATAAGCACAGGCTTAATTTCATCAAGTTTCAGAGTCGAATAGGACTGTAACTCACCATAGTTTCCTAATTTTTGTTTCTATTATATAATGCCGGCAGCAAATGCTTACCAATAATTATCTGAGCGTCAGGTCTGAAATTGTGAAGATGGAAATTCTCTCCATTGTGGTTTTTGTGATGATGTGTAACAAAAACATGGGTCAGTTTGGCCTTTTTTCTATATTCGACGAGTTCAATGTTTTCTCTTGCAATGGCAAATGGTCCAGGGTCAATAGCCACCAAAGAATTTGATTTCTTGTCGTAGATAAGGTATGCTAAGAATGAAAATCTCGATGAGAGTTTGAAGAAGTGTGTGATTACAAAGGTAGTCTCCAGTATGATTATATGTAAACAAATCTTCAAGCAATGTATGCCTGGTTGGATCATATTGTCGGGCCAAGGCATTTCTTTTGGATGTGTCTGAATCTCTCACTGTCGAGAACGCATATTTTAGTGAAGAACTCGATTTGAATGAAACCGAAAGTACTCTTTTCAACATACCTTTAATGATGAATTAAATTTAGATATATGAGCGAGAGGTAATTTTTTCGCTCGTATTTAGGAAAAAGTTGTAGTCTTTTTAGGGTCAAAATTTGGAACACAAAATTTAGAGTTAGACACTTGCCTCTTCTCAACTTCAATGACTGATCTTAAATGTGAAAGGGTCTACTCAATGAAAGTTGTAATTTTGTAGTCAAATTTTCATTGAACATTATTCAAATGTTAAGCCATGCTCTCATGCTTTGAGATCAATCAACTATGTTTGGTTGTAAAAAACTGGCATAGCTCAACGGTAAGGCAGCTACATATCATATAAAGGATTATTTTCGTGAACTGCGAGAAGATGAGCTTTCTACCACCTGAATTTTACGTGAAATTAAATAAACTTTTAATGTGGTATGGAAAAGGTAAAACCAATGCTTTTCAGGTAACAAGCTCTTGTTTATGAAGTTACTAACATTTCCATTGAATAGAGCCCAAACGATCCTCGAGCTCGAGAGAGTTAAATTCAATCTTTCCAATTTCTAACTGCCCATTTCTAGAATCGAACCTTAGATACTACAATGCTGACCTAAAAAATATTGGTTTTCAATATGCTGTCAATGATCATAAGTATAGTCCTCCTTTGATTTCGGAATGTAACATATTTGTTTAGGTATCAAAGTGCTGAGCCGCGTTTTGTTCGTATTGTGAATATATTTTCGTTATCTCACATTATTTGTAACGCTTAGCCACTCAACAGTCTCAACTAAAGTCAAGTCCTGAGCGAGTGAAAACTCCCACGTTTGAGAAAGCAGAAGCATATTATTCATCTGCGGAGATGACAAATATGGCTCGGATTGGGAAAAGAGCGTTGTTTGGTATGGATTCTGATGAAGAGTACCTAGCGGTGCTAAAAGAGCAGACTCTTCTAATGGAAAAAGCCATTTATTATTTGGATTGTCTGAAAGCTGGAAAGAATCCAAAAATGCTTCCAGTGACTGAAACCTCTGAGGATAAGAGTTGTTAATTTCATGGCTTATAAATTTTTACCTTTATACCTTTAGGCTTTGCATACAAATCTCTCCTCGGAGGCGATGATACAGAGAGAAGTGCAAGTAAGTCACAGAGCAAAGGCAAATTAACAAATCGAACAAATCGTTCATGGAAGAGTGAAGCTATCAGCCCAGCCGGATTCTGAATTTTCAGGAACCAGAATAACACAAAACTCTAAGATAGATCAAAATTTTGTCTACATAGATAGGCCTAGAAACGACCTGAAATTATGCTTTATTATCACTTTTTTTTTGTTTTTTCATGATCCGTGTGGTAACCACTTCATTAAAGAAAATACACAGATCAGACCTCTACTGAGTCCCTCCAGCTCTCAATATCTGAAATACCACAGAAACTTTCTTTGAGTTTTCCGGCGAACCCTCATAAGATAAACGCACCTCTCAAAAGCTATATTTGCAGATAAAGTTGGAAAAATCAGGCTTGAATAATGACAAAGACAAGCTTAAGGCAGAAATGGTCCAATGATAGCCTCTTAATTTACAGAACTGAGAAGAAAAATCTCAGAAGTGTAACAAATTGCAATATGCAATAAGCAATAATCTACTGTAGCATTATTGATATTATTGATGTAACACTATCCTTAATAAACAATAAACATAGAGAAATAAGACTTCAGAAGATGCAACATTCAGAATAATTTATCAATGCGTCTTTATCATGAACTATGTGATTTGAGTCAAGTAATTCCGAGAATTGTTGTTTGTGTTTGGCAGACAATAGCTCTTTTAGTCCTCCGATACAAATCTTTCCGATAAAAAGTTTTGGGAATTCCACAAATCCAGACAAAATGTTTAGTTCAAGGATTTGATCTTCGGAAAGGAGCAGCGCATCAACATCGACATACACATACTCCAAATTGATTTTTTCCAGAATTGCCTTCGCTTTTCTGGTTCTTAAACAGTCCTCTTTGCCAAAAAGAGTAACTTGCTGAGGATCTTTCAATATATCTGCATACTCCAACGGGATCGTTTGGATTTCTACCATATGATTGCTGAAATTTTGGGTCTTGTTCTTTTTGACTTTAATTCTACTGGTAATTTAGAATTGATACTTTATATAATAAATGCTTTGAAATTCCTACTGGATTTCTGCAATTTGTCCAGTTTCGAGAACACCATTAAGAAAACGAACGTTGATCGAGAAAGTACTTTTTCCAAGTTCGTGTTCTATTAAGGATTAAAATGTATTCCATTTCGCCAATATATGTTTTTACTGCCTGAGATAGAGCGACAATTCTAAAAAGGTCCATTCAAACCTCTCAGGTTGAATTACTCTTCGAAATTTCTTTTGAAATTATCTAATTACTGACTTGATCGATTCGAAAAAACTACTTTCAGCCATTCTAAATATATCTACAGAATTTTGAGGCATATTTCGCGTTCGCTAGTCCAATCGAGGAATCCCGTTCTTACCCATCCGCTGGTAATAATTTTTAGAACAAGACTCCAGAAATAAAAGTCAATTCTTTAAAGAAAACCTCTATTAGGTAAGTTCCTACAAAGAGAATGCACAACAGCTGCTGATTCTTACAGTTAGAGAGTTCTCATACGTTCCAGCCTTGTATATCCTGTAAATGTTGAAATAGTAATCTGTATTTAATACCTTCAGTCCCTCACTAACTTTCTCTTTAAGGTGAATTCAGAATACCAAAGATGCAACTGTCGTTACTCTAAATCAGAGTTCGCCTATTGATTCTTGTTCATCCTAGTTCTTTGTAATTGTACTGTAATAGAAGTGCAAGTCCATCGAAAAGTAGTCAATTGAAAGAGTAGGCTAACGAGATGATCTGGGTAGCAATTTACTTAATAAGATTGCTGTATCTACACCACCTTTTCGATCGTATTGCGGCTGCATTCTATTCCGTGGATAGGAACCATTATCAAAGTGTTTGTGTCTCTTGAGTTGTTATTTACACCCATTGTCAGTCCCAATAGTTGATAAGAAAATTGCTCTGAACCCTAAATCATCTAGTCTGGGATTCTCACTTGAAATACGATGAGTTATACTTAGGTCATTCTCAGGTCCTGTTTTGAATGAGCGCTTTGGGTGCACTATAGTATTTACCGCTGCTGAAATAAGCTTAGCAAAAGTGTTTCATATTACCTTAGTGTAATGCTGCCTTCTTTGCTTATTTTTGCTTTCTCAAACTAATTTAGTCTTTCATACGAGCCATTTATACTAAAGCTTTGTTTTTTCATATGTACACCTTATTATTTGAGTAACAATTATAAAGAAAAGCACATCGAAACTATAATTAATTTATTGGTATTATTTTTGAAAATTTTGAAATTCAAAATACTCACCTGTGCTGCCATATAATTCATTTGGATGAGCTGCGTTGTAAAGGTATTTGATTTGAGTTATGATTTAAGGATCGCAATGTGTCGCTTCAATAAAAAGAGTAATGGTTGAGAAGAAAATTATTCAAAAATTTGTAAAAGTTTTTTCGAATCAGTATGTTATTGACTTGACTCTTGATAATGAGTAGTAGTAGTAATAATCGAAGCAATTTCAAAACACAAAATGTGTATATATGTGTATGTATGTGAAATTTTTCTCAGATAACTAATTCTTGAATTCGAATTATCAAGGAAAAATCAGTAAGGTAAAATCACTTTGAAGTCAAACTTAAACAGAGAAGATATCGCTATGAGGAGGCATGAGGAGTCAGAAAATAAAAGGCAAATTAAATTGTCAATACAAAGAGATTATTAAATAATATTTCTCAAGCACTCACTTCTGATTTCTTTCTGAAGTATACGACGAATAATTTTGTATTACCAACAAAAAAATAAAGAGGCTTTGTTTTCAATTTACAGGATCAATTGAAAGAACAACAAATTCACAAATTTGTTGCTGTTGTAGAATTGTGGTTAAAATGAGAGAATCAGATCGATATGTTTGCTAGCCGACTGGATGCTATTCTTATTCATAATTCTACATTATTTGATGAATTTTATATTTATCATATAGAAGATGAGAACCATGACCAATTGTTAAATATCTATTACGTAAACAACAACAATCTATTTATTCGTAATCAATACCAGTTGTCTACTGCTTTCTGTGGCTAGATCGTACGCCATCAAAAAATAAAGAGTTACTACTGCTTTTTCTCGCTGAATATCAGACACAGTTCCCTGTAGAAGCAAAAATTTGATCTGCTCTAAATTTACTATCACTCTTCCTTTTGTTCTTTTCTACAATTTGTTGAAGCTTCAAATTAAAGGTGTCTCAGCCTCTCCAAACTTTCAGCATGATTGGCTATTACATAGGAAATTTTACAAATTCTGGAAAGCAGTTTCTTATTACTATCAGTTATTATTGAGTAAATCAGGAGGTGGATCTACAGATCTAAACTTGTCCACCAAATTAAAAATTGCAAAGAGAATGAAAATCTTACCACAAAAAGGAAGATATTGAGTGATCAACTGATCTATAATCGGAAAACAATTTTTGATGCATTTCTCTGATAATTTTCTCTTTGATCACTGAGGTCATATCAAGTTCACTGAATTCGGAATTTCTGACACAAATGTTCAAAATGCTTTCATTTATGGGGGAGGGACTAAAAGTATGATGGGAAGCTCTCAATATCGAAAATAATCTCCAACGAAATTTTTCCATAATTGATAAAGTTCTATAAAGGTGTGCCAGCCATCAGCATGAATAAAGTTCAATGAATCTCTCTTGATGAAGATGATGGCAATGAAAATGGACCTTCAACTTTTCTAAAGAAGAAGCGAATCGTTGATCGGGACACGCTTGATGGCATAACACCCGAGAAATTGGTTTTCACTCCATATCCTCTAAAAAATTGATGGCAACAATTTAGAAATTAGAATCCTTGAGATCAGTTGTCCTGAGTCAAATTTATCTTCTTAATGCATATAGAATCATGTCTTTTTTCACTATAGAGATTGAGAGAGCATGATTAGCACTATAGTTCACTTTCCTATAAAGGAAATACTGAGTCGAACCCGACAAGAAGCTTGAACGCTCACAGCTTTATGATATACAAAATCAAACACATCTGGTGCATGATTAAATTTTAGAATTGGTAATGGAGAAATTTTAATGGACATTTTTCACGATAGTTATGATTGAATTACCAAATATATATATCAGCATAAAAAATTCATACCCAAACTTCTTGATATGAAAAAAAGAAACATCAACTTACTATAAGAGTCACACGCAAATATATTTTGTCAATTGATATTGAACAATCTCTGATGGGATTTAATTATTCATAGCAAAACAATTACTACGATTGTTAAATTTTTTCAATAGATGGCCACTGAGAAAAACCAAAAAAATGAACAAAAAGGTTAAGCATGAATCGAATAATGGATAGTAGGCTTTAGAATTAGTCATTGTGCTGACTCTCAAAAAGGCAAAGCACCGATAAATTTTCAGATTTAGCATTCTCTCTCTCACAATCTCCGCTAAGGAGTAGATGTAAAATTGATCTGATAAAGAAAATACAATACATAACATCAAAGCTGGTAATCTCTATTTTATCCTGAACCGAGCTCTTCTCAACATCATACATGTAGGAGACATTGCAAAACAACGCAAAATGTATGTATGAAGAGTATTTATAATTTTTGAGGAAACAGTTGCTCGTGTGCTCTCTCAATCTTTAGAAGCGTCTTTCTTCTCTTCTTGATTAGATGGTGCCTTCACATCAATGTTGTTAAAATGCTTATCAATCAACTTAATAAGTTGTTCGGTTTTGTCAAAATCAAGATCGGAACCTACGAGGTTAAAATTAAATGAAAGAAGGACTAATTTGCGATATAACCTTTTTTTACAGACGCATTAGCCATCTTTTCGTGGTTATTTTGATTGTCTTTGCCGTTCATCTAGCCCTAGACTCGATTACTTTAATTCCTTTCTCAAATGAAATATAAATATATTAAACTTGGACACTCAGCAAATTGGCCTGCAGAGATAAGCTCCGTTTTGATTTTTCCTCCATAGAACTTTCTTTACTCGCATGTACTTAACGTAAACTCTGAGTGTTTTATCAAATCAGGCAATTAGGAAAAACTGTTGGTTTCTTCTTTCACATTCCCATTGCTTTGCTCTTAGTTCAGCCTCTTAGTAAAAATCTTTCGTCCACTGAATATTATTTTGGATAATTTACAGCTTGGCTCTAAAATCAGTGCAAATATGTAGGGAAAAGTACTGTTGTCTAGTATCTATAAATATGTAGTGCCAAATTTAGAATACAATATTAAAATTTTTTTCACACAATTTAGCAGCAGAGTTCTTATGATGACTACTTTGCTTTGTTTTTTTAGCAATTCTCTCACATCCTTTAGAAACCTTTGATTGACAAGGTCAGTGTATGATTAAATTGAGGAAATTATGATAAGTGGCACAACGATTAATTATACCAGAAAGTGACTAAGAGAAGTTACTAAGAGGTTAAAGCACACGTATTTATACCACTACCAAAGGAGGTTAAATTTAGCACACACAAGTTACATCTTTTTCATTGAGCGCATATAAAGAGATAGCTCTGGGACAGAATTATTACAATCTAATAAATTCAAATTCTAAAAAATTCAAATTTATAAAATTTGTGTTGACACTCTTGGAATATGATATCGAAAATAATCAGACTGAGACTGCACCTTTTAACTCCCAACAACCTCAATAGATAAAAACTTGTATTGTTTATGTGTAAGTCCCATTTATCACCCTCCTTCTCGACATCAGATATGATTAATCTGGGCAAGGCCGAATCTGCAAGTTTGGAATTACTGCTCCCCATACCTACTGATATTTTTCTATGGGTAGAAGCCTATCATAGCTCACAACATTTCATCTGGTATCCCTGGTTCTAGTCAACTATTAAAGAAATCCTAAAAGTCTTATTGTCAGTTAATTCTATGATATTGAGACTTCATAGTCAAGGAACTTACTCTTTTAACAACTACTTCGATTTCCACATTAAGCCCTTTTTCCTGAACATCAATCAGAGTACCAATTCTACAGCTTCCACCATGTTTCTAGAGTAATTGGTGGACATAATAATACCTATGATGGTATGATACACGTAATGAATTTCTATTACATCGGTCGTTTTTAGACTTGAATGCAACGATCAAAACATGAAGAGCACAGAATTGAATAAACATGTAAACTTGCACCACACCAAATCCATTACGACTCCGTTATAAAATTATTTCCCACAAAAAAGATATACCTTTGGACTCTAGTTTTAATTATACATCGAAGGAGGAGCAACAAAACCTGCTTTCTTCTCTTGCAGCCTCTTGGTGTCTTTATCAATCAAGCAATACCTGAATTTATCCATTATTTTCACACATTCTGCAAATTTTTGGGAACACTTTTTTTTTTTGTAT
>ENA-UOTX01001457-UOTX01001457.1-compost-metagenome-genome-assembly--contig:-NODE-1457-length-17567-cov-5.787936_pt1 | contig 17567 bp, 8 predicted proteins | sample MGYA00238143_ERZ746982 | MGnify/ENA primary metagenome ERZ746982 (study PRJEB28758, sample SAMN06268862) | compost metagenome | isolation source: single cell | place: USA: California, Emeryville, Joint... | reverse complement strand
AGTTCCACGAATTCTTGGTACATACCCGTCATAACAGAGGATGCTCTAACTACTAGTAAGTAAATAATCTCATCCATGCTGGTATAGGCAATTTTGGTCAAAGGCTTAAAATATTAGCCTTTATGAAGATTCGCTTTCATTCTCTCGAATTCCTGACAGATGGATGACTGTGGGATGAGATTGATACATTATTTTTCATTTTCTGAAGGCTAGTAATGACGATTAAAATTTCAATGTGTCCAAAGTATTCAGTAATAGAAATTTTTCGAGAAAATGCAGCCTGAGTCGTGAATTTTTGCCAGTTAAGATATTACGAATATACAGAGAGGGTGGAAGCCAGTAGAAGAAAATAAAACTGTAGATCAACGTCTAAGCGTAAAAATACATCTGACTTGCCAAAAAAGATTAAAACAACAATCCAAAAAAAAGGATAATTCCCGACCAAAATTCATAAATCTTATCTTAAATTTTGCTGTTCATGCTTTATTAATCACTTCTTCGTTAAGCACAAAGCCAAAAGAGAAAAAACTGGTTTTTGTTTTTAATTATTTAGAGGGTGCCCTTGTATCTATTAGTTGACAGGAATAATATAGAAGCTAATTTTTGTGCAAGAAGAGAAAAAGGCGGTACAACTCCTCTATACACTGGAAGTTATGATTTGTTGAACTTCATGTGGTTCAAAGGGGCGGAGGGACTCGACGTTCCAGATCCAAGTAAATTATAACCAAATCTACAAGCCTACTAATATCATCTTTATTAATTCATAGTTACAAATTGCCTTCTCATGGGCTTCATTAATCCACTTGAAACTGCTTGCTTACAATGCAATACTGGATACTATCTCGTCGACAAGGAATGTCTGGCCAGCTGCCCATCTGGCTATGTTCCTCATGAAGCTACCTAATCTTGTCAAAGTAATTGGTCACTCTGCTTTTTTTTCTTATAACCTAATTTTATTTTAGAATGTCATTATGGAGGCTATTTCGTAAACTTACCATCACCTATTTACCCCAAATTTACTCTTTATCTCTTTTACATAGAAAGTAAACGGTATCTGTGATCCTTGCGTGTCAGATGGCTTATCTGTGGTTGATCCTTGGTGCGTCACTTGCGACTCCAGTTGCCGAAAATGCACAGGGACGGCAGCAACTCAGTGCACGAGCTGCTATTCTGGAAAATATCTCCTCTCTTCGAATAGTTCTTGTGTCAACTGTGACGTAGACGGCTACTTTATTTCGGGGACTCAGTGCCTTTCATGCGACCCTATTTGCAAAACTTGCACTGGAGCCGCGTCAACAAATTGTTTGACCTGTGAGGATTCAAAATACCTCGCACCCTCGGACAACAGCTGCGTTGACTGCAATGTAGATGGCTACTTTATTTCGGGGACTCAGTGCCTCTCATGCGAGTCTACTTGCAAAACTTGCACTGGAGCCGCGTCAACAGATTGTGTGACCTGCTTCGATGGGTACTTTATTTCGGGGTCCGGGTGCCTTCAATGCGACTCTACTTGCAAAACATGTACAGGAACAACACCAACAAATTGTATCACCTGTGTCGCTTCTAAATACTTCGTCTCTTTAAATAATTCGTGTGTTGACTGCAACGTGGATGGATACTTCGCTTCAGGTCCTCAATGCTTGGAGTGTGACACGAATTGTCTCACCTGCTCTGGAGTGTCAACATATTGTATTACCTGCAAGACCTCAAAATATCTCGTACCCTCAAATAATACTTGTGTTAACTGTGACGTAGATGGCTACTTTATTTCGGGGACTTTGTGCCTCCCATGCGACTCTGCTTGCAAAAAATGTACTGGAACGGCACCAACAAATTGTATCACTTGTGTCGCTTCTAAATACTTCGTCTCTTTAAATAATTCGTGTGTTGACTGCAACGTAGATGGCTACTTTCCCGATGGGACTCAGTGCCTCCAATGCGACTCTACTTGCAAAACATGTTCTGGAACGGCAACATATTGTGTTACCTGCTTGGATGGGTACTTTATTTCGGGGACTCAGTGCCTCTCATGCGAGTCTACTTGCAAAACTTGCACTGGAGCCGCGTCAACAAATTGTCTGACCTGTGAGACCTCAAAATACCTCGTACCCTCAAATAATACTTGTGTTAACTGTGACGAAGATGGCTACTTTATTTCCGGATCTCAGTGCCTTCAATGCGATTCTACTTGTGACACATGTTCTGGAATAGGTTCAACAAATTGTATCACCTGTGCCGCTTCTAAATACTTAGTCCCTTTAAATAATTCGTGTGTCGACTGCAACGTGGAAGGATACTTCGTTTCGGATTCTCAGTGCTTAAAGTGCGACTTCAATTGCCTCACCTGCAATGGAGTATCAACAAATTGTATTACCTGTGAGACCTCAAAGTACCTCGTACCCTCGAACAATACTTGCGTTGACTGCAACGTGGATGAGTACTTCATCTCGGGTTCTCAATGCTTGAAATGTGATTCGACATGCAAAACATGTACTGGAACGGAACCAACAAATTGCCTGACCTGTGAGGATTCAAAATACCTCGCATCCTCGAACAATAGCTGCGTTGACTGCAATGTGGATGGCTACTTTATTTCGGGGACTTTGTGCCTCCCATGCGACTCTACTTGCAAAAAATGTACTGGAACGGCACCAACAAATTGTATCACCTGTGTCACTTCGAAATATCTCCTATCCTCGAATAATTCGTGTGTTGACTGCAATGTGGATGGGCATTTCGCCTCAGGTACTCAATGCTTAGAGTGCAACTCAAATTGCCTCACCTGTAGTGGAGCATCGTCAACAGATTGTGTGACCTGCGTTGCCTCAAAGTATCTCCTTCCTTCGAATAATTCTTGCGTTGACTGCAATGTGGACGGCTACGTTATTTCGGGGACTCAGTGCCTCCAATGCGACTCGACATGTAAAACCTGTACTGGAACTGAGTCAACAAATTGTCTGACCTGTGTAACTTCGAAGTATCTAGTATCTTCAAATAGTTCTTGTGTTAGCTGTAATGTAGAGGGTTACTTTATCTCAGGAGCTCAGTGTCTTCAATGCGACTCAACTTGCAAAGCATGCAATGACGTAACTGCAACGAGTTGCATCAGTTGCAACGAGGGATTCTACTTGCTAACCATAACCAACTCATGCACTCCATGCGAAAATATTCCTGGATATTACCCCAATGATATCGACCAAACTTGTTCTCCCAAAACTACAGTCCAAATTCTCAAGTTCGAGTTGCAACACCCTCCTCAGCTTTATCTTCTCAGTTTCGACACCCCTTTAGATCTTGAAGCCTCTTTGGCAGAGATCAAACTCTATCAAATTTCAGATTCTGTCGATTCTCTCAGCACTGACATGTTAGAGATGAGTTTCACTTTGGCCAAACTTACTTCCAGCTCTTATCAACTGAATTTCCTCTCATACACAGAGAGTAGTCAAGATCGATCTCTTTTGCTGTCTTTCGACCTGCTCAATTCAAATTCAAGCTATTCTTATATGATTTCCCCTTCAAATCCTACAGCCCTTATTTTCAAGGATTCTTCTACGGCTCAAGCAGCAGCTACAGTTGGCACCACTTCTCAGGCCATAGCGATTACTACAGCAGCCTCTACTTTCCTTTTTTACCTTCAAGCAAAAGGGGCAAGTGCTCAATTGATGCGAATCTTGCAAATAATGGCTCGCATTACTTTTATGAAGCTGATCAATGTGAACTACCTTACACCTTTAGCAAATTTCTACAACTACACCGATTTAGGACAATTTGGCTTGCCAAACGTTCTCAGTAATATTCCAGGCTTTAATAATAGCCAGCAGTCGAACGACCCTAGCAGTCAACGAAGCTCCACGGCGATTAATGATGGGTTGTTTATAACAGACTCTAAGGGTAGCATAGTCTTCAATGATTACTTCAGATACTCATTCAGTCAAGTCTTTCTTGATAATTATGGCGGCATCGTTTTCACCACTTGCACTAGTTTAATACTCTACCTTCTTGCTGCATTAGCTTCGAAGTGCTTCAAAAAAGAAGACTCGAGAATCAAAAAAATCCTGATTCAAATTGTTCATTCATTTGAGAGGAGTATCATGACGACTTTTCTGGTTTCTCGATATGCCTATCTCTGCTCCGCTCTCATCCTTAGCTATGCTTTCATCCCGCTGAACGGCATCTACCAACGAATTAGCTTCGGATTCGCAATTTTATATATGCTCCTACTTGCCTTCATTTTGGTTCTGACCATCTGTGTCAGCTTCTACCATGGCAAGAATAAAGCCAAACTGAAACCTATCCGACCACTTTTTGGCTTGATCACTCTTCTATGTCAAGAATATCAAAGCAAGAGATATCTGGGTCGAATAATGACATTCTGGTATTTGCTATCCAACTTTCTAAACATCCTCTTTCTGTTACTTCTGAGAAAGTGGGTGATTGTTCAGCTCAGTATTCTGCTCACATTGAATGTGATTACCGTCTTACTTTCAATTCCAAAGAACGTATTCAAAGCCACTGCAACGAAACTAATGGTTATCGGCACAGAGGTCGGATTTATCATTATAAGTATTTGATTTCTTGTGATGTATTTCCTAGAGAGTTCTGGTTCGTACCAAGTGAGATTGGGATTGAGTTGGACCGTTGTTGGAGTTAACACTGCGATAATAGCCTTTCAGATTATTATCAAAATTGTTGGATTCTTTCGATTGAGAAAGAAGAAACGCGAAGAGAAGAAAAGACTGGCAAAACTTCAAAATGAGGTCGATGAGGATACCCAAAGTCAGTTCCGAAGCATTCGGACAACTAATTATTCAATCGATCTCAGATTTAAAAAAATCAGGATTGGAGCTCAGAGAATAACAGATAGAAGCTTCGATTAAAAAATCATCGTTTTAACTGAGCTGCAATGTTTTATATTTCTTTCATAAAGATCTATGAGTCATTATGTAGTTCCTCATAAGCAATCCTTATATTTATCATGCAAGCATTGTAAAATCTCTAGATTCGTATCGATCAACAAATTAGATGCAAAATTATAGAAAGAACTAAAAAAACCCCAAAACCAAAATCTGCTACGTTGATAAATCTTAACGTAGTAAAATCAAAGCTAATATAAACCTAAATTTCTATTATATGGAGTTACGAAATTTTATATTCGACTTAGAGCTCTCAAAAAAACAAAAATAAAATCGCTAGGGTCGTTGGCAGCAATATAAATTATCTTTTGTGTCAATACTTTTCCAAACTTAGAGATGTATTGTTAAGTTCTATTCTTCGCGTCAAATTGAATAAAAAACATTGTGATTCTTCAAGTATTATCTGCTTAGGTCATAGCTATTCCCCGCAATAGCCTCTCTCTGCCTTCATGAGACAGAAGACGACTGGAAAAAATTGAGGATATCTGGTAAATAGATGTTTTCTATTTACTAATAAGTCTTCATGCGTTAATGTATGAAATCTTCTCGTTTCTAAGAGAGTTGATTCAGTTTCACAAGCAAGTATTGTCACAGTTATTTCCAATTTTTGAAATTGATCAAAGAGTTGATGGATTAACAGCAGGTAATTGAAGGAATATTTGAGATTTCAATAAATTCTAAATTAGATGAACGTTTCTGATGATTCAAAACACAAGAAGCCAAAAGAGTCTTTGCAAGCAAATAAAGCAATTTAAATTTTTCGCACTAAGTCCTGCGAACAAAGGAAGCTTAAGACAATAATTTCTGAAGATTAAATGGGAAATGACTCATAAATTTAATATTTGAGAAATCCGACAGAGGTTTATTGCTATCAGCTAATTTCTCGACGATTCTTTTAATTATTTCAGTGACTCAATACACCAAATTATAGACTGTGATATGCGACTATATAGAAGGAATCTATCACTGCTACTCCCATTATTTCCATTATTCTGGCTAGCCTTCTTGTGTGTTGTCTGCATACGATTGTCCTTCCGAGACTCATTCTCTCTCTCTCCTTCCCCCCTATGGTAATAAGGGACACCTCATTAGGCGCTTGAGCCTCTTATTCTGCTTAAAATCACATGGGCGCAGGCAAAGTGTTGGGGGCTGATTCCATTCCAGCCGTGATTCTTGATCAATCTGCACCACAACTGAGGAAAAAGCTCTTGCAATTCGTCAATGTCGTCTTCAAGCAAGCAAGGGATACCTCCGCCGCCTTTCAACTGCTCAAGGCGACATTTGCCGAACAAGCTGAGAAAATTTCTCCAGTACATAAATTCCAATGTGAAAAATCAGAACATGTCCTATCACATTCATTGTTGTTGAATTTTGAAGAAAATAAAGCAATATCCTTAACCCGCAAATCCTGGAATTTAAAAAAAGTTTCTCTAATGACAAAAGAAAATTTTCGAAGGATTTTACTTACACAAAAATTGTGAATTTATGACGTCAATATGTTAAAACCAACGCGTGGCCGTCTATTACCAATCCTGGAAATCAGCGTAAATCGTAGAATAGTCGAAGAAAGATGTGGTTATTAAAAAATGCTTGCAAATATATTCAATAATAGAGTAATATGTGAAAGTCCTGGACCTTCGAATAAGATTGATAAATGACAGTCAAAGATTGCATAGTCAGTTTGTATATTGATATACTCTCATTGTGAGAGGGTGCAAGAAATTATCACAGCTCGTTCTCAAATGTGTAAGATCCGTCAATCAATTTTAATCTGATTCTATAATACCAAGAGGAAGAATGAGAATTATTTTTTTATCATTCAGCACACGGGGAGCTACATGCGAATTTGCATTTCAATAGAGTTTGGCATTACTTGGAAACCATTGAAAAAGTAGCAACAACTTGATAGAACATTTGAACGGAAAAGATCCATTAGTCAGTCTGTACATTGCGAATTATGCAAGCAAAAGTGCTTCCTTTCTCAAGATATCACAAGACACTCACACTACCAACTTTCTCAAACATCTTGATCGTTCAGTTACTTCAAAATGGAAATATTGATGCTATACCAACTCACCCACCCCACTGAAGTCTTCAATCTCATTGCTCGAAGTCGTTCACATTTCTGAAAAACAAAAAATATCGCAAATTTCGAATCTCTCGCCGAAAGAATGCATTGCATCTCAATTTCATTTCAACCCTGTTTTTCCAAGTTTCGAATGTATGAGGATTAAAAAGGTTGTTCATAATAATGAAAAAAATGCATCTATCAATGTCACTCAAGCTTTCCAATAACCAAGAGCCTTCGGCAAAGATTACGTATTCACTGCGAAATCTCTTCCAAAGTTGAGGGCCCATCATTGATTTATTTTTCAAAAAGAATGCAAGGTATTTAAAGTTTAATTGAGTTCTACAAAATTGTTATTTCTTTTACGTGTTATAATTTATAAGAACTTTTATTAATTTCTGTCTTAAAATTTTAAATGAAAGTCAAATAAAAAATTATCGCAATTCTGACTTGTGGTGTCGCTTTGTTCATACTGAACAAGTTAGAGACTTTTCTGAAGTTCTTGTTCATCTAAAGTTGATTGTAATGATGCCTTGATGAAGGTGAGTAAGTAATTACTTTAATAATTTTTGTTGATGTTCTCTGGCGCCTTTCGTGAATAGATAAATTTTTCTCAATCTACAGCAATTTAGAAGTCTTTAATGATGCTTTGAAATTTCTTTGTGATTATTGTTTTTTCTGCACCCAAAGACCCACACTGAGACTTTTTCAAGCAAAACAAGTCGGTCTCGCTGTCTGTACTACTCTCCAGCCATCATTGTTAGCGAATGCCGAAAAATGTTAAGCTTTCATGCTGAAAAGTAGAGGTTGAAATTGAAAATTTGTCACAAGAATGTGTTAATGAAATCCTTATAACATACTCCTTTAATTGCAGAGGCAATTAAAGTGATAATTTAATTTGCAGACTCAATTCAAACTCAATGAATAGAACACCATATCTTTTCTTCGTTCGTTGTAGAGTACTAACTCTACTAATCGTTTTGAGAGGTAAATACTAATCAGCTTCACATCTAGGTAATATTGCATCGAAAGTTGTGAGTTCCACAGTTCAAATCTTTTATCTTCAAGAAACAAAGATAGTTTCCGGAACTGCGGTGTATCCGAGTGCGACAATGACCTCTCTCTCAACAACTTTCACAAGCACGAACCAATACACATGGAGTACTTGGATTTACAAAAATTCTTGGTCTGCTGGCTGGGAGAGCTATTTTAGAATTTCGCGCGATACATCGTACCAACTTTCCTTTCATTAACCTCTAAATATTGAAATTTAGTAATGATTTGGGCCTTGGAAGGATTGCTGGGAGCGTCATGTACAAAGACTCTCCCACTGTCTTTATATCTTCAATCACAACAGAGACTAACTATTATTGGCATTTTGAAGCACCAGTAATAACATCCAAATTTTCTTTCATACTTTACAGTGAAAAATGTAGTCTACTGCCAGCACACTGTTGCCAATAGGCACTTGGGTCTTTCTCGCTCAAGGCACTGATGTTTCGGCGAATATTCAATATGGATTTCGATATAGGTTGGGAAGTAGTTATACTGAAGCACCCACAACCGTTTCCAAGACTCGAAATCCATCTTCAGGAACCTTTCATGAACTCATCTCAACTGCCGTTTTTCAATGGACAAATGATGCTCATACTTCTTCACATTGCAACTGCGAGATGCGATATTTGAGACTATACACTGACTTTATTCCTTATAATGAAGACATGATGATCAGCTTGGCATTAATGGATCCCACTAGTAAAAACTACTTTGAATTGACGACTGATTGCTTTCCTTGAATATATAGGTAAATTGTATGTATTTCATTTTGCAACGAACGATGGTGTCAATGGTGGGCAGACCTTCCCGGTAGATACGTATACTCCTTCTGCCACTGGTGTTACGACTGGGATCTTAGGTATTCACTTACTGAAGTATTAACTAAAATGAATTTTATTTGGCCACAACAAGGTTCGAGTTCGGGAGATATTCACTGGGATCCAACTTTTGGAGCTTGGAATATCGTGCAATGCAGACCTGATACCCAGATAAGACTAGATTTGACAGAACCAAACGCGAATGGTGTGATTATTGCAGTTGATATCTTTTTGTTAGAAGAGAACAAGAAGCACACTCTTTTCACCTTCCGAAATAAGGGAACCCTTGCTAGGGGGTTTACAGTGGAAATTCATGACGACCAATCCGTGAAATTATGGCGGAATGATGGTAGTGGAACATGGGTGGATTCTGTTACATCTGCTATTCCTCTCACGCTCAGTAAATCCAATTTTTTTTCTTAGATCCCTGACTTTTGTGACAAAATAGATGCTTGGAATCGGGTGATCGTAGAAATGGTCCCAGCTCATCCTTATACATTTCTCACTGGCTATTATTCTGGCAGGATATGGGTAAATGGAGTTGGCATGAGTCGAGAGTATTTTGGGGATTTCACCACTGGACATCTGTTCTATGAGGCGAATACGGATCAACTCCATCTTTGCTCAACTACATATCCTGAAAATGATATGTGGATGCCTGGAAATTACGATATGCTGAATTTCATTTGGTATAAAGGATCAGAGGGTCTGTATGTTCCAACTGGAGGTAAATTTTGCTTATTTTACATTTTATTAATTTGTTGTTTCTAGATCCATCATGTGCACTTAAGGGATTCATCAATCCTCTTCAAACAGGATGTCTCCGATGTAACCCTGGATACAAATGGGTTGAAATGAGATGCGTAAGCAGCTGTCCGCTTGGATACGTTCTCCATTCAGATACTAACTCATGTCAAAGTAACCTTAATTATCTGATTCCTGTTATCTTAACAAACCTATCTACTTTGATTTTTAGAATGTCCATATGACGGCTGTTGGATGGTAATCATAATGTTCTAATTTCAAAATATCCTAATTCTCTTTTCTCAAATATAGAAAGCAGATGGTACAGTCGACTCTTGTGATTCTAGTTGCAAGACTTGTTACGGAAATCTGGCAACGAACTGCTTGAGTTGTCCTTCAGGCACTTACTTACTCTCCTCGAATTATTCTTGTGTTACCTGCAACGTTAATGGGTACTTCATCTCAGATGTCAATTGCTTGGAGTGCGACTCGAATTGCCTTACCTGCAATGGACTTCTCCCGACAAATTGCTTGAGCTGCCCTGCAGGGACTTTCTTACTCTCATCGAATCATTCGTGCGTAGCTTGCAATGTGGATGGCTACTTCATCTCTGGTGTCGAATGCATGCAATGTCACTCAACCTGTTTTACTTGCAACGGGGCATCATCAATGAACTGTACTACCTGTGTTACCTCTACGTATCTCATCACTTCGAATAATTCTTGCGTTAGTTGCGATGTAAATGGCTATTTCATTTCGGATACTCTATGTCAGGAATGCGACTCCGCTTGCCTCACCTGTAATGGAACAACTTCAAGTAACTGCCTCTCGTGCAAGCCTGGAAGATACCTTGAAAATTCTACCTGCTTGCTTATCGGCCATGAATTCATCAGTACGGGTGGGAGAATTGCTGGACTCACTGCCCAAATGCAATACATTGCCACTACTGTTATGCCAGTGATGCTTGCTGAACGATCAACAAGTGCAATGATTTTAGTGGGATTTCTTGCTGATGTTGGTCACTACAAATATCTGAACGTCCCCTTTCCAGAAAATTTCGTGTCATTTTGTGAACAAATGGAGTCTTTAGATTTGCCGAATATATTTGCAAATATGGATTCTTTAAACGGAGGAAATAATCCCACTTCAATTGTTGGGAAATTCCAATTTTGGGACGTAAGTGCAACGTTATTGGATAATTCCTCATTTGCGATTGCCAAAGAACTTATTACACTCGCAATTATCCTCGGACTAAATATTATCGTATTTCTTTTGAAAGAGTTCCCAAAGCTTTCCGACTTTGTGCGCAAAGTCCGAACCATATTCATGTGGAATGCGTTTTTATCCTATTATTTAGGGGATTTCGCTGAATTGCAGCTATATAGCATGATTCAAATGAGAGAAAATTATGTGTCGAGTCCGTACACTAATTTTTCTTTCGCACTGGCGGTGATTACTGTGTCTACTTACACTCTTCTTGGCGTGTATTTTCTATATATATTGAATAAAAAACATTCAAAATGGCAAGTTACTCCAGAAAGGCCACATTCTATATCCGCTGCCACGAAACGATCCGAGCAAAAATGGGAGAAAGTTCCAGATAGTCTCGAAATTCTTATTGAAGACTTCCACGAAAATCCCAGATTTTCCAGGAACTTTATACTGGTGATGCTGTTGGAAACTTTCCTCCAAGTCCTGGTGATTTTCTTTTTCCAAGACAACAGATTGGCTCAAGCAATCATGTACCTCATTATCGTTCTTGGGTTTTTCTCGTTAAGTGCTTGGAAAAGACCCTACAAATCAAAGCGACAGATGAAGATCCTCCTATTAAATCAAGGAAACAAGGTTGTGATGGGAATTTTCGCAGTCATTTTTGGAATCAATGCCAAAGTACAGTTTGTCTCCATTGAATTAATCACCGGAATGGGTTTTATATTAATACTTCTGATTCTTATTGTGATGGGGATAAATTTAGCCATGGCTTTGCGGATCATCATCATTTCATTTTATCAAAGAATCAAAGAATGGAGATCGAGACGTCAAAGAGCCCATTCTAATCTTCGATCTGGAAATGCAGAGATGACTCCCACAACGAATAATTTTATTGATGAGCAAACTCCTTCTAACTTTGCAAGATCCTCTTCCGATTTGCCCATGGACCAAAATCTGCAACTTCGTAATCGTGATAGAAATGGCGATGAAGAGCATTTAAAATCTGCTCCGCAATCGAAACAGTCATTAATACTTGAGAAGGTTCATACGAATCATGATTCGAAGAGAAATATTAGGATATGGCCTATTGAAAATATCTCAATACCCGAGATTGATATGGCAAAACAGGATCAGTAATACTCCGTATGATAATATTAAATAAAATAAATCTGCTAATTTTAATAAATTGGGAAAATTGAATTTTTGAATCAGTTTATTGTTACTTTTTTATGCTTTTTCTGGTTCATTATGCAATAGTTTCCACTCTCTGGTTTTGGATCCATTGTCTATTAATGATGTTATCGACCGTTGGAGATGCTAAAAACAAAAAAATAGATATGTATATTTCGGATAAGCATGTCGACTTTAGTTACTCAATTGATGTCTGCTCATTAATTGCTTTCTAGTCGTTCATGCTATTCTGAAATGAAGATTCTGTGTTTCTCTTCGTTTGCAACTCAATTGAAGTTTTACGTTTTTTGGAGTTTTTTTCTAGAGAGATAGAGAGAGGAAAAAAAAGTTTAATTAGAGCAACATACCTTTACTCTAAATGGGAACCTCTTTCGGGAAAAATAGTCAATTTCGGGTTGTTAATCTGTTAAAACCAGTTTATGACTAGCTATCTTCAGCCCTGTGAATAGATGTGATTTGTATGCGCTGATACTTAGCAAGAATTCTGAGGTTTATTAAGGACAAGGATCTTCTTTAACAAAAACCAAAAGTGGTTGTCCAAAACTGAAATGTGAATAGAAAATTGCTACAAAGACATTCGAAGACTCAGTCCTTCATACGAGATTCGAATATTGCTACATTCCCATTGAAGAAATTTTTCGGCCATTAAAAGTCTCGCATGCTATTTCGCGATAAGCTGCAAGAAATTTATTACAGTTAGTTATCAGATGCTGTAAGGGAAGTCATCATTTTGATTTCAACAGGTCATTCATTCAAGTAAAGTGTTCTCATGGCATTACTTGTTTCTCCTATCTGTGCTCGGCTCTCATATTTAATTACGCTTGCAATCCTATTGATAGTCCATACCAACAAATTAGCTTTAGATCTTAATGTTCAATTTTATCATAATGCTCATGCTTACACTTCTAAGTGGGTGATTGCTCAACTGAGTGTTTTAATAGCTCTGAACGTGATTACTCTTGTAATCGCTCTTCCCAAAAATGTGTTCACAACAGCTGCAACTAAAATAGTCGTCTTCGGCACAGAACTCGGATTTATCATTGTAGCCATACTATATCTCGTTATGTTTCCTCTTGAGAATTGTGGTTCATATCAAGTGAGGCTCAGATTGAGTTGGGCTATCGTTGAAGCCACTGTTGCAATTATACTCTTCCAAATTATAGTCAAAATTGCCGAACTCTATCGACTGAGAAGGGAGAAAAAACTAGAGGAACGAAAACGCAAAAAAGCATCACAGATGCAAGTCATCGAGGTTAGCCTGTTGGATCTATTGAAGAGGTCTTGCAAATGGATTGTTTTTGTTGGAAAGTGTACAAAATATTCCTTATGTTGAAGCTTGTAGACTTGAAGCTTTCCAAACATTCTGAGATTTAACCCCACAAACGTTTAATGGGCCTGAATCATCTTGACTGCACTACAATCTAGCTCTAACAGTAACCCAATTGATACTAATTCCACTTGGCATGGGTGGAAAGGATACCGTCACACAACAAACCGAGCTTAAATGGTTTTTCGTTTTCACATTTAGTTCAGATTTATAGGTAAATTTGTTTTATTCTCATCCACAGCGATAGGTTCAGATCTTAAGCTGATCAAATGCAATGTATTCTTTGTGTTTTAATCGAACCAAATATATATAGCTTAAGGTGTCTAATTCCTGCAAAGTTATATCAATCATCCATAGGTCATTTTTTTAAGGGTTTCTCCACCAATAATAATATGTGTCTAATGGTAATTAATGTCAAAAAATCTTATACATCCAATGCTGGCCCAGAAAAATTTATAGATTCTGATGCCTGTCTGTGTTCGAGAGCTTAATTAGAAGTCGATTATCGAGAAATTTAAAGACCTTCTTATATCAATTAATGCTTTTCTTTTCTGTTCCGAGTGCCGAAAAGTGAGAGGCGTTGATGACCTATTTTTCTTCTAACTTACTTAAAATTGCCTTATCCAATTATTGGCATATTACTTGGAATTTAAGTTTTCCTCGCGAAGAGAGATAGAGAATAGAGGGAAGCTCATAGATTTGAAACTGCTTGCAGTATGAATTGTTTAATTACTAAGGCTTCCACCGAAAATTATATTGTACACGTTGTGTATTTGACTCATGATTCCAAACAAAACTTATTGAGCAAGTAACTTAACAAATTTGCGCTCTTCGAGTGGGTATTTCACTTACATTGAAGTTCAGCCTTTGGATTTAGGAACCAGTCTACTTTGTTGCGAACTGTCGAATTTACCTGCCCAGGCTGGAATTTTGATAAACGGACAGAAAACCTGTGCTACTTACCAAGGACTGTTCCTCTCAGTATTGCAGATCGTTGTCGCCAGAATGCTGCTTTGAGCAGTATTTGAGTTGTGGACTATTCTCTCATTCCAGACTTGAGGGAGTTCTGAGCTCCTCTTTCACCTCAATGTCGAGGTTCTCTAAGACCTCAATGGAATCTTCTCGATATAAATCAGTTCATTTCAAGAGTTTTTAACTGAGAAGTGCATATTAAAAAGAAAAGAGAGAGAGAAGTACTTTCCCTTATGAAATCAACTGTATAAGGAGTTTTCTGTTGAGGTTAGTTGTCTAATTCATCCATATACAAGTAATTTTTTGTATTTCCATTGTGAGTTTTGCAACTATAGTTATTGCTGTACTATTTCTATACTATTTCGAGAGTCGGAGTTTAGCAAAACTTCTTTGATCGACCCCCTAAAAACTTTTTTCTGCCCACAAAAATTGTCAACTAATAGCGGGATTATGCTAAAAGTAGTGTGCGACGCCTATTGCTAACCCTGCGAATTAGTGTAAATCGTAGAATAATCGTAAAAAAGATGTGGTGAAGAAAATCCTTGCAAATACATTCATTAATAGAATAATATTTTAAAGACCTCAGCGTTCGTTTGAATATTGCTATCATCTTATTGTGACAGGCTGAACGAAATTATTCCAACATGCACTCAGATGTGTTACACCATTTATTTTGACTTCATAATATCAAGAGGAAAGATGAGAAAAATTTTATTATTACTCGACACACGAACAATCTGCATTAATTTCAATAGATTGCTATCCACTTGGAAACCCTCAAAAAGTAGCAACACTTGATAAATTATTCGAACCAAAGGAAATTAGCCGATCAGCACATTGCGAATCGCGCAAGTAAAAGTACTTCCTTTCTCAAGATATCATAAGACTCAAGACACGCTCATACTACCAACTTTTCTCAAAACGCCTTGATCGTTGCAGCTACCTCAAAATGGAAATGTTGATACTATAAAACCACATCTATCCAAACTGAAGTCTTCAACCTCATTTCTCGAAGGCGTTCACATTTCTGAAAACAAAAAATATCGCAAATTTCGGATTTCATGCCACAAGAACGAAGTGCATCTCGATTTCAACCCTGCTTTTTTCAAATCTTGAACGTATGGGATTAAAAAAGGCTGTTTGTTGCAATGGAAACAATTACATGTATCAATGCCACTCAAACTTTCCAATAAAAAAGTTAGATCTTCGACGAAGATAACCTATTCTCAGTGAAATGATTCCAAACGCTGAAGATATTTCATCGATTGATATTTTCAAAAAGGAATCAAGGGCTATCTCAGTTTAATTTGGCAGTTCTACAAAATTTTTTATTCTTTTACGTGTTATAATTTCTAAGATCTTTTTATTAATTTCTGTCTTAAAATTTTAAATGAAAATCAAATAAAAATTATAGCAATTCTAACTCATGTTATTTCTTGCTCAATTGAATAAGCTAGAGGCTTTCTTTAAGCTCTTTTTCATCTAAAGTGGATCGTAGTGATGTAATTTGATGAAGGCGACTAAGTAATTGCATTTATAATCTTTCTTGTGTTTTCTAAGGCATATTGAGAAATAGATAGATCCTATTGATTTTGTTTTTATCCGCAGTTAACTACAGCAATTTAGAAGTTTTTACTGATACATTTGAAATTTCTTTCGTATTGAATGTTTTTTCTGCACTCAAAAACGCATATCGAAAACTTTTTCCAACAAAACAAATCAATATCATTGGCTGTACTAACTCCTCAGCAAGTATTGTTGGCGCCTGCCTCAACTTGCTCATCTTTCATGCTGATAATAGAATGTGGAATTTGATATCTGTCTCAAGAATGAGCAAACTTTTTAATTGAACAGGCAATAAAACTGAGAATTAAATCTGCACTCCAAATTTAAACTCAATGAAGAGAATGCCATACTTTATCTTCTTTCATTGTAGAGTCTTGCTTCTACTAATCTCCTTGGAAGGTAATAACCTAATCAGCTTCACATCAAAATAATCTCATACCCACAGTCGTTAGTTCCTCTGTTCAAATCTTTTATCTTCAAGAGACAGAGATAGTTTCCAACGCTGCAGTGTATCCGAGTGCAACAATGACTTCTCTCTCATCAACTTTCACAAACACGAACCAATACACATGGAGTTCCTGGTTCTACACGACTTCTTGGCTTATGAGCTTCAATAGTTATTTTAGAATTTCACTCGATACATCGTACCAACTCTCCTTCCACCAACCTCTAAACTTGAAATTTAGCTCAGATTCGGGTCTTGGAAGGATTTCTGGGAGTATCATGCACCCATACCTTACTACTGTCCTGATATCTTCAACAACAACAGATACGGACTTTGTGTGGAATTTTGAAGAACCAGTAAACGTGTCCAACTTTTCATTGATGCACAACAATGAAAAACGCTTTAGACTACTGCCAATACACTGCTGCCATTAAACACTTGGGTCTTTCTTGCTCAGGGCACTGATGTTTCGGCAAGCACTCAATATGGATTTCGGTACAAATTGGGAAGTAGCTATACAGTACCACCTACAGCTGTTTTCAAGACTCGAAGTCCATCTTCAGGAACCTTCTATGCACTCACTTCGACTGCCGTTTTTCAGTGGACAAATGATATTCATACTACGCATTGTAACTGCAAGACGCGATATGTGCGGCTCTACACAGACTTTGTTCCTTATAATGAAGATATGATGATCAGTTTGGCATTAATGGATCCCAACAGTAAAATTAATTTAATTTGACAGCTCATTGTTTTCCTCTAATATCATAGGTAAATTGTATGTATTTCATTTTGCAACTGAGGCTACCGTGAATGTTGGACAGACCTTTCCAGTCGATACTTATACTCCTTTTACCACTGGGTCTACGACTGGAATCGTAGGTATCCGAATTCTCTTGCTTGAATATCGAATAAATAAATGTTATTTAATCACAATAAGGTGAGAGTTCGGGAGATACTAACTGGGATCCAACTTTTGGACCTTGGAATATAGTGCAATGCAGGCCCAGTACCCAGATAAGACTAGATCTGACAGAACCAAACGCGAATGGTGTGATTGTTGCCGCTGATATCTTTCTGGTGGTAGATAACTGGAAGCATACTCTTTTCTCTTTCAGAAATAAGGGAACCCTTGCTAGAGGGTTTACAGTAGAAATTTTTGAGGACTCTTCTGTGAGATTATGGCGGATTGATGGCAGCTGGACAGGTCAATTCACTTCGGCAACTACTCTCAATTCCAGTAAATCCAATTCCT
>ENA-UOTX01001456-UOTX01001456.1-compost-metagenome-genome-assembly--contig:-NODE-1456-length-17572-cov-26.656016_pt1 | contig 17572 bp, 12 predicted proteins | sample MGYA00238143_ERZ746982 | MGnify/ENA primary metagenome ERZ746982 (study PRJEB28758, sample SAMN06268862) | compost metagenome | isolation source: single cell | place: USA: California, Emeryville, Joint... | reverse complement strand
CAATATCCAACCCAGCAACAATATCCAACACAGCAGCAATATCCTCCACAACAGGGATATCCTACCCAAGGCTACCCTGGTGGATATGGATACAAATAGATGGAAAATTGAAATAATCATCTCATAACGAATTGAGGGACGTGGCCCACTTTCGCAAATCAATGTAAAAGTTGCAAGAAGTTAGAAATTTGACATTTTATGGTGGTTATTGCATGTTCGACTCTATCCGAAACAAACCTTTTTGAGCTCTATTTTTTTTCACAAATATTGTATCGCTTACAACCTTCAAAAAAAAATATAAATCACTAAGTTCGAAAATACTGATAGGTATGTTTATAACACATTAAGGTTAGAATTCTGCTTCTTCGGAAGGAAAAATTTAGGGGAGTTTTCTCTGGAGAGGTTTTCTTTGTTCTCTGCTGTAAAATCAAAAGGTGATTTTTGAACTCGTTTCTTATCGTTTATTTTTCTGAAAGGGAGACTAATTTCATTTTCGTCTAGTCTCCTGATCACCTGCTGGTATCTTGTAGTCAGGTTATCAAGGAGATAGCTCTTCCACACCTTGAAAGACTTGTCAAGTATCTGTTCACAAATGTTAGAATGCTGCGTTATCGAAAGAATAAATTACCTTCATAGCATAGAATTTGAGACTATACAACTTTTTTTCTTTGTTTAAGCTGCTTATTCTAACAGCTTCTCTGAAATTTGCGAGGCATTTTTTGGTGTAATAGTATTGAGCTGTGCTATTGTTGATACTTTCTTGTTCTCTCAAGCTTCTTAATTGAGCCAGTTGACCAAAATACTTTTTCTTCAATTGAAATTCGACAAGATCACTCGTCCGAGCATACTTCAATTTCTTTTCGATTTTTCGAATAGCAAACCTCTTCCAATGTTCAAAAGCTATTTTCTGTGTATGCCAAACATGTTTCCTAAACAAACGATGAGAAAATAAGCAAAAAGCTAGCTGCTGTTACAGCAATAGAGTCGCGGAAAAGTTCTTTTGTGCCTGCTTTTCGTCATAATTTTCTGCTAGCCTAGTTAGATAAAGGGGAAAATCAATAATCAGCTTAATAGGGAAATATATCTTTACCTTTTAAACACCAAACTCTTTTGTTTTCTTTCGAGATAGTCTCTCAATTGATCCTGCTTGATAGCCAGCTCGGCTTTTTCTCTTGCAAAGAACTTCCAGCTGAAGAAGCACTTCATTAGTGAAGACTGAGAGCGTTGTGCTTGAACGAGGTCTGCTTGATCGAGCTTTTCCCAAAACCCACCGAGATTGTTTTTCAAAGCCTCGAAGACTTGGGATTTTAATCGGTATTCTCTTGACTGAACTGCAAGCTCAAGCATTTGTTTTCTTGATCGCGAGAGGTAGACTCCTTGATTGAAGATAGAGAAAGCTGATCGAAGTTTCTGTAGATGGTATCTTTGCTGGAATTTTTTGACAATAATGTCCCTTTGAACCGTCTTTTCCTTCTTAAAGTGAATGATGTCAAGGAATATCTGCTTGATATGAAGAGCTCGCTTTTTGCGAAATGCAATCATTTTTTTCAAAAGATCTCGTTTCCTTTGATAATAGCAACTCAGCGCTTTGATGCCTTTCTGCATGAGATTAAGGCTATAGCATCGATCCGCTTGTTCTAGCAGCTTGTACTGAATATTTCGAGTCCTATACGTTTCTCGAAGGAAGTTCCAGGTTTTCTTTTTCATTGCGTTGCTTTTATTCGTTTCATACGCCGTTCTGAGAGCTTTTAGCTTAAAGAATTTCTTGAGCCCATTGAAGTATTTCTTCAGGATCTTCTTAGTTCTCTTTTGTACAAAGGCCTTACTAACTTGCACGTTTTCCAATTCCTTTCGCCATCTGGTAAAGAAAGCTCGCGTATGAAACAATTGCACTTGTTTTGTATGCTTAGAGTAAAATCTCTTTTCTTCAATTTTCAGTTTCAGTGCTCTGAAAAATGCTGCATATCGATTCTTATAATAAGCTTGAAAAGCGATTAGCTCGTTGAGTTTTTGCTGTTTGGTCAGGAGGTAATCTTGTCTCCAAAGCTGCAAGTACTTGCTTAAGATGTCCAAATTTTTCTGTTGAATGTATGATGAAACAAGAGAATACAAGGGCCTCGCCGATTGCCTTTGATCGATGAGTCTAGAGAACACTCGCTTAAGAGTCGTCTTGTAATGGAAGTTGTTCGCAATTTTTTCGTTCTCACTGATTTTCTTGTATTGCATGATCATTTTTTTAAAATAGAAAGCCTTTAACTTCTTCTCCTTTCCATTTCGAAGCTGATCATTCCTTGCCGCCAATGACCTTTGATCATACAATTAGTTATTCATAAATTGTACTCTATGATTTACCTCTTAAGTGTTGCCAACTTGTAAAGAGTCTTGATAAATTTAGTGGTCAATTTCCTCGCTTTTTGGCTTGAGAGTTTTTCTAAAAGAGTTTTGTTTCGAGCTTTCCGAGTCGAATAAGATGCGAGTGCTTTAAATATCTTCGCCATTATTTTTGGCGTTCTCTTTTCAACAAACGTCCATAGACACTTTTTGTTTGTGACTTTCTTCATTACACAGGACTTGAACGCTTTGAAACATCTCGTCTTGATAGAAAGCTGGAATTTTCTGAATAGGGAGGAGTTTCTTTCGTTCTTTGCCACAATTTTCGAAACATAGGAGTTCCAAGCTGTAAAGTGCTTTTTCATGTTTTGCGTCTTGAATTTTTTCGCTAAGAAATCTGCGTGGTCTTCGAGCGTTTTATAAAATTCGTTTATCTTCTCCAAACAACGAAAGACTTTTCTTGTTTTTACATGGAAAAAGGCCTCCCTCCCGATCGTAACCTCCTCTACTAGCTCATTCCATTCCTTGAAGCACTGTAGACGCTTCAATTTCATTTGCTCGGCTACTCTCTTCTGAAAGACTGCATTTAAGTGCAACATCCTGGCCGTATAGGAGTTCCATGCATTAAATATTCTTTTGGTAAGTATTCTCTGGAAGAACAGATGCCCTTTCTTCTTTATATTATTCTTGGCCCAAATTTTTTCAGTTGTCTGAACTAGCGCCTGGAACCCTTTTGAAAGAAGTCTTATATTTCTATGATTAATCGCTTCTTCAAGTGTAGCTCGCTCTCTTGTAAGCCCTACGAAATTGGTCCTCCAAAGTGCCCAGGTTTTCTCAAGTGCCAACCTTCTTTTGTTCTCGGTATAAGCTTGAGAGACTCTGAGTTCTTTACTTCTTTTTGCTGAATAGCATTTCCATTGATACCAACATCTGCTGAGCCATTTTTTTGAATGTTGCTCTCTGCTTTTCTGGTAAGTAAACCTAATATAGTTATTCCGAGAAGCTCTTTTCTTCAAGCAGACAAAGACTTTCTGAAGGAGTTTTCTTTTCCAACAATGGCGAATGTTTTGCATGCTTCTAAAAAATTGCTGTAATTGAAGGAAGTATTTTTTTAGAAGATAAAATTCCATCTGTTTAAAAGCATTTGTCAGCAAATGAGTTCTCGAAGGTGGAATCCTAAAAGGCTCAATCAAATCCTCCTCAGTTATAGTGGTAATATCGCCCAGGCCGTGAATTGGATGGCTGATATAAAACAATATTTGCAAGGCGAAACCGTGTTGTAATGCGTTCCTCTGCTTGACTTTTTTACTCAAATTTGTAATCAAAGCTCCCCAATACCTAAGCAACTCATTAGATCATCTTCATTTTTTTTATTCTGCTTACTTTCCAAGAGTTCTTAAGCGAGAATATTCAATGACTTTCTCGAACTGTGATTTTTGCTTCAATTTTATTTCTAGGAAAGAAGGTTTTCAGCACAAGTTCATAGAATTTTGGCTCACCTCTGAATCTTGCCCAACTTCGAAACGTGATCTTTTTAGTGTGGTCATCGCGCCTATTCGCTATCATATTCCTCAAGAGTCTCTTCTCTTTCGCAAGGCGAGAGAAGCCTTTCAAGCAAAGGAAAGATCTTGTTAGCATCTTTGAACAGTATGCCTCAATTGCTTTAATCGTCTTCTGTAATTCAAGCTCTTTCCATTGGCTCTTCATTTTTCGTTTGCTGGCATAACCTAGCCATTTCATGAAAATCATGCTCATTAACTTTAATTCCTAGATGTGCGCAGTAAGAATCAAATGCTTTCACTTAACGCAGTTACTTCTTCAGATTTCTGTTTTTCTGGCTCTTTTTGAAGTTCACTCCTTTGAGAAACGGGATGTTGCTGCATTGTCTCAATTAGGTCCAACCGACTCGAGTTTTTTGGATTAAATGAGTTTCTTTTCATTGCCAAGGGCTCAAGGCTAGGCTCTATGTTTGACAAATCTAACGAAATAATTAATTCCCTCTTGGGATACAATATAGAGTCATACCAGCAAGCACAGGCAAATTATCGAACGCTTCTTCACTCTGCCTTTTTTTCAGAAATGACGGATGTTGACAGTCCTTCAAACTCAACCTCTCACTCGAAATATGCTGCTTCGATGGTCTTTCTCTTGGAACTAAACATCCATTTTACTTACCACCTGTTGAACTGCACTAATACTTACTGCGTGTAGTATTACTCAAAATTCGTGAGTCTGCAACTGGGAGGTTCTGCGTTGAAGCCTTTGACCGCAATGAGACTCTCGTTTCTAAATATTGCGCGTCATCGAGCACGTTCGACTTTATATTGATAGAAGTTTCTCCTGATCGCAGTGTTCCCAATGGTTTGTGATTATATGTGTTGCTATTTTCTTTGTCGTTTGAGTCCCTTCTAATTGACATTCTCACAGACGACCTCGCGCTCTTCCTGTCGATAGGAAGAGGTTTGCTATCAAGCAAATTCAGAGTTTTTCTTAACTCATTCTCAGAGAATTCCAGGTGTTTCCGCACATCATGCCTCAGCATACTATTATTCTTACTCATGCTCTTTCTTTGTAACTTCCTGCTTTTGACATATTTATCAAGCACATAGAAACTCTTGCATTTGAGTATGTTGCAATAATGTTGATTAGCAAAGCTGTTGCGATTGTATTTCTGAATTAGTTTGGAGAGAACGCTCTGCAAGGGAAGATGTCGATGTCGATTGATTGCCAAACTGAGATCCAATAGGAATTTATAGTAATTAGTGTCAGTTGAAGAATTCATTTCTATTTCGCCGCAATAAACAGAATATTATGCACATGTGATTGAATTCGGGGTTTACTGCGCTCTTTTAACACTTCCTCATAGGCTAAAAGTAGATCAAACAAATTGAATTCAGCGAATTCTCCTCTTTTTTGACATTTTTCATAGTGGTGAACCTCTGCTCTTGAGACAATCTCCCGCACAATTCCTACGTCTGAAAGCATTCGAATCAAGATAACCCAACCGTAAATTACCGAACTTGGTGAGTGACAGCGTCTCCATTCACTTGCTTTATTATTCACAAAAATTTAAATTTTGAATTCGTCGAATAACAACTAAATTTACTAAGTAAGCCAAAGATTCATTCACACTTAGAGGAAAACATTGCCAAAGCGCCAAGTTTATTGATTAAGTTTATATATTTTGCACCGAGAGCGGCGAACCCTCATAGGAACAACAAATAAATCTCATTTTTATGCACAACAATAACATCTTATTATAGAGAGATGAGTTTCAACAGAAAGAGATACATTTCGGCTCTAAAATTTTGCTAAACACTGGGAAAATTTATCAGAAAAGACCTCCAGAGACTCGCAACAAAAAGAATTAGGTAGCTTTCGCTCGAATGATATATGAGATGCAGGTTGACACAAATTTTAAGGAGTCGAGCTCACCAATTAAAAACTCAATACGACCGCGGTTCTGAACCTCAACGCCAAATGGAAGCAAAATCTCTTGAGAAAATGCATCAAGCGCGGCGTTTTTACCTATTGTGACTTGTTTTTCGTTTTCTTTGTTCTTCTGGTGTCGTAGCTTTCGTAATATGTCAATGAGGACTGCTGGATAGAATATTTTGTTTATATATTTGAAGTCGTAGTAGTACTCGAGAGTTTTCTTATCTGAGAACTGCTTGAACTTGTAGATTTCAATCGTTTTATTGATTTTATTGAGCTTCATGACTCGTTTCCCATACCCTTTTGGCTCTATATCAAGAGCGCCTTTCGACGCGCTGTTTCCTCTCTTGTGGCCTGGTGTGGTGGGGTCAATGCTCTTGATCGCGAGCCCGTTGTTTGACGCAAACTTTTTGAACAGTGTAACCCCTTCTTCTAATACTTTTATTGATTTCTCAATGAACTCTTTTTCCTGAGAACATAAGTAGCTCTCGAGGTCAAATTTCTTCGGAGCGTTTGTTTGGAAGTTTGTTCTGTTGTCGTATGTATCCTGAGCATCTATCATCATCGAGCGGTTCGAGGAGCCGATTCCTGCCATGCTCGGACTCTTTGTAAGCGACATATTGCTGCTCATCCCTCCAAAAGAACTCATCACGGACTGCTGTTGCTGCAGTGTAGCTATACTCTGAACTCTTGGGAACGAACGGCTGGAACTCATATCAGTGCTTACGCCATGACGATGAGTATTAACCTCACTACTCAAGCAAGATTCTTTTGGAGACAGGTAGTCATAGGGCGACCTAAGTGGTTTGCTTCGGTCACGAGGCTTGATCAGGCTTCCTGGGAAGTTTGTTTTGCAATCTGTACTAGGTCCTTTCTCATTCCTCCTCTCGCTCCTTGCGAAAGGAGAACTATTTGCTGTTCGACATCCAGAAGCGACAGACCCTTGAGCGAAGGAGCCCAGCGTTAGAGAGGTATCTCCACTCTTATTGAGGTTTGAAGCGCTGGATAGCGTTGTACCCATCGTATTTAAAGTGTTGGTCTTCTCTTTGAGAACCGACCCAGTAATGTTATACATGCGACGAGTGCTCTTTAGCTGCTCTTCAATTTTCTTTATATTTTCCTCTCTTTCTGCCATCTCTGCTTTCACTTGTTGCATCTTCTCCTCAAAGACGTTCACTTGTTGAAGCTCAGCCTCAGTGATATTATCCAACTCTCTTTGCAACTTATTAAAAACGCTTTCAAGTTCACGGCGCCGAGCAGGTGTTATTTGCTGCCCTTCTAGCTTGGGATTTGGCATCAAGATCTGGTTGATTACCTGACATATGCAATGAAGGACGTTTGTCTTATAATTCTGCACATCATCGAATATACTTTCCAGCAGCTGCTTTAAATCCTCTCTGAAGCAAAGCACGTCCTCCTGAACGCTCTTTTCTAAGCTGTCTACGAGCTCTCTCTCCTCAAACAACTGCTCCAGCAGTTCTTTGTTCAATACTCCTATCCTTGCTTCATACTCTGCAAGAGTTGCTTTCATCTGCTCGTATTCCTTAGGAATAACATGCTCGATCTGATAATTACAGCTTTCCTGCTGTTTCTCTAGTTTCTTGAGGATGAAATTAATCTCAGCTATTTGCGCCTTCTTCTTTGAGAAATCTTTCTGTGAGACATTCGTAAAATCGTCCAGGACACTCTGTTGGATCTTTGTGAGGTAGTTGTCGCCAAATTGAAATTTAACTTTCTTAAAATACCCATCGCTGTCGACGAGGTAATTGCTGTAGATCTTCTCCCGCTCTTTCTTTGATAGTTCTGTGTAAAGCTCCTCAATTTCTTTCTGTTTGTTCTTTAAAACTGATAATTGATCGTTCATCTCGGCTATCTTCGTCTCTTCTTCTAACACCTGCGTTTTGAGGGTCTCGAGTTCTTTCTTTTGAACCTGAATTTTGCTTTGCATTGAAGCGAGTTGCTTTGATTTCTCCTCAATGCTGTTTTTCAAATCAAAAAAGGCTTGGTAATTCTCCTTCTTTTTTTGTGCAAGCGCAAACAAATTTGTAAACATCTCTTTTAGGAACGGCTGTTGGCTCCCAAGTCGTGAGCTTAGCTCCTGGCAAATATCTATGAGGGACAGATTCTTATGGTTTCGAAGCAGATCTTGTGCGTTTTGAAAATCTGCAGCTCCTGAATACAGCTTCGTCTTCTGCTCCTGAATTTTTGCGAGACGCTCTTTCATTTGTACCTTGCGGAATATCCCTTGATTATGAATCGTCTGAAGCACAGGGTGTTGTTGCTGCTGCCCTTCAGATTTCATTTGGAGAGTACTGAGAGTATTTTCCAGATTCTGCGTGTCCTGAATATAACTGACCACTTCCTCTATTTCTTCTAGCATAATATAATGATACTCCATGAGAATATTAGTGCTCTCATCGCATTCTTGCTGCAAAGCCTGGAGATTTAGATCGAAGAGCTTCAGAAACGCGAAGAGCTGATGGAGGTCGTATTGCTTGCGGAGCTGATGGTAGTTCTTATAAAAGATAAAAAATAAAGTTTTCTCCCTTTTGAAAATATCCTCGAGTATCAGATCCTTCATTTGAGTATAGCAATTGTAATGATTGTTTTCATCTTCCTGCAGTTTCATGAGATCAAGTTGATCGATCTGCTTTTGCTGGTATTCTTCTTTTTTATTGGAGAGCACAGTCTCAAGCTCTTTGATCTTGCACATTAAGTTCATCTGTTTCTCAGCATTGGCAATTTCAGCCTGAAGTTTATCGAAATATTCCGGATTTTTCCATCGCAGGTGGTCGAAATAGCTCTCAAGATCCTCTTGCCATGCTACGTACTCAGTTAACTGCTCTACATTCGAATGGAAATCTTCCTCTAGCATCGCCGTTGTTTCTCTAAACTGCTCATGACGATCCTCAGCCTCGAATACCTTATAAACGAGTATATCTTTCTCAGCATATATTTCCTTTAGCTTTTTCTCAAAATAATTCAGAGTTGCAATGATGCTCTGGGTCTCTGGTGAAGTGGTTGACAGATTGCCTTCAGAACTGAAAATATTTTGTAAATAAGCGAGTCCCTTGCAAATGTTATAATTCACGACCTGCATACTCTTTACGACTTCTTTTTTATCTTTACGTAACAAGGCAGCAACCTGATTGTCAGAAGGATCATTTTCAACACTGTCATTGGAAGATGGGAAATGTGGGATGTCACGCGGTATATATTTCTGAATTTCTTTGAGTTCATGCATAATCAGGGACCGCTTTGTATAAAAGCAATTCCTATATTGCATTGCTCTGGCTTCATGGGCTTGTAAATCAATTTTCGAAAGCTCATTTTCTTTTATAAAAGTCTCCTTAGTTTCAATCAGATTCTTGTCTTTTTCTTGCTGAATTCCAATAGCGTTAGTGATTGCTTTCGATAGCTGTTCTTCTTTTCGCTCCTTACGGGAATCAGTGCTTTTGGAAGTTTTGAGTGCTGAAGATGCCTGACTAACGCATAAAAACGAGAGCATGGATTTATTTTTATGTGGTGAATTTTTTGTAGACTGCAGTGTAATGTCATCGAGAAGATTGGCGCTGTATTGTTGTGGAGGAGGCTGCTTTCTGTTGCTCTTTTGATTTGAATTTAAAAGCGATATTGAGTTAAGACGCGATAGTTTGTTCTTTTTGTGGCTTTCGAGGAAGGAAACTTTGTTTGAAAAGCAAGAGCTATTTAATGAATCGTTCTCGCAGTCAAGAGAGAGTGAGCGGTCATGTTTAGATTTCAAAATTTTTTTCATGGAGTTATCGTTCTCTATTTAATTCAAATTGTGTACGTTAATGTATTCAAAGACGACCTTTTAAAAATTATTTATCACAACCCAATACCTCAAATATATCCACATTTCCCTTTAGTTTTCGCTGAAGCGGTTTCTATTTTCCAATGGGCCTGCACTTCCAGATCCATCTTTCTCATGACTAAACAAGTATATCGAGCACATATCTTTTATATAATACATTTCCTATATGGAATTAGAGGTATAAACCCACATTTCTTCTGAAAGTAACTTTGAGATAAAGACAATCTCTTCAGAACTATGTAGGTATTAGTAGTTAATAACTCTTGACTCAACTAAACTTTGAGCTCAATAAGTTGCTAAGTTACTGGCTACAAATTGTGTTAGGAATGCCATCCAAGGCTCAGGGCATGCGTTGATCACTTGCTTAGATATCTTGTTTGTTTTGTTTTTTTTAGTAGAGGCTTTTCTATTCAGAGAAAAATATGATGACTGTACAATTTCGTCAATCTAATGATAGAGTGTGATTCTGTGATCAAAGATACAGCCTGGAGGCTGGCCAGGGAAGATACAGGAATGATCTAATTGCTGGAAGAGCCGTGGAGGACTCTTTGAGGGTGGATACTCTGGCGTTTAGCTGAAATAAATTATTATGATGGAATTTAATGCGAATTAAAAACACATGTTTTACATTTAAACTTGGATAAAATTGTTTAATTCTTATCTATCAAATGGGCACATGCACTGTTTGTGACAGTACGGCTTCGAAAAATGATGAATTCCTCGTTCATAGAGGATTTGTGAGTCGATTAAGTTCTCAGGCCTCTCAAAAAAGGAAAGGCTCAATTCCAGATAATCAGCTCGCGAACTTAGAAGAAGAGCAAAAATATGCACTTCAGCCTTCAAATAGCCGTTTATTTGTGGATGGAGTTAGGTCTTCCTCCTTGAGGGACTCTCCTCGGACTAATTTGCAGCCTGACGAAGCGGCCTTAAACTTGCATTATCGAAAAGATTTCCCAAATTTCATATTAACCGATATAATCGGCTGCATGACAACAGATTATACCAATGATTATGACTCAGAGACTGTTATATATACAGGTGAGCTCACATGGCTTAATTTTCGATTGCTTATTCTGCGATTTCGATAGGAAAGTTATCAAAAGTTACGAAAGCTGTTCATAAAGCAACCAAAACTATGCGCGTGCTTAAGAATATTAATAAACGTAACGCTTACAACTTCCCTATTGAAAGATTACGGAGAGAACCAGAGATTCTTGCAGAGCTTGTAATTTTTTTCATTGATTCAGCCAAGATGTATAACATCAATCAATTTTTTCAGGACCATCCGCATGTACTGCGTGGCCTTGGCTATTATGAAGCGGTAGATCACATCGTAATGGTTTCAGATTATTGCAGAGGGAAGACTTTGAAAGAGCTTCTGAAAACGAAAACATTCACTGAGGACGAGGTTGCTGCAGTGATGAAACAGATAATTTCGGGGTTAAGCTACCTGCATGCAAATGGGGTCATCCATAGAGGTATTCAGCCAAACAACATACTCTTCGAACACGAAAATGACATCTTTTCGTTAAAAATCTGTGGATTTCTTAATGCAGCAAGAGCCAATTCTGCTGAAGATATAAATGAAGAAGTGAAGCTGGTAAGTTCATTTTGAATGCATTGTCACAAAAGCAACAAATAACTAAATAGGAGTGTGAAAATTATTCCGCGCCAGAAGTATTCAAGAAGCGGTGTTCAGATAAAACAGATATCTGGTCTGTGGGAACAATACTTTACGAGCTTCTGAGTGGATCTGTTGCATTTGAAGGAAAAACTCGAGAGCAGACTATAGAATTGATTAATCAAGAGAATTTCAAGATGGAAGGAGCGAGATGGGACAAAGTTTCCGTCCAAGCCAAAGACCTTGTTCGCAAGTTAATTAAATTCGAGCCTCAGAAGCGGCTATCAGCAATGGAGGCTCTCAATCATATTTGGTTGAAGGACCGCAGCGAACTTTATCCAAAAGAATCTACCGCAACGACCAAATTGTTAAAAGATTGCCTTACTCATATGAAACAGTATAAGGTAAAAGTTCCTGTTGTCCAGCATTTCGCTTATTTCGGCATTGCAGAGAGTTAGAAAAGGGCTAGTGCAAGCAAGCTGGCTACTGATGTCATTATTGTTTTCAAAGAGCTATGAAAAAAATTTCCATGTGAGACTTTTTACGCTTATTGATGAGGTCAACGATGGGATGCTGACCGCAGAGGAACTTGTTACAGGTTGATAATTTTCCCAAAGTCGCAGCAATAACAAACCTCTTTCAATCGAAATTAGTTTATTCGCAGTATTGGAAGACCACTGAAGCTCAGAATTTTGTAAATAAAGTATTCAGAGAAATCGATCTCAATAAACGAGGCAAAATCACCTACTCAGGTACCATCAGACGCTAGATTCCTGACAGATTAATTAATTTCATATAGAGTTTTTAATTTCTGCTAGAGATCCGAATGATATACTAACCGACGAGCATCTAGAAGCCCTGTTTAAAGTTATCGATATGGTAACAAGAGTGGAAAGTCTGGTTTTTTTACATAATATTTTAGGATAAAGATGGAATTATTGGCATAGAGGATCTACAAAGTACGTTCGATAAAACTCTCAGATTCAAAAACGAAAATATATTCGGAGACATGCGAGATTCTGCTCTTGCAGTCATCGGGTACAAACCGGTAAATATATCTTTTCCGCTTTGAACAAGTTCTCACTTTTTTTTTTTTACAATCAAAATTCAGAGTGAAAAGTTAGATCTGCAGAAATTCAAAAAACTGATGACAGCTTCGATAGAGTTCGTTTTATCAACGACAAATTTAGATTAGGAGCGTGCATATTACGAAAAAGGATTTATGATTAAAATTCGGAGGCTCTTCAGGCATTTTTTGTTTGTGTATTTTATCGATAACGTTATTCTTGTCTATTCTCTCTAAAATTGTTGTTTCTACTTTTTTTTTTTCTCGGTTGAGGGCAAATCATGTCTCTTCATTTTTTCTTAAGGTATCAATTATAAGTGATTTTTAACCTTGTAGCGGTTGTTGAAAAATGATAGTGAGTTCGAAGAGCCTAACAACAATAATATATTCCATGATTGTTTGAACCAATAGACACATTTGTTATAACTTTAGTCATGAGTGGAGTGATCTCTTGGGGAGAAGAAAAGTATGGAAAAATTCGCTTTTCGAGTATTTTTTTTTTGATATTTATACTGAATCGAGTTAAAAGTTAGCCGCTTATTAAATTTTTGAATTCGGAGGGAATTCAACAATGTCATGAAAAATTGAAAAATAATATACAAGAGCAATACTGAGTGTATGAATTGGCCTAACCTCGAAAAACTACATAACTTCTTTCACGACTTTGACTCTTGATAATGACAAGGAAAATGTGATAAAATTCAATATCATGAGCTCACATTTATATGGATTCGCAAAGAGTGAGGGTCCTCAGTTTCCCAAAAAAGAGTTTCCTGGTAGATTCTGACTTTGAATAGGATATTTCCTGAAGGTCTTTGTTGGTAGCATAAAATTTCGGAGTGTTAAAATAAGATAATTCGAAAGTTAATTTGCCAAAGTCCTAAATCTGAAATTCATCGTATTTCTTGCCTATAAATGGAGACTGAAACCAAACCAAGTCAAGATTTGGAAGTTTTTGCCTTTGGCTCTTGCGAGGTTGATCAATTCCTTGTAGTAAAAAAAGACGCAGAAGGGAACGAAAAAGTTTACAAGGATGCCAACGAATCTAAGTCAGCAGTCAATCTGACTCAGTTCCTTAGACAACACTCGCTGTCAGTCCATTCAGTTGCATGCGGTGCTCTTCACACTCTCCTTCTCACCACAAATGGTAGAGTATTCAGCTTCGGCTGCAACGACGATGGCGCCCTTGGACGCTCTGGTGATGAAAAGACACCATTACCTGTGGAATTGAGCCATCCAGTCGACATGATTTCTGCTGGAGACTCCCATTCGATCGCCTGTAACAGCGTTAACTCTTACGTTTACTATTGGGGTATCTACAGAACCACCGCTGGAAATATGAGTACCGAAGCCAAGCGAGTTCCTGAGAGAATTGGAGAGACAGAGTTCAACAGAAAGCCGATTACCAAGATTCTCAGTGGGTCTAACCATACATTGGTTCTCACCGAAGGCCGAGTATATGCTTGGGGTGATCCTGAAACTCAGGTTCTGGGAAGAATGCCACTAGCCAGAAGAAAGGTCGACCAAGCTTTGAGAATCGAGGCTCTCGGACTCAAGAACGTCGAAGATGTGTTCACAGGAGGATATCACTCTTTCTGCAAGGTGCTTGTTAAGAAGAAAGGTCAAGCTGACAAAACTGAGATCTACGCGTGGGGTCTCAACAACTACGGACAGCTCGGTATTGGAAACACAAAAAATACCTACACTCCAACTCTTGTTGAAGCTTTTGTTGACAAGCCAGTTAAAAAAATCACTGGTGGAGAACACCACACTATCGCCTTATTAGAGAGCGGTGAAGTTTACGCTTTTGGGCGTGACGACGATGGACAGCTCGGATTAGGAGAGGATTTCAAGGAAGAAAGAGAGCCTGAAGAAGAGAAACCTAAGAAACAGCCAAAACCAGCCAAGAAATCCGAAAAGAAATCTGAAAAGAAGAAGGGTAAAGGATCATCGAAAAGCAAAGCTAAGGAAGGTGATAAAGAAGAAGAAGGTGAAAAAGCAGAAGGAGAAAAAGCTGAAGGAGAAAAGGCTGAAGGCGAGAAAGCTGAAGGAGAAAAGGCTGAAGGCGAGAAAAAAGAAGAAGGGGAAGGCGAGAAAAAGACCGAAGAAGGAGAAGGCGAGAAAAAGACCGAAGAAGGTGAGAAAAAAACTGAAGGAGAAGCTCCAAAGGACGAGAACAAGATGGACGAAGAAAAGAAAGAAGACGAAAAGAAAGACGAAAATAAAATGGAAGAGGAAGCAAAGCCCGAAGCCGAGGCTGAAGCAAAAGCCGAGGAAGGTGATGCCGCACCAACAAAGGAATTTAAGTACGTCTGCAACCCTCAGAAAGTCGCAATTGAAAAAGTGAAGAATATCTTCTCAAAAGGAAACTACAACTATTGCGTCACAGAAGACAACACTCTCTACTCATGGGGCTCTGGTGACCTCTACGTTCTTGGTACAAGAAAAGAAGAAAGCGAATACACTCCATACAAGGTGAACCCAAAGCAATTCAATGAGATGAAGGTGATCGACTTAGGACTAGGAAGTCAACACGTTGTGTTCCTAGCCATCAGCGATCCAAATGGAGAGAGACCTAACCTCGACGAGAGCGTGCTCAAGAAAATCGAAGAGGAGAAATCTGCAAAGAAATCTACCGCCGCTCGCGGGAAATCGAAAGGAGCAAAGAAGGACGAAGGAGAAGAAACTAAAGATGGTGAAGCTGATGAGAAAGCTGAAGAGAAAGCCACCAAGTCTGGTCAAAAATCTACTCGAGGCAAAAAGAAAGCCGACGAGGAAGAAAAGGTTGAGGGTAAAGCCTCTGAAAAGAAAGGAAAAGCCATGGAAGAAGAGAAAACTGAAGAGAAGTCTGCCAGCAAGAGATCTGTAAATGGTAGAAAGAGAGGCGCTCCAACCACTAATGATGAACTTACCAAAGAAGTTGAAGGCGGTTCTACTGCCAAAAAGGGTAAAGTGACAAAGGGAAAGAAAAAATAAGTTGATTTAATAGTTCATAATTTCTGAATCACCCTGCATATCATTCTTATTTTGATAACAATTTTGTAGCGTTAGCTTATAGATTGAACCGATGGCAGCAAAGTGTATGTATAATCAAAATGCTCAGTTTTCAGGGTGGTTTCAAAGGAGCACAAGTATTTTCTCTCATTTATTACTTATATCATAGATGAATATGAGTTGCTCACCTCACATTATATTAAGTCACTGAGCTCATTATTAGGAAACTAATGGTCTATGATTGCTATGAGTGTGCATTTTGAAAGAAATATCGGAAAATAATATAGTATCAGCCTCCAGAAAGAAATCATTTTCAGCCCTCTTTTTTTTAGCAATAAATTTTATTTTACACTGAGATATAAAATGAACTTATGACTCAAAAAAGAGGATACAGATCAAAATATGCCGTCTTACAAAAAGCATTTATATTGCGAACGGTTATTCAACGGACGGAGTGTGAGTAATTAGAATCTTTCTCCTCTGATTCTTCTAGCGAGGGCCAAATCCTTAGACATAATAGTAACTCTCTTGGCGTGGATAGCGCAGAGGTTGGTGTCTTCGAAGAGAGCAACGAGGTAAGACTCAGCGGCTTCTTGAAGCGCAAGGACAGCGGAGCTTTGGAATCTGAGTTCCTTTTGGAATTCGTGAGCGATTTCTCTCACGAGTCTTTGGAAAGGAAGCTTTCTGATCAAAAGATCAGTGGATTTTTGGTACTTTCTAATTTCTCTAAGAGCGACGGTACCAGGTCTGTATCTGTGTGGCTTCTTAACACCACCAGTAGCTGGGGCGCTCTTTCTTGCGGCCTTGGAAGCGAGTTGCTTTCTTGGGGCTTTAGCACCAGTAGACTTTCTTGCTGTTTGTTTCGTTCTTGCCATTTGGATGACTTTGAGGTTGCTTTAAATTTGCTGTTTGTTTTGATATTATAGGTTTACTCTTTGTTTTCTCTCGCATCTATAAAAGATTAGGCAAAATCCTAATTTTTCGAATCCTTGATTCTGATTGGTGTATCTTGATAATACCAAGATATCAATTCTGGATAATTGCTGAGTTAAATAACCAAGCGCAATAAAATAATACATTCAAAAACAAATCTCAAAGTTCACAAAGTAATATGGTCGGACAAGGAAAAGGTGGTAAGGGTGTCGGTAAAGTCGGCGCCAAGAGACACGCCAGAAAGACAAACAAGCCAAGTATTGAAGGTATCACCAAGCCAGCCATCAGAAGATTGGCTAGAAGAGGTGGTGTCAAGCGTATTTCTACCTACATCTACGATGACTCCAGAGCTGTCTTGAAGAGCTTCTTGGAAAACGTTGTTAGAGACGCAACCACTTACACTGAGCACGCCAAGAGAAAGACAGTCACTGCTCTTGATGTTGTTTATGCTCTTAAGAGACAAGGCAGAACCCTCTACGGTTTCGGTGGCTAAGTTTAGCGGGCTTTTTCAAACCATTTTGGCAGAGGTTTTTTCGGAAGAGCTTTATAATAGGTTTTCGCTAAGATGTTAAGGCTTAATAATAGCCATTCTCAATCGTTTGCACAATTCCTGCATGTATTTATTTACCTTTGCTCTTTTACTCTCTAGTCATACTCTGCCTCAACCAAAATTCGTCTTTTAGAACCTGTCGCTTTGGACGCAATTAGTTAAGTTTAGTATAGGCGGGAAATAATGTTGACTTAGACTTCTTCAGAAAATTTCCAAATCTCAGCTCTAGATTTAGGGTAGTACTGGTCATACAGCAACGAGCTCTGATCTTGAAAAGACTCATTCTATCTGCAATTTTGAAGAGAAACTAACTGAAGTGAAAAGAGAATAAATTCAAGGATGTGTGGAATTAATTTGTATTTCGTTGGAAGCATTTAGCATCTTTTTTATCTTCATCTTACAGACAAACAATGAACAGCCAGTAGCTCATTATGTGAGTGTTGCTGGAAAAAAGTGAATATACAATTTGTTAGTCTCTTATATACTCTATGAATTTACTTACACTTCGAAATGTTTTCTCTCAATTGCGCTCATTAATTCATGATGCACTTAGAAAAGAGTAAACTTGATCTGATTCTAACAAGAAGTGTCTTTCAATCTCATTAATCCGCAATAAGAAATCATTTCGCCTAAGAAAATTGGATCCCAGGTCCATTTCTCCAAACTTAAGCCCTCCATACGAGGTTCTTGCAATCAACATTCCGCCCTGAAATCTAATAATGCTTTCTCCATCATAAAAAATACTCTCTCCAAATATATTCACCTTTGTCGACCCCTCACTTCCAACTTAAAGCAAGTTAATAGTTA
>ENA-UOTX01001454-UOTX01001454.1-compost-metagenome-genome-assembly--contig:-NODE-1454-length-17583-cov-12.311493_pt1 | contig 17583 bp, 9 predicted proteins | sample MGYA00238143_ERZ746982 | MGnify/ENA primary metagenome ERZ746982 (study PRJEB28758, sample SAMN06268862) | compost metagenome | isolation source: single cell | place: USA: California, Emeryville, Joint... | reverse complement strand
ATTTGAGTTCGAATAAGATCAACGAAAAGCAGACCATAATCTCCTTATGTGGTAATGGGACTTGGAAAGATCTCAAGAATCTTTTCTTAGGATTCAATTCCGTTGTCTTAGAAGTCGCTGATGTCCTCAAAGCCATAAGAGGCATCACTTCGGAGAGTTTGGAAGAAATTGATCTGCCAGGAACAAGGTTTGAGCGAGCTTTGTTGCAATGCCTAAAGTATAATGAATCAGAGAGTGTTTTAGAATTGCCATTCTCTGATAACGGATATAATGCATTGCATGCGGGCATCATTGGACTCAACACAACTTGGACTAACCTACAAACAATAAATTTGAGAAATAACAAGATTGGTGCGGAAGGAGCTACTGCATTAAGCCAGAATACAACTTGGATTAACCTACGAACACTAAATTTGGAATGCAACTCGATTGGTGATAAAGGAGCTACTGCATTAAGTCAGAATACAACTTGGATTAACCTACAAACACTAGACTTGGAATACAACTCGATTGGTGATGAAGGAACTACTGCATTGAGTAAGAATAAAACTTGGACTAACCTACAAATAATAAATTTGGAAAAGAATTCGATTGGTGCGGAAGGAGCTACTGCATTAAGTAAGAATAAAACTTGGACTAACCTACAAGCACTTGATTTGGGAGGCAACTCGATTGGTGCTAAAGGAGCGACTGCATTGAGTCAGAATACAACTTGGACTAACCTACAAACACTTGATTTGGGAGGCAATTCGATTGGTGATGAAGGAGCTACTGCATTGAGTAAAAATACAACTTGGACTAACCTACAAGCACTAAATTTGTCATGCAACTCAATTGGTGCTGAAGGAACTACTACATTGAGTAAGAATACAACTTGGATTAACCTAAGAACACTAAATTTGGTGATCAATAATATTGGTGATGAAGGAACTACTGCATTGAGTCACAATACAACTTGGACTAACCTACAAGCACTAAATTTGGGAGGCAACTCGATTGATGATGAAGGAGCTACTGCATTGAGTCAAAATTCAACTTGGACTAACCTACAAGCACTAAATTTGTCATGCAACTCAATTGGTGCTGAAGGAGCTACTACATTGAGTAAGAATACAACTTGGATTAACCTAAGAACACTAAATTTGGAATGCAACTCGATTGGTGCGGAAGGAGCTACTGCATTGAGTAAGAATACAACTTGGATCAACTTACAAACACTAAATTTGTCATGTAACTCGATTGGTGATGAAGGAGCTACTGCATTGAGTCACAACACAGCTTGGATCAACCTACAAACACTAAATCTGAGAGACAACTCGATTGGTGCGGAAGGAGCTGCTGCATTGAGTAAAAATACAACTTGGATCAACCTACAAGCACTTGATTTGGAAAGAAACTCGATTGATGCGGAGGGAGCTACTGCATTGAGTAAGAATACAACTTGGATCAACTTACAAACACTAAATTTGTCATGTAACTCGATTGGTGATGAAGGAGCTACTGCATTAAGTCACAATACAACTTGGACTAACCTACAAACCCTAAATGTGGAAACAAACTGGATTACAGCGGGCGGAGCTACTGCATTGAGTCAGAATAAAATTTGGACTAACCTACAAACACTTGGTGTGTCATGGAACTCGATTGGTGAAGAAGGAGCTACTGCATTGAGTAAGAATACAACTTGGACTAACCTACAAACACTTGGTTTGAAAGAAAACGACATTGGTGCTAAAGGAGCGATTGCATTGAGTCAGAATACAACTTGGACTAACCTTCAAACTCTAAATCTGGGAAGCAACTCGGTTGGTGATGAAGGAGCTACTTCATTAAGTAAGAATACAACTTGGACTAACCTACAAACACTAGACTTGCTCCACAACGCCATTGGTGATGAAGGAGCTACTGCATTGAGTCAGAATAAAACTTGGATTAACCTCCAAACACTAGACTTGGAAGATAATTCGATTGGTGACGAAGGAGCTACTGCATTGAGTAAGAATACAACTTGGACTAACCTACAAACACTTGGTTTATCATGGAACCCGATTGGTGCTGAAGGAGCTACTGCATTAATTGAGAATACAATTTGGACCAACCTACAAACGCTTGATTTGACACACTCCAAGATTGGTAATGAAGGAGTTGCAAGTTTAAAGAAGAATCAAGCTTGGTCTAATAACATTCAAATAAGATACTACTAGTTCTTATTCTAATCATGTTGCATATAGCTTCAGCTTTCATCTTTCGAGAGTATTGAAAATGCATTTTATCTTCCAAAATTCATAGCAGTCTTCCTCTTCAACAAAACTCCTTTACAATTTAGAAATGCAAAAATTCATATTTCCATAGTAGACACTAAATGCGCTCATTTCTGCTCCCTCTCATAGATCTCATTATTTTATTACAAAATTCTAATGTTATGTCTCTCACTTCATAGGAAGGTTCGAATTTCAATAAAAATTTTCACAATTATCAAGAACACGAAATAATGAAATCGACTTAAGGGAATTCTGTTATCATGAGAATCTTGCAAAGTGTGGAATTTTAAGGAACTCAAGCATCTCATTTTTGAGGAAGAATTTCACAATCTGTTTCCAAAACCTTTGTTAGAATTCCAATAGCTTTGTAAATTACAATTAAAACCCGAGGTATACACATGCAAATCTGAGTTTCTCATTCGGAATGACAAATTATTTAGTTATTTAGATTATAACCTTTGATAAGGTATATATTCGAACCGTAGATAACATAATAATACTCTAATTAAGGTCTTTTTATTCTAATAGAGCTCTTTTTGAAGGTTTATTATTTTTCCCTGATCTTATTTAGAATAGAAACAATAGCGCACATACATAGACCATAAAGCAGGCCACTTAAAGATTCGAAACAGAAAAGATCTTTGAGAAAATATGACTGCAATAATAATAATCTTAATTATATCTTTAAATAAAAAGAACACAACAATAAAAAATTCAGACATTTAATGTCTGAAATACTTTCTTTTCGCTCTATTTTTCAGCATAATACCAATCAAACTATCGAAGACAAGCATATTGAATTATCAATACGACACAATGGTGATCACAATCTGCCTAGAGAATAGGTTATGGCGACATTATGAGTTGAATTTTATTCGTCACTATTCAGTTGACTTTGAAGAAAAAAAACAAACAAACAAACCAAATTTCAACACTCCATTTGCTTAAGTTAAAGAAGAATCGCTCTAAAATTTAATGAAGCTAACCTCTAACCATAAGAGAATAGAAATATCTAATTTATTTATTCTCTTCACTTCATATATGCTTGGGGGCCTTGTGTGTAAGGTCAAAGAAACCTGCCGTCTCGCATGGGAGACACTGTCGTTTTTGGAGATAGTAAGTCGCTATGATTGAATAAGGATAGATTATAGATGGTACCTTTTTCTTGAGAAATCAAGATGGATAGCACCAAAAAATTTTGAGTTTCAACTACTCCTGTCCAACTGACATTCACAACTATTATCATCAGATAGAAGGCAAACTGCAAGTTAAGCATGTACTTTTATCACTCAGTTGAAAAATCTTTAAATTTCGCGTCTCTGTGTTTTGTAGTTGTATAGGTGGTATTGGTTTTACTGATAAACTTGAACAATCTTGGTAGCTCTGAAGTTTTTCTATCAACCTTCAATTCTTCAAAAAAAAGGAATTGCTAATACGTTTTTGGAGAATTATCAAACACCCGAACCCTAATATTCCTAAACTCGGGAGGTATTTGCTAATTCAAATGAGACTTATTGGCATAACATGGCGAGTATCTTCAGAATTTCGGACATTCATTCCCAGCACTCAAGAAAAATGATTTATTGTTAATAACTACTCGATTCTAATGCAACTGCAAATCGAGCACTCAAAAAATAATTTTCTTGAATAGCGTTTTTATGATTAGAGTTTCGAATTGACTGGACGCATAAGACGAAACTCAACGAATAAAATGATAAGTAATGATATAAACTAATTTAAGTGTTCTTACATAGACTTGCCAGAGTTCATCAAAAGAGTTTGTGTTTCCTGTCTGCTGATCCCGCCAATCTAAAGGATGCTCAGCACCAATTGAAAGATATTTGCTTTCTGTCTTGTTTCAGAGATTTGAAGTGAAGTATCAAGAATATCAGTTTGATGTTTGAAAGATCTGCTATGGCTTTTGCTGTTTAAGAGATGACTTGATTCCAATCTTGCACAAAATACAATAGATAATGATAACGATCTTCATCATTATCACCGACTTCTTGATCTTTTTTCGTTGAAAATGGCAATTTTTCATTAATTACCGGTATATTCAATGCAGGTATTTCAGTCTCTTAATAATGTGGTGTGATAAATGCTTTAAAATTTGATCTTTTGAGAAAACACAAAAATTAACTTCGAAGGTCCAACCAAAGCATGACAGAGGCAGTACACCCTCCATTCCCCCTTGTATGTCGGAAGCAGTGCGCATAATTTCTTAAGATGGAAGAATGATTTGAGGAGTGAAGATCATAAGTGATATCGCGTAGTTTCAATCAAGCATGAAGAGCTGGCCACGAAGGATTCTTTCGATGACAAAGAAGAGAATCAGTAAGATATCGAGGCACCCCAAGACATCATAGTACTATAAGTCCAACGTGATATTGAATCATTGCATGACGTTGTGACTGGAGGATTGAATCAGCCAGTAGAGTTCAAGTAGCTCAATCAATTAACAATTGGTTCTTTATTGATTTCTTCATTGCTGATTCCTTTATATTATTAATACTTGATTTTGAAAGGGATCTCCTTCACAAATGTCTAGGTCTAATGTAGTAATGAGTTTGATTAGGTAGGTTATTACGACGAAATAGATAAGACAATGAAATTCGAAAAATCTCATACACAAGAGATATGGTAAGATTAATAATTTGCTGCTACAATATTTAGTTACCTACTTCCGACAATCTGAACATTTTGAAGTCATTACTTGAAGAAATTGTAGACAAGTTCTTGTTTTCAGAAAAGTAATTTAGTAGCCAAGTTCAATAAGATTCGAGCTGTCGTCTTGGGATTTTCACCATTAGAAATGTCAAGAGAGCCTTCAATTTCTTGACGCAATTTACTCAATAATTAATAATTCGCAAAAGTTGTTTTATCTTGCGAAGAAACATTACAGCAGTATCCTATATTTACTTTTTCCTCTCAATCAATTCAAATTCTCAATTACTAGCTTGAAATTAGTTTTGATACTTAAAAATTTTATTTTTTTACTGTTTTAGCAAGGTGAAAAAGAAATGCTTTCAAAAAAGAAATCGCAGAAACGCCAGAAGTAACTTATATGTACACAGTCAAAGAAGACAAAAAAGACTCGCCAAGCAATGATCTATCTAAAAATTCGATAAAAACTGGTACTTGTCTTTTGGTCTGCTTATTTCATTGAGATTCTTATTATTTATTTTTCCACTTTCTTTATATGGCTTAACTTTGGATAGAAGAGATATCACCTAGACTTCCAACACTACTTGCCTGGTCCTCAGCCCATAAAAGCAAGATTAGTGTTGTTGAACTTGAATCGAAAAAGAAGTTTGTTAACTTTGTTGGGGCGAAACTCAACAACGTGAATGATATTAAACTTATCAGTTCTAAACTAAATGATTACGAACCACTAAGAATATAGCACCCGCTGGATATCCTTGAAAGAGATTGCAAACACAAAACTCCTAGTTTCTGTTCACCACTGCTGGATTAAATCCGCTGACTTCGAAGTATTTGATCTCTCACGGAAAGAGCAAGCGAAGAAAATATACTCATCTGGGGAAGTTTTTGGAAGTAGAATCATCCTAAAAGTCCTTTGAATACATCATCTTCTAGTGACCGGTTATAGAGACATGACCTATCATCCACGAAGAAGCATTCTTGGTGCGATTCCTGTCGGAAGAAAGACAGCTTATCATCTTTACAATGTCACCGCTTCAAAGGCTGGGAATACTGTAATACTCATCCGAAAATCCAGATGGCACCTCCAGCACACTTATGGTGAAGGTATTGATAATTATTGTCCATTGTAGACTCATTTAACATATTTGCCTCCAGACAACTTCATAAACAGCCTTGAGTTCTAATGGAGAGACAGCGGGAACTATGGACATGTTTTGACGTATGCTTAATATCAGATGTAAACTCAAAAAGTTACCGCTTCATCTGAACATGGATATGAAAAGCAATTCAGGTAAGGAAAAATATTCCTCTCGATAATTTTCAGCTTCTTGAATCTTTTTTATCTTATTTTCTAAAGAGCATTAAAATTTTGTGATCTTCTTATTACTGTAGATGATGAGGTTTGCCGCTGCAGATGGGGCACTAAACCCCGATGAATGCTTGCTATTCGTAAAGTATGATCAGAGGTACCTCAATATCCTAGATGTCGAGAAACCAGCTCTCATTTTAAAAAGTCCTGTTTAAATCGAATCAGCAGGTAAGAGCAGCATATTTTTATTTTATCTCTTCTCCTTTGAATTTTCCACTGGATATATAATTCAATGTTTAAGAGATAACCGTGGGTTCTCTTTTGATTGGAGAATGCTACTTTGTTACTTTTTTGAAGGGTTTTGTACTACAAAATTCATTTCTCCTCGGATTTGATATTTTTTTCTTATAGACCATCATGTTATCTGGATTGAAGTTTGCCAGAACAATAGAAACTTATTGGTTGTAGATGGTTGTGATAAGAATGTTAAGATATTTGAGAAGCGAGAATCAAAGTTTATTCGAACTTTCGAAGGCATTCACAATGGTAATATTTTTGGTTTCTTTAATAAATTATTTCTAACTTCTAATTGCTATTGAATAGAAAGAATCTTTTGTGTACAATGGAATCCAAGCGGCGATCAGCTCGTGAGCGCATCCTTTGACAAGACGGTAGCACTACTGGATTGTAAGACTGGAAAAAAAGCTTTATACTGGAAAGACCTTAGATCGATGTGACTCTTCTTTGTTCATCATGAATAACTATTTTTATTTAATTGTTAGATGAAGCCACGTCTGTCTGCTTCATTTAAGATAAAACCAGAATCAATAATCACAAGAGGAGATAGCACCTACAAGAAAAATTTTGGGAAAATGATTATTGACCACAATGAATAATCATGTTTTAGAATTAATTATGATCGCGATTAGTATATTCTTCCTTGCTTTTCAGACTATCATCATGTGGATTTTTCCTATCTAAAAACAAAATGTTTCGTGAGGAAAAACAGAATATTTACAAAAAGCAACATAGAATTAATCTTATAGAAACTTTCCAAGTTTGCTTAATTACAAAATTACCTACCCAGTTTCAATTATAAGGACCTTTGACCAAATTAAAGACTACCAATCCATTGGGTAAGAAAAGCACACAAAAGAATGTACTTCTTTATGAAAAAACAAGGGTATTTATGAGTTATATTCGAAAGATTCAGAATGTCAATCAAAATGAAAATAAGTTAGAAAGGTATTTCGAATTTTCTCCACTAATTAACAATATTGCCATGCCTACAGCCGATTGCTGGTTTTTATAATTACCCGCAGTTGAAAACTCGGGTTTGTTTTTTTGTTTTTTTGTTTTTTTGTTTTTTTGTTTTTTTGAAACGGCCTGAATATTCACAAAGTTTTTTGCCTAATGGCCGGACTGTTGCAATTCTAACCCACTAAACAATAGAATTAGGAAACTACAGCCAAAAAAAAGAGAGCTTATCTTAGGCCATTTTCTTTTTTTGCGGAATTTTTAATTTTTCTTGATAATTTTTGAAAAAGGTAGTTTATTAAATTTCTTCTTTTGTGAATTTCCTCTCAGCAAGCATCAAAATCAAAATATTCATGAAAAATATCGAAAATTTAAGATTTGATTTGTAATACCATTTTGACCTTCAAGGATAGAGTTCTGCTTCTTTTAAAGCTATAACGATCGCTTGCATTGGTTCTTATCCTCACGCTCAGAGCGCAGAGACAAATGAACAGGTTGACTTGCGCTTGCAGTTCGAAATACCCAGTTTAAGGTGCATTACGATTGGCTTCGTGAGGAGTATTACCCAAAATACACCTGATAATAAATTCACACCCATTGCTTTTACTCTGAACGCAATGATAGCTCTCATCCAAGTATTAGATGAGTTAAGTTCCCTTTTCGGGTATCCCAGAGAAAAGTATCGAAGAAAGAGGCAAGTGAAGTCAGTAATTTCTTTGCCAAATCTTCACTTTCAGCCGTTATTCGTTCAAGAATTATCAACTCTTCAGTCTGTTTATGAAGTTTCCAAATTTCGTGAAATGTTAGAAAGAGTCGAAAAATGGTGTCAAAAGCACCCGCCACAAGAGGCATTACGAGGAGAGATGGATCTCATACACCGATAGACGAGAAAAGAATGCTTGTTGCTCTCATTAGGAACTCACTCTCTCCAGAAAACTATAAAAATTATGATATTTTCAACATTTATCATTTCTTCGTCGTTGTTACTTAACTTTGTTTCTCTCATAAGACTCTTATAATTACTAATCTTAAGGAAGATAACTCCAAAGCCGCTCCGTTCTTTCAACACGTAGCTTTGGTGGCGATTATTTGAGTTCGGATTATCAATATCAAATTACTAAAAACCAAAGAGAGTTCCAATTAAAATTATTTACGTTTTTGAATGCTGAAGCTGTTGTCGAGTTAAGAGACCTGTTTTTAATTGATGATTAACTTCTAAATTTGATATTTTCAATTTACTCAAACATAATCAACTTCTTTCATCATCAATGCATTATAGCGTTTCCACTCTCGTACTTTGGAAACTCAAAGGAATTTCACTTTTCAATGTTTCGAATGAACTGCGATGCTTGTTTACTAATATGCAGGAGATTTTGAGAGGGTTTCTGATAGAAATTGGACCTTCGATGAGAAAGTCAACAGTCAATCGTTTGATGCTCCTGTAATTTTTCTAATATTGGAGCAAGAATAAAGGAAAGTCAGCTTTTCTGGTAACAGAAAGCATTTTTTCGTTTTTTCCTTTCGCGGTTAGGTATTAATTCAGGATTTTTTCCCCTTCTTCTTTGGAAATGGCTTCCTGAAAGGTTTTTGAGGATTTCTTTCAAATTCGAACTCAATCAGCGTCATCTAACCTCTCTTTTTGTTTTTTTGTTGTTGTTCTTTGTGAAAAGTTGAACAATGAAGACAGCTTTTCAAGACAAAGCGAATGCATTACATTATATTCTCTGAATATTAAAGAATTCAACCCTCATTGTTGAGGAATGTTCGTGTTCTCTTTCAGTTTTCTGAGAGACATGCAGATAATATAAACTTTTCATCTGAAGTCTAGAGGTTTACTAACCGTCGAATCGCTTCCTTTTGAGCATGGCATTAGTCATTTCTTGAGCATTCGAGAAAATTTGAGATGGTTTATACGATTGCGAACGATTCCAGTTTTGGGATCCTTCGGAGTTCGGATAATGCGTTATTCCGTTAATTAGGTTAACAATTTAATAAAAAGCGCACTGGTTTAATTTGATCGGAACCCTTGATTTTCATGTGTTTTGACACGCCCAAATTTCCATTTGTAGAGCTTTAAAGTCTATAAAAACGACTAGGTTGCTAAGAATCCTTGATTGGCATGTTGAATTTGCTCCATACTCGTAAAATTAGAAAAAAATGATACCAAGATGAAATCAAACAATTGCATTTTGAAAGATAGCAGCGCCTTTCCAGTTGTATCTACAAAAAATAAGAACGGAATCCAGAGTTGAGAGAGCGATTTCGAAGAAAAACTTTCGACATTAGAAATTAAAGAAAAATTTAGACGATCTAAAGTGTTTAGAGACAAAATATGCCTCATAATGATATTATTCTACGCTGAAGACGTTCATAAAGCGATTCTCTTTTTGCTTCTAAATGATAATTGAGTGAATAGTAGAGCTGACATAATTAATAACCCAGCCCTTTATAATTTTTTTTGTTTAATTCACCTCCGGATTTAATGTCAACCATCTCCTGCTTTTTTTTCATTATCCTCGTCGGGTTCATGCCAGGTAAACTCCGTCTTCTCAACCCATTCGCGAACATCATGAAACAGAAAGGACATCTGCAGCTTTTCAAGACATGTATCAGTTGATCTCTCACATGCCTTCCATTGGAGCAACAAACACGATGAACGACAACAGTTATAGTGAAAAGATCTATTTCAGTACGATGCCAGAACGTAATCAAATGAATTTTTCAAATTTTCTCATACTTGAGACTTCCTTGTGCGTTTTTGCATTAGTGATAGGAAAAAGCCAACTCACAATAGCAACATGGCTGAAATTTGATGCAAGAGCTGCTGCAGATGTGGCGAACATTGCTGTCTTTGCGCTTTGGTGAGCATTGAAGGCTACATTCGTTTTGAACTCACGGAATTTATAGGTCAACTCAGAATAACGGCTTGTTACACATTTATTACAAACACTACGCTTCCACTAGCGATAAGTGCCGAGTCAGATTTTATCAAGGAGCAACGCCACATGAAGAAATATATGACCGAACTGGGTCTTCTACCGAGGTATTTGCAAATCATTCTTGGCAGATATTTAATTCTTTATTGTGGTCATAAAAATAGATTTGTGGGTTCAAGAGAAGATATTGGTATCATGTTTCAGTTTCGATGGATTTCTCAAGTGCATCCGCATTCCAAGCAGCTACTACTTTTTATGAACCCGATACTCATCTCGCCATTGGAGGCAGATCACGGATTACTTGGAGTGGCACATCAAACATGGGAAGCTACTCGTTTCAGGCAACTGATTACATTTCACTACGGTATGCCGGCAGTACAGACTACCCTGCGATTGATTGCATATTTACTGCAGCAATCGCGATGCCGTATTATTTCTCTTACTCGGGTTTTAGGTATTCGTTCGGGGTGCAAGAAGGTATATTTTGACTACTCCACATGCACCATTAATTTTCACTTAGCGAACTATTTGGTAATCTACCGATTCCCTACAACTTCAACGACAGTGACAGACTTATCTGGAAACGGATATACAGGATCAATAAGTATTTTTATTTCATTTCTAACGCGGAGTCGCTAACCCTATTTTTTCATATAGATTCAGCTCTCACCGCAGCGGAGACATTTACCGCTACCAAGAAAGTGACCATTACAGGCAGCGGACTCTGCTCGGCTCTGCAACCGCAGACAAATCTGGTGGGATTCTTTTTCAAGATTAAGTTGACCAGTATTCCTGGGGCCAAAGCAATCATCCTCACCATTCACAATGTAAGTCTTCCATCTTGTTTATTTAAGCAGCTTGTGTGTTCTAGAGCACAGGTATTTATTATCAGCTCTTTGCAAAGCAACCGACAGCAGGGCTGTATGATCTTTATCTTCGCGATCCTGGTTCTACAGAACACAAATTCAAGCTGGGAACCTATTCTTTGAGCTGTAATTAATTCTTTCTAAATCAATCCTGACTGGTTCCTCACTATTTAGATGGTACTCAGTATTCGATTTATTTCATGTTTCGTACCTATTCAGATTCTTTACATACACATCTTGGAGTTGAGCCAGTGCTCTATATCAAAACACCCTACAACGAAACAGGAGGCGTAGTCGCAGATGTTCCTTATCAAACGTTTGTTCCGGCTTCTTGCACAATTTCTCTTGGAGATACATCTTTAGGAATCACTGGAACTCTCGCAGAATTTCGCGCATTCTATGGCACTGGAGTAATACCAGGACTAAATCAAGTATGGGACCAAGATTGTCCGGACGCTGTCGGATTAATCAAAGGAACTCATGATCCTTGTTTCCTCAGTTGCTCAGATATCAATTGCATTGCTTGCCCCACTTCTACCACAATTTGTACAGCCTGCAATTCAAATACTCATTTGTATGATGACGGTGTCGATCCTCCAGTTGCGTTACAAACTGTCCATATGGCTGTGCCATCGACACAACGAACCGAGTCTGCACTCTTTGTTCACTGAGTGGCAAATTCCTTTATAATAACAACTGCGTTGCCACTTGTCCTGCTGGCTGGGGAACAGATACTTCCAGTGTATGTATTAACTGCGCAACGACCGGGAAGTATTCATATAATAACTTATGTGAACCCAATTGTCCAGCTGGGTTTGGTGCAGATTCCTCCAGGAATTGTGTCGACTGCTCTTTAAGTTCGAAATACGCTTACAATAATCTCTGTGTCTCACCTTGTCCAGGTGGATGGGGAGCTACCACCAGTCCCAATGTTTGTGAGAGTTGTACGGCCAACGGACAAGTATCTCAGAATGGCTTATGCGTGGCAAGTTGTCCAACGAACTGGATTTTAGACTCCTCCAACAATTGCGTCGACTGTTCTTTGACAGGCACCTATTTTCATCAAGATAACTGCGTTGTAGTTTGTCCAGGCGGATGGGGAGGCAGCACCAATCCTAGCATATGCGTCAGCTGCACAGCTACTGGACAAGTATCATACAATGGGTTGTGTGTGGCAAAATGTCCTACTGGATGGGGTCTAGATTCCACTACTAGTAATTGCGTTGATTGCTCTCTGAATGAAACGTACGCTTATAATAACACCTGTATTGAAAGTTGTCCTTATGGATACATAACAGATACTTCTCAGCACGCATGTGTTAAGTGCTCTATGGGGCTGTATTACTTCAATCGTACTTGCTTGACCTTGTGTCCGCTCAAAACGTTTGCCAACACCACTGCCTATGAATGCCAGGCGTGCTTTTTGGGTTGTGATAAGTGTGTTAATTCCAACAAAGATACCTGCACTGCATGCTCAGAAGGGTATTTCTTGGATGCAGGATATTGTGGTTCAGGCTGTCCGTCATCCAAATATGCAAACTCTGAGCTAAGAGTCTGCCAACAATGCCAACCACCCTGTGATTCATGCTATCAGCCAAATAGTCATAGTTGTACTAGTTGTCCCTTGGGTTATTTGCTTTTCAACGGGGAATGCATTCTCAGTTGTCCTTCTGGCTACTACGAAGGCATACTAGGCGAGTCCAATCTTTTTGAGGTACTAGCCTGTCTCTTGAGACTTGGATTGGAGTTCGACCTCGCATTGGCAGCTGAAGCCCGCGTGGTATACATCAATTTCAACTACTCAATCGCAAATATTGTTCTTGCAATCACCCAGATCATCCAGATCGAGATTGGAAACGTACAGATCGATTCTACGTCGTATGCGCTCACACCTGTGTCAGACTCTCGCATTAAATTCCATTATTTCGGCGATCAGTATCATCCTGCACAGTCACTCCTCAGGGTCACTCTTGATTTGGAAACGAGCTTGAGCACCGATCCATACCAACAATTCGTCTCAGTCACAAAGTCTGCAACTATTCCCCTCAAGGAAATATATCCTTTCACTCAAACTGAAATTACGGTTATTACTGCAACATCAGAGTTTACTGAGTTTACTGGAGCTGCCCTTGCAGGAGGTCAGGCAACCGCGTCGATGGCATCCGGTGCTCTATCGTTGAGCCTGGTGAGAATGCAAATGATCGGAGAAATAGTGCAGATGTTAAGATTTATCAATATCCTTTGGCCTCCTAATATCCAAGAACTCTTCGTTGAAACAAAATATGATCCGAACTCTATTGTTATAATGGTTGATTTGACGGAGTTCTGGAACGAAAATCTTGAAGAGTTAAACAGTTCAATGCCTCGAGTCTTTGAAGAATATGAGGTTGTTCCTTTCTTTACCATGAACTATAACTATGAGCTCACAAATATCTTCATTTTGATCATTGTCACGATTTTGGGGGCGATTATTATTAGCTTTTCGAAAAAAAAGCTACAAGCGGTAACCAGCAGACTCAAACTCCCTAAAACCAATGCTAAAAAGTCGTGTCGAGAGTACTGGACTGTATTTCTTCATGCCCTCAGCAGATTTTTGAATCGTTTTAACATCGCATTCTTATGGAATTTCGCGTTGCTTTTCACCTTATCGATATTTCAACCAGGGATTACCTGGTCTCTGGTCAACATCAATTATTATTCAACCTTAATCGAGCCTCCTACCTCGTACGCCAAAGCCACACTTGCCTTGGCTATTGTCATCTTCACAACGTATCTGTTCCTCATGGTCTTCGTCTTTTATGTCGTCATCTCCAATCTCAGATACCTTATCCAAACCAAAGAAACTCTCAGACCAATGCATATGAAGCCTTATCAGAATTTATTTGAAGACTTTAGCAACATGAACAAGTTGCAACTACTGTTCGTTCCTTTCTCAATGGTTAGAAGCTTCTTCTATGCTGTGACGATTGCTCTTCTGACTCCTTATCCACTAGCGCAGATAATAATAATATGGAGTGTGACAGCAATTTTCATCTTGTACTACATTTTGAAGCAACCTTTGGAGGACAAATGGGCCAGAAGAATTACTCTGGTGGTGGAACTGTTCGGTTTCGGGTGCATGACTATTGGAATTGTGCTGGCTCCCATCGAAAACTTTTTAGAGATTGATCCATCCACAAGGAATGAGATTGGCTTTGCATTTGTTGCTTTTTCCATGACTTCAACTTTGGGTGGGGCTGTGCTCGCTCTCATTCAAGTCCTGGGATTAGTAATTTCCATTTACCAATATCTTAGAGATAAGCACCGACAAAGACGGCAAGTAAAACCTGTTACTCTTATAGAACTTCACGCTAGAGCTCCAGATAATCAGGATGAACCTCGCAAAAAAACAATGTTCAGGTCAAGTTTCAGAGGGGGCATTACTGTTAGCCCTTCAGAGCGTTTTGAACCATTGGATAATTCACCTCAAGAACGCTTTGAAAAATTGGATCACTCAATTAAATACTTTGGTACTCTCTCTGCTCAAGCGATTGCCCAATCCCCTCAAGGATTACGGGTGCTAGAAGATCTTGAAAAATGGTATCAAGAACAAAACCCAGCATCAACTCTTGAGAATACGACAAGAGAGATAATGTTTTCACCAATAAGCGACAAAAAAAGATTCACTGGAGGCGCTCGAATTTCTCTATTCGCAGCAGATTTTTAATTTCATTTTGTTGAGTCTAATTCCAATAATCTTTTGGCTTAGTTTAGCAATTCACACACAATTTAGAACCCGAATGACCACTATAATTCACAAGTAATCTGCATACGCGCTTATCCATTTGCCTCTCACTTAATTTGATTCTATAATATTTTCATTTGACGAACTGGCAACGTATGTAAATCTCCTTTCGAAAGTTAAATATGTTTTCTGAGAGGAAGGACTTGAATAGAATTGCTGATCTGAGATATGAAGTAGTAATCGTAAAGAAAATAGTTTTTCTTTATACTTGAGTACATTTTCGAGGAAAAAATAAGGGTGGTAATTCATTCTTCAAATCGTAGCAACTTCAAAGTGTATTAACTTTCATTTCCCTCAATAAGTAGTAACAAAAAAAAACAAAAAAAGAAAAAGAACATTTGCGAAATTTTATAGGATTTGAGTTTGAGAAATTTCCTCGTTTTAAGGACTGTGGAAATAGATTAAGTGGAAAATCTGGGTCAAGATTAAATTAAAAAAAAATTATGTATTGAGCCCTATAATCTCTATAGTTCTATTTTCTAAGTATGTTAAGAATCATTGTAGTTGGCATACAATGAATTTTCACGTTTATTTGAGCGGAAGGGGATAGAAAGTTGCAAGAGACAAAAAAAGTCCAGTCCAAAAACGGCATTGAACCTGATCAGTCTTTGAGAATCCAAAACTGACCCCTCAGAGGAGGTATCACGGGCCAAATTTGAATTAAGTTCCCACTTCTGAAGGAAGCTTGCTTGGAACTTTAGGTTGGTCCTGACCGTTGGACAGATGATAATGACAGAATACAAAGGTTTTTGAATTGACTTAGGGAATAGACTCAAGAAGATCAGAAATAAGCTGAAAATTCCGTGTTGAAGAAAATTAGAGGAACCATTATGATTGAAGAGTAATTTCAAACAAACATAAGGTACTCTCTTTTGACGTTATTGAGATGGTTTTCCCGATCGACCTTTTGGCCGCTCAGGTTCATCTTTAAATCAGTAGAAAAACGGCATCGAGTTCTTTTATTGCCTCTCTAATAGATATGATTTTTCGAATTTAGGGAGCAAATTTTTTCTTCAATTAGAATACCTTGAATCAAAATGGGCATGTATTTTTTTTTGTGTGGAGTCTCTGGAGGGTTGCATTGGTTGTTTTTAGGTTTTAAAACTTTTTGTGATTGAGTGGCTTTTAGTTTCAAGTTTTTTTAAGGCGGTCATTTTTTAAAGTTTTCCTCTCATAGTAATTATACTCCTCACTCCTCAGTGACTATCTCCCGATAACAATAAATGCAAACGTTCATTTTGAGAATCTGACACTGCTCAGAAAAATCGCCGCGAATCTTTATCCTTATTTAAATTTTTCTCTCATCTAATGAATTCTCATTCAAGTATTAACTTGAGATGAGGTTTTATAATTTAAAATTTATTCTCCTACTCTTTTATCGCAAAATCAAAAAGAAATGCTCTCAAAAAGTGAGTCAAAAAACAGTCAGAATCCGACTCATTTGATTCTCGATGAGGCAAAAGCCAAAAGAGACTCACCAAGCAATGATCTGCCTAAAACTTCGATAAAAACTGGTACTTGGCCTATAATCTACTTGTTTAAAGAGATTCTCATTTTTCATTTTCCCAATTTCTTACCATGGTTTAACTTTGACCAGAGGAGATATCTCCTAGACCTCCAACACTACTTGCCTGGTCCTCAAGATATAATAATAATATTCGTATTGTCGAACTTGAATCGAAGCAGACGTTCGCTAACTTTGATGGAGCCAAACTTACCAACTTCAGTGGTATTTGAAACCCATCATATTTGGTTCTAAACTGATTACGATCACTAAGAATATGGAAGTTGGACTCACTTGAAAGAGATTGCAAACACAGGACTCCTCGTTTCCGTGAATCATTGTTATGACACATCTACTAACCTCGAGGTATTTGATGTTTCACGCAAAAGGCAAGCGAGGAAAATATATTCATTTGAGGAAGTTTCTGGCGGTGGATCATTGTGAAATTCTTTTTTATATATCATTTTCTAGTGACTGGTGAAGGAGACGTGACCTTTAACCAACGAAGAGGCATTCTTGGTGCGGTTCCTGTGGGAAGGGAGATAGCCTTTCATCTTTACAATTTCACTACTTCAAAGGCTGGCAATATTGTAAAACTCATTCGAAAATCAAGCATATTCATGCCAGAAATCCGTTTAGAAAGTATTAATAATTTTCTCAATCGTAAACTCATTTAATATATTTGTCTCCAGAAAACTTTATAACCAGCCTTGATTTGAGTCCTAATGGAGAGACTATAGCGACTATTGACTACGGTGGAACCTGCGATATATCAGATGTGAACACCCACGATTGGCATGTCTCCAAAGGCTTTGGGAAGTTTAACTGCTTCTATGGTGGTGAGTAATATTTTCTCATGGCTTTAATTTTTCACGTCCTTAATTTACCATGACCAGACATATTTGCTCTTCTTAGATAATTTCTCGACAGCATAAAAATCTTATTTTGATAATTTCCCTGTAGATCATCATAATCGCTGCAGGTGGAGCACTAATCCTGATG
>ENA-UOTX01001451-UOTX01001451.1-compost-metagenome-genome-assembly--contig:-NODE-1451-length-17618-cov-24.752238_pt1 | contig 17618 bp, 16 predicted proteins | sample MGYA00238143_ERZ746982 | MGnify/ENA primary metagenome ERZ746982 (study PRJEB28758, sample SAMN06268862) | compost metagenome | isolation source: single cell | place: USA: California, Emeryville, Joint... | reverse complement strand
AACCTTATTCAACCTACCATCGATCAACCTTCTGAAGCGCCACCACCAGCAGAGTTTTGTAATACTACATATCACATTTCCAGATTTAATCTTTTACATGCCCAATCTTGTCAGAAATAAAAATTAACCGGATTTGTCGAACATGCAAAATCTCCTCGATAAGGTTCTCAGCAGCAAGGAAACTCAATTCCAAGACAAAAAAAAGTTGCTCGAGCGAGTAATAGCAACCCTGAAGACCCCAGACCAAAAAGCAACCCTACTCAAGACCATCCTGGAGTCACTTTTGAACCAGCATTATGTAAGTATTCGCATATTTCCTCCTTCTGACAGTCTCTGATACACAATTCAGGACTACCCTCATCGCACTGAACTCATATGTGAAATGCTAGCAAACCTCACCTCATTAGACATGGATTTCATGGACATCGATACGCATTTAGACTTTCTTCGAGATGCTCCAGAACTCGAACTCACAATCAGTTGGATCAGCCACATCCTCAGGAAACCAGTTGACAAAAGCATAATGAACAGCTTAAAAACTATTTGGGTGAAAAAGCTCAATAAACTTGATGCATATTGGCACTGTCACTATTTCAAAGACCTAATTACTTACAAAGAAAAGCAGCTTAAACAGCAAGAATCGAAGCAACAGTCTATGCAATCAGAGGAGCCTGTGAAACTACCACCCAGTCTTCAGTTTTTCAATCATCAGACGTTTTTTTACCGAATAAAAATCATATTTGATTTCATGATCATGAATCAGTCTTTCCCAACACACGGAATTGATCTCAGAGAGGTAAGAGATTTGCCTTTTTGTGGTATAAAAGCATATTCAATACGAATAGGTGTATATATCATGGCTGCTAACGCTAAAAGCAAATACTCCAGAATTAACAAATTTTGTTGAAAATTTAGTAGCGCACATAATTGACATCAGCGAGAAATCGAACAATCATTACATCCCTTGTTTCAAAGCCGTTTTTCGAGCGATAAGATTCCAATATACTCCCGAGGATGTGCTTCAGCCTCATTATAGCTCGTACGAGTTGATTCAACGAGTAAACCTCAAACAATTGACACAGCAAATATTGAATGTAATCCACATGAATAGATTAGAATATCCGCCTTGGAGATATGTGCAAATCCTTTTCTATACGAACAGAAATGGGATAAGAATGACTGGAGTCGTATTTTTAAGAATCTGATACGAATTGGATTGAGCGAGAACGTCGGATTGATCTTCATTTCCCTATGCAAGAATTTTGCTGCGTCAAAATATTTCGAGCTGCTTACAAAAGTGCAAGAAGACACTGTCGGCATGCTCATTCCAGCGCTTAAGGTGCCTGAGTGGCAGGATGCTGCTTTATCGATTTTGAAATATTTGCTGAAAGATGGGCCTGTCAATAGCAATTTAATGCGCAAAATACTAGATAAATTGATCAAAGCACTGCAAGAAGTTGATAACATGGGTCAGTTATCATTCGCAGAAGAACTCGGTGTCGTTGTTTATCATCTTTCTGTGAAATACACTGATACTGCAGTCGGCCAAGATTTTGCGAATAAGGTCAAGGAAGTTTTCGTCACCACGAACTTGAAGCAAGCGTATGAGAAAGCTCGATCTCAAAAGAAGGGCTATTTTAACTGGAGTGACCCTAATAGCGCAACTGACGAGGAAAAGGTCCCTTTCAGAGGATTAGCAAACATTGGCAACAGTAAATATGACTTGTTCTGGCTACGATTTATATTAATTCGAGTAGCATGCTATATGAATAGTTTTCTCCAAGCCCTGTTCATGACTAAGGAGTTTCGATATAGAATCCTCAACCTCACTCTGACTGAGTTGGGATATCAAAAAACCGATCCAGACCAACTAAAAGACGGGAAAATAGACCCTGCTGTCATTGCTAATAAGAAGAAAGTGTTCGCGATATTCCAATTGCAAAAAGTCTTCGCTCTGCTAATGGGCGCTCAACGCCCTGCAATTAACCCCTCGTTTTTGAAAGCAGTCCTTCCAGACTTCTTTAGAAACTCGTTTGCGCAGCAGGATAGTTCTGAATTTGGTAAAGTATACCTCGACGAAATTGAACGCAGTCTTAAAGACACAAGCGAGAGCGTAATATTCTAATGTACTTTACAAATTTAATGATTCATTTGAAAAAAAGCAGAACTTAATTTCTGAGCTTTTTACTGGAGAAACACTTACTACTATCGAGTGCAAAGATTGTGGAAACGTAAGGCAAAGGACGGAAACATTCCTGGATATGGGAGCTCATTTTGACGAGACGGACAAGACTAAAGTATATTCGTTAAAAGCGATGCTGGACAAGAATTTCGAAGATGAGAAATTCGAAGGCGACAACAGCTTCTTCTGTGAGAACTGCGGAAAAAAGTCTACTCTAGCCATCAAACGAACGATACCACGAAAATACCCTCCAGTGCTTATGATCACATTGCATCGATTCTATTTTGATATGAGCACGCTCAAGCGACTGAAATTAGTTAACTATGTGGATATTCCAACGAAAATCACGCTTACAGTTCCGGCTACAACTGAAGGGGGTGCTGAAGAGGAGATCAGCTATGGTTTATTTGCAGCCATCGTGCATAGAGTAAGCTGCTTCGACTTTGAGCAGTAATTCAAAGTCCTTTTATGATTAGGGGTCGACTCTTGACTTCGGACATTACTATTCGATTGCCAAGGATGATTTTGAAACAAATCAATGGACACTTTTTGACGATTCTACAGTTAGAGTTCTTCCTGAGGATACAGACGTGTTTGAATATGTGAAGTAACTAATAACTATTAATTCTGAGTTCATGCTATTCCATTGCAGGAAACATAATGAGGATGCTCCGTATATCCTTTTCTATCATCAAGTAGGGAAATACAACGACAATAAACCAAGACCAGACTTCAAACTAAAGTATTTTTACTTTTTCAATTCCGATGGAATAACTCAATTTATTTCATTAGCACTTCTCTCTCAAAGATCGTGGAGCAAGACAATCTACAACACCTGAAGGAAGTCGAAACTAGTACCAAGGCTTTCACTTCTCTTGCAGCGTTGAACCTTTCGAGTTTGAACTTCATGAATACCTTCCGCAAGGATAACGATGACGACGAGAACGATAACAATGGCAATCCGATGAATCCTTTCAACAGCAGATTTATTTGCTAGTGTTTTCAATAAATACACTCGGAGCCAAAATGGGAAACGACCCTTAGAAACTGGGCTTTGTGCGCCCTCTTCTGACGGTAAACTAAAATTAAAAGCATCAGAGTGAATGTATTATATTCAGTATAGCTTTTTTAATGATTCCAATAAAGCATTATCTATACTCTCATCACATATATCATCACATTTGAAAGAAAAAATTAATAAAATGATTCATCGAACAAAGTTAAGCCTTTCATCAAAAGATAAGAATTTGAAATCGACAATTTAAAACACTACAACTCATCATCCCATTCATTTTTTTCGGAAGGATGGAATTCTTGCCTTACGTCATAAACAAAGTCAGGATCACCAGGCTTCTTTTGATTCTTCATGAACAGGACATCCATTTTCTTCTTATGCTTCTCCAGCTCTTCAGTACTCAATTTGTTCAAATTAGTATTCGAATAATCAACGCCTTTGTCGTCATCATCATCCACATCCCAGAACCCATTGCTATTTGACAAAGAAGCGGTTTTATTCTTGCTGGAATCTGAAGTTGCCGAATTTTTCAGAAGGGTGCTGCTATTTTCATCATTCCAAGGCTTTTTAGTCGTGCTGTCTGTACTGAAGGTATTTAGCTTCAAGCCAAAGGAAGCTTGCTTTCCAGTTGCCATTTCGGAGCCAAATGAGGGCAAGACGAGTGTATTTGTACCATTACGGCCGTTGTTTTCTTGCGTAGAAGGCTTATATGAAGAAGTACCAAGAGTCAAGATATCAGGCTTTTGAGCAGTTTCAGCACTCTTTGAGCGAGTTTCTGCACTGCCAGTTGTTGGACGTGAGTCCGAAGCTTCTGACTCTCCTAACTTCTGTTTTATCTTTTCTATGAGGCCTATCATAATTCATTAAGTGCTGATTTTCAAGGAAATGTCGTACTATTTAACTGTTGATCTGAGACCTTATCAGCAGGCAGATAAGATCCATGTTTTTTTCTTAAATGATCTATCAGTTCCTGATTCTTAATGACCGATTTCAGATGATTCAGCCTCATCTTGTGGTGATAAAGCTTTCCACTCGATGGAACGAGGTATTCAAGGACTAACAGAATAATTATAAGATAAAAGACGTAAATTTGCAGGGTTTACTTATGGTGGGAGGGTCATAACGTAATCCGAATCTCTTCGGAACAAAGTCTGACGGATTTATTTTCGCGGAGTTTGAAATGAAATTGTCTTTGGCTTTTTGAGTATTCAGAGAGCTTGCTCCGAAGTCAGACTTCAGGCCAGAAGAGGTTTTCGAGGAACCTCCGAAAGTAAAGTAGCTCATGGTTGGTTGAGTAAGACCAATTTATTGCACTAAATCGACTAAATAATTTAATTTCAGTACTTTGGTATGGTTCTTTAAACTGCGCATGTTTGCAAAAATTAACTGCGTTAAATCTTAGAATATTATATTCTGAGCATTCTCGCTGAGAGGCATTTATTTTTCCTTTTTCACCTTGCTTCTGAACCATAAGTCGCTCTTATTTTTGTGTTTCTATACTTTTCTAGCGAAGGTCGAAAAAAGTTTTAAGATGATCGCCATGATAGCAAAAAAAAAAATCAGACACTCTCAGGCCATTATTAGGTGATCACCGGCGCTTGGCAAGAAGGCACTCTCTCTTATGTTCCTCGTATAGAACCATCGTTTTCGGCGAGCTTGACCATCAGATTTCGACTTCCCAAGATGCTATTGCTAGATCTCTTAACCTTGATGAGGAAAAGCGTCGTTTTTATTCGATTATCATTTGATGAAGCTCTTTGGATTTTAACAACATTTTGAGCGTTTTTGTATCCAGAGAGAAGATTCAGTTGTTTGCTTATCTTTTCAAATTACAACATAAATAGCTAAATCCGAACTTAATTTTTAATTTAGGGCCTATGATCGCTTCAAAGAATCTCCTTTTTAGAACTTACCACAGTGGACTGTGCAGCTTCCCTGCCAGAGCTTTCAGCACAAAAGGAGGAGATAAGCAAAAGTTCTTCTTATTCTTTTTCGGCGCTCCTGGCGTAGGCAAAGGAACTTACTCAAAACGATTGGCAAAAGACTTGAAACTGAATGAAGTTTCAACCGGAGACGAGCTCCGCGCCATCATCAAAGGAACGACCACAGGCTACGACCCAAAGTTTGTGAAGGAAATCACTGAAACAGTGAATTCCGGAAAGTTCGTCAGCGACAATATCGTATTTGATATCATTAAGAAGAAAATAGACGAATCAGAGCGAGGAATCATCTTAGACGGTTTCCCAAGAAACGCTGAGCAATTTAAAAAGTACAAAGAGCTCTTCCCTCTCCACTTGGTCGTCAATTTCTTCCTTCGAAAGGACGTCCTTGTTGACAAATTGCTTGGACGCAGAATCTGCGAGAAATGCGGTGGCAACTACAACATTTGCGATATTAAGGATGGTGAATATGATATGGAGCCACTTTTGCCATCAAATTGCACGCAATGCAAGGAAGGTGAGTTCTTGAAAGAGAGAGCTGATGACACCAAAGAAATTATCGAAAGAAGATTGCAAGACTATGAGGAGAAAACTGCTCCTTTGCTTTCTTTGTTTGAGAAAGACGGTGTGTTGGTGAACTTTGAACCAAAGAAGGGAGTAAAGGACTACCCTGAGATCAGAAGAATCGTTCAAGAGCGTCTCAAAATCGATCAATAGTCAAATTTTGATGATAAGTCAGTTAGGTACATGTGCATCGTATCTAAGAGCTTAGTAGGTCGTCAAATCTAGCACGATATATAAAAGTTCCGTAGTTTCATAGAGAAAAAATTTTCACATTCCTTCTCATGAAATAGGAGTTCAATTTTCGCTGAGAGTTAAAGATAGAGATATTAGTTGTTGGAAACTGTATCGACAGTATTGAGAACGAAATGATAGAAAGGTTTGAGATATGTAGTCTTTCTGAAAACGAGATAAGGGAACTAAGTTGATATTACAAACCATTTTACTCATGAATTCACAATGGAATTAAAAGTTCGCTAACTCCGTTCGAATTCTTAATTAATTCAAAATTTGATACTGAAAGATGCAAAGCTCAGAAAATTCGCTTATTGAACTCCTCCAAGAAGATCTGCAGATCAAACAACGTGTAAAGGAACAAGTAACCTCTATAATGACGACTCTTGAGCACGGATGCGGAAGAGCGAGATGTTTTGGTCCTTTGTGCTCATCGAATCCAAGTAGAAATACCTCTCACGATCTCTCTTAATCTGTGAATAAATATTAGTTGTTCCTTCAATGAGGAAAGTTGACGCTTTTTTATTTGCAATGAACAAAGCAACGCAAGATATCTTCCTATGTACTAGAGAGAAAGCGATCGCCCCTGTACAAAGATCGAATCTAGCTTTGCTCTTCAAGCTGGAGAAGGAGATACTGGAGACCTATGCAAATGATATTAAAACTCTATTTTCAAACCACCTCGCCTTAAACTTCAGCTTCGTTGCCTCAGAAAACATACAAGCTATAGACGAAAAGAACATCCAATTAGATTTTGAGTGTATATCAAAACTCCGAAAGCTCATCGCAAGTAACAAGATCATAGAAAACCACTTCATTGAAGGAGCCGTAAACTATTATTATGAGCTTTCGCGAGCTAATAATTCACAAAATCATTTAGAAAGATGCTTGCAGTTCATTTAATTCGTACGTGAAAAGTAGTTCAGTAAATCTTGGAATCGAGCTTCGCGTATTTCCGATACTGATCCTGTTCCTTGCCTCTCCAGCTGAAGAGTACAACCGATCGTTGAGTGTCTTGATGGACGCTTATAGCTGCCTCAGTCAAGAGAAGCAAAGGATGATTGATCGTTGGTTCATGACACTTCCGAAGTCGGAGTTTGTTTTTCTCATTGAAACCGTGAAACAGGTCATCGCTCAGCGGTTTCTTATCATTAAACAAAATGGCAGCTCCGATCGCAGTGCGCTTAAGCCTTTCTTACTGCTGTTAAAGATTCTTCATTCAGTCAATGCAAAGTTGAGTCTTGTGCCGTCCAAAGAGTTCTACGTTGATATTCTCGTCGAGGAAGTCGACGTGGAAGATGAAATTACGATATGGAACAAAAATAAAAAGCACAAAACAAATACTTTCACATTCATTGACTATCCTTGGGCACTTGACTGCGGCTTCAAATCGAAAGTGTTAGAATTCGAAATACACCAGGAAAGAGAGGCTTTCTTAATGAATACGTATTTTGCAGGGTTTAATCTCGAGTTCGTTATCGAAGGCGCGGAAAGTCTATTCTTTCATAAACTGCATGTGAGGAGAGAACATCTGATTGAAGATACTCTCAATCAGTTGCTTAACCCGCTGATAAATTTCAGAAAGAACATAAAAGTAATGATTACTTGAGAATATTGCTTGTTATAATGTGCTGTTAGGTCAAATTCGTTGATGAGCAAGGCGTGGATGAAGGAGGTGTGCGAAAGGAATACTTTATGCTGATGACAAAGGAGTTGTTTGATCCAAAATATGCTACTTTTGTCCCAATAGAGGTAAAATTCCGCTTTTCTTGAAAGAAAAAAGGCTAATTCAATTCCACTCTCTCCTAGAATAATAAATATATTTGGTTCAATCAGCATTCCTACGACTGTAATTTACACTTTGAGCTGTTTGGAATCATTATTGGCCTGGCTATTCAAAATTCAATAAACCTTGACGTGAAGTTCCCGAATGTGGTTTACAAAAAACTATTGGATGAAGAAGTGAATTTAGAAGTGGCATGATTATTTCCAAGCTTTTAGTAATTTCTTAACAATTTTAGGACATGAAATATTTTGACGTTCAAGTTTATAACAGTCTGACCAAGCTGCTTGAATTTGATGGGGATGTCGAAAATACATTTGGACTCACTTTTCAAGTTCATCATGAGTTTCTGGACTGTATTTTCACTCATGATTTGCTGGTAAGTTTTTAATATCAATTGAAGAGAATAACGATCATATAACATCTCAAGCCTAATGGTGGAAGCATTCCAGTTACTGCGACTAACAGACGACTATTTGTTGACCTTTACTTAAATTGGATATTTAATGAATCAATCGAAAGCCAGTTCAAAGCCTTCTATAAAGGCTTTCATAAAGTGATAACGAATGCTTCTTTGAGAGTAAAAGCAATTTCTCGGGCAGAGATCTCACAAGCTTAATTTTTTAGCTTTTCACGGCTGAGGAACTTAATTTATTGATCTGCGGTTCCGAGGTCTTGGACTTCAAGGAGCTTGAAGCTATTGCGAAATATGAAAGTGGTTACACAAATCAAAGCGCTGTTATCAAGTAGCAGCTCTAAATTTTCTTGTGTTAATCCTTTATCGTATTAACTAAGGCATTTCTGGGAGGTACTGCATTCACTTGATGAAGGCTGTAAGAAGAAATTTCTACATTTTTGTACGGGGTCGGACAGGGCCCCTATTTTGGGTCTTAAATCAATAAAGTTTACGATTTCACGACACGGAGATGATTCAGAAAGGTAGTTAACGGGGTATTTCATCTCAAGGATAATCTGTTATTGTCCTCTAGGCTGCCTAGTGCGCATACCTGCTTTAATCATCTGCTGTTACCGGAGTATTCATCAAAAGAGAAACTGGCTCAGAAATTACTGCATGCAATTGAAAACTGCCATGGCTTCGGTCTCTTCTAAATAATATTCTCACTTACTCACTTAACGAGGTTGTAATATATCATCAAAAGAGGTAAGATATCGAGGCCAGAACTCTTTAATTATTTCACCACTAAATCAATATAAAAAAATATATGGCCTTACTGCTACTACCTCTCCTCAAACAATAAAATGAACTACAAATATATGGATACATCGTTGTTGTTGATAATACTTTACTTGCTTATAATTCACCGAAAAACATTTTACTGTTATAGCTATCTATAAATATACATTGTTGCGTTATTCGTTTGACTTACTTACTTCAATTTTTATCAAACCCTAAATCCAAAATTGCTTGGAGGAATCTGAATAAATTGTTAGGAACTCCTGATTTCACGTTCCCTGCTAGTCTCAATACTACTTCAAAAGAATTTATCTAGCATTTGAAATAATTAATTTATTAAAATTAAGATCAAATGAATTTCCATTTGATTTGAAGTTGATATCACAAAAGGAAATATGAATTGCTGATGACCATATCACCTCAAATCATAGAATTTGAGAGCAATCATCTTTTTGTCAAACAAGATATATCAATAATGGGCATTGATCACAAATGCCTGCTGAGTGATAACCAAGTATCGTGTAGCGTTTGCAAGGAATGAGCTTGAATTACAATTTGTTTGGTATATATTTCAAGGTGTTATAGGCTCAAAAGTAATAGTGTTAGAATGAAGTTTTTAATAAAAAGAGCCTTTGTCACAACAGTTAGCATGAATGCAAGAACAAAGCCATAAAATTTGATAATTAAAGTACTATTTTGAAATTTTAATTAAGTTTGTAAAACTAATTGAACCTGATATTAAATTACACTATTTCAGCAAAGCTAATTTACTATCACCACATAACCGTCCAGCGCTACAATAAACTAAACTTTTTTAGAAAAAGTTCTTATACCAATGTTAAAATGAATACTATAATATCACAATTGAAGTACTCAAGTAGTAGTTTTCATTATAAAATAAATAAGTTGGAATAGTAATTGATATGATCATTGTTAGTAATATTCATAGTAGTTGTAACATCGAAATACTACTCAGAGATGTATTCTAAGAAACAAGCAACAACACAAGAGAAACTTATATTGAAAAAGCAACTCTTGCTGAGTCTCTTAATAATCCTCTGTGAGCAAAGGATTAGCGATACTCAAATGCCTTGAAAAATAGCAAATATGTATGTTTCTTTCAAAATCTCAATCTATATTTGAAGAAAAAATGTCATATTGTTTTTCTCACATTCATTATGTGAGTGGGAGAGATAATTATGAAAGTAGGAAGAATAAATTATATGGTACGATTGAAATATAAATCAGGGTTCCAAACGAACCTCTGACATTTACGTGAAAAGTAATATTAAGACTCTTGCTTTTTCAATGAGTACAGCAAGTATGTATAACTTAATGAAGGTTGGCTTTTTCAGTAGAAAATTGAGATTTCCACCGCTTGATCTTCATTTTCACTTGATCAAGCCCTTCGTCTTTGAGGATTCATCAGTATTGAGTTTGAACCGAGAGACATTCAAGATCTAATTCATAAGGTTATTTTCAGCTCCAATAGACAATTGAAGAAAAAAAAAAGAGAGACGAAATCAAGTGTCAGGTCCTATCAAAGATACATTCGGCTTAGTGCTAAACTCCCTTGCAAGGCCATAGCAAAAGATCATCTGATTTATCATTACGGATCTAAAGAACTTAAAACCATGATAAGCCATCCGATCTTTTTTAACCTCACGCAGAAGTCTTCGCGCCATTCATTCGGCTTTTCCATCATCATTGTCATCTTGATTTCTTTGTTTCGAAAAAAAGACAAGCGGATATTTTTTTACCTGAATGCTTTTTCGGTATCCGAAAGAGAAACTCTTTCCTCTTGAGATCTACAATCATGGTCAGGTAAACCGATAAATTTTGCGTTGCGAAAGAGATCGAGGAGAGTTTCAGATAAATTCTACCGTGTTGTAACATCAGATAAATCAGATGTCCCTATCTGTTATCATCAATTTCACTCTTCATCGCTCTCTTTGCAATCGAGGTAGATGATTTACCTCTTAGTTATATCTTTTTCGTCTTGCAAAGTTCGAAATCGTTTAGTTCATTCGTTGAGAAGAGCTTTCGCTTAGGACAGGCCTGGATTTTTGGCCTTGTAATTTATCTTTTTTAATTAATCTTTATATAAAAGTTTGAATCTTTTGATTTATATAGGGGGTTTCTTTCCAAATTAGGTGATTGAAATTCCCTCGTTTTTCAATGTTAAAGAGCGCAATCTCAACATCAAACCCAATGGCAGCATATGGAGCCTAGTGAGCTGCTTGAAATTCTTAGGGAGTTCACTCTTAACAATTTCTTCTGTTAGAAGAATCTTCAAACCAAAATAAGAAAATATTTAAGGAAGGAAGAAGAATTCTTAAACCTTCAGCTCAATATAATTCGGCAAATTTTAAGGTCCGCCCTTTCATCAGCCCATTGAAATTGAGAGGCAATGGGAACATTGGGATTATGATTCTCACTTAGTAAGCCGAATTTGTCTATTTTTTAAAATTCCAACTTTTATTTTACCGAATAGTTTCAGATAACTACTAACTAACTCAGTAATTACGCTGCTTAGTTATGGTTTCGCTTCGCAACATCTTCAACAGGATATTTAGACGGGATCCAAACAAGCGATCTAAATCAGAAAGCAAGGAAGATCGTAATGCCAGACACAAATCTCCGTTATCGCTATCCATGGTTTCTTCCAGAGTAGAAAAAGAATCAGAAGGGTCTCATAAAAAGGGAAGAGCAAAAAAATATAAAAAAGTCAATGAATCTCAAGAGAGTGGTGTTAATGTTCCTAGTTTACAGATGCTCGACCACTCCGATTTGCTCAAAATCTCGCAAATACGAGAATCTGCGCTAACTTCCAGACGAAATTTGAATGACTCTGTCTCAAAAGACCTCGAGAATCTGGCAAGCAGAACAAATAAATATCTAATGAACGAGTCACAATGCGAGACTAAAAGACAGCATCCATTGAGTGCAGTCAGTACCAAAGATGTGGACTTCAAGAATTTCAGTGCGTTGAAAAATAAACCGACCTCGAGGATCCTGAGCTCGCTCCCTGTGAATAAGAGCACTGAGTTAGCCATGCTAGAAAGAAACAAATCTTGCAGACGTCATTCCAAAGAAAAACTTTCCTATTTTGATCAAGACGTCCCTGTAACTAATTCCTTGGGGAGAATATTCGCTCGATCACAGGCATATTTGCAGAAGAATAGACAAAACATTGAAAATGCGCTTAGAAATATTGAGCTTCTTGACCCGAAGTATAATAACAGGGTGATTGGGAGACCCTATCAGGATAAAGAGAATCAGCTGCAACATGCCCTTGGAGATAAGAAAAATTTGGGATCTCAAGCCAATAATGGCAAGCTACCAACGATTAGTGCTAATCAGAAAGAAAAGTAAAAATTAACATTGCTGAGAATTTATTTGCTTATTGTGTTATTGCTTTTAGCTCATCGAAAAATACGAAAAATAGAAAATCAAGTGCTGTGGTTAAGCAGAATAATACCAAAGGGAAGGAAAATTCTGCTCTCAGCCAAAGAGATATCAATCAGAAGCAACCGATAGTTAAAGTCTCTCGAAGCTTGGTAATTGCCTCTTAAGTTCCTTTTTTTGAGGAGTTTTATCTAGCAAGAGATACAACAAGATAAGATTAACGGAACTTGGAACCGACTGGAGATTAAATCGAGGGGAATTCAGCAGAGTGTGAGTTCATTTGAGAAGGAAATCGAGAAAGTCGATAGACTTTTTATGAAAAATGCGCTAGCAATGGTTGACTTGACATCAGTCCGAGAAGATTTGCTCAATTTATACCTCACAGAAGATATCAAGGCCCACAAGAAAAAAAGAAAACACTCAAACGCTAAAAGAATACAGTCTGAAACTAATGTTGGAATTCCCTCAAATTAATACCCATTACCAAGGCGTTTTTTTTTCCCCCTTTACTTTGTTAATATCGTTGAATGGATGAAAATCCTTAACTATTTTGGAAATTTAGTATTTCAATCAGAGACTCTTGAATATCATCTAATCATTAGGAATTGTTGAATTGGGTTTTTAATAAGAAAAGAAACAGCTTTCACTGTAATCACATGTTATATATTCCTTTCTGATCATCCCACAACTAATGATTTACACTAAAATTCTGCAAGAAGCAAGACATCGCTATCAGTTGCAAGGACAGCTGATTCAAGTTTAGATATTAACTCCACTTTTTTGGCTTTCATATCTTTAGTCAGATTGACCTGCGATTCAAATGCTTGGGTTTCCAGCTCTTGTCTCACTTTTAGATTATGAATTGTCTATCAATAACAAACAAAGTTTAACGCATGAGCATTTCAATTGGTACTTTTCTCATCTCTTCGATTATTGTCGCATAGGTCGCTTCAAGTTTAGCGCCGAATATGTAATTCATTTCCTTTTCACTCTCGAGTTGGATTTCCTGCGGAAAACTCCTTTAAGAGGAGGAGATCGATTCGATTTTTACCTTGCTATCGACAAGTTTTGCTTTGAATAACTGAAATAGGTATGATCGAGCATCGTTGACAGGTATCATACAAAATTCACTGACCTAGTTAGAGGGTGGATTTGTCAATCAAAGCTTACAAAGAAGGAATTACTTGTTTTGGTGTGAGATAGCCTTTTTTCTCTAACACACGGAAAATTCGGGCGTGATAGCTTGTGAATTTTGACTCGATGATTTTTCCAAGCAGTATCCCTTTCAGCATTTTGACAATCAGCTCCATATTCACGCTGTAACCTATCTGCGAACCGTCTTTAAAATCAGTTGATTTTTTCAGGAGTCTTTATGATAGATCGAACTGAGTCAAAGGAGTAACTGAAAGTTGTTTATACCCTTCCTTCAAGAGCAAATCAAGGCTTCTTTCGGTTTCATTTTCTTTTATTGTTGCAAGTAAGTTAAGTTTTGAGTTGATTTCTATTCCCGATAATGGCTCTAAGATTGTATGTATAAGTCGAATCATTTTGATCTTAATGGAAAAATTCACCTGTAATTTTGAATTTCTCAGCTTTAGAAAGCAGCTTGCTCTCACTCATAATTGCGTGCATAATAGCAGCCGCTCTTTGATTGTGAAATTTCTGAGAAACCAGCTCCGTTATCATCTAGAACAGTGTTATAAACGGCATTCTCAACTTTGAGATTACATTAGCTCGGAAATCATGGAGATACTGTCGGAAGTTCAAGCTAAAAATGAACTCTTCTCCACTTTCTGCATCAACCTTAAATGATTTGTCAATGCCAAAACCCAGCAATTTAAATTACAAAGAGGTTTCTGTCTTTATCACCAGAATGGTCTTTTGTGTTTGTTTTACTTTCCTCCTTTTCTTCCGCCATTTTGACTTCCTTTTTCTTCGACTTCTCGGCTGTCGCAGATTTCTTTAACATATTCGCGCTGCTCTCGCTCTTTTTAGTCGATTTCCCCTGAATAATCTCTAATTCTGAAGCGGATATCGTATTTTTCTTCTTCGTGCGCTTTTTGGTGCTCTCTTGAAGCAGATAAGTCAAAAAATCTCGAGAAAAATGTTCAAACCTTGCACTTTTTCAGGTTCTTCCTGCATTTGATTTGCTACGGAATCCGGACTCTCAATCCTTTGCAAATAATTCGCACGAATCAAGCTCACAATCGCCTTATGAATTTCCTTCTCGTCGTATTTATCGCCTGATTCGAGAATCATATAGGCACACTCTGAAAGAGTCAAACGACCGTTCTCGATAAAATTCAACACTATAGCCTCGCTGAGCTCGCCATGTCTTTTCTTAATAAACTGCAAGATTTTTGGATGACTAATTGGAAATTAGCAAATCACCGCCTTATCAATTTAACCTGGTTCTGTGGATTATGTCTGGTATCGATAAGCTGTAGTAGTAGATTTTATCTTTGTCGCCGTTTTGATCAGCAGTTCCACTGTCTGTGGATTTGGACCGGATAGTCACTAAATTGTGTTTATATAGAATGATGAGAATATGGCGGAGCATATCAAATGAGATATTCGCTTCTTTGCATAGAGATTTGAGTTCCAGAAGAGTAACATTCGGGTTTTTGAGAAGGATATTCGTCACGTCGGCAAACTTCACGCCAAAGTCTTGCCGGACGATGGTTTCAACCAACTGATCAGTCATATTAAGGCAATCAAATCTTCCAATAAAATTAAAGTTCTTATAATTGAGCTTTAGGGAGGAAATCTCAAGGATTATAAGCGAATGCCACAGCAATTGAGAAAAATACATTTAAAAACATTCGTTGAAGATTGGCGTTTCATTTGCTATGTTCAAATATATCGATAATATCGAAGTTCGTTACAATACATATAGTATGAATATGTCCTTGCTGCTGCTCATACAGACGTATCTGGAATAGTATCTAATTAAAAAGTCTTGATCGAGCTTAAATCTATCAATCAGTTAGAACTTGTAAAGATCATAATTTCCGTTGTAGGAGCCTCCATCCATCCCACCTGTCGCTGAGACTCCAGGGAAGTTTCTCGATGATGCGTTCGTCTGTAGAGTAGATCCATACGGCTTTGCCTGATATCCAGTGGAGTAAGTTCCGCCGGTATTTCCACTATAATTGCCTCCAAATTTGTTTCCTCCCAATGCACTTCTGTTCGTTGCGCCAGATAAAAACGCCTTGCTGCCATAGTTGCCCCCAAAATCACCACCATAGCCTGCTTGGACGTTGGTGGTACTGGTAACATTGGTACTATTTCCAAACATGCTTGGCTGGTAAGGTTTTTCTTCAAGGCCGTTTTCGCTGATTGGCTTGTCTTTCTTCATTAAAACATTTGAAAAATCGTAAATGTCGTTTGTTTTAGGCTTGAAGTTATCTGATTGGAAGTTGTTGCCCAGTGCTTCTTTCGTTGAAAAGTTATAATTGCTGCGCTGACTATTGAGGTAGTTCGAGGACATGTTAGTATTTAGTTGAGAGTTATTATACTCTCCACCTGTTAGTTTTGTTCCTCCAGTTGCTCCGTCATTGTAAGAAGAAGGAAGTTTAAAATCATATGCGTCATTGTCCTCCAAAGAGGCATAGTCTATTTGTGATTTACGGTTCCTTTGAGTCAGAGTAGGTTGGTTGGTTATTCCATTGCCACCCAAATCATACTTCTTCGAATCAGCTTTAGTATCAAACTTGATATCATTCTTGAAAGGATCACTATAATTTGAAGTGCTTCCTCCACCAATATTGCTGCCTGGAAGTCTCAGCTCTACGCCTAAACCTCCCTGTTTAGTCTCATTCTTTAGGAAACTATCCAAGTCCAGCTCAAGATTATCATTTGGCAACCCGAAAGGATCATTGGTGCTGATAGGGTCTTTCTCATTTTTAGTCGTAGTTGTTTGCGGTGATCCGCCAATAATTTTATTATCATTTCCAGTGGAAACAATGGCAGTTGGAAGTGGTTCAACATCATTAATTAGTATTTTCGAGGGAGAAAATCCTGCGAAATATGGATGCTGAAGCACCTGCTGAGCAGTCGGTCTTTTCGATGGATCAAAACGCAGCATCTCCGTTATCAAATTGACAGCCTCAGGCGGAGCGTCTTTGATTACCTGGGCGATCCCTATTCCTGTCATCTGCGGGAAGCTGAACCCAATTTGAGACGCAAGGCGGTAACCCTCTGGCCAAGAGGTTGAACTTGGCGTTCCTAGCACAGAGCAAATCTTATAAATCTGATCGAACTCGGAATTGCCAGCAAAAAGAGGCGACCCAAGATAAAGCTCAGCCATAATGCACCCTAACGCAAAGATATCGATAGGCGAGTTGTAATTGGTCGCTTTGAGAAGGATTTCTGGCGCTCTGTACCACCTCGTAGAGACATAGTCAGTAAATGGAGGTCTTGAGCGAATTTCTCTTGCGAGACCGAAATCCGCTAGCTTAACTTCCTCTCTATGTACCAGAATATTCTCCGGCTTCATATCGCGATGGAAAAAACCGTGCTTGTGCATGTAGGCGAGAGCCTCAGCAGCTTTATAGATCACAGATTTGATTTGTTTCTCCGAAAGGCGCATTTCTTTGGTTTCTTTCTGTTTGTTATAGCATTGGTACAAATTTTCCTCTAAAAACTCGAAGACGAGGTGGAGCTCATCGTTCACTCGAAGGACTTCATTGAGCTTAACGATATTCGGATGAGAAAGTTTCATTAGTGATTTAATTTCGCGTAACTGCTTGCATTCATCCCAACTAGTAAACTTGCGTTTCATTTTCTTAATTGCGACAACTTCGTTTGTTTTAATATTGACTGCTTTGGACACAGTACCAAACGCTCCGTCACCGAGAGGCTTGTGGATCTTGTATTTCTCCATGAAATTGTAAAAAGAGGCGAGCGAGAGTATAAATTTTTTTCAAGTAGTTTAATAACTTTAGAATAATTATTTGAAACATTTGCCTCACCGGACCGTTCTGAATTCAATACTGTAAGCAGTTATTTTAATTTGCTGACTTGAAAGAGGAAAAGTCAAAAGTTTGAACTTTAAATTTGAAATTGCTACCAACGATCTAGTAGTAGAATGCTGTGGTTCTGGAGTAATACAAAAGAGTCTGGTCTTTTTGGAACAGAATGGTCTTAGTGTTAAAAATTCTAGATATGTATTCAAATTTTTTTTTCTAAGGTCTCAGTCTAAGGGCTAAAATGCTAGTCTCAGTTCAATGTAGGAACTATCGGAGTAGCTCGCAAACCACTTATACGCGAAGTAAGTAAATTAATTTGGCAATTGAGAT
>ENA-UOTX01001450-UOTX01001450.1-compost-metagenome-genome-assembly--contig:-NODE-1450-length-17626-cov-6.624024_pt1 | contig 17626 bp, 13 predicted proteins | sample MGYA00238143_ERZ746982 | MGnify/ENA primary metagenome ERZ746982 (study PRJEB28758, sample SAMN06268862) | compost metagenome | isolation source: single cell | place: USA: California, Emeryville, Joint... | reverse complement strand
GGACAGGCGGTTGATAGCCATTCACTGCTGAAGGTGCTACTCTAAACTCCAGATAAGATCTTCTACCAATGCCTACGAGCTGCAAGTGCAATCCCTTAGCGCTCCAAAACTTACTATTCTCTTGAGCGATGAAGATTATCAGTTTCTTTCTCATCATTGCAGAGTTTATAATGAATATAATCAGGAGAATGGTGAAAGAAACGAAATATCCGATGAATACTGGGAGATAAATTATTCTGCTCATAAGTTCGAACATGGCAAATGCGACGATTAAGATGAGGAACAAGTAGACCAAAATTTTGGTACAAACCAGATTGTTACCCATGCTTATTTTCATTCTGTTCAAAAAATGCCTAAAATCGTCTGGAGAAAGGCGATTTTGAAGAAACGCTGTTTCGATGTTAGGAAGTTCTCCATGAAGTTTGCCCGTAGGGATTCTAATTCCTCCGTTGTCATAGGTTATTTCGCCGGACATCTTCTGCCACCAATTTTGCTCTTATAATTCCTTTGATCAATTAATTAATTCCTAAAGGCGCTGAAAATGGAACCAATCCGTTACACATTGAGTAATGCGAGAGAAGTAGCTGAGATATCCCCGTCGACAGGTGTTGACTGGTCAATTTGATATTTCGACGCAAGTCACTTGAAATAAAAGCAGATAAGTATTTCCTAGCAACTGCAAACTATTATCTGTCAGATTTTCTTGTCGTTTGACTTCGAACTTAATATTTATTGAAAAATGCGCACTGCAAGTGGTGACCTAAATACAAATATGGAGCACTATTATCTTCTCTTATATGTTTTCGTTAAAATGTTTATCCAGGAGAATGATTTGCAACGGAACAAAAGAGGGTTTACAGACAATATGCTTTACTGACTAAATCTCAGTTCCTACTCTGATTTAACATAAGAGTTAGTCTTCGCACGGGAAATGTTTGCTTTTCTTTCAACATTACTTATTTTCACGCATATTGAGGATGTTGAATGCCTGCTTGAGGCTGTTGGCCGTAATTAGGCTGGTATTGCTGCTGTCCGTAGCCACCTATGAAGTTGGATTAATATTAAAGGGAAATGCTTTTTTATAATTACCAGGCTGAGTCTGAGCGTAGTAGTCTCCTTGCTGTTGTGAGTAGTAGTCTCCTTGCTGTTGTGAGTAGTTATCTGGCATTCCTCCTTGGAAGTAAGTCTGAGGGTATTGAACAGGAGGTTGATAGCCTGACATAGCAGCAGGTGCAATTTTGAGCTCTAAGTACGAATTTTTTCCGAATCCTAAGAATTGCCAGTACAACCCTTTTGCTGCCCAGTATTCGCTGTTCTCTTTTGCTACGAAAGCAAGATACTTTTTTCTGATCATCACAGCGTTGACGATACTTAAAATCGCAGCAGTTATGATTGAAGCTACATAGGCAATTAACGCACTCATATCAAAATACCGGACTGTGAGTCGGTATACCAGAAAGGAGATGATTGATAGAAGCATTATAGCTATTAATACGTAATTGAAGATATAATAGCAGCGGACTTGTTGTTTCAATCGGTCCCAAAACTGTTTGAACTCGTCTTCTGAGAGCCTATTTTGAACATACTCTGGATTGATTAGAGGAGGATCTCCAGAAACATGGCGCATATGAATTTTGATCCCTCCATTGCTGTGGCTTACCGTGTTGCCCATCTTTTGATGTCAAGTCACTCTTGAACTTTTGAATTTGATTTGATAAATTTATTTCATCCGAAAATGCACTCTGGGTTAGGTTCAACAAGAGTACACTCATCTTTATGTAGAAGTATTTTCTTTCGAAGTTAAATTATCAGAATATATTTCCTTAATACATGTTGTTTTAAAGGCACTATGCTTTGCTGATCAATATCGACACTCATTTCATACTGACCTAAGAAGGTTCCTTTAGTAACTACCATAAAAACTGCTGGTTGTTTTATTATGATGTAAAAAGAATCAATCTATTAAGATAAAAAATGACGCGTTATTTTCTGTGCTGTTATATCGAAGAGATAGAACCTTATTCTTCAAGAATCGAAACCTATTTGACTATTCTCTCTAAATTCTTTGACTTAAAAAAAAATGTCAGTTTTGCTTATCTGACACGATCTCGATAAGCAGCTAAATGAAAGCTTGAGATACAAGTGATATTAATGAATTACGAGAAAATTTGCGATAAAGGGAGAGATAAATGATATCGATCTGAATCTCGCTGTAGTATATCCAAAAATAATTTGCTCTAAGGTTCAATGAATTTTTCGATGCTACTCAGATAATGAAAAATATGCCGTTAGGAGAGTCTGCTTGAGCGACTAATGTAATTCAGAGCCTCTGAAAAATTTAAAAGAAATCAAAACTAAACCTTTTGAATTTCCACTGATCTATTATGCTGATGGCATTTTTCAGTTGACATTTTTGAATGCAGGCTATTTTATACTGTAAAAAAGGTGAATGGCTACGACGCGAGTGTATTTTAAGTAGAAGCAAAGCTGCTTAGGACAACTAGGCAACACGTCAAGAATGAGCTTCACCAAATCAGAGAGAAATAATTGAATAAATTGAAACCTGCAAAATAAATACTACACGAAACGGAAGAAAATACTCGAAGGAAGTTCCGGTATCATTATTTTGAAAATATTAGCAAAACTCATCTATTCAAGAACTGTCATCATTTCATGATTTCAAACTAATAATTTCTCAAAATAGTCCAATTAATAAGTTCTAAGATGAAGGATCTTTGATTTCCAGAAACATTATAATCTTAATGATTTGGAATGACATAGAAAAATGGATGGCAGATCATACGCATTTCGAAGTAAATCTCTTACTTATATTAATTTGGATTAAGATATCTCTGAGGCTATCCTGTTTGTCAGCTTTTTCGCTGCTCTTTCAATCCTATTCTAGTAGATATACTGAGGATGCTGAATTCCTGCTTGAATCCCTTGATACTGTTGAGGCTGTTGGTCGTAATGTTGCTGGCCGTAACTCACTAAATCAAGATTGATTAAAATCAAAAAATGAAATTGACAATCACCAAATTGATCCTTCGCATAGAAGTCTGCTTGAAATTGTGAGTTGCTATCTGGCAACCCTCCTTCGGAGTGAGACTGGGAGAACTGGACAGGAGGTTGATAGGCTTCTACTGCTGAATGTGTGATTTTAACCTCTACGTGAAGATTTATTCCGGATCCTCCGAATTTCCAGTGCAATCCTTTAGTTTCCCAATATTCATTATTCTCTTTTTCAAGAAAGGCTTTCATCTTATTCACTAACATTGCTATGTTCATCATTCCGAACATCGTAGTAGCCGTCAAGATAATTATTATGGAGTATGTCGCAGCAGAAGGAATGGGATAAGGTCGCAACATCCACATGAATAAGAGAGTGAGAAACCCTTCAACTATGTACATGACTAACCAGATTCTGTTGCAGGTAAAATTGCAACCAATTTCTTGTTGCAGTCGAACCCAAAAATGCTGGAGCTCGTCTTGTGAGAGTCTATTTTCCACGTACTGTGTGTTGATTTGAGGAGCAATACTGGGAAAAGCGCCCATCGGGATTCTAATTCCTCCATTTTCATATGATACCTTGTTGCTCATATTTTAGTATTGACGATGTTGATTCACTCTTGAGTTTGTTTGAATAAATTTATTGTTTCTGAGAATGCACTGAGGTTTAAACTCATCAACTGCGCTCACCGTTTATTTGGAGGATTGTTTTAAAATTGTGTTAGGAGTTGAATATATCAAAGGATTTCTGTGATTACTTGGCGAGTATACCATATTTTGAAGCCTCCAGGGTCATTCCAATTCTCATCAGTTACTTTTAAGATGTTTATCAATATGTTCATCCAATTTCATATAAAGTTGCTTTTACAGCATGTAACTTGCTTTCTCATGTTTTTCAAAGAGATCCATCTCCAAGAGTGAATGTATAGATATATAAGTATTACTGTGATTATGTTTCAATTGAGGATCTTCAGTATAGAGCATTATTCTCGAGAAATGGAAACCGATTAACTAAATCTCTCTAATTTCTTTGGCTTAAAACGTCATTTTTCTGAGAAAGGGCACTTGACAATGCGCGGCAATGTGGAATCAATGAATGTTATGGATTCCTGAGAAAATTGATCACAACAATGAGGAGCAAATTTCTTCCAAAAAGATCTCAAGCTAAAGTTCTCCTGAAAAAGGTTCAAATTTTCTTTCAACTACAATAAAGACGATGCCTTCGCCGATATCTTTACCGCAGTTAGGGTTTCAGGAGGCAGCCCTCTGCAATCAGCAACTCTAGTTTTATCTGTGAGACTAAATGATTCGAAAAATGCATAATCTTGATCATATTTTCGATTATATTTTCAATTTCGCTTCGTAATGGATTCAAGAATAAAAGTTCAAAAAAAAAGACCTTAAGAACTGAAAGAAAATTAAATGCTAACTGGAATGGCTGATTTTCTCACTAAGAATTAAATATGCACTACTACAGTTGAAAGAGAAAGGATATCCTTTATTCTTCATTCCTAAAGAATCAAACCAATTACAAAAAGCATGAAGGAAAGTATTCTTTCAATTTTTCAAAGGGAGGAAAAGAATTATTGTGTGAAAATCGTACCAAATCCAAATCCATTTATATCAAGGTCATTGTCATCATTTCATGTTTTCAACTAACAAACAGAGATAATGGGTGAAGATGAAAGATATATCATTTCCAGACTTCATAGTCTTGAAGATTTGCAACGACATAGAAAAGATGGAAGATAGAGCATATGCATATCAGAGCAAATCTCTAAATTTATTGAATTTTGATATCACTGAGACTATCCTTGCAATCTAGCTTTTTGAAACTCATACACTCTCACTCTTTTGTTACGCATATTGAGGATGCTGAATACCTTGTTGATATCCTTGATATTGTTGAGGTTGTTGGCCATAATTAGGCTGGTATTGTGGCTGCTCATAATTCACTAAATGAAGATGGATGGATGAAAAATTAAAACAGAGAATTGGTTTTTCATAATTACCTGGCTGGCCTTGAGGATAGAAGTTTCCTTGGTATTGAGGGTAATTATTTGGCATGCCTCCTTGGAATTGAGGTTGAGGGAACTGGGAAGGAGGTTGATAACCGATAAATGCTGATGGTGCGAGTCTGAGTTCGAGAAATTCACGTTTTCCGTATCTAACGAATTGCCAATATAACCCTTTAGCACCCCAGATTTCATTATTTTCTTTTGCAACGAAAGCTGTGATCTTTTTTCTCATCGCCAAAGTATTGATGACCAATCCGACCGACAACGATATGATTGATATGCAGTAGAAAATGAGCACAACGGGGTTAAAATACCTGACTGAGGTTTGGAAGATGACGAATCCAATAGCAATAACAATGATTAATACGATCGCGATCTTGGTGAAGGCAATGCTGCCTCCAACCTCTCGTTTCAATCTATCCCAAAAGTGTACGAATTCATCTTGAGAGAGTCTGTTTTGAACGAACTCTGTGTTAATTTGTGGGGCGGTTCCATTAATCGCCTGAGTGGATATTCTAATTGTTCCGTTCTCGTAGGTTACTGTGTTGCCCATTTTCTGCGGTGGTAGATTGCAATTTGTGCTTGAAAACCACGAAATAAATTTAATTGTTTTTCAAAACTGCGATTCAAGACACATTCAACTCTTGAGTATAATTGAAATTTATCAAAACGATATTAGTTCATCCCATCCTAAGCCAGTTTAAAGACCATATGATTCGATATGTGTAGAAGTTTTAGCTAGTATCACTCTCTTTTTAAAACTGCTAATAAATATTCCATACATAAGTTTGTGACGTTTTAGCGACCCGCTCATAGTTCTTTAATCAGCCTGTCTAATTGTGTCTAAAAATTACGATGCCAAAAAGAAATGAGTTATGTTTAATACTTTAGAGATAAGAGACCAATCTAAATTGAATTGAAACAAAGCAGCATTTTTACTCATTTTTTAAATAGTACCGCGGGTGAGGATAATGTTGAATTGTAGAGTAAAAACTATCCAGCAATTCGAATAATCCCTGAAGAACTTGGCTATCATTTGTAACATAGTCGCTCGTTTTGATCTATAGTGCATGTGTCATTCAAGTAGGAGTTCTGTTGAGGCTTCAGATATGCTTTAAAAGCAAACCGAATTTTAGGTTTTCAATTTCTATTTCTTGATGGATATTTTTGGCTGACTTTATAGTTGTGTGGATATGATCGTGGGGCCTCTCAATGAAATAAAGGCTACCAGCTTTTAAACATCCCACATCAGATTTTTAGCCTTGAATTTGGTTTTTGGTCGATTTTTCACTAACAATATCCTTTCTTACTCAATCTTTTGTCAGGGTCCTTGAAATATAGCTCGCACGTCACCTAGACACGGTGTTTTCATAGTCGTTTATCCTCGAGGATATTTCATTATCAAGTTCTTTTGACATTCGTAATTTTCTCACCAATTTTAGTTTAATTGTTTTAGTCACCTGTACACGAAAAATTTGAAATTTTAGACAACAAAATTTTATCTCTTTGTTCGCTCTTAAATAATGGATATTCACAATTTAACCTCAATGTACAACTCAGTAACCTCTAACAACTTGGTAAGGTAACTTGGATTGAGAGGATGAAGTATGTATGAAGTTCTTTCGAGTTGAATTATCAGAAATTAACGTATATTTTGTCATCTATTCATACCGCATTTGCACTTTATTTACATTCATGATGTCCCCTCCCTCTTTTGCTTAGTATGAGGTGCTGCTCACTCATAATTGGATTATCAATCAAGTCAACAAAGCTTAATATTCTTCAATTGCTGTTGATGAAGAAAGAACTTTTTCCTTATGAGGTTTAATATTTCCAGAATGCCATAATCTTGAAGATTTGCAACGACATAGAAAAGATGGATGACATAACATATACATATCAGAGCAAATCTCTAAATTTATTGAATTTTGATATCACTGAGACTATCCTTGCAATCGAGCTTTTTGAAACTCTTACACTCTCACTCTTTTGTTACGCATATTGAGGATGCTGAATACCTTGTTGATATCCTTGATATTGTTGAGGTTGTTGGCCGTAATTAGGTTGGTATTGTGGCTGCTCATAATTCACTAAATGAAGATGGATGGATGAAAAATTAAAACAAAGACCTGGATTTTTCATAATTACCTGGTTGGTCCTGAGGATAGAAGTTTCCTTGGTATTGAGGATAGTTATTTGGCATTCCTCCCTGGAATTGAGGTTGAGGGAACTGGGAAGGAGGTTGATAACCGATAAATGCTGATGGTGAGATTCTGAGCTCAACGTACGAGGTGTTTCCGAATCCAACAATCTGCCAATATAATCCTTTAGCACCCCAGATTTCATTGTTTTCTTTTGCAATGAAACCTGTGATCTTTTTTTTCATCGCGACCGCATTGAAGATTAATCCGATTGACAATGATAAAATTGATACGATGTAGAGAACGAACACACCGGGGCTATAATACCTGACTGAGGTTACGAAGAGGACGTATGCAATAGCCGAGACAATAATTAATACAGTCGCTATTTTGACGAAGGCAAGGTTGCAACCAATCTCTCGTTTCATTCTATCCCAAAAGAGCACGAATTCATCTTGAGAGAGTCTATTTTGAACAAACTCCGTGTTGATTTGAGGAGCAGTTCCATTAATCTTGTTTAGAGGTATTTTAATTGCTCCATTGTCGTAGGTTACTGTGTTGCCCATCTTTTATTATCAATAGATTGCAATTTGCTCTTGTATTATTATATTTTTAATTTATCCAAAACTTACTTCAGGTTAAACTCAACAAGTAAATTATTAATACGCTATCTGTTATATCTCTTACTCGGCTGCTGCTAAACTCAGCAAGATTGGATGTTAACAAACAATTTGACGAGTTTCGCTCTCTTTCAAGATGCCAAAGAAACTCGATAAATAATCCCTTTTCATTTCTTAATCAACATGGTTGGATGTATATAATTTATCCAAATCAGAAAGAAATGAATTTCTTCTTGGGCAGATGATTTTTTTTTCTAAATTGGTTGCTATCTCCACTGTATTTACACATCACATACCAAACTCATTGATATGTTGTGTATTCTATGCTAAGGTATTATTACGTGTCAATAGTATTCTCTTTAAAATTAATCCAGTGCGCGTTCTCTTGAAGAATATCAAAGAAGTTGTCTTTGCAATTTTTTTCACTGAGATAAAAGTTAAAGCTTTGCGCAAATCTTTTTGGAGATCTTTTATTGAATAATAACTTGATATTTATACCGTTTGATGCATGCCTCTGGTTTTATTACTTACTTTTATAAGAGCAAAGCTAATGTTTCATTTTTCGAATATCCTATTTTTCGAAATCAATACAATTTGTTATACGCTCAATGCTATGAATGCAATAACTTACAGAAATAATGGCGGAACTTATGCATTTCTAATTTCTGGAGAATTAATCATGTTATTTCTTGGCTTGTAATTACCGGCCATTCCTTGCTTGACTATCACAATCACGTAATTTTCGTAATTCGGCCTGCTTCAATCTAAGAATAAGAAGGAAAACCTGAATAGTTATTTGTGGCAGAGTATCCTTGATTTTGTTGAGGATGCTGACCATCGACTTGTCCATCATTTACCCCTTGGAGGGAAGACTGCTCGAATAGACCAGGAGCTTGATATCCCAGTGCTGAAGAATCGACTCTGAGCTCGATAGTGGCGACCGTTCTATACCTATTATTTGAAGTATAGATTCGCCGTTCGACATAACTCCAGTATAATCCTCTGCTGTTCCACATTTCACGATTCTCTTGTTCAAAGAAGGATTTAAGTTTTTTTTTGATGAGTCCATGGTTCACAAACAGTAAAATCCCACAAATAACGCACATCAAGAAAAGACCGATAATGACAATCTTTCCCCAAGTTCTGGTCCAACCGCCTGCAATGCCGAATACAAAAAGTACAAGGAATATGAGTATGAACGCTTTGAGCAGATGCGAGTTGTATTTGAAATTAATCGCGACATGCATCCTCGTCCTATTCCAAAATTGCTTGAAATCATCTTGCGAAAGTCTGTGCTGAACAGCATCAAGATTTATATCGGGTACACATTGTGTAAGCAACCCATCAGGGATGATAACTCCTCCTTCTTCATATGTTATCATATCTCGCTATTTCGAATTAGTTAAATAATTATAACTTTTTGAACTTAAACTATTAAACAAGTTATTTTCAGAAATTGATTTGGAAGGTAATTTATTCAAGCTTTTAAAGCAAGCGCTCGCGGATAACCGTTTACATTCTTTTGGCATGTGCTTTTGTTTCCATCAGGGAGACTTAATCAGTAAGCACCACTATGCTTTTCCCTCTTCGTTTCATCTTGCACTCTGAAAACTCGTTTTTAAACTTTGGACGAAGCTTTTGGAACTTGCTAGTCAAGCCAAAGTAAAGAAGGATTAAATTAAGTAGTAACACTCCTCTTAGCATAGTTCATTCTCTTCAACACAATGAAACAAATCTAATGTTCTAAATTCACTGATTTTCCTAAAACATTTATTGCTCTACAGCCTCAGCTCCGTTAAACGAGTTTTAAGAGGTTTCATTCGAATTAGATACTCATCATTGAAATGAACGTAGCGAATTAAAAGCGTGTTTGCAAATAATACGCATTTCTAATTACTCGTAAATTGGAATTTTCATATAGTTTTTATCATCTTTGGAAATTCTTAGGAGACAATTTTAGAGAGGTTGTTCTAGTTTGGTTAGGAAGAAGTAGGCTGGCCGACATAAGAATTCGTAGCAGGATATCCTTGGTATGGTTGAGGCTGTTGACCATAAGTAGGTTGGAATTGTGGTTGTTGCTGCCCGTAAGTAGGCTGATATTGGGGCTGCTGTTGCTGTCCATAGATGGCTTGATTTTGTTGTCCATAGTTTGCTAGAAGAAATTTTATCAAAACCAAAGAAAACATTTGAGACAATTACTAAGTTCCAGGTATGGCATGTAATTTCCTTGTTGCTGCTGCATGTAGGGATTCGGTATTGTCCCCTGGAAAGAGTACTGAAATTGAGAGGGAGCTCTGTAGTCCATTGCTACAGATAAGACTCTGAGCTCCAAATACGTTGTAGAAGAACCTTTGCACCCGTTTCGATATTTTGCATATTCCCAATATAACCCTTTGCTATTCCAAATTTCTTGATTCTCTTTCTCAATTAATTGTTTGAGTTTCCTTTCTATTGTCACTGCATTCGCGCCATAGCAAATATAGCAGAGCATAGCTGCAACAAAGAAAACGAAGGTCATCCAGGGGAGGGAGCGTGCCCTTGGATCAGCAAAGAGGGCGATACTAGTAGGAACCATAATAACGAAGAGAAAAGCCAAAATGAGCAATCCAATTCTAATTTTGTAATTGGCCCCAACATGATTCTTCATTCTTTCTCCGCATTTTTTGAGGTCGTCATAAGAAAGTTTATTTTGAACAGCACCTAGGTCTACATCATCAGGTAGACCACTTTGAAACACGCTGAATGGTATTAGGATTGCTCCTGACTCGTATTCTACCTTTGTCAAGCACATGGCTATTATCTTTTACAATTAATAAAACAATTGCAACGAATTTAACATGAATATCTAATCAAGATTTTATTTCAAATTGAGTCCGAAGATAAGCTCATTATATATTATCAAAGATTTTAAATTTTTTCTCTCAAAACGTATGTTCTCAAGTCGATTGCCTATTTTGTTTGATTCATCGCTCTTTTTCAATCTGTTCAGCAAGCAAAGCTCACAATTTCAGATGAACGGATCAAATTGCTCTTTGAGATTTTTTCAAGCATTTTATTTAACTTGGATCGGAGGGATTTCAAAAAATTGAGAGTGGATAGACATTAGAGTATTTTTTTATAATACTCAAAATTAGAAAATAAAATTTATTGGATTTTATTGACAGTAAAATTGAATAACTCTCGAACCGAATGTTTATTACTTTGTCATATATTATCCTATTTGTTCTGCTTATCGTAATTGCATGGAGCTTTGGTTCAGCCAATTAGTGTAAAGGTGTGTATGAAACTCATACTCTAGAACTAATTTGCTTCCAATTGCTTGGAATGTTGCTTTAAACTGAATTCTGCATTTTAATTGTAGAATTGGAGTATAATACTGGGATTTGAATGGTCAACTAGCAGGGAAAGCAGAGGACGCGTTTCAAAGAAATTAGTTATTTTTTGTTAAATACATGGTTCTCGTAATTGAGAAGTTGTTTGATGTTCATCTCTTATTCAATAGTATTCCTTTTGAAAATTTCAATGGATAGAGCTACAATTAAGCCTGTTGGATTATACGCTTCACAGCTGCTCAAAGTAGCTACAAATTAACCTTCACCATATAAAGCCAAATCTAGCAGGGAACAGAGAAAATTTCTAAAGACTCCAATTAATCAGAAATGGAACACTCCTAACAAGAAATCAAGCCTTATTATTCTTTCAGAAGGCAAAAAAAAAAAACAATAAAAGTTGCTTTAAGATAGATTTTTCAGGTATCTACTTTTCAATCAAGAACTTCTTAATTTGAAAAAATCCGAATTTCAGGTCCTATTAATTTTGTTAAAGGAACCATTCTTCTCTTCATTATAAGAGTGCTGTTCCCGCAGAAATGTATTTTCCAATGCATCTCGATGCAATGACCCTCAATTTTCTGGGAGAGTTGACAGTAAGCCAATCACTCCTCCATTCTGACTTGAGTTTACGGACTCGAATGTACAACCTTCAATAGTAAGATCTAAGAGTTGAATTGCTCCAGCGAAACAGACAATTGCTCCATTCTGTGCCGAGATATTTTTATAGAAAGAATTCTTCAGACTAACTGTAAGAACTATCTCGGTATTTTCGATTAGAACGTCCTCAGGATTTGAGATTTCAAAGATTCCGAAGACAATTCCTCCATGAAGAGTTGCAGCAATGTTCTCAAAACTGTTATCTTCAAGAATCAGTGTGATCCCTCTTGTCTGGCTTTGCCAAGAAAAGACTGCACCTGCTTGCGCGATAAGATCTCTCATACTACAATTGGTTATCTGGAACGTAATTATACCAGTATCGATTTGAAGTGGAGTGTTTATTGAGATTTCGGACAATAGGGTAGAAGAGGGATTTATTAGAGCACCTCCACCACTCGCTTCTAAAGAGTCAAAGTGCGAATTATCAAGCCACAGGATATAGTTGAATTCTGATTCAACTCCATCGTAGATTAATCCTTGAACTCCTTTGAGATTCTTAAAGGTACAGTTCATCATGGTAATCGCATATTCACTCCCTTGACTTTTGCCGATAAGGGAGGTCGTCGAGGTTACGATACCTCCAGTATTCGATGACCAGTCGATATTCTCAAAAGTCGTGTTTTGAATCCACACAGTCAAATTATCGAGTGCTTGGTGCATATACTCATCTGAATTAATAGTAATCAAACCTTGAGTAAGATTTACTCCGGTAAAGGAGCTATTTCGAATCTGTAAATTCCAAAGATAGTTTAAGTTCCTTGCCATATCGCAGTTTAGAATAAACAAGCCCACTTGACTCAATGCGACATTGCTAACTTTAATATCTTCAAGAATGGCGTTTACGTTATCTGCTACTAACATTGAAAATTGATTCAAAGTGTCCGTCGTCGTCGTAGTCGCAGCAGTAGTGAGTGTGAAGTTTGTGATATTCAAATTCACTTGCTGTAAGTTTGTCACTTGAATGAAATTTCCGACAATCTGATCTCCAAGCGTCATGAGAGAGTCTTTTACAGTCAAATTCACGTTTGAGCCTGGATATTGAAAAGAAAACACTTTCAATTCCTGGTATTTTGATTGATCCCATTCGGTGGCCTCGAAGATACAATTGCTTGCCTCTATACTGGTATTTGTGATATTGTTAAAGTCAAGCAACCCTCCTGCTGAAGTGATATAATTATTTCGGAAATTAGTATCGCTCATTGAAAGCTGAATTGGAGAATTTTTGGTATATAGAACAGTGCTAGAAGGGCAAATATTATTTTCGAACGTGCAATTACTTATGGACACCTTCAAGAGAGTACCAGGATTTTTTGGAGTTGGATTCGTTAACTTCATTAAACCAATTCCTTCAGAGTTGAGACCAATGTTGGACTCAAAAGTGCAATTCGTCATGGAAAGATTGAAAAGAATCATTTTGAAAGCGCCGTTTTGGTCCCAAAACTGAAAATTGCTAAAAGTCGTATCGGTGAAATCTATCGTAGGGATAGAAAAGGTGAACACGTTTCCTTGTGGAACAACTGTAATTTGGTCGAAGGTATTATTCTTCAGAGCAAGAGTGGAGTCAAGAGCCAATATGAAGATGAAAGAATTCTCGTATATGTCTGAAGTAAAACCTTCTTCACCATTCACACTTATGTTCTTGAAAAAATTATTTTCAATTGACACCTGACTACTTCCTATTGCCGATTTCGTCTTGGTCGTGATTGAAATCACATTGAGAGTTTCCAAGACTCCACTGCTACTGCTTTGAATGATATTTTCAAATCTCGAGTTTAAAAATTCCACTTTATAATCAATTACGTCGCAACTAATGCTCACGAAGGGGTTTTCTACATAATTATTCATCGCAGCATTATTATTTAATAGGATCGTCCCACATCCTTGAGCGGTTACTAAGAAATTTCCAATTTGTTGAGTGTTTGTCAGAGTATTTGAATCTATGACCAAGGTTTGGAGATAGGATGCGCTCAATGAAAGAAGATATCCCGGCAATGATACCCCAGATAATGTGTTATTAACAACAAGCAGTCTTTTAATATATGTCCCTGCGAATAAATTGACGTCAATATTGCTTGCGACTGACATAAACATATTATTCTTGACGAATACTGTACCATTATCTAATGGAAAGTTGTTCAATAGAACCAAGCCGCTGTTTTGAATCGATTGAATCATAGAGATTGAGTTATCTTGGACACTGAGAAAGAACACCGCATTTTCAGGTTCATAAGCTCCGATACTCGTCCTTGTGTTCTCGTATAGAAGTTGCAGATCAGGGTGCTCTCTGAAAATTGAGTTTTCAACTGTTTCAGAGATCTGTATGCGTTCTCCTCCTGGCTGTAGGGGATATAGCCGTCCAGTACCAGTAATCAAATCGATGAAAAAACCGTAATTCAGGAAATACAAGTATCTTCCAACTTCGAATAAATTTGAGTCAATAAGTATGATTTGACTGAAAGTGTTGTTTTGTACTATCACCATAGGATTAGTGCTGCTGAAGAGGATTGATTTCAATTCAGCATACACATTCGTAAAAGTGGTATTGTAAATGATAAAGGGTCTGGTGGCCACAGAGACTGAAACGTTGTTATTGTTGTGACATTCTTCCAATGGGTAAGTGGCTTCTGTGATATTTGAAATTGCTATACTCGAATGTCCAAGTAGAGTAATGCCTGCGAGCTGAGAATTCGTCAACAAGAATGTACTAACAAAGGTGTGAGAGCTCTGGAGTAGAGTAGCTGCAATCAAAGTGAGGTTAGTTGCTGTCAAGTCTGAGATTGACACTAAAATTCTCTCTGAAAGCAGAAAATTAGCATCAGAAAAGAAAATGTTTTCCAATCGAACATTTGAAATCTGAATGTGAAAGATTTCCTCGCAATTGATGCGAAGGTTTGGGGTTGGATCAGATATTACAAAAAATAGACTTCCATATTGCAATGAATTGTATCCATTAAAAGCAATGTTATCGATTATGATGGTGGGAAAGTCCAAAAGGGTCGAATAAACAGTAGGCTCAACAATAACAAAATGGACAAAGAAACAGCCCCAAAATATTTCGAGATTGGATACGGAAATATTTTGCATTTGGAGGAGGCCGTAATTCATGGGATAGGTGAAAAGGAAATTGAAAATCATAATGTTGGAGTAAAGCCAACAGTTATTGAATGTCAAGTTGATGAAACGAACCTCCATGGGATAAAAAAATGGTTCAGGAGCAAAGTCGTTGATATAAAATAAAAAATCTCCATTAACATGACCGGATATATTTAGCCCGTTAATCTGAAAGTTTGAAACTGTCATGTTTTTGACGCCAGCGAGGAAGACCATTGCGTGGCCCGAATTGTTACCGAACGTCACGTTATTAAAAGTAAAATCGTCAAATTGGACATTAAAGGCTCCAAAAACGGTTAAGAAGGTTTGATTTTTGGTGCTGCCATTAATGTGACAGTTGTCGACAGTGAACCCAGAAATGATGACGTTGTTGATATATCCAGCATTCAATATTGCTGGCATAGCAACTTCGGTGGAGAAACAAGAAATCTGAGTCTGAAATAGGTTCACATTGGTAGTAAAGGGAGAACCAGTTACTTGAATAGCGGCGGAAAATTGGTCATGCATTGTGCTAAGAGGGACGAACACCATTGAACTCAGTGTGAGCTGGCTTTCGACCATTATCATAAGTGTCTTGAACCCATCGTAGAAGTATACACCATTGGTAATGGTGACATTGTAAACGTAAGCGATGTCGAACGTCTTGTTCCATTCCGAAGGAAGGGTGGCCGTCAGGTCTGCATAATCGGGTTCAGAGTTATTGAAACAGAACCTGGAGAACATGACATGTCCGCTTTGATAGATCCTGTTGAGGTAGACAGATCCTTGGTACTGTATATTCAGACCAACAATCGTCAAATTGAAGAGACCGGGTATATCTACATATTTGTTTGAGGAGATCACCACTGTCGGAAGCAGACTGCAGTCAGAAGTTTGCGTGATCGTGTCGGGAGTCGATTCGTATTGGATTAGCAGTGATTCCATTCCAGTCCCACCAACGAAGTGGCCTGGGAATGTTTGAGTTACAGTGAGAGTAGAGGCCAAGAGTGTTATCGTATTAGTTGGCTCTATTAAGAAACCGCCAGCGTTGACGAGCGAGCTAACTGCTTCGGCCAATGAAGGGTAAGCAGTACCGCTTACTGCCGTGAGGCTTGCATCCACAGTAAGGTCTTTGGCAATGGTGAATCGGAGTCCTGCCAAACAAATAAACAAAATCAATTTTAGAGCTGTTTTCATGGTTTTTTTTTTCCAATTTAAGTTGAGATTTCAAATTGATAAGAGAAAAAAGCATTTAAAGGAATTAGATTGCTTTTTTATCAGTCAGGAATTTTTTGCTCAAGATCGTTAAATATCTCAAACGCATGAAACTCAAAATTAAATTCTGATGAATGCACTCTTAATGGGAAATTGCGTGAAACCTCACTTTTATAATTAGAAACTTCGATGGGCCAAAATATTATACATCTAGTTTTTCAATTGATAGCATTGATCGTAGTTAGTGAGCTTTAGAATTTAGTTTAGTTTCCTCTACTAAAGACCCATCTAGCCAATTTTACAACAAATAGAATGCTAATTGTGAAGAATCGAGGAGACGCAGCTAGCAAACTTCTCAGTATTAATCAGGCCGTACATTGTAAATTACTTCCAATTAAGATTCTTTTAATTGAATGAATTCCTGATTGTGAGATCTCATTCCGAGATAGAAGGCCTAGTAAATGGCTGTTAGAGTGAGTAACTGATATCATGTACAACAAGCAAAATCGCTGATAATGTCTAAGAAAATATTATTTCCCTCCTCAAAGGAAGAATTTCCGAGAATCACTATTCTAATCACATCGCTTTTCTTGACGATCGCACCTAATAACAGGTAATTCAGAGCAGAAAGCAGAATTCCCAAACAGGAATTTTAAAAAAAATGATTCAGAGATTAATACGTGATGAATTAATTTTTTTAAATGCTGGTTTAACGTCTTTCACTCTAAATAAAATTTTACTTGAGCAACTGATATAAAGCAGCTGTTGTTAATGAAATTTTCCATAGATCTCAACAAAATTCAGATGACCAAGGCCATTGCTCTTTTGAAACTTTTCCTCTACCTATCCGTCATGAATGTTGCGAAGTCAATTAGAGGAAGAAGAAAAAAACAAAAACAAACTAAGTCAACCTCTCTTATAATGCTTAAAAAGAATCTGCGTTAATTAAGCAAGCAAATTATATAAATGAATTAAATTCGAAACATTTGCTGGAATATAGAATAAGCAGGAATAAAATTTATTGGTATGAAAGAAAAACAAAGAGCTCAATTAACTAATAAGCAAAAATTCCAGTATTCAAAAAAGTTCCAGTTTTTTTAGAATTTATTATAATCACCGAAAAATTTTGAAATTTTATTTTTCCAAACCAATGCTGCCGATGTTGCTTAAAGCCATTATTCCCAAAAGAAACTAAGGAAAAAAAGTTCATTTAACCTGTAGAAAGAAGCTTCTCCATAGCAAATGCTAGTATCATGAATTCCGTAAGAACTATATTATTGCTGTCTACTCATTGTACATCATCATTCCCAAGAATATTGAAAACTAATAATGTAAGAGCTTATATATTAAATTTGTCACAGGAGTTTTAGAAGTGCTGTAAGATTTTGCACATGCAACTGAACTTCTCTTATAGAAGGTATTTCAACTTCAGGAGACTCTTTGGATTTTGCCTGCTGCGATTAGGCGAACGCGAAGCACTTTCAGAGAAAATATATTTCCAAATCGCTCGCATTCGGGTTTTCTGCTAGGGTAGTAGAGACAAG
>ENA-UOTX01001448-UOTX01001448.1-compost-metagenome-genome-assembly--contig:-NODE-1448-length-17630-cov-4.944796_pt1 | contig 17630 bp, 13 predicted proteins | sample MGYA00238143_ERZ746982 | MGnify/ENA primary metagenome ERZ746982 (study PRJEB28758, sample SAMN06268862) | compost metagenome | isolation source: single cell | place: USA: California, Emeryville, Joint... | reverse complement strand
CGACACGACCGTAACCCATCATGGTGTGGCCTCTCATCTTTCTGGTTTTTCTCAGTCTGGTGACCTAAATGCAAAAAATGAGTTCATGTTTCCTGTCTACACAAGATGCTTTGGAAAGAAAAAACGAGTCAGGTGCGAAGAGTACTTGTCCTGGCAAGCAGCAAGACAAGAGGATATATCGTAGAGAGGAGAGGAGAAGAAATTACCATTTTAGATTTGCTTGTGTAGATAAAATTGTTTCCGAGGTGAGGATTTATTAATTAATTTCGGGCTCGCATTGGAATACTCAATTGGCTTTATAAGCTTTGAATGCAAATTATTTTTGACAAACTACGAGTCAACTTTTAGAGATAGCAACATGAAATCGAGTTGAGGTATTTCTTATGCAGATTATTGAGCCATGAATTGAAAGAGTGATAATTCAAATATCTATAAATCTATATCATCATCTCCCTGATGAAAAAATGCTGAAAACGCGGTAATGACTCATTCAATAAATTGCTGTTTTAGTGTCTTAAAGATCCTTCAACTTTAAAATTGTAAATATGTTTAAGAGGCCACTGACGCAAGCTTTATATTTTAAAGCATTTTCGCCTACAGATCGAAAAATACAATTTTGTTGTTTATTGTTATGCCTGAAAAGCCTACTGGTGTAAATAGCCTTATATTAGTCTAGATTTGAAATACTTAGAGTTGCTTTGTGCTATTGGACATTTTTGTATTTTTTTGTAAGAGATCACAATAATACTCTTCCCCTCGCATTTATCATGCTGGGCGGTTGAACCATTTACAAAAGTCAATCCATGTGTTATTGATTATGGAAGATGATGAAATATGTCAAACGAATTAATTTTGCTTTATGAGAGATTATTCAGGGAAGTCGTCATCGCCCTCTTCAACCATCTTGATGAGCTCTTCAGGATCGATATCATCATGTTTTTCAACTTCATACTTGATACCCTTTGTATCAGGATATTGCAGTGACTGAGGAGAGAAACAAGCGTTAGCTTCCATTAAAGACAATATTTTCAGTACCTTTGTAGCTGAATTGTACAAGTTCAGACAGTACTCCAGTCTTCTTCTAAAGGCCTCTTCTGGCTCTTGTGTGGTGTAAAGGTCTTCAGTGCCCTATTAATCATTACAGGAGTCAGTCAATCGTGCCCATTTTTCAAGGAAAAAGCTACCTTAATGTGAACAGATCTTTGCTCGTGATTGATGGTTGCATTCATCACACCGTCTCTGATTGCCTAGGAATAGCAGATGAGGGTCTACTTCAACAGCAAGAAGCTATTTACCTTAGCGACGATAAATTCAACATCGTCTTTAGACACTTGAAGTCTTTCGGCGATGTCGTTCAGGGAAATTTTCGAATAGGAAAGGTTAATTCTTCTCAATCCGGTCTTAATAACGATCTTGCCCAATCTTTTCAACAGATGAGAATCCCTCTCTAACTCAGGGTATGTTACCTTCCAATCAGCGAGAGAACATCATCTTTCTCGAAGCTGCTCTTGAATTTTTCTTGGAAGCTCTTAAACTGACCCATATCACCGCGGTGGACGGATTGAACGATGAAAAAGTAAGGCTTCAAGTATTTGGAGATTTCGGATTGCGCAAAAATCGTTCTGCTTGGAATTTCACCCTGTTCATATTATTAGTATAAACAAAATCGCATTAGACTGATTTACCAGCAACAACTCAACAATGATAGCGAGTTTCTGTGCTTGAACTCTAAATCCAAGTCCAGTATTCTCAGGCGCTCTTCTAATCGCTTGAGTCAGTCTAGCAAATGCGTCTGGGTACTCTCCTTGAATTGCCTTTATTTTGCCTATTCAAGCTATATTATGCGAATACCATGATCTAACAAATACCTGAGTAATAGAGGAATCTAATCCATTCGTTATTGGATCGGTTTTCAGGGAAATTGGTTTTCGATATCAATTGTTGTGCAGATTCGTAATTCTTGTAGTGGAGGAAATTTCTCAAGAGCAGGTTCAGCAGTGTTGCCTATCATGAGCAAGATTTAAATTAATTGGTATTTTATATCTCTATACCTGTCCAAGCTCGTCTCTCTTGATGCAAGCGTGTCTGTAAAGATCAAAAAGAACTCTTAATTGCAAAAAATTAGCACAACTAGCATTATTCAAACAGCCTACTTTCTGATATCTTTCAGGTTTCCAAGCAGTTCATAGGTTCTCGAGTAGTAGAAGTACACAACAGAACCGATAAGGTCAAGATGGCGGCGATTGACTTCGTTAAGCTTTTGGATGAGTTTATCTGCGTGAACTTTCGCCTTCAACGGTGAAAGAGAGAGTCAGAATTGTAGTTTAATTATTTGAATTGCTTACGCTTTCAAGATCTCTCACACGCACCAAATAGATAAGAAGAAGAGTTTCAAGGTACACTTCGACTTCAGCGAGTTTCTGAAGACGAGCGATCTGTGTCTTGGTCAGCTCCAAGGTTTCAGAGGTTTCTTTGTAATCGCTGAAGTTCTTGAAGTTCAATTGTTGTTTTGGGAAGAAAACATCCCAGATGAGCTTGAGGTAGTAAGCATTGATTTTCTTTTTGTAGCCACGGACGTTTTTGGTCACTCTGGTCACGTGGAACACGTCGTTATTGCCAATAGCCATCTCAATGATGAGAAGATCGTTTCTGATCTCTATTTATCCAAAAGGAGGCATTATGGAAGCAGTTGAGGGTGTGTTACTTTTTAGGAGTGTGAGAGGCTGTTTCTTGACTTCAGGCTGCGGGACCTTCTCCTCTTTCTTCTCCTTGTCTTTGTCTTGGGTGTTTGTTGCGGGCTGCTTGGTTGCAGACATATTTTCTGCTCTTTTTTCTTAGAATGATTTGAAATTATGATTAGATATTGGAATTAATTCAACTAAAATGCTTTGCAACTAAAATCAAAGCAAAAGGACTGTGAGAATAAAGAGGACTGGAAATATGACTAGATTGTAAGCATGATTAATTACCCTCACCATATTAGACTTGCAACAACAGAAATAGTTTGAATTTGCAGATTGGAATATATAATGTTTGATTTATTAAGGTGACGTTCAAGTATTAGCGTAGTCAATGAGATTTCCACCTCCAATAGGTGAGTGCCAGACTGGTTACTTGAAAAGTTTATGCTAGCTTTAATTGATGGTCTTTCTATTGATATAATCGCGAATCTCTAAGCTCCCAATAGAACTCTGTATTTTATTTGCTCCATACTTCCAACTATCATTACGAATATCTTGAAGTAATCTCATTCGATCCTATCCTACCTATTAAAATTGTAGTTACCGTTATGTTGGCAAATCCTCTTTGCACTTTGCTAAAATTTCTCAGATATCCCAAAGCATCAACAGACCCGGGTTGAAAGCAATAAAATTATGCCTGTGGCTATCCGTGTGAATTTTTCAGTGTCTAGCGTTTTTATTTCCAATGCAAAGATGAGTTAACCGAACGAACAATTCAAAAAATTCGATAAATCGATATGTTGGATTAAAACAGTTATTATATCAATTTTTTCCACAATGGAAATTTGGCTAGTTCGTCACGGACAAACCTCAGAAAACCTTGACAAGTTGATACAAGGTCACCGAGATGGCAAACTCTCCGGAATGGGAATCATTCAATCAAAACTCACAGGAACAAGACTGGAAAAAACAACTTTTGACCACATTTACGTCTCTGATTTAGGCCGGACTAGAGAAACCTTTCAATACTTATTTCCGACAAAGAAAGACTTATCTAATGTCACCTTCACACGATTGATTAGAGAGAAAAATGGTGGCGTCCTTGAAGGGAAAAAATCAATAATATGGGACACTCTTGCTGAGCAATCAAAGCTTGATTTGAGACAATATAAATGCGAAGGTGCGGAGAGCTGGGAAGATGTTTTTTCAAGAGCGAAAACATTTCTAAAATATTTGATTGACAGGTATCTTCGCAAAAAGCAAATCGATATTGCTGACTTGGAGAGAAAACTAAGCTTTTCGCCTTTAAATGTGCTGAAGGATTCGAAAAGCTCAACAGTGAACCAACCGAAACCAAAATTCGAGGAAGAGAAGGTTCAAAGGGTAGATAGATCGAAATCTTCGAAAGAGAATATCCCAAGGCCGAGCTCGGTGAAGGCTCGACGGCTTAATATTTTTGGGAATGATCAGTCTAATCTAATATCTAAAGCGAAATCAACGAAGAAAATATTGGTAGTCAGTCATGGAGGCTTTATCATGGAGTTGTTTAATGTTATGGCAAAAAATTTAAGCGGTGAAAAACCTAAACTCCAAGGAATTTCCAACTGCAGTCTATCTGTTATAAGATTTACATCAGTAACAAATGGCCCTGAAAGCAAGGTGAATGTTGAATTTATTATGAAAAATGATATTTCTCATTTGGAATCCTTAGCAATTGATTTAAGTTAGTAAAATTCGGACTTCTGTTTGGAGAACAGAGTCAATATTTTCAATGAGCTATGCATGTATTGTCGGTTTTTTTGGTTTTTCTCTTTTTTGTCTTTCAATATTGTTCATGAATTGTTTATAAATCTCCTAAAGTGAACAAATTGCTTTGAAGTAAACCAAAGTAATTTGTCCGGAGTGGATAAGAACACTGAAAGAACAAAGAATGATGTGTCCATTGTTCCAAAAAATTCAACGCATGCTCTTCAGTCGCAATGTTTCCAAAGTTTTCATCGAATAGCCTGCTTGAGCTGTGAGAAATGTGCAAATTCTGGATGAATTGGTAATTCTTTCGCTTTCAATTATATAATTACTAACAGTATTATTTTATTTTAGCCTTAAACTTAGGCTTTGCGCTTGAATAGTTGTCAAATTTCAAACTGCTCACATTCCCAGATCAAAGAAAGGGACCTCATTCCTTATGGTATATGTTAAGGCAGCTTGTCCTTATATTAGAGCCTTAATAAATAATCTAATATGTTTTGAATCTAAGAAAAGGTCACGAGCAACTATTTGACAACATTAATTTTAGGTAGCAACTCACCATCTGTGAATTCGGAATGCGAAGAGAACTTTTGAAATCCTCTCGCTTTTTTCAAAAGAACCGTAGTGGAATCTTTTTTGTCTCCCTTTCTCTCTGGTAATTATTTTTTCCCGACTACTTATATTTCGATAGTTAATGTCTACAAAAGGAAATAATATCGTCCGCATTAAACTACGACTTTATGATTTTATTGAGAATAAACAGAATTATCTTCGATATAGTTAGCGCTCTAAATTAAGCACCACGCAGAAATAACGTATAATTCACGGTATCTTTCAAACTAAAAAAATAAAATTATCAAATTAAGCTAATAAACTATCATTTCTTTCATCTAACCCTCCAGAAATGATCCTTACCCTAGTTCAAAACCCTCTTCATCTCCCTACGCTTATTTTACTATTTTTCCTCTTTATTCACTCCCGCACTCAAGGTCCACCGGGTCCTCCTCCTCCAGCAGCTATCGATTATTGCAGTGCCACTGATCTAACTATCGATTGGACCGATGATTCCACAATATGGTGTAGCTGCGGAAAGGGGACATGCACTGATGCAAGAAATCATTGCCTCAAAGGAAATAACGATGAGGCGGTAGTTGCAAACTCTTTTGACACATTTGCTCGAGATCTCTACGGTACTGGAGCTAAAACTTGCATGGCGTTTGATGAGTCATTACATACCAATTTCGCCAAGATAAAAAACCAAAATATCATTGAAAAATGCCCTGGCACTGAATGCGAAGTATGCTCACAAACAACTCCAACCTCATCAGATGTGGGATGTGCGACCTGCCCGACTGGAGCGTCATCTGTTTTAATATTCAAGAGTAAAATTTTCATCAGATATGAGGTGGGATTAATTTGTTTATCAGGAACAGATACAGATCCTACGGCAATGGCGGGCGGTATGAACACAATTTCTCGTTGTATTACACAATGCGAAACGCAACGAAGTGCCTCAAAAACCATGTACGCATTAGCTGGAACGATTTGTTACCGTACCAATTTCTCCTGTTTCTCTATAAAATCACTAACATTTTCTCAGCATGCAATTACACTACAGGCTGTTATAGTTGCGTTTTCAATGTAAATGCAGGTCCCCCTCAATCCATTACTCCAGCTTGCTCAGAGTGCTCTTATCAATATGCAAGAGTCTCATCAGTTACTGGAGCCAGAACCTGTGGGACGCCGAGTTTGAATAAATACCATTAGATCAATTTAACAATAAATATAGGTCCACCGCCTCAAAAGCAAACTTCTCCTTTCGTGAAGACTTACTACTTGACGCCTTCTGATGCAAGTAGAACGGTGGCTGGATCGCCTGTGTATACTCAATTGAATGATCTTCTTCGCCAGGTTTAATCGATTCTAAGTCTACAAAATTCAATAGTTTTCTTTTCTTCATAGATCACTTCCTCTACCGACCCCTCGGAAAACCCTTATTATAGCAGAGATGTGACTATTACGATTTACTTACTAAAAGAAACCGACTCCTCTGGAGTTCTTAGTCATTACTGGGTCGCCGACTCAACTCTTGGGTCTTATCAAACCGACGTCTTTAAAAGACTAAACGCCACTTGGACAATAAAACCTCTATTTCAGAATGATACTACGAACTGCCCGCTGGAGATTCAAGATTATTGCTATGACCCTACTGTTGCGACTGAACAAAAGGCAACTGTTAAATTTAAATCTAGTGATCTGGTATTTTATGTATCTTCGCAAGCCACAATCCAGAATATCATTTTCGATGGAGCCGATCTCGCTTTCTACGATCCAGTAGTACTGGATTGTGCTCAGAAAACGGATGGCATGTGTTGTGTTGAAGACAGCTCGATGAACGGGACGGTGAATGCAAATGTGAGTATCTCAGAAGCCACCAGTAATTACAACAAAAATTCTTCTCTGAAGTCCTTAAATCATCTATGCTAAAGGTTCGACGCTTGCTTGCCAACCGACCAGCGGCGATGCCTACACCCTTATAAAAAATTTACTTCAAGCTGGCACGTTCACGCGATGGAATAATAAAGACCTTGGGCTCTTTACAATGGTCTATCTAGATGATTATCCCACCGCCCCTGTCGCAATCCCTACGTTGACACTGACAGTAACTTTTCTTTGGGCTAGCCATATTTTTTTACGATAAATTATTAGAATTGCGAGTTCAGGAATTTTTGGACACACCAAAAAGTATCTGCATTGATTACCATGGACCCTAAAGGATCAAATGTCGCGATCGACAATTGCATTTTCTCAAATTTCCTGTTCTATAATGGCCTGATCACTAACACCTGGGGTACTGTTAGGAACTTTCCAGGGTTGCATGATCCAGACGTCTATAGCTCACTCTGCACCACTTCAAGTTGTAGTGTGAGCATCACAAATTCTAAATTCCAATACTCCAACTACGGAAACTACAGATACTACTTCAATAACACAAATGATCGCTTCATTTATAATGAAGGCATTGTCCTTTTCCTCAAAGACTTCGATGGTTCTATATCGATCGCAGGCAATACTTTCCAGTAAGATTTTTCTTTTTGGTTTCAGAAGAGAATTCTAAATATTTTGTAAAGGTACCTCGCTTCTACGTTGAGGTCAGAGCAGAATCCGTTTCGAACCGAAGGGATCTGTGAATTCAAAGTTGATAAACCGACAGGGTCTCCTACGACAGCCGAACCAGACGGTACTCTGCTCTATACAACCGCAAGTACACAGAAAATCAATACGAATTCATACCCTTGGAAAATATATGTGGACAAGCTGTTTTACACGAATACGTACGAAATGTATCCAAATCTGACACCTTCTACAACTATGACCTATAATGTGGTCAACTTGCCAGCTCGGAGAGGTTCGATACTCAACCTTCAAGGAATAACGAAAGGTTCGTATTTCTATTGCTTGCTTTGGTTGATGTTTTGATTCTCAAAGGTCTCATCATCAAAAATAACACTTTCCATAAGAATATCGGATATTCAGGAACGGCTTTCATCGTCGATAATTTCACCAACACCGCAAGTAACAAATTTCTCTCACCTAAACAATTGACTTCATTCTACTCTACAAAGCGAATCCAATTGTCGTTTACGATAATGTCTTCTCGAATAACTTTGGATTACGCATGGGCGCGACTTTCATCATCGTGAAGGAAAGGAGAGACTACCGTACTCTCATGTGCAATGGTAAATTATGCGAAACTCATTGTTAGTTTCATTATTTTATTTCTCATAAATAGGTATTTATATCTACAACAACGTGTTCACAGAGAATGTCGGATGCGAGGATAACATCGGCAATGCACTCATACTTTGCATGCCAAAGCTAATTCCCTTCATTTTTTCATCCTACTATTCAAACCGTGAATCAATATCAACTGCTTACGATTATTTTGTCGACTACAGTATTTCTACGAATCACAAGGATTCCGCGCATGTTTTTCCGAGACTATTATTTGAAAATTTGCTCAAAACTACATCCTACACCGAAACAAGTAAAATTTTTTTCGCTGACCTCCATTCAATCGTTCTCATACTAGACTCCGAAATACCTGTAGGATCCGGGTTGAGCTGGGACACTTCTAGAGTCGTGTTAGAAAACAACACGTTCATTCGAAATGCGGCTATAGTTTCACAAGGAATTATCGTTTCTGGTGCTTTGAAGGTGACCGTAATAAACAATACTTTCAGTGATAATTTCCCGCCCTTGACTTGGCTCTGGGGAAGTGGTCCTTACCAAAACTCTGCTTTCAAAGGCATGCCTGGTTATGAGTCTCTTTTCAACTCAATGCAGTCAAATATCGGACCGACAGTTGAGCAATTCGACCCCGATAGCAGCAAAACAGTAGCCTTGCCTTCCAGTCCAGCTTCTCCCGTCGTAATTCGAATGGCTGTCGGCGTCTCGATTGTCTTGAATATCTTTTCCAATAACTCTTATGCGGTGACTGCAGGAATCACCACTTCCGTAAGTAACTTAGACCCAGCTGTTTACATGGGAGCAGCCATTACAATGGACCGAATTTTAGGAACAGAACCAGTGAACATCTCTTCTAACACTTTCCAAGATCATAACGGGCTCTTTGGAATGTTCCCTCCAGAGCTGAGTATCTTGCCTACTGACCAATCTTTGATCAAGACAAACTTCCATATAGTAGCTTGGAACCAGTCGTATTGTCCTACATCGCTTATTTCAATTGGTTTCTGGCCGATGTTCGCGTCTAGCTTTTTTTCCTTTGACTCAGTGTCAGCTTGGTCTGATGGCGCAGTAGTGCTTTTGGAAAGCAATATCTTTTCTAACAGCAAATTTAGATTGATGGGAGAAATCAAAGGAGATGCCCCAAAATCTACCGCTCCTTCAGAATTGTTTTCCTCTTATCAAACCGCGATTTTGAAAGTTGCGAGATACTGGGAAATTATCTTCGGATTGACTTCAACATCTTCATTGTCTACGATAACTGATTGGGAAATTTCTTATAAAGCGTACCCTTTCTATAATATAACCAGTGGAAAATTCCAGATGATAAGCGTCACGAACAACACCTTTGAGACCCTTACGATCTATGACTCTCGTCCCTTGTTTTCGATCACAAGAGACCAGCTTTTTACAGCCTCTTCGAATACATTTAAAGATCTCACAGTCAATTTCATGAGGAGTGACAACATTACTCAATACAATGCGCTATTTAGGCAATACTACGACAGTAATGAATTTGACACCTTAATCTCCGGAGTGGCCCTTACGGATAACACCTTCTCGGATTCTCTTGGTGCAATAGCATTAATAACCGCAGACCAAACAGCTACTTATACACAGAGCACAGTTTCTGTGAACAATGATACTGGTTTCACTTTCGCCAATAATATTGTCACGAATTATCGAATTCAGCTCGCGCTTATCACGGTATCAAGCCGCACTCGAGTGACTATGACAAATAACTCTATCTCGTCAATCGTTCAGGAATTTTCTTTGAGCACTCTGCCGAACACTTATAGCTCGATCACCAATAATATGCTAGTTGGAATAATTACATTGAGTTCCCTTACGTCTGGAAATGTTTCCACTATCACCAACAATACTCTCACGAACGTCACAACAAATTTTTTTTCTGGAATCACCTTATCAAAATGTCAAAATGTCTTTCTCAGTGGAACAGTGTCTAATGTCACCTTCAATATTCCTAATTTTGGGGGTTTAAATGTACCATACATCAGGACCTCTTTGTGCGTCGCAGCATACTCCTCATCGAATATCTCCATCGATGATTTCCTCTGTGATCAAACAAATATTGTTGTTGCAGCTCAAGACAAACCCATGACTCAAGTATCCTTTGGCGCATGTCTCGCTGGTGATGTGTTTCTCAAGTTAACGTCGGCCACCACAAATAAAATCTCGAATTTCATTTGCAGCAACTCGCAATTCATCCTAAATGGTGCTCAGATCACTGATCTAGAAAGTTTCCCTGTCAGAGCGATGATTTTGGAGAACAGCCCTCTCATCTCAGTGAGTAACCTCCTTGTGGCTAATGTCTCTTCTTCAGTGTTAATTGATATCTCGGCCACGACAGGTACTTTTGATAACTGTACCTTTACCAATAGCACATCTTACAACATGGCCTCTGGTCTCGCTATTTCTGGCAGCAGTGATATTTCTATGACTTCCTCATCATTCTCCGAGCTCATCTGTACCGATTGCGAGGCGATAGTGTGGATTGAGAATTCGGTTTTGACTGCAAATCTGACGACATTCACAGATAATACCTGTGCCACTGGAGGGACATTATACGCGAAGATCTCTAGTGTGGCTTTACAGAGCGTTACACTATCAAATAACACTTGTTCATCTGGGTCTGGAATATTATACCTCCTGGTTTCAAACGCAGCTATTGATAACTCTTCATTTTCAGATAACGCTGGAGATGTCGCATCAATCCAAGGATTCACTTCAACCGCTGCTGTTACAAACTCTGAGTTTAATAGAAACACTGCGAACAGCGGAAGCGATAATTTTGAGTTGTATGATTCAGAGTTCACCATTACTACTTCAAGTCATATTGGAAGATATACTGGAAGCTCAGCTTACTCCACCGATCTTCAAGGAGGCTTTTTAAAAGCAGTTAGAACGTCTGTGACTATGGCAGATTCGACGTTCGCGAACAGCGCTGGAAGCTTTGGCGGGTTTGTTTATTACGAGAGTGATCAAAGACCCCAAAATATTACGATAATGAACTGTAGTTTTACAACTGGCTTTGCTATTTACGGAGGCGCCATTTATTATAATGGACTCTTGGACATCTCTTCAAGTAGCTTTTTGAATAACACTGCCACTGAAGGGTCTGCCATCTGGGGCACTGGGTTTGCTGGGTATTTAGCAGATATTTCGGCTCTCAATAATCGCAAGTCTAACTTTTATTTTGAAAATCTGGCTGACTCTATTTTAATTGAAAACGCTGATATCAGTATTTCTGATGATAGTGAAATCACAGAAGCAAACGGTATTTACTGCTTGAATTCAAATCTCACGCTTACCGATGTAACTGTGACTGGAATGATAACGAGTCAGAATGGTGGAGGGCTCAGATTCTTGCAGAATCCGTATAAGACTTCGCATGCTTTAGTTCTGGATATTGCTGATTCCAATTTTTCGTTCAATCAAGCCGCAAATGGTGGCGGTATCTACATACATTCTCAAATACTCGCCAAAATTGCAAACACTTCAATTGCAAACAACACCGCCAAAAATACGACCAAAGGCGTTGATGGCAGTGGCGGTGGTATTTATTATAATTGCAATAATTACCTCTGCAATTTAACCATAAGTTTAGACACCGAACTCGCCAACAACACCGCTGGCGTGGCAGGTGGAGGAATTAAAATTGCTCATCAACCTCCCTACGAATTCGACACTTCGCCGCCAATTTTCTCGGAGAATACTGCTCCATACGGAAATGACACAGCCTATTATCCTGTAGAATTCCAAGAGGTGACTCTAGAAGAAATGCAAAGTAGCCCTGTCGCTGATATTTTGAAAGGGTTGAACTACACATTCTCCAAATTAGCTCGTAGGCTTTCAAGCACCGTTCAACAGAGCGGGCTTGCAATTGACCCTCCCCTTGTTTTTAAAGTCCTTGATGAAAAAGGGATGCTTGTCACTGTTGACGACTCTACAACAATGAAAGTGATGACAATTGATCCATCTTGGGAGATTCGTTCGGAGAGCGACTTCGTTGCAAAGAGTGGCTATATCGTTTTGTACCCGTTGAATATCACGATAAATCCTGGAGAAATCTTCCAATTTAATATCACAGTTCCTCAGTTAAATGCCTCGCTCGCATCTTATAACCGCACTGAGTTGTCATATTTTAAGAAGAAAGCTTATTTCTATAGCTACAAAACGAGCGAGTGTAGTCCAGGACAAATTATCTCGGACATTAATGTCTGTTCGACATGCTCGGAAGGTGAGTATTATCTGGAAGACCCAGCGAAAACTGCTTGTGTCTCATGCAATGACAGTGTACTTGAAACGGCAGATTGTGCTGGAAGTTTTTTGCTGCTTCCTAAAAAGGATTACTGGCGGTTTGACAGAAACCAAGAAAAAATATTAAGATGTTTGAATCAGCATGCATGCTTAGGGTATAGTATAAGTCTAGAAGATGCCATGGATGAATCCAAAAAGAATGATTTTTATTGCCCAGATGATGCAGTTTACAACAGCACGACATGTCTCGTTGGATTCTGCGCAAAGGGATACCGAGATAATCTGTGCGCTGGATGCACAGAAGGCTACGCTAGAGGCAATTTTATCACCCAAACGTGCATTGAATGCGCAACAGATTGGAGCTACTACCTCATTAACATCTTGGTATTCCTGGCTGCTGTTGCCCTCATTCTATTCTCAACGAAAAAAGCGCTCAAGAACTACAAGATAAACATCGATAAAAAACATAAGAAACATCCTCATCATGTTCCGGAATCCCTAAAAGGAATCCATATTCCAGATTCCATTGAACGAAACAATAAAGAAATCGTAATTCCTAGCAACGAGATCAGCCCAGAGAAATCTCCTCAGAAATTGATATCTTCTGGTGACTCTATGGTGAATGTTTCAGAACTTATCGACGATCTTTCCCCAGTGAAGCAGCCTGATCTCCCTTTAAACGTGAAGCTCGAGGAAAGTATCGTTTCAAAAAAAATAGATGAAACGCTTTCTCCGAGCTTTATCAAAAGCGACTTTGATGCTTCCCATATCGTCGAAGGCAATAAGCGAGAGAGCAAGGAACTTGTCCCTGCACAAGTCGAATTAAAAGACGCGTCGTCTAAAGCTGAGATCTCGCCAGAGACACCAAAAGACCTTGCTGCTGATGCGGACGAGAAGAAAAGGAGTGTTGCTCTCGAACAACCGAAATACCCAGATGCCACGAACGTGTACATCAAGATCTTCCTCACGTACTTCCAGATATTGGCAGTAATGGGAGAACTCGATTTCGGTTGGGGGGATAGAATTAAAGTGCTTTTCAATGTTCAGAACACCGCGCAATCATCCTCATCAAACACACTCAACTTCGACTGCTTGCTTGACGTGGGCCCTTTGAAATCCTTAGACATTAGGCCATTCTTCAGGAAACTATTGATCTTTTCTTTCACTCCTCTATTTGGGATAGTCATTGCGATAATAATCTGGCAATTCATTTTCATTTATTGGAGCGGAATCAAGTTTTACACAAGGTGCGGGAGGTATTCGAAAAATTATTGGGTCGGTGTTGCCAGCAGCTCAGTCATTTTCTTGTTTATGATCTACCCAACGATTTTCCAGCAAAGTCTTTTCGCGTTCAAGTAAGCAGCGCCTTATAAATTAAGCCTTCTTTAACACTGTTTGTTTGAAAAAAATAGATGTATGAAACTCGGAATAGACAATTCCTATACAACGGCCAACAACCAGAGTCTCTGGTACATGTCGCAGGATTTACAAGTCGAGTGCTTTTCTACCCAACATCTTAAATGGGCAGGTCTTGTCGCCACGCCTAGTCTCCTCATTTGGGGGCTTGGACTTCCCTTGTTCTCATTTCTTGTCATCTACAAGCACCGTAAGAGACTAGACACGCCTTGGCTTGAAGCGGTATTCGGCTACTTATATAAAGGGTTTAGAGAAAAGGCATGGTTCTGGTAAAAACTCTTCTGAGATATGAAACTAACACTGCTTTTCTTTTTTTTTTTAAGGGAATTCATATCGATATTCCGCAAGGTGATTCTGGTTGTCATAACGGTGTTCTTGCAGCTTATCGATTCGAGAGTCCAAGGGTTAATTGCACTGTTGGTTGGAGCGATTAGCTATTTGGCGAGCCTCTTTTACCAGCCTTATGAGGACCCATCATGTAATAGAGTCGAGAAGCTGGCAATGAACGTGGCGCTAATAACTGCATTCTTGGGGAATTTTATAGTTTTTGGTAACTGATTTTCCTGTTGCCTCTCCTCTAAAAGAACCTAATAGAGTCGTTATCAGATTCGAAATCCCTCCTAATATTCGTGATCATGGTGACAATCAATGCTTATTTTGTAGTAGTTTGGCTGTACGTCTTTTTCAAGTACGAATATCAGCATGGAATACTCTGGAAGCTCCGGTTGTTTTGCTTAAAAAAGAAAGCGCAAATAATTGAAAAGAGGAACAGCATGAAGCAGGAAAGAATGAAGAAGCAAAGCACAAGGAGAGATATTCCTCTCCAAGAAGTGAGGATAAAACACCCAACCCCAAGCAAACATGATTAATTTCTTCTACTAGCTTATATACTTCAAAGTTCCTATTATTTATATCATTCCTCATAAAATTTCTATCATAAAGTAAAATCCCTTTAGATTGAAAGAAGATCAAACATTTTATTTCCAGCTTATGTTATTCATAAGCTAAAATAACCTTCATGCTCCCGGTAAGCTGAGTCAACTGTATTTAACGCTTTTCTTTGATTTTTGTGACTTCATATGATAAAATATGAGCTTTAGTTGCCATTGTTAGGCTATTCTTCCACCATGAAATATATCAGAGTTGGTGATATTGAGGGTGTATGTATATAGGTCCTCACTGAAAATTATACAATCTGCTTTTGGGATATATATCTATATTGAAACAGGATGATGATTTAAACAGACTGATGCATTTTTGGTATCGAAATTCACGAATTTTATCTCCAGTAGCATTCATCATAGCGTTAAGAGATGATGATGCATCTAGTATTGTTATGTCGTTGTCAGAGAAGATGTGGTCTACAAGAAGCAGACTGAAAGAGCCCAATCTATTGAATTGGCAAAACAATTTGAATAATTAAACAAATCAATTGTTTATTACTGGCCTCTTTAGCATTTGGGCTCTTTAATTTTACCAGCTCCGTACGAGTGCTAAAATCGATCAATTTCACTGATAAATCATCAGAAGACGTTGCGAGATATCTTCCGCATGGACTCCAGCGCACTGAGCGAAGGTAATCTATCCCAACTAAATAGCTATTGTGTATAAAATACTGCTTACCTGAATGTAGCCCATGAAATATATGGATTGGCTCGAACTGGCGAGTATCAATAACAACACAAGATTTTGTTGAACACGCACAAGCAAGTAGGTTCCCCTCAAAATGCCAATCAATCCCACAGATTCCTATATTTAAGATGAATTTAGTTGAAAGTGTTATTTTAGTCCCTACCTCCTTCCCGTCCGGAAACCTGAGTCATATTCTTTATCGTTGTGTGTTTTTCATTATCAACAAAATAAATATTGCTCCCACTATATGTGTAAGCTGTTATTGGAGCGACAGGATTCCAGCGGCATTTGACGTCCCAATCTAAAATATTAATGAAATTCTCTGACTCACCTCACGTCACCTTACCTGGCATAATAGCGTCCCGAGATATACATGCATTCGATCCTGAGTCAATATTCGTAATATAATATGCAGATTTTCGATCAGCACAAGCCAACACTCTTCCCTCAGGATCAAAGTCTAAACCTTGCACTACAGCAGCTTTTGAATGATTTATAAGATAAACATTTCAATTCGATGGAATTTACCTTTTTCTAGCTCATTAAGCCGTTTGACTTTCTTGATTATATTCATTGTAGTGCAGTCAAAAATATGGAAAGAAGCCTCAGGTGTCGTCAAAAACGCAGCAAGATTTCGCCTCTTGTTATAGACAATATCAGTTAAGTCTATTTTATTTTCATGAGATGCGAAGAAGATGAATGCATACCTCCTTCTCGGTCTCCAAGATCAAATATGCTTTTCATTGCCTTAGATCTGTCCAATATCGCAAGATTCGAAGATCGGGTTCGATCATGGATCGTAGAGATAATATGGTTAGTTCCTCTTATTGGCACGATATTGCCATATTGCCGAGATCCTCCTTATTCCAATATTAATTTCTATTCATGGATCTTTATCATAATGAAAACCTGGGTTGTCAACTTGAGCTCCTTGAAAGGATGCAATGGTACTGGGACCGGTATTATCGATAGTTGATACACAAATCTCGTTATCTCGCTGTGTGCACCAGCATAGCGTAAGAGAATTGCTTCCCAGATCCTTGAAGCTTTCATTGGTTGATTTGTCTAGGTTGAGTGGTTGTGAATCTGAACTCACCTGCTGCATGGTTTCGAGGATCAGAGATTTAATAAGTTTATCTGGTACACTTGTGATAAATTAGAAAACTGATGGTATCAGATATTGGAGTAGGAAATAAAAGACACAAACAAAGAGTTTTTTTTTGGTTCTGGCATATCGGCCTGAAAGACAAATGGCACATCAAATTAAAACGTTATAATAATATGACTCCTTAAGGACCTAGCTTTTTCAAAATGTATCCACATCAGAATTTCAATTTCCAATCAACAAAAAAATTTTACAGGTTAACACGATGATCAAAATGAAACCAAAAAAAATTATGAAAAGTGAATTCATGTGATGCACAAGTTTTATTAACAGATAAGAGCTATCCCTATTGTTGTGTCAAATGCCGATTTCGGAATTTAGTCGCAACATTTAACTGATGACTAGCCAGTTTTGCTGGCATCCTCAACTCTTCTTCCATTGAACCCTCTCCAATCTCATTCTCTTTAAAATCATAGCCTTCTTCATTACATATATCGAACGAGATTGAACCAGGCTCTTTGAGAATTTGATCTTTTGCAGCCATTTCTTGTCCCAGATATTCCATACTCAGGCATTCTGTGTTAAGATCCGAAAGTCCTATATTTTGTAATCCTCCACCAAAGTCCCCTCTTTGAGAATTTGATAAGTCCCCAAAGCGATCTTGGTTATTGTCCCCTCTAGTTGTGATGGAGAGCTCCGCCTCTCTCCGCGACAGACGCTGATTTGAATGCAAGGAAAAGAGACTTATTAGCCTCCCTCCTTTCTCATCGAAGCACTCTGGCGAGTCGATATCTTTATTACTTTCAATGTCTATATCAGTTAAGGATACTATAAGGTTCACATGAAACACAGTAAATGCGAAAGGCGCACCCACGGAAGCGTCCTTTAGCCAACTGTGATGCATTATTTCTTCGATTCCTTTGTTTCCAAGCCTAGTCTCCGGATTTTTGTCAAACAAGCTGCGGAGAAAATCCTGAAGCTCGGCACTTAAATATGACGGAATTTGGATTTCAGTCGTC
>ENA-UOTX01001447-UOTX01001447.1-compost-metagenome-genome-assembly--contig:-NODE-1447-length-17634-cov-3.934271_pt1 | contig 17634 bp, 18 predicted proteins | sample MGYA00238143_ERZ746982 | MGnify/ENA primary metagenome ERZ746982 (study PRJEB28758, sample SAMN06268862) | compost metagenome | isolation source: single cell | place: USA: California, Emeryville, Joint... | reverse complement strand
TGCTTTTTTTTTGTATTCCTCATAGTCGGCTAAGTCGTCTTCCTGACGGATCTCAATGCGCGTAGGCTTTCGGTAAATCATTGTGGGCTTCTGCAAAAATTTCGAGATAGAAATAAATATAAAAGATAGTCTTATCCGAACTATGTATTTTGACTCCGATCAGTTATTTAGAAGAGAAAAAATTTTTGAGGAAAAAAGACCGCTTGTTGAAATTCTACACGGTAAAACCCACTTCTGACGGTTGTTCCCGTTGATAAACGAGCTATCTAAAGCTTTTAGCAGCATATTATTTTTTTTATGAGAACTTTCATTCTAAACTTTCCAGTCATAATGATAATCGAAAGGTTAAAGAATTCGTTCTGTGTAATGCTACTCTCCATGCAAATGTACCAAAAACCCTTGCAGGTGGCATAGTAAAGAGCGTTATCCGAAGTCAGAGTATGTGTGTGATACGTTGAGTTTTAAATGGTTTAATTATATATTTTTGTTCGCAACTGAAATTAAAATAAACGACAATTCGCAGTTTTTCTTACTCAGGTTGACAATTACAAAGCACACATGTCCTTCTTTGGATTATTTCAAAGCTACGACGACGTTATCAACGCGATCATCAAACCTCCGAAGCACACCTACACGCCTCAGGATCTAGGTAACCCGCTAATTCACATTTCATAAATATCAATCTGACACCTCGCAGGACCGAAGGAGATGACCTTAAGAAAGATAAAATATCGCAGGACAGACATCAAGCTCAAAAATCGCCGCGGCTACACCATTGAATGCAGCTACTTCCAAACACAGAATGTGCCAACTCCAGCTCCATGCGTGATTTTCCTTCACGCAAACGGTTGCTCGCGACTCGAAGCCATGGATTATTTAGAATTTATCGGTCCTAGCGGCATGAACCTTTTTTGTTTTGATTTCTCGGGCTCTGGCATGTCCGAAGGACCTTATTGCTCGCTTGGCTGGTTCGAACAGGACGATCTCGAGTGCGCGATCGACTACCTCACGAATACCGGAAAAGCCAGTCATATTGCCGTGTGGGGCCGCAGTATGGGGGCGATTACCGCGCTGTTATATGCTAGACGCGACCCGAGAATCAACTGCTTAGTATTGGACAGTCCATTCACAAGCTTTAAGCAATTTGCCAAGGATTACGGGAAACGAAGGGCGTCGCTGCCTGGTTTCGTGACTCTTGCGGCCGTTGCGATTGTGAGAAGCAGTATACTGTCGCGTGCTAATTTTGACCTCGATGCGTTAGATTTGATGAAAGAAGCTCCATTGACAAAAATTCCAGCGGTGTTTGCTGCAGCGGATGGAGATACTTTCGTATTGCCAAGTCATTCGACTCAGCTCTACGAAGCCTATGGAGGCGCTAAAAAGAAACATATTATTTTTTATGGAGACCATAACTCACCGCGACCCCCTGTGTTTCTCAAGCAAGTACTTGAATTCATAAAGCAGCACCTGAATGAGCCCATTGAGAAGAAAATATCAGTGCAGATGGAAAAACCAGAAGGAATTAAAACGCCTAAAGCGATGGTGCACCCGACCAAGAGACCCCAAAAGCCTCGAGAAGCAGAGACCGAAGAAAATGAGGCATTAAGCAAAGAAAGCGCTGCGGGCAGCAAAGTCCAAGGGGATAATGAAGAGCTCAACAAGATTGAAAAAATCATGAGGGCGCATCAGAGAAGAGCGCATAATAAGGAATTTCTGTTGATCAAATATAAAGATGGTAAATTCTTATGCCTTATGAGGTATTTAACGCATATTGCATTGTAATAGACGCGACGCAGGTAATGAGCGAGCTGGAATTTGCTACATTCTTTCAGAAGCATAAAGCCGATAGGATTTGGAAAGAAATGCAATATATCCAGATGTTCATGAAACCTAAGGTAGCTCCTTTCTCCTCCTCTTACCCTTTACTCAATTATCATTAGAAAGGACCTTCGAAGCCTGTGAAAGTTTACTTCTTATTCGATAAAGAGAAGGACAATAAGCTCTTCCACCGCGCCTCGCTGGAGATACTGAGTATCAACGGCGACATTCCTAAAGTCTCAGCTGATTTCATATCTCCTGAGCAAGAAGAGGCCTTCGAACATTCACTGGGAGAAGCGGATGAAGAGACCATTTGCATGTACAAGCTATACAAACTCGTCCATTACCTGGAAATCATCTCGAGCGTGAGAATCACCAGAATGGCAGCCGATTTCCTTCGGGATGATCATGGAAACTATTGGCTATTGAACGTGAGTGGCTTGAAGCATGTTCACCAACCAAAACACTTTATGAACGTGGAATCCGAGCATAAAATTTACCGAAAGGCGTTCGAAGCAGAGACGGGGAAACTAGCGAGGAAGCTCGATCTCGAGTATAGAGACCTTGAGAAGAAGGAGATCGTGAGGCTGATAAATAAGATCCTGAAGCAGTATTATGATATCAACAAGAAAAATTCCATCGAAAATGAGTTTGAGATCTACCTCAGCGAGAAGATCACCGATGAGCAATTCGCGAGACTGCTCCCTGATGCGCCGTTCACGCTCTCTGGGCTGCTGAAAGAGAAGAAGGACTACGGTGACATCCAGAAGTTTATTTTGAAGCGGGTGAGGAAGATTAAGAATGATCGGTTGATTAGGGAAGGCGCGTTAGAGGACGTGACTGTGCAGAATAAACTGGATAATTTCATTGGGAATAATAGCCGGTCACCTGCCAGAAATCTCAGTATTTCTTCCTGGAAAGGTGTGGATTCAATGCTGCAAAGTCGGGATCAGACCAGCAAAGGGGCTGGGAGGATAGCGCTGAAGTCGCTGCTGCAACAGCAGAGTAATTTTCAGTTACCTGAAAAGGACTCTGAGGTGAAACAGAAAAGTAAGGAGCTATTGATGTCTTTATTAACTGATTTGTTTTGATGTGATTTCGTAGGGAGATTCGTGTTTAATAGCTTCGAGGCGAAAGATGGGGTTAGCAAGCTTACTCCTGTTAAAGCAACTGAAATTTTGAAGTAATTTTGCTTATTGGGTTCGAGAGATAACATTTTTGTTGATTATAGTCGTGGAAGTGAGGCTCCCTCACGAAATACATTGGAAATAAATGCTTCGCAGCTTTCGAAAAGTGCCTTTCTAAATCAGCAGCCAAAAAGGCCAAGAACTCAGAGTTTCTTCAAGAACCAGTCTCGGCGAAATATCTCTCGGAATATCCTCGATTGGCATGTGCTTCCAGAGGATGCTCATAATAAATCAAAGGAGATGGTTTCTCCAGGTTCAAATTTGCTTTCTTTCGTGTCATGAGAACGGGGCTGATCTAATGTGCTAAGAATTAATAAAAAGAGTTAACATTGGCCGAATAACTTAACTGTCAATGCTTGTGAGTTGAAAGACAGAAGACCTCAGACTTAATGATAATTTTTCTGCGGACATAAACTTCTGCGTTTTTTCAACAATCTGTCTTACCCTTCAACCTCTTAAATTTACATTGTACTTTTTTCCTATTGAAAATTTTTCATTATGATTGCGACTGTTTATAATATATGTATATACTCATCTCAAAAGACACAAAGACCACATACCTCATTCAATAGGTTCTTCCATTTTAATAATTCCTACCGCACTCTAAACACCATATTAAGAACGAGAGCAAGAACTAAACACTGTTTTTCAGTATTTTTAATAAATAGAGCAATCTTGCATAATTCTGTTCTATTTACTATGATGAAGTCAAAGCCTCTTACAAGAGTCAACTAATACTCTACCTCACTATTTATAGTCCAAATTATATCATATTCAATGTTGTATTACAGCAAGCACTCTGTTTAGTAGCTTCTTAGATTCATGAGTAGCATATGGATTAAATTAAACACATTCTGCTTAGAAGAACCATATGAGTTACTAATTAATCCAAATTATTAACGTTTTTAATTAAATATAGCTCATTCAAAGTTAACCCATTTTTTTCATAGATACCAAAATTAATTACATACCTTTACGCAATTCAATTAGAGAAACTAAATTAATTAAAGCTTGCGACACTCACTACCACTCCAAAAAATGAAAAAATGTGACTACCGAGACACATCAGGTCCGATTTTCACAAAAAATATCATTATTTCTTCTCCCTGCCCGATTCAGTGGATGACGCTGCCACCTTAAAATTTTCACTCAAAAATAGAATTTTCTTCGTATTCTTTAAAAATCCAAAATTTGTCTTTTTCTTTCGAAACTTTTTAAAATAGAATTTGACTTTATCTAAATCAGGATGTTTAAATAGCCGGCACACTGATAAATTTATAAAAATATTTCTCAAAAATATTTCTCAGAGCAAGATCCAAAAATGGTATGGCATCTTTTCCCTCTACCAACTTGCATTCTGACCTCGATGTCTTCTCCTAGGCATTCGTCAAACTCACCAAGACCAGAGCCTACTACAAGAGATTCCAAACTAAGTTCAGAAGACGCAGAGGTATCCAAATTCAGATTCTTTCAATCTAACAGATCTTCATTCAAATAGAGGGCAAAACTGACTACTATGCCAGAAAGAGATTGATCACTCAAGACAAGGACAAATACGACACCCCAAAATACAGATTGGTTGCTAGATTCACCAACACTAAGGTCATTGCTCAAATCATCTACGCCACCATCCAAGGTGACAAGGTCCTCTGCCAGGCCCAATCCACCGAACTTAAGAGATTCGGTCTCACCGCTGGTCTTTCCAACTACGCTGCTGGTAAGCATTTCAACTGAAAAAAGCATGAATCTCATATCATTGATTGTCTATAGCCTACGCCACCGGTCTCCTCCTTGCCAGAAGACTCCTTAAGCAAACTAAGCTTGACACTTTGTACAAGGGTGTTGCTAAGATCGACGGTGCTGACTACGATGTCAGCAATGAAGTTAAAGACGATGAACAAAGAAAGCCATTCAAGGCTGTCTTGGACGTCGGTCTTGTTAACACCACCAAGGGTAACAAGGTCTTCGCTGTCATGAAGGGTGCTTCTGACGGTGGTATTCACGTCCCACACTCCACCAAGAGATTCCCAGGCACCGATGCCAACGGCAAATACAACGCCGCCATCCACAGAGAAAGAATCTTCGGTGTCCACGTCCAGAAATACATGAAGGAACTCAAGGACGAAAGCGAAGAAGACTACAAGGCCCAATTCAGACTTTGGGACGAAAACCTCAAGGCTGCCAAAGTTGACACCATTGAGAAGCTCTACACCAAGATCCACGAAGAAATCAGAAAGAACCCAGACCCAGCACCAAAGAAGAAACACGAAAAGATTCCAGTTAAATACGTTGACAAGAGAAAGACCATCATTCAAACCTCCAAGGGCAAATACAAGAGAGATAGAAGATTCACCATTGAAGAAAGAAAACAAAGAGTTGTTGAAAAGATCAAAAAGGCCGCAGGAAAATAAATGGGAAGATGATCAGACTTCATACCTGTTTGAATCCTGCTCTCTCAGTTTGGAAAAATTTCGCCTCGGTTTTATTGCAAAGAGAGCATTAGAAGTTTTTTGATTCACCTTTATTCAGGTTAGAGTTTATATCTTCTTCTATCCTTTGCCGTATATCCCCCGCTGAAATTTTAGCCAACAAAAAAAATGCAAAGTCCACTAGTTTAAAAAAAAAAAGAGAGCAGAATTTAACTTGAATAAAGGTCAAAAGCACAATAAAGCGGCCTATTCAACGATTAATTACCATATTTGATGGATGGCATCAGAAGGCACATCCATTATGAGGGGTAATAATTAGATTCAGCTTCTCTCATTATCAAAGCCCTCTTGCTTACTTGGGTTGCTCAGGTGAGATATACAGATTTGTCATAATGAACACCAGTAGGAGTGTGTTATTAAGAGGAATGAGGGGAGATGAGTGTTGGTGAGCTTGTAGCTATTTGTAGCTCTGGATTTTGGTCTCACGCATTAAAATAGTGAACGTTAAACAGATTTTATCTTAAAAAAATAAATCAAAATCAGTTTTTGCGAACAATGGCAGCCAGAACCAGACAAGCCGCAAACCGCTTGAACGAGTTCCCGCAGTCCGCGCACGAAAACAGGTTTTCGGCCGCGGCAGCAGCAAACAAAGGTCCAGAGCAAAATTTGCGCTCTAAGTAAAGCTTTTGTTCATTCATTCGCCTTAATTTGATAGGTCCTTCCATGGAAAATGTGTTTGTGATATTTGCACTTGCGGTAAACACAGTTGTCCCCCTTCGGTCTCTCCGACCCGCTACCCCGCAGACATGCGGTCCACGTCGCAAGATAATTTCAGAGCGTACAAGCCTAGCGAGATCCGAAAAGCCAACACGTTTGCTCCGACGAAGTCTCCAGCTCATAAAGAAACTGAGGGTGTTTTTCCAACGACGCCGCAGACAAAAGAACAGCTGAAGACCTCGAACCAGCTCTCGTACCCGAACCACTGGGCAAATAAAACCCTCGACCCGTAATCTATCCTCTTAAGTCCGTCAATTAACTGATACTTTCAGACGACAGCTAAGATATTCACCGACAACAACTGCTTATAAAAAAACCTTTGATATCTTCCCCAACGAGCCGGTCCAAGACCAATTTCAACCACTCGCAACAAAACCCCAAAACCAGCGTCCTGTCTCTCCACATGCGAGAGAGAGGTCTCCAAGCGCCACCAGCAGCCGCGGCCGCACCGAGCAACAGCTTCCGAGGAGAGCGAATGACGTGTCGCCGGACTTCCCTCTAAATCAGCCTGTTGTTGATGTCTCATCATCTCATGGCAGAGCTCCTCCTCGCGGCGATAGGACCACCGGAGCTGTCCCAAAAGACCAGGATAAAGCGCCAGGGTACTACGGGGAGGAAGAGCAGGGTCCAAGAGACGCTTCAGATAAAAGAAAGACACAGCCAAGAACACCTCCTGCTGGCGAACGACGCAAATGGCCTGTGGTATATGAGAGTCAAGGCGATATCGACCAGACTATTAAACGCGGAGAGCCTAAGCGAGGAAGCGGTCGTGTACCGCTTCAAATCAACCCAAATTTTGAAAGCATTGTTACCTCCGATGATCAAGATTCGCTGGTCCCGAAAGCGAAAAAAGACCGCTACGGACCTGCAAAAGGTCTTCCTCGTCCTCAAACCAACCAGCAAAGACTCACCCCACACAACCGAGATGCTGGGTCTCCTCCGAAACATTACGCGGGTTTAGCCACGAAGAGACCGAAGGATACCAACATCATATCTCACGAGCAGCCATCCGTTGATTCAGGCAAGACCCGCAAGATTCAAAGAGAGCCAGCGATCGAATTCGAAGAAATTGAAGGCGAGAGAGTCCCTATGCGGTTAACTCCGAAAAGGCAGCCAGGCGCCCAGGCTGAGGGCAAACCGCTAGTACAGTCAGAGGTGTTTAACCCTTTCGATGAAGAAATGCAAAGGGGTTTGAAAACTCCTACAAGAGAGCAGAGGAGAAGGCCTGAAGAGATCGAGGATGAGACAGCTAGAAAGTCTCCATTGAGAACCTCAACGCCAACGCGAATGAAGAGGGAAAATGACCTGCATGTCGATCGATCCCTGCCGCTAGTCGGGGGCTATGAGGCTGATCAGCTAAAACCTCGAGGAGGAACTGGGCAAATCAGTGGAAGACCTGCGCCTTCAGATGTGAGAGAATCGGAAGACAGAGCGTTTGGGAAGATCAAGTCGCTAAAATATAATGATATAAAGACGGTCTATCAAGACGATTTCAAAGAGGTGATGGTGAGTAACTTTATGAAGAAGGACTGCCCAATAATGGGACTTCCTAAGCCACCGAAAATTATCACCACTGGAAAACTACATGTGTATTATGATGAGGAAGAAAATGACTGGAATTAAGCTTAGCTGCTTCTAATCCCAGAGAGGGGGGGGAAGAGCCGTGATGATCGTTTCAATTGTTAGAAAAATAAGATTTAGTAAGAGATTAATCAATTGTTTGCAATTCTTTTCAATATAAAATAATTTTAATTTTGTACTTCAGTCGTGCAACCTTCCATTTGAAATAGTCGGAGTGTGTCGCGTTCTTTCATTAAAATACATTGGTTGCTTTAACGGGTTTTCTTTGCTTACGATAGAGAATAGTGTATTGTGTATCGTGAGAGCAGATAGGATGAACGCGTTGATTGTTTGAGAGATGAAAATAGAAATGAAATATTAAATTCAGATGACTTTCCTTTTGTTCCTTAAAAAAAATTACATTGATATATTAACCACTTAAATCTTAATGAAATGCCAAAAATAAATTGGGGAATTGAATTCCCAATCTCAAAACATTGTAGGCGCGAAATACCTGTGATACAGAGTATTTATGTTATAAGATAAGACAGATCATCCATATCAGATGATAATCTTCACAAGATAATACCTACTCGTTTAGTATTTATGCTCGCGATCTTCTGCAATAGGCGAGTCTCCATGATGATGGACTTGATAGCGTTCAGATTTCGCACTATGAAATCCGTCGTCCCTAAACGAATCGTAAATTGATATACTAGTAGAAGTCAATTACATGCTCAAGGCAATGTCATAGCCGCCGTCCAGTGGCTGCAACTTCCTTCTCAATGGCTGTGGAGTCTTGGATTGCTCTCTAGGCATGTCCAGTGTTAGGTAATCAGCTTTTTTCGCATTTTCAGCAAGTCCTTCCGTTTCAAACGGATCCGTATTCGAAATCTTCGCCGAGGAGCTCTTATGTTGCTCAATCAGGCGTTCTTCATTCTTCTGGTTAGAGTTATGAACTTTTATTGGAACTATATTATCCAAATGTTTCGTCACCGCGCCTTTTCTCTCGTTCCAATGAGCATCCTAAGCCATAGCACAATGTTCATTAATATCTCATTAAAAGCATTCAATTTACATGTACAGCCTCATCTTCGTGGACTTTCATTTCAGGTCGTTGGTCCTCAACGAGATCCAGGGGTTTGGTGTACACCTCGCCAGCCAGATGCTGCTGCTCCTGGCGTTTTTCATTCGTATCTCCTAGTTCTATCTTCACTTGCTTCTCCGTTTCTTCCATCGAGAGCACCTTCTTTGACGCAGGGCTCGAGATCACATCACCCAGCATATCTCTACCCTCAATATTCGTGTTTTGCGCCGTCAACCCACCTTGCTGCCCAGTTTTCCTCCTCTTCTTCAAGCACAGAACGAAATCAAAGCATGTCCTCTCAGGCGATAGTCTGCCGCTTCTCCCACTTAAGAGTTCCTCTTGTTTTTTCAATTTTTCCTCTCGTGCTACGGCTTTCTAAGTTGTAAACGAGGGGTTAAGCTTTGTAGAAAGAAGGAGGCTCACCATCAATGATTTAACTTCTTTTCGCCCTTGAACGAATTCGATGTAATCATAAGTCGTCATTTTGAGTCTCATGAGGTGCAGATGAAGTGCGATGAGGTTGAAATCGAGGATCATCATCAAGAAAGTCGGCAGTGAGAAAATCAATACTACCGTTATGAGGCCGATCTTGACGCTTAGATTGTTGGAATATGTGTGATCGAGGAAGTGGTCATCCGTGTTTGTCCAGACGTTAACAGCTGCAATTATCGCGAAAACAATATATATCGCTGTGAAAGAGAAAGCGCTGATTATCATAACCAAAAAAGGCTTGTAATTCGCTTTTCCAATGCAATTATTGACCCATTTACAATGGTGATCAAACCCTTCAACGCACCTAACCACGAAATAAGTTACTTATATGCGAAAAGGTGCAGAATAGCGAATCATTCATTCAAAATGAGCGGTTAACGAATTGCGGTATTTACCGGTCACAGCGTTTGCAATGACGAGAGGAAGCATGCACGTTCAAATCGCATACCTTGCAGTGAGATTCTCCTTCCGAGTCATAGGTCCTTCTATTGATTCAACGCATGTGAAAAATATTGCTAAACCGCCATAACAAAACGTATATACCCTTCAGAAACAGCTCTGCGGTGCGCCTTGACTTGAGGATCCGATGGATCTGTTTTCGTGCTGATGTAAGCAGAAACAATCGTGGCAACGGCCGATATAAACATCGTGATGCATGCAATAATCTAAGGCATTGGCTATTCTATCATTTTATAATGGTAAATAATACCTTTCCAACATCTGTAAGCAGCGGCACCAGGAATAAGTAAAAAATAAGGAGATCCCCGAAAAACACAACGTAACTTATGATCTGGAATGGATGGGTCTCGCGCGTGAACCCGTTTGTCACGAGCATTAACGGCTCGTCAGGGTGTCGGTGTCTTCTGGACATGCTTTCTGTTGAAATTTGGAGTTTATCCTATGGATTAATAGGCTTTATTGCAATGGGAAAATTCAAAAGAGGGTTACAGTAAAACTTTAAAAATTTAGCATAGGTCGACAGAAAACAGCCGTTTCTGCCGATTTTCTCGAAAGCGAAAATAATCAACAGCTGCGCTATCTGAATCAAGGAGTCTGCCATCACTCATTTTAATTCTGTTACACCAGTGTGTAAAAAACCGGAAGAACTCATTGCAAAGAAACAAGTCAGCAGTTTGAAACAGAATAGCAGGGAAAAAACAGTAATAATGCTTACAGAATTTATAGAAATTGATTAATAATACAAGTACACTACACCTCTGTCCCCTCAAGATATTTAATAACTTTGCTATACGACTCTCGCAGCATCTCTAGCACAGTATCCTCAGCAAACGACTCCGCTCGTAAGTCTCGTTGATCCATTTCAAACTTCGCGTCGGGCCTCCAATCGCTCATGTAATTGAATATGTCTCCTTGGAAGAACAGAGATAAACCATGGAAAAACACGAGGTATTGCTTTTTCTTGTGGTTCTTGAGCATCAAGTCGAGTTTCTTCTTAAGGATCAGCTCTTTGAAGATCGAACAGGCCTTCGCCAAGCACTTCGTGAGCTCGTTTTCGATTTCTTTAGGACTCGTACAATTGCTGTATTTCACAAAAAATTTAAGCAGGTTATCCTTCTCTTTCTCGTCCATCAGCGGGTCATTACCTAGTGTTAGCAAGGACCTCCGGTTGCTGGTTTCTATTTCTTTCATCACGTTGTAATCTCGCTCGATCAGCTCAAGCACCTTCCGGATTTTCCTCGTTTTTGAGGGATCTTCCAAAAATTTCACTGTGTGCGACTCAAGGATGCTTTTGAACGTGCCCGTGATTTGCTCAACGAACAAACAGATGAACTTCACCAGCAACAGACAAAGCCTGTACTTATCGCTGGTGCCGAGCCGGAATAACAGCGCGTTCTCTTCGACGACCATTAAAAAATCCCAACATTTAAGCTCGATTGCCCTGCATTTCGTAATGACAATCTCGAGCTCCTTAAAATCGTAGTTCCCTTTGAGTTCATACGACATGAAGTTCGTCGGCGCATTTATCGGGTCGATGTACGTATCATCACTCTTAGCCTTGGTCACCTTGGTCGTATCCCCAGCATTCTTCATATTCTTCGTATCCGAGTCAGCGTTATCTTTCATCAGCTCGTCATGGAACGCAGAATTTGATATTTTCTTGCTCTCCTCGCCGTTTTTCCCAGCCTTCCCAAAATGCAGACTCAGCGCGTTTCCACCAACACTATTGCCTTGCATGCTGACGCTATTGTTCTGGCTCCACCCAAGCTTCGCGGACATGAGGTTTTTATCGTTTGATTTGCTTCTTTGCGAGCCAGTTAGAGAGAACGGTGTGAACTCCTGGACCTTTAGGTAGTTTATTTTCATTTTGCGAGTCTCTTCATAGGCGCTCTTGATCAGCTTCGCGGGGCCAGAAATACCCTGCGAGTTGTAAATCCTGATCTTTGATTCGAGGTTCGGCTCCTCGTTAAAGAACTCCGCGCCTGTTTCATCATTTTTCGCCTCGCTTTTGCCGTTCACGAGGGAATGGCTAAACATCTCCTCCCAGCCCATTCGCTCGCTCTCATTGACCCTCAGACAATGCACAATAAAATCCTCGGCTTCAATTGAGATATTATTGATTTTTCGATCGATCGGCGGCGGCATAGCCAGGATGTTCTTTAGATATGACTGAGGGTCTTTGGCCACCCAAGGGACCTTCCCAAAGAGCATTTCATAGAAAATTATCCCAATTGACCATATGTCTGATTTCGTTGTATATCGCTCCCTTGCAAGCAGCTGCGGGGACATGTAAAGCGGGGTTCCGACGATAGAAACGTGCTGCTTCTCATAATTCGTCACGTCTTCCTCGACGAAACGCGCGAAGCCGAAATCCGCGATTTTTAATTTATTTTCATGAAGAAGAAGGTTCGCGGGCTTTAAATCTCTATGGATGATATGCTTTCGACACAGTTCTTTAAACGCTGAGATAATTTGCTTGAGAAACCCAACAGCTACCTCCTCGGTTAGCATCTTGTGCACTTTAAGATAGTGCTTGAGATCCTTCTGGTTGCAATACTCCATAATCATAAACACCTCCTTCTCTCCAATAACGATTTCTAAAAACTCCACGACATTTTCGTGTTTTATGCGCTTGAGCGTGTCGATCTCGTTCTTCAAAGATCTGAAGAGCGATTTCTTTTTTAATTTGTCCTTGGCGAAACTTTTTATAGCAACTGGTCGCTTGGTTTCGAGGTGATGTCCGAGATACACTTTTCCGAAAGATCCTTGTCCGACTAGATCGCTGAGGCGGTATTCGTAGTTGCCGATTTTAATTTTCTCATTTTCCTGCATTAAATAGAGGCTTTTTAATATTTTATTTAACAAATCAGAGTATTTGCTTAATCACAATCTGACCCCTCAACTAAATACTTTAACCCCTTGATTTGAACGTGAATCGCAGCAATCAACTCTTTTCTTTACAAATACTATGCCTTTTGCTCTGGATTTTATCCTTTTTTCCCCCGCAGAACTAGACCCTAAAAGGCAAAAGCAATTTCAGAGCGTTGCTTCGAATTATCTCTCTTTACTTTTCCATAGAGATTATGAACAACAGCGTTTGGTGAGAACCCACATGGCTATTTCATCTTCTTGCCGTTGTAGTTGTAGTGGAGTAGCTTAATTATTGTAACTGTATGCTTAGATTTTTGTTTTGGGAACCTCTAGGTGAGAGAGCGCTGGTCCGTTATTCAGGAAGGTAGAGAGGGTGGACATTTTTATTTGTTTGAAGTTCTGGAATTATTAGATGGGCGCGATGAGTGAAAGTGCTTTTGCAACTTCGCATGTTGAGTCTTGATTTATAGTTTCAATAAAATTGCAAATTTTTAAAGAAGAGGTATTTATTTAGTAAGGTTTCGGCGAAATGGAAAAAAAGGACAAAGTCAAGCTCTCAAAGTCGTTTTTTATCGATATGTGCGTCAGCAGTAAACCCTTGTCTTCGCTTCAGCTCGTCACACTGCTGCTCATTGCTAATTAGGGGACATTCGTGATGATTATTTAATTGAAAAACAACTTGGTTCCGGCGCATACGGCATCGTCTATCAAGGAGTTCACAAAAAAACAGGTACGATTCTCCGCCAGCTCCCACTCCTCACTCATCTCACGTCGTTTTTTTGTTCAGGAGAGAAAAGGGCCATTAAAGCTATTAATAAAGAGAAGGTCGAGGACAAAGAAGCGTTCCAGAACGAAATTTCGATCCTGAAGTCGCTCGATCACCCTAACATCCTGAAACTCTACGAGATATATGATTACAAAAACGCGATCTACCTCGTCACCGAACTCTGCGAAGGAGGAGAGCTTTTTTACTACATTACGAAAACAAAGTACCTCACAGAAAACCAGGCCGCAAAGATCATGCGCCAAGTTTTTTCAGCAGTGGCTTATTTGCACGCTAACCGCGTTGTCCACAGGTAAAAGCGTAATTTTCCGCCTCAATACTGACTCCGAGTTCAGAGATCTTAAACCAGAGAACTTTCTTCTCAAATACGAGAACGACGACTCCTGTGTCAAGCTGATTGATTTCGGGCTATCGCGAAAATTCAAAGAAAATGAAGTTATGACTGACCCTAACGGAACGGTAAATTAACATCATCAAAGGGAAATTGATTGATTTTCAATAGCCTTTCTATATCGCGCCTGAGATCCTTGAAGGAAACTATACTGAAGCAATCGATAACTGGTCGCTTGGCGTGATCTTGTATATCATGCTCAGTGGATCTCCTCCTTTCTATGGCAAGGACAATCGAGAAATTCTCCGTGCCGTTGAAAAAGGAGTTTTCACACTGTCATTGAAGCCTTTCTTGTCCTGCAGTATTGAAGTATGATTCCCTATGAAATTGGAGAGTAAAACGCCTGGATTTGCCTTTAGGTGAAAGACTTGATCTCGAAACTGCTGGTGAAAAACGTAGCGAGAAGATTCACAGCTGCCCAGGCTTATAACCACCCTTGGGTCCAACAGCAAGTTGATAAAGAGAGCAAGGAGTTAGTTATCGACACTGGCGTCATTAAGAACCTTGAAAACTTCCTTCAGCAAAAAGCGTAACCCCTTTCCTTTCAAAATAAGGTACTTATGGTCTAATTCCTATCAGATTGAAGAAGGCTGTTATGCTCTATGTCGCGCAAATGATTCCTGAGAAAGAGGTCGAGAATATCAGACAGGTGTTCACGAAAATGGATGAGAACGGTAACGGTGTCGTTTCAAGAGACGAGTTCCAGAAAGGTATTGTATATCACAAGAGAATGGGTCTGATAAGCGTCATTTATAGGATTCAAATTATTTAAGGAAAAATCAAAAATCATGCTCGACGAGGATGACATTGACAATCTCTTCGTGGCTATTGACACAAATCACGACGGGGTCATCGAATACACCGAGTTCTTGGCCGTTTTTATGGATAACTACATCTTCAAAAACGAAAGATACCTCAGAATGGCTTTCGAGAAGTTCGATTTGGTAAATTTGCTAACTCTTGCGTTTCGGCTTACAAAATCTTCAAATTATAGGATAAGAGCGGAAAGATCAGCAAAGAGGAGCTTATAGAAGTGTTGGGAGGTGGTGACCTAGTGCCGCTCACTGAAATTGATAATATTATGGCGCAAGCCGACCTTAACGGCGATGGCGAGGTAAATAAATAGTTTTTTGCCGTTGAAATTTACCCTGTATTTTTCCATTAGATCGATTACAACGAGATTTTGAGGTATATCAAGATGAACGGACCCGGCGGAAGAGCTCGTGAGGACTTGGCTAGAAGCGTCACTGGACTCTCCCTCAAATAACGTTGTTGAGCAACAGTCTTCAATATGTGTAGGAATACTATTAGCTGAGTCTTATTAGTGTAGTGCTTGTAGAGCGAGGTTTCCAATAAAGAAGTTTTATGATTTATCTCCTGCCAGCTTTTTATTAGATATTTCTCTTTCATGAACCAGAAAACAACTACATTTAACAATCAACTACTGTTTGCTCCTATTCTCCTCTCTATAGGAGATTTTCCAAGAGAAAAGCTCGATACTTCCACTTCAGGGATTGTAGAATAACGATGATTGATGTATTTATGCAAAACCGCGATTACTTTAAAAAATTATGAATAGCAAACATGAAAGAGTCATTAATGCTGCTTTTGCTTTCGAATCATGAGGTACTTGATTGTAAAAACTAATGCTGCGAGCAAGCAAGCGCCGCCGACGGCGAGGTATGAAATAGATAAGAATTGGTTCTTTCCGCCGAAAGGTCCGCTGGTGGAGAGCACGATATGTTTCTTTCCATCAAAAGCCGAGACATCGTAGTCTAGATGATAATGACTAATAAAGTAAAAGACCTAATGATTGATTTACTGTTGACGACATTAATCGTGTAAGTTCCGGCTTCAAGATCACCGTCTATCCTCGCCCAGAGCTTTCGGAAATTGGGGAGACCCGCAGTTCTCATCCACACGATGAAATGCTCTAAAATCATTAATTTTCAGCTCAATTTGCCAATACGAGAGCAATACCATTTTCCATATCAAGCCATTGCTTTGTGAGATAGTTCGGAGTGTTTTTATATCTTTTTCCTTTATCTGAAGGCCATGAGATGCCTGTTTCATTAAGAGTCACTGCAGTAAGGTCCGGTGCAACCATTGTGTATGTATCTGGGAAATTCAACGCTCTTGCCTGTGAAAAAACAATTGAAATTTACCATTGAAAACGCTCCAGGCGATCAAACCGCAAGGAGTTGCTGGACCGCTCGGGTCGAGGAGAGTAGTACCATCGACGGCTTTGATATCGCCGAAACCGAGGTCGGCATTGGTGATGATGGGATCGCAGTTGGTCTTAATGTCATTTACTGTTTGCTCTGTTCCGGAAAGCTGGGTGTCGCTTCTTGATTTAATGTATCTTCTGTGGTTTTGATAAAAATTGTCCAAGGCGTAGTAGAAAAACACTGGTCCTGTCATTTTTTCTTCGACTGTAATCTGAATGGGGCATGTTGTTTTTCCTTGGCATTCTACGTCGTATTGTTTTGTATATTCCTGTATTTGGGCATTCACCCCAGTTAAAACGCCTCCGAGGACAAGTAAAACTATGCCTAAACGTTGGGTTTAGTTATTGGAAGCCGATGATAGTGATAAATACCAAGAACGACGAAAATTGCGATGGTGGAGCTCCAAGTTGGAACTGGTTGCCAAGATTTCAAGAGGCAAGCTTTCAAACGAGGGCATCTCTCAGCAGGATGCTGAGACTTTGCGTCAGGAGATGACATAGCTCTTTTATTAGCTCGATTAACTTATTATTTTTGATCAACTAATCGTTTTTGCCGTGCCTAAAATACAAGCGCATTTTTCCAAAAATATCTCATTTTTCTCAGTGTAGAAGCTCTGGTTGCACCATTCTCTTAAAAACCTGGTAGATTTTCATAAAGGAGTTGAAGTAATCTGTGCAACCTCGCATCTTTGCTGTGAATATTGATAATAGAAGATTTACAATGAAAAAATATAAATAAGTCTTCGCAGATATTCTTGTACTGATGTAAATAGAGAACTAAATGCATTTAGCGAGATTAAGAGGTACTCTAAATTAAAATTATTTGCTCCTCAGCACACTATATCTCAGTGAGGGATATCCTAAGAGAAACAATTTGCGATTTAACTTTCACGAGAGAGTTTAGCTATATTTGAACAGCAATCTTTCGTACTGAAACGTTTATTGCGCGATTTCGTAGACCAGTTCATTCGAAAGCTTCGCCGCTTAAGTCCCGCGTCTTTATAAATTTTTTTTCGCAGAAGTGAAGAAGAGGAAGTCTGAGTGAAATAAAAACTACACTACATGTATTATCGATTTCCGGAATTCCGAGACTCTTCCAGAGCTCTCTGGGAGGTGGGAAAAATTTCCAGGTTCTCATTAGAAATAAATGTGTATTTTATCAAAGCAAAAATGTAAAATAATTCAGTCACTTTCGGTGTGTGAGTCAAAGTTTAATCATCGGTCAACCGAATGAAGTTTGTCTTAAAAAATGTTATGCATAGGAAAGCTACTCACATCAATCACTAGTATACAGTCAAATAAAATTCTCGGCTGGCTAACCTTATCTTGGTTCTTTCAAACATCACTTTTAAATATTGGTTTCCCTTCTTTTTTAAAACAAATAACTCCCTTGCGTGAGCATTTTTTCATTAAAAATTTATCACAAAATGCACTCTTATTCATTCCACAAGTAAACATTATTCGACTAAGATATTTGTGACTCAACGCTAATGAATTAATTCTTATTAACGGAATAACAGTTACATGTATATTATTCAAATCTGGATTTTTT
>ENA-UOTX01001446-UOTX01001446.1-compost-metagenome-genome-assembly--contig:-NODE-1446-length-17640-cov-17.479645_pt1 | contig 17640 bp, 4 predicted proteins | sample MGYA00238143_ERZ746982 | MGnify/ENA primary metagenome ERZ746982 (study PRJEB28758, sample SAMN06268862) | compost metagenome | isolation source: single cell | place: USA: California, Emeryville, Joint... | reverse complement strand
AAGGGACTTACGGATGCAGATGCATCAGTCTTGGAGAATGAATTACCAGAATCTCTTGAAACTCTCATCCTCTCGAATAATAACATTGGAGAAAAAGGAGCAGCTCTTATTGGGACCAATACCACCTGGGCCAATCTCAAGAAAATTGATCTTTCAGCAAACAAAATTTCCGGCGAAGGTGCGGTGAAGATAGGAAATAATCAAACCTGGGTTCATCTACAAGAGCTCGATTTATCTCACAATCAAATCGATGATCAAGCTGTCCTAAAGATAGAAAGCAATATCACATTCAGAAATCTAATGAGGCTTAATTTATCTGCGAGCAAGCTTAGTGATGAAGCCGCTGTTGCAATAGGAACAAATGTAAGATGGACAAAGCTTGAAGAACTCTACCTCAACGAGAATGAGATTGGAGATAAAGGAGCTATGGTAATAGGAGGAAATACAGTCTGGGTAAGACTAACGAAATTTGAGTTTCATTCTAACGCAGGAATAACAGAAGTTGGCAAAGAAAAATTGAGAAATAATCCTATATTCGGAGCGTTCATTCATGTTTAGTAGTAGAATCCAGTATCTGTATAATTTGGGTGAATTTCCTCTTCTCTCGTAAATTGGATATTATTTGCTAAAACTAATCTCACATAGAAATAAGAATATATAAAGATTGCTCCGGAATATAGAATAAGATTGAACTCTACTATGGTTTTATGTTAGGAAGATGATGATAATTTCCGGGCTGTATGGATCGAATTTGCTCATATTCAAGGAAAAACATGAGAATATAAACGCGTGCATTAAAATGTCTGCTTTCGCAAGATATATAATGAACCAATTCCCATCGTTTATCTAAGTAGAGCAAAATGATATCGAAAAATATTTCTATGGATCTTAAAAGACTCGTGTTAATTAATAGTATCGTTGATCGTTGAAAATCGCTTTGTTTTTGAGGCCTTCTGAATCTGTATTACAACCGAATCTTTGGATACTCTCATTTTTAGTCAGGCAGGCAGGAAATATATCCTCTTGGTTTTTTGTTCGTTTTATACAGTTTCTAAACATTTATTTATAATTATTACACTTCACATCGTGAATTGCTTGATTCTGATTGATACGACTTTCTTGAGCTGCTGTCTCGATATTTGTACTTCACTTTCGTTGCTGCTCTATACTTGCTTTGAGGAGACGGCTTGATTTTCTTGTAGATCTTGAGAATCATCCCAACCAATGAAAAAGCTTATTAGTTATCGTATTAATAGCCATAACGGAAATTCTCACCACGACTGGTGCTTCGGCGTTGGTAAATTCACGATTTCCAGCAGTAGCAAACGTCAGGCCTAAATTGAGGGTAGCTGTTATTAGATCACATCCAAAATCAAATAAATGTAAAAAGTCAACTCGGCGAACAATAGAATAATTGAGAAGCACTGCAAGATGAGAGAGCTGTGAAGAGATGTAGGCTGAATTAAATGCAGTTGCCTCATGTTCTGTTCCCAATTTTGTTTGAATTCAAATATGCAATTATTCCATGAAAAATTCATTATTGAGAATCACCTTCGCCGTTTAATCAGGCCAAAAATGAAGGTGGTGTAGTCCCTTCAGCAAGTAGTAAGAATCAGCAATAGGATCAAAAGCTGAAGTTGTTTTCCTCACTTCATTTGAATTAATTTTTAATCTGAAGAATTTTTCATTAGATTCCTGGAAAACCTCTTAAGAGCTTTCATAATCTTATTCATGGCTAGCTGCAGAATCGGAAAATTCTTTTGAATTGAATTCTAAAGCGAATCATTCGGGTTCTCTCAAATTGTGCTTGTTTATCTGTTGATTGTTCCTATAGAATTAACAACATGGGCTATAGTATCCTTCAAGACTAAGGCTGGTATTGAGTCACACGAAGCTAATAGAGATTCGATGTTTCTCTTGAGCTCTTATTGTCGGAAGCGATTCTAAACTTTTCATGATTGAGAAGATAAATTAAATTACTAGTTTGTACGGTTCTCAGATATTGGAGCGTAGATGGTAGCACAATAAATTAGTCGATAGATGTCATTAATGTCAACACTATGTATTGAAAGTGATCACTAATTCTTTTAAAATCAAACGAACAACATGAAGAAAAGTCGCCTCTACTCTGTATCTGTATTTTTTGATTCATTATTACGAGTATGAAATTGACCTCTAACTTTACGCTTTCTTCTGACTACCTTGAGAGTTTACTTCACCCCAATACCTGAAGTAGAATCAGAGTTTGTAGAAAAATAGTTGTTTTGTAAAAAACTTGTCATATTTTGCGCCATGTTATTTGATTGATACAAGGTATCATCATGTATGAAACCAGATCTTGATATATAAGAAGGTATTAATGATCTTCTAAAATATGATTCTGTCTGGTTGTCATTAAGACCAAAATTTTTAATTTTTGGCTCAATTTGAAACAATTCGGTATAATGGAATCGTAATAGAATCCCGGAATTTGATAAAATTTTTAAATTCATTTTGATTCAGAGCAATTTTGATAAATAATCGAGTTCACCTTTTTAAGGACGCCTTTAGTGCAATGCCTTTTTCAAACTGTTTCCGAGATCGAACATCAATTTCCATACAGAGTCCTAAGAATTAATGAAGTCTTTTTCACACCACATCTGATTAAATCCTTTATTCATTATTGCTATTCATTATGGTGTTGCTTCTGAGTTCCAAGGTTTTAGAATTAAAAGCAATTCAGAGAGTCCCTGTAAGTTTTCAGAGAGCTTTGGAAGGCAAGGTATAAAGAAATGTTGCAGTAGGAGCTGAATACACTGACCAGAAAACTTTCAATTTGATAGCATTCAAGATGGTTTTAAGGTGTTGATTTAGGCTCAAAACTCCTTCAATAAATTCTCATAAGAACTCAAAAGTTCTTCACACCGCCTTGAATTAACTAAAATCTGTATATAAATTCTATCAATTTAAACAAATTACCGAACAGGAACAAAAGCCCAGGGAACTTAAAATATGGCACTTAGCGCGACTTGAAAATAGACTCCAATAGAAAATCCAAGAAGCATCATTTTGGAGATATTCTATCAAAAATGTGCATTCGCCTCAACTTCATGGATATTTCGCCGGAATCAGAACCCAGAAATATTCTATTTAGGCAATTGAAGTATGTTCTCAATTTTTTACTCGGCATTTGGCAATTCAACCGTTTTCTACTTTCAAGATCGTATAAAGTTTACGAAAACTAACAGAACTAGTCGTCCATGAAGCTGAGAGCCAAGCATAATGAAATCGCTACCAGAATAAATATTTATAGAAAGTAAAACTATCTCCCAACTCAATTAAATAGCAGAGCCAAAAGGTTTAGCAAACCAAATTGTTGCATTAAGAAGTCTTTCTTATATTGATTTTTCATTAAAAACCATTACGTAGGATCGGGAGTTCGGCTTTTTCACAACTAAACACTTGAGAAAAATTCCTGCAATGAATCTGCTAGGGCTTGAAAGGCTCCTCGTGATAGCGTTTTGTAGACCGACACCAAAAACAACATGAGTCAAATAATAAAGCTATTTTCTGTACTGCTTCTTCGAAAGCGCAGATTTTAAGTTTGACGCTGCGAGTCCAGAATCAATTTTTTGATTAGGCTAGCTCTTTTAGAGTTGCTCAATAAGTGGATTCGTATGAAATTGGTACTTTCTCTCGTTTGATCAAATCAGCTAAAACGTTTTCTTCATTTTCGAGTGTTACTATTTGATTTTCGCATTGGATCTAGTCTCCTTTAATTTTGATCTCAAAATTCTCTTCATCAAAATTTTCTTCGAGTCCGCTGAGTTATTTACGAACTGATAATTTCAAGAATAAGATGTTTCTGAGGATATAAGAAGGCTTTCTTAGTTTGGTCTGCTAACTCAATCCGTCACTTTTGCTCATTATTTTATATATTTAGCAAAAAAACTGAAAATAGATCGATGATACTAATTAATAGCTCATGGATCAATCATCGTCAAATTTTGTTGAATTTCACAAAAATCCGACTAACAAGTACTTTCTCAGTAAAAAAAACTATCAATTTCGAGCATGATTTGCCAACCAAAGATAATTTCAGAAGCAGATAGAGATGCAAAAAGCAATAGCGACACATGCTGATGGTCCTCGTTCGATTTCCAACAAGGAAGCGCCCATTCCTGACTTAATAACTGAAGTTAATTCGTCTCAGAAAATTCTACCTTCCTTCAGGCTTAATTAAGAAATTTAATTTCTCAAAGCAATCTCATTGATGCGTAGAATGCTCTAAAACACTGAAGCTGGCTTATTAAAGGTCATTCAGTTGTAAAATTGGATCACCTTCAAGGCTAACTCCTGGTGGCATCTATTGTTAACTATTTTGTAAACCATCCTGATTTCAGATTCAATTTTCTGGAAAATTTTTGCTCATATTTCGAGAATTTCATGAGAACCACTTAATTTCAAGAGGAAAATGAACTCACAATCCTGGCATCAGATTTCTAACTTCACAATCCAAACCGAAAACGCTCATTCAGGAACCATCACTATATTTACAGATAAACACGAAAATTACTTCACGTGGACTCTATTGGAGATAAGATTTGAGAATAATTGTATCCTTGGTGTTTTATTTTTCATTTTTGCTGATCAAAATGCAAAGCAATGCTTGCTAACGTTAAATGATTAATTTGTTGAATTCGACTTGGGATTATTTTAATTTCTCAACTCCCAAAAATGAATTAATTTCAAGACTGTGACCGTTTCCGATAAGAATATCGTACCAATGTAACAATAAAGAGCTGACTTCACGTAACGAAGTCAAATCAGAGGTTAATCTGGGCGCTTAGGCTCCAATTACCGTATCTTTCTCTCTCTGTGAAAGATTAGTTTCTCGTGGTACAAGATTAGTGTGTTCAATACTAATCTCTGTGATTCTTGCCGAATAGTGCAAGTTAAAGAGATTTTCAGTCTTTTTTCTCCCAGCTTGTCTAAATCATCATGCTATTTTCCTTGACACCTTTCTATTATACTCAAAATCTGCTCTGAGGAAACAACATTGCAGTAGTCAGTTTGATCGAACTACGGATTAATAATACTTTGAAATTGAAGACCGTGTTCGAGATGACATTTTTATCATTCTTAATTAAGGTCTTCCAGAAGTGCAAAATCGGAAATTTAATTTGATATAAAAACGTTATGTCTCTTGAAGTCCATAGGACTTGCTATTTCGGTGGGTTTTTTGAGTTGAGAATCTCTCTTATGAGTTAGGAAGCAATTAAATAGCATGATTCTAAGATTTCACAGGCCTTTGAGCTCCTTTCGCAATGTTTGATTTCGCGTTTCAGAAACGCTATTGAAGAGAATTCGACAATATCGCAACTGCAAACGAATCTTTTTGGCTATTGGTGCTTCATTTTGAAATTTTTTTGACAGAGACCGAATACATGCGTTTCTGGAAAAATGGCTTTGAAATTTGGTTATATCTGAAGGCCTTGTGTGAAAACAGATTTGTGTATATAGATGATTGTGAATTGCTCCTGGATTTTAAGTCTATTGCTTGAAGAAAAAAAATGAGTTAGTTTAGAGGATAACGCAGTTTTCGTTATTTAAAAAATTTGGAATCCAGTTTGAGAGTGTTGAATTCAATTTCAAAAAATTCGAATTGATTTACGTTCATTAAAAAAAATAAGCAACCTTCAAATTTTTTATGAATTCGATTCATATAATTCCAAAAAAATTTTAAAAATCAAAGTGATGAATTACAGATAAGGTTTCCTACACGATGAATACGAAACTCATTCTTGCACTCTCATCATTCTTATTCTTTACACGCACAATAGCTATCGATTTCCTCGTAGATCCACTTACAGAAAATCCAAGTTTTTACGAAGTGTATTCATTAAGAACAGCGATTTCTAACATGATGAACTTAAACTACCTGTACTTTGAAGACGTTCGGATTTTCTTAAGCCCATCTTGTATTGGTACAGTGCAATCTATGGGAAATAGGGAAGTAATGGGATTAGGATCGCTCACTATCCAATATACCGGCACTTATCCTCCCATAAGTCAAGAATCCGATTGTTTTCTTCTTCCACAATTGGTGCTCGAACCTGGTGATCAGCTTTCGATCCTGTTCTTAAGCTCATTCACTTTGCAAGGAGTAAATCTCCAATACGGTGGAGATCCAAGCTCAATCAGTCTCGTTTACTATGTGGAGAATGTTGTGTTCTCAAACGTTTGCTTTAACAACTCCGAACCATCTCACACCCTTCCAAGCAGTTATACAGGAAAAAACTTTTATGTATGGGGGCCGACACTTTGCTCAATAACAAATATGATATTTTTCAATGATGGTTACAAGCAACTCGGGTTGGTGAACGTTCAAAATCTGATCATCAATGAGCTGGCAGTTGTGCAACTTCCTTGGGCTACTCAGACGGTTAGTAGTCCCATTTTCATCATCCACCAAGAGTCTCCAAATTCATTTCTGAGTATATCCTCATTAACCATAACATGTGATTCGACCTCGAATTTGGCACCAAATTTGCTTTTCATTCGTGATTTTGGTACAGCTTATATTTCAAACGTTCGGATTACCGGATGCGACTTGCAGCATTCGCCACTAATGGAGCCATCATTTTTCAGGGTCTGGTGTGGAACTTTTCTCTCTATTAATGGCTTAAGTGCTAGTAATTTGCAATATGGGAACCTGACCCTGGCGGATCTTTTCGGTTTAAAAAAAATCGGGACTGTTGAAGTCTCTAACGTCAATATTTCAGACGTGACGTTAAATCCTGTTCTCTTTCAGATATCTGATATTTGTGACTGCATATTTCGAACAAGCTCAGTAATGAAGATCACGTTGACGAATTGGCAAGTCTCTAATTCCCAATTTGTTGCACGATCGAAAATGATAAATATGATCTTCAGCGATTATAGAAATTTTGCAGAGACTTCCTTCAGTAGCTTAACTATGAAGGACACGACATTGAATGGTACCGCCATTCTCATTTCAATCGCTCAAACAGCTTGGGATACTTTAACAGAAAATTTATTGACTGTTACAATCCACGATTGCAGTTTCACTAGAAACAATTTGGATGGAATCTTCTCTTCTTTCATAACTTTAGTATTTAGTAAGGAAATAGTTGTATTTCCAGGCGACGCATTCAGGAGCGTCGAAACGGTTCACATGAGCATTTCAAATTTCGTTTTCACCGAGAATACCCTCTCGAATCAAGCATCTGTCTTTAAAGTGGATGGTGTAGCCGCTTCAGTGAGGAACTTGTCTGCTGAAAATAATACCTTAACAAATTCCAAATTTTTCGAGGGTCAGAGAGTATCTTCCGTATTTCTAAAAGATTCGATTGTAAAAAATTTGAACCTTCACCAACAAGCAGCATTTTTCGAAACATATTTCATTAATATCCCGTCAGACCTCAATTTTGAGCCTTCCTTTGCAAATCAAAACGATGGAATTTTTGCTTACACGCGACCTGCTATCTTTTATAGTTGCAATTTCCAAGATATTCATCTTGACTCAGGCTCAACTTTCATCAAACTTGGGAATACGATGATAATATATCAACAAAATTCTCTCGTCGGTGCAGTGTTGGATGGTTCAAGTTTCATAAACACTGGATATTTTCCGAATTTTCTCTCCTATAGCATCATATTTTACAATATAACCACCGTGTCCCTCAATACAAGCCTGGTTTATCCATTTCTGGCTGCCGAAAGTTATCTCTTCCAGGAAAACTCTGAATTATTTTCTATTTACAACACAGCTAAGAATAACGCTTATTCAGAGAATCAGGAAAACATGGTATATTTTATTGCGATACAAGACAACCTTTTCAGCTCCATAGAAGCGAGTAACCAAGCAAATATTCTCCAAGTCTCCGATTTTCAGGCCCCAAATAGTTCAATAATTCTTTCGGACAATATTTTCACAAATATCAGCTCTAATGATAGTGTGCAGTTGATTCGTGCTAGCTATTTACCCATCTGCTTCTTTGTGAATCAACAGATATCAGAGGTAAATGCTTCGGGCTATTTCGTCTCCTATGTTGCTTCCAAGTTAAACTATCTGCTACTACAAGATAACGTGATTACGAATACTCAAAAGCTTGGATTCTATGATATTGAGGCGAACGAATGTAGCCAGCTCATCATTCAGAATAATGAAGCTTCTGCTCTTCAAACTCAAAAAAGATTTATCAAAATAGTTTGCAAGCTATTAAATGGGCAAATTTATTTCAAAGACTCGAAATTCAATGGAATTATTGAAAGTAGCAGTCCTCAATTAGTTGAAATTCTCAGGTTCATAAGCCTTGAAATTGAAAAATCTTCAATTGGAGCGCTTTCAGCTTTTGAGAATAATTCATTCTCAAGCATTACAATTCATCAAGAGGGCATTTGCAAAGGAAGATACCAAGCTCGTTCTTTTTTATTCTTTCATCCAAGTCCCCGATCGAGTTTAAAAGCACTACATTTGATCTAATCACAATGTCTTCTGAAGGAAGTGTTTTCGAAATTTACTCATTAACCACAAATTTTACAAACTCGAATTTCAGCAGATTTTCCTATCACAGTAGAAACCGGTGCTATACATGCTATAACGCCTTCTGTGACGATCAATGAGTGCATGTTTGATGCGATTGTTGGCACGAATTCAATTGGAGTCTTTAAATTTACCAACCCTAATCCCGCAAATGGAATAATATCTGTCAGCATTGAAAAGAGTGTCTTCTCGAATAATAGGGCGGCTTCCATGACGCTGATTTCTATCAAAAACTCTTCAGCGAGTCTGTGGTTTAACCAATCACAGTTTATTAATAATCAAATTTCAACAGTTGCTGGAGGGCTGTTCTATCTCTCGAACCTCTACTCATCGAATATTTCAGTAAATAATTGCAATTTTACTCAGAGCGACACTGATATGCTGTCTATCAAGCCACAACTTAATGTATTTGAATTCCTCCAGTCACAAGGCAATGTTCAGCTCAATATTCAAAACTCTACCTTGGAGGTTAAAGGACAAATGAATGGAAATTTCATTTCAATCGAAGGAGGACAGTACAATGACGCTGTTTCCGTATCAGGGCTAAATTATTCAGCTCTTTCTGCTGCAGATGATGGCAACGAGACTAATGAGGGTTCTACTCAAAGTCTGCTCATTCCTCAATTTTCTCTTTTTGAAGGAGAAAACATTAAAGCGAACTTTCAAAATCTTAGAGTATCACAATCGCAAATAAACCAGAAAGAGTTAATAACAATAAATTGTAATCCAGCTATCAAAACAGTTTATGCGTGCGAAATTGAGGTATTAGAAAGTTCATTCCAGCATTTGATCTTGAACCAACCCATAATCACAATCAATTCGCAAGGCACTTTTTCATCCAATGCTCTAGACAATTTGACTGTTCTGATTGAAAACTCCACATTTGCCACTATCACATGGATTAATAGCAGCAGCAGTGCCATTGGAATAAACGAGAGGCAAGGTATCGTTAGGTCAACAACTCCCTTGATTGGAAGAACGCCTGGGCAAAGCAATTTCGCTATCACGATAAAAGATTGCGATATCTCTCAGCTTCAAGGCACCCATGGGCTGCTTTATAACGGTGTCGAGACAATGTTTGACCTTGTACTTCTGCTTCAAGACAACGTACTCGCTTCAATAGACGCTATAGGCCCAGGAGGGATTATTCATGCGTCGATGAGTGAATTAACGACTTTCGAGAGCAAAGTTTCGACTGACACCTCAAGAAATGCCAGTTTCCGACTTAGCTTGAACAATTTCACCAATATTTCTATCAAGTCAACAGGAGGCTCAATTCTTTATTGGACAAGTCAATTACGAGGGATCTCAATAATTTCCGAAAACAATACATTCTCAGATATCAATTGTTCCCAAGGCTCAGGAGGGGCATTCTTTGTGAAATACACGCCAATTAATCCACTAAGCTTGACTGTACCACTAAGCCCAGAGTATTTGGTCATACTTGCTTCGACCTTTGATTTTTACAACCAAATTATAGCTCACAAAGGAGCAATCGTTTATGCCGAGGGAATGAATACTCTAATGAATCTCAATTTTACTGAGAATAGTCTTCATTTTATTACATCGAAGTCGAATGGAGGAATAATCATGATTGATGCCGGAATCTACTCTGTTTCTACCTCCTTCTCTTATTCATCGCCGAGCAGAATACTCAATACAGCTTTGAGTGGACCAGATCAACTAGGGACTGTCGACTTGATTAGAAATGATTTTAAAAACATTTCAGCCCAAAACGGAGGTATACTTTTCGAAAGTACGCCTACCGGAACAATGAATATCACGGCAGTAAGCAACAACTTTAGAGAAGTTGAGGCCAGCTCAAGAGGAGGGATTTTTTTCTTGAATCAGCAGAATGTATCTATTTTCGAAAATATATTAAACGAGGTGTTTGCTTCTGCTACAGGATCATTCATTTATTCAGTAGCTGGGCAAATAAACACAACAAGAATCAATGCAAGCAATGAGTTCTTTGGTCTATCTCCAAAGCAAAGTCTATATTCATTTGGACCGACGAATTTAGCAATACAGTTTCTCTCATTATCAGAACATCCAAACAGCGTCTATCATTATGAGGAAAGCAGTCCGACATCATCGCCTGTTATTTCGAATCTCACTTCATACTCCCTTACAGAGTATCTAATCAATTTTACCCTCGTTTACCAAGACAATGTGACTAATCATTTTGAAGTTGTGCTCGACGAATCGCAAAGCAAAATGCTAAATTTGACATTTATTACTCCAGATGGCTTACTAATCCAAAATTATCTTACTACTAACTGTAGTAACTCTACTTGCACAGCTTCTCCTACAGCAATCATTCTTAAAGGCAATGCGGGTGATCTGATATTTGTAAATGCTACATACCAATCAGAGATTTACACTCAATCGCAATCGTTTTATATTAAACTTCGAGAGTGTGTCCCAGGAGAGATTAACAACACTGAGAATGGTCAATGCCTGTATTGCAAGTCAGGAAGTTATTCTCTGGTTACCAATGATACCAAATGCCAAAGTTGCCCTATAGGAGCGATTTGTAATGGAGGCAGTAGTATTTCCCTCAGATCCACCTATTACAGAAGCTTAGCTAGCAATTCAATCCTGCTTATTGTTCCTTGCAATGATTCTGGTAACCGATGTCTGGGAGGAGATAATCAGACCATCTGCTCAAATACGTATTTAGGACCTGTATGCACCCAGTGCAATTTTCATAATGGGTATCTTTCATCAGGGAAACCAGGGGTATGCACCGAGTGCTATGATGAGCAAAAATTGATCGCGTATGCTGTCCTTCTCCTAACAGCATCTATCGTCTATCAAATCATTATGATTGTAGTGACTTACAAGGAAAATAAAAATATTCACGATCAGTACCTCCTCGAAAAAAATCAAAAGGATGCACTTGAAAGTTCAAGAGGGACCGAGATTATTCGCACTATAGCAGCTCGCGCTAGTACTATTGACTTACTACAGATGCAAGAACAATCTAGTGTAAATGGTGAACAGCAGCAGCAACCACAACAGATGAAAACGAAGAAGGAGCAGCAAAAGAAAGATCTTAAACCAGGAGCGCTCATTGTGATTTTCACGGCTTTCTCTCAGATTTCTTCAATTCTTTCTAATTTCGATGTTGGAACAGTGGGTACTCTGATAAGTGTTTCTGATTCTGTGAGTAATTCGAATGTCCAGGCAGTTTTCTCTCTGCAGTGTCTCTATAGGCTTGTTAACCCGGATCTCTTCGAAGGACTTAAATTTGAGACTTTCGTTTTTGTTTTTTCTCCGATAGTGAAATTAGCCTTGGCTGCTATAGTCCAACTCCTTCTCTACCTCTTCAGCAGAGTACGCAAAAATTTTTCACCACCAAGAGAAGAAGGAAGGAAACAACAAGAAGAAGCCAAGGACAACCGAGAGGCGGACAATAGTGCTACTCCTAGCTTCGAAATAAGTATGCCAACAAAACTGCCTGCAGCTACAAAGAGAAAAAAGCACGAATCATTGACTAAACTAGGTGCTGTAGCAGTTGTGCTATTTCTCCTCGAGCAACCTGGAATCATTACAAAACTCTGCCAATATCTTACCTGCACAAAACTTGATCCTAATGCTTCCCAATACTACATTCAGTCAAGAAACAACATTGAATGCTACACTGACCAATACAACTCGTTTCTCTACGCCGTAGTCATTCCTGCTCTCATCTTCTGGGCATTTCTGGTCCCTCTTACAATCTTCCTGGTCCTCTACAAAAAAAGGAACAGACTTTTTGAGTCAGAGCCTCTCCGAATTATTCTGGGAAACTTCTATAATGCGTACTCCAAAGACGCGTATTACTGGGGACTCGTCGTCATGGTGTTCAAGATGTTACTTTTCATCCTAGATTCTGCCCTCGCAAGTTCGGACTTCCTTAAAGGAATAATTTTCATGCTAATTATTCATGTGTATTTCCGCTTGCTCAAGAGAAAGCCTCCATATGAACATGCTCCTCTCAATAAAAGCGAGAAATATTGCAGCATAGCTTATATGATGGTGTTAACGATGGTTTTCGCTAGAATGTCAACCGAGTCTTTTTGGTTAATCAAACTTTGTGATGTAATGATAATGGCGAGTACAATAGGAGCGGGTGGCTACATATTAATGAATGTGTTTTGGCTGTACATAATGACTGCTTGGGAGTTGGTGAAAAAATTAAAGGATATAAAGAAAAACTGGGAGAAATCTCAGATGGAACGAATGTTAACCAAGAAAATTATCGAGGATACAATGGATCAGTTGAGAACCTATCATGAGAGAGAGCAGAATTATATGAAGAAAAAGCATCCTGAGAGAGTCCAGCATCAGAGAGAGTGCAAATTTAAACGACGAAACGCAATTAGCGTTGACACTCAAATAAGGTAATATATTTTCATTACACTCTCATGTATAATCCAAAAAAAAAACAGCTCGAAGACACCTTATCAGTCTACGTCCATGCACAGCAAGCCCGCCAAGCATAAAATTTGATCAAAAGTAACAATTTAATGATTTCTACTAAAAATATTTTAGGTAAAGTCGTGACCTCTCGAGAATCAAATAACGACATAAGTTTAAACTGAGGAACTATGTATATATATAATCAAAAATAAACTATTTTAAGCTTAAGTTGTTTGATAACTTTCTAATAGTTAGTAACAGATGATAAGTGAATTTTGTAGGTGGAGATGGTTCTTCACAATTTATAGCAGATAAACTAGCAATAAGATTTCAAGAAATGTCGAAAAAATTGATATTTTCTAATATTAAGATTAGCCCAAATGAAATACACCAATTACTTTAATTAGATCGATAGATATGTCCCTAAGTTACAAGAGGAGATGAAAAGTAAGCTCAAAATTGGAATGAATCTGTGAGAATTTAACTTTTGAAAAATCCACCGTACGAATTTTTTCCATAAATTTTTTGAATAATATCTCTTGTTCTCTGTATTTTGGTCATCCATGAGCAGAGAGCTCAGCGACCTCACCTGATCTTCTCAAGAGATAAAAAGAGCAGCAATAATATTTCCCGAATAAACCTAATTAAATAAATAAATTCAAAACAAACTGTATTTTTACAAATTATCCCTGAAAAACATTTTTTAAAAATCTGAATTTTGTGTTTCACAAGATTGTTCTCATTTCTTTGGAACATGCACTTTAGCTTAATGTTATTCTGGACTCTTTTGGTGACGATTATTTCTACTTTCCAAGAAGTAAAATATCAATTTGAGATTGTAGCATGTAAAATTATTCCAAAATTGTACAGTTTTTCTCAGATAAATTTTGATATCACACACCAATAACAAACAAATTTCATTTCAATTTTCCTGATAATCAATTTTGATTTCAGTCCAAAAATTATGTCTCCTCAAAGCGCTCTTTTCCTCTTCCTTGGTCATCACATAATTTGAGAGGTATATTTCCTTTATATTTTTCCAATAATTGCTCTGACCTAGCATGACAATTCCTTTATCTCTGATCTCATTTTTCTCTAACAGCAGCACTTCGAGATAGATCCATGTGTTAATTGCGGCCATCTTGATGACATCATTACTGCTTGTTTTATTCCAGGTAAAATCAAATATTTTCAGTTTCTTCCAAACAGTGTTTTTTTCCAATTTCTTGCGCTCCTTTATCTGTGATTTCATTATCTTGGATGGAGTTCTTCGAGATTTGACCAAGTTGGGTTTTTTGTAAGAGCTGCGCATCCCTCTTCGGCAATTCTATTCTATATTTTCAGTTTTGGCCAGCTAGTGTTACTGGATATCAAAACAGCGCCTTTGGAGGTTATCTGCTTGTTCGAGACTCTAAGTTCAACGAGATTAGTCCATGTCGTATTTTTTGCGATTGCAATTTGCCTTCATCACATATCATATTTGAATTTAATAAAATGACTTCAAGATTCGTCCAAGTTGAATTTTTCGCGATTGCAGAAGCGTATGGCAACTGATCCTGTTTTCTCCCAAAAATCCTGTTATTTCCGAGACTAATTGCCCCATCATTTCTTATTTGACAACGTGCTAGTCTTAAATCTTGTAAATTGGCCCCATTACAGATTATTCTCTATTGCGAGAGCTGTTTTATCGTGTAATGGATTCTTGGACAAGGCAAGTTCTTTCAAATTACTCCAAGTCTTGTTAGTTCTGAAAACGACGGGAGCATCATCTTTCAATTGGTTATTTGTGAGACTTAACCTTTCGATGTTGATTAGTTTTCGTCATGGAAAATTTCTCAAACCTTTTCAAGTCCGATCCTTGCCAACAAGCTCAATTTTGATGCTTTCTGCTGTTGCTCTGAGTTTCTTTCCATCAGAATTTTTCTTGTAGTATTCGGAACCGTATTTCAATAAATTTAATTCTTTGATTTTGGATATGCAAGATTTCTATTTCTGCTAAACTGTTGATTGATTGGAATATCAAGGACTCATGCTCCTAATCTGTGTTTTATTATACATCGAGTTATGGAGTTCTAACAACGACACGATAGCGACTTTTGTCTATAAATGTTATGTCAGGTTTTTCAGTTGTTATGGAGTTAGATTTCTCTAGTTGTGAACTGATCTTCTCACTATTACGCCCTGAAGATGGGTCTTTACACCTTAGCATCTTATAGAATTTGGTTCATGAAAGATTTTCTTCTTCCGGACAATCTACTCGCTTCAAGCTTAGAGAGACAGAGGTAGGACTCAAACTTATGATAGATGACGATATAGATATAATAAGAAGCTGATCGCAACCTCAGATCGAGCCTTGGACATCCATTCAGAGTGAAAATGTGCCATATTCAAACTGGAGTTAATTTCAAGTTCGAAAAATTTAAAGCCTATTGTGAATGAATCATAATCTAAGAGGACAACCTCTGGTTTTAATAGGTTGGCTGGCTTTCAAAGAAAAACGCCACTACAATTTTTTGAGTTTGAGATCGCTTTCTTGTGTAGAAACCAGTTTCAATATTAATTTCTGTATTTATTAATTTACTCGAAGTTCATTCTCATTAAATAAGATATATGATGAATCAACTTCTCTGCATTCACATTGGTCAGGCAGGCGTTCAATTAGCAAGCTCCTGCTGGGAACTCTTCTGTCTCGAGCATGATATCCAACCAGATGGAACCTTAAAGCCTGAAAAAACAACGACAGATGATTTAGATGTTCTTTTCAATGAAACCACAGGCGGAAAATATACTGCCAGATCTCTTCTCATCGATCTCGATCCGTCTACAGTAAACAAAGTTGCTAGCGGAGCTTATAAACAAGTTTTCCAGCCAAGCAATCGGGTAACATGGAAGGAAGATGCAGCAAATAATGCAATTCGTGGTCATTATACAGTAGGGAAAGAGATACTCGACGAATCGCTCGAAAAGATTGGTCGGATAGTTGACGAATGCCTCTTCTTCAAAGGGTTTTTGGTCTTCAATTCCATTGGAGGTGGAACTGGTGGAGGGTTTGCCTCACTTCTTTTGGAACGTTTAGGTATCGATTTTCCTTCCAAAGAAATCATAAACTTTAACGTCTACCCTTCACAAAGATATTCAACGAGTCCAGTTGAACCTTATAATGCCATTTTGAATATCTCTGAAACACTGAATGTTTCGAAAACCACGAATTTTGTCTTCGATAATGAACGTTTATACCAAATCTGCTCTAAAGGTCTTGGAATCGAAAAACCTACATATACTGATATTAACCGGCTGATCGCACAAGTCGCATCGAGTGTCACATCACCTCTGAGGTTTGAAGGACCTCTCAACTACAAACTAAATGAACTCACGAGGAGCCTCAAACCACATCCGATGTTAAATTGTGTTGTGAGCTCCTACTGTCCTTTGTCGATTCCTCCGAAAACTGATCCTGAGAGTGATATTGATCCTTCTCCCTCTGTCGCTGAGATCACAAAAGCAGCGTTTAACCCAAATAATTATATGGCAGATTGCGACCCTTCGAAAGGGAAATATTTGGGAGTTGCAGCCACGTATCGAGGGGATCCTGCTTTAAAAGATGTCCAAGAGAGTTTAAAGTTAACGATTGCTGAAAATAAGCTAAAGTTTTATGCGAAATCGGATGGAGTCAAAATAGGTGTGACCTCTCAACCTGCATGGAGCATTAAGGGTGATAATAAGCAGAAGCTTTCTCGATCTCTTTGTGTAACGTCTAACACCAGCGCCGTGAAGACAGTATTTAAAAAAATTGCGAAAAATTATGGTACGCTATATGCTAGAAGAGCGTTTGTGCATTGGTATGTCGGAGAAGGTCTTAGCGAAGGTTTTTTTAGCGAGGCTGAATGGAATTTAACGCAAATTATTAAAGATTATGAAGAGATTGAGAATGATAATGATAATGATAATGAAGGAGAAGAGGAGATTGAGAAGGATGAGAGGGGTAATGAACGAGAAGAGGAGATCGAGAAGGGTGTGAAGGGTAAAGAAGGAGAAGAAGATGACGAAGGGTTAGGAATTCAAAGTGACAAAGAACAACTTGGACTAAATCAAGTTGATGATAATATCTGAATTAATTAGAAATTGCCTCACATTTATATTGAATGCACTGCCTTAACAATATTTATTTGCAATACACTAAAATTCATATGTAAGAAGTGATTCAGTCAGTATTGAGAAAAGGAAAGAGTGGTAATTTGAAAGCATTCACGAAAAATTTGCGATGAAAATACTTTACTGATGTGCTTTTCTGTCTGACACTTTTTTACTGTCTCTCAATTTTTGCAAAAAGCTGAGGAATTCAAAATTTTGTATAAATGACTTACTTGTGAGAAACAATTTTTATTTTTGAAGTGCTTTCAAGAGTTTGCATAACACATGTAAAGAAAAAATTAAATGCACCCTGAGTAATACTCAATCCACAAATAAAAGCAAACTGTTAAAAGCAAAATGAAAATGTTTAAAAATACATCTATGATTTCTCAAATGCTCATCAGATGAGATGAGTCATTTAATCATATCATAATCAGCAACAATGCCTACTAATGAATTTGTTTGTTTGTTTTTGCAAATCTAATATCTTCTTGTTGAGTAGTAGCTGGCGGTGGCTGTTGGGTAGTAGTAGGTGGTGGCGGTTGGATAGTAAG
>ENA-UOTX01001445-UOTX01001445.1-compost-metagenome-genome-assembly--contig:-NODE-1445-length-17643-cov-3.532278_pt1 | contig 17643 bp, 10 predicted proteins | sample MGYA00238143_ERZ746982 | MGnify/ENA primary metagenome ERZ746982 (study PRJEB28758, sample SAMN06268862) | compost metagenome | isolation source: single cell | place: USA: California, Emeryville, Joint... | reverse complement strand
CTTCTTCTTTACCGTTGGCTTCTTCTTCCTTATCATTGACTTCCTTTCCATTCGCTGCTGAGAGTTCTGAGAATAATTAACACATTCGGAAAGACTGAAAACGGCTTACTCATTGAATTTTTAGCGAGAAGTCGGAATTTGCTGTAGCTAGTGAGCGGGAGGGTGATCTGTTCATTGTCACTAGCACCTTTTGACTTGGATTTCTTTGTGGATTTTGGAGAGAGTGTTGCTCCGATCGCCTCAAAGATCAGTTCGTTCACTTTCAAATCCGTGGTTTCATCTTCAACTTGATAAGTAACGTCTTGCTTATTAGCACTTTTCTTTCTAAATAGCTTTGCTTTGACGGTATCAGAGTCTTCGTAGACGTCTTCCTCTAACTAATGATAGCAGATAAACAATAAGGCACATATTTATTAATGTTACAGTCACAAGATGAAAAGTTTCTTCAGCATCGTCATCAGCTCCGACGATAAAGATTTGTCCGGTCTCAAAGATTGGAGTCTTGACTTCTTTCTCTGCTTCTTTCTTTCCTGAAGCTTGGCCTTTGCGGGCAGAAGTCCTGGTGGCAGGGGCTTTGGCTGTTTTTGTGGTTCTTGGCATTTGACTAAAGATTTGGGCAAATAGTAACTAATTTTATCCAATTTATTTTGTATTATAAGCCACGCATTCGTGATTTATTAAAGACACGCCTATTCTCATATAATAGTACATACAGACTTCACTAAATATAATAGTGCAAATCCGCAACGACTTTTAAAAAATTTTTGGAGAAAATTTGTAATGATGAGAGCTCAAAATCAGCTCTCAAGGTTAACGAGTTGTCGAATTTCAGGATTGTTATATCTGACAAGTGAAAAACAATATGCTCTGATAATTTCAGGTTATCATTATTCCATGATGATAATGCTAATCCTCAAACACTTTTCATCCAAAACGATACTAGGAGCCAATAGACATCAAATTGAAGGCTAAACTGCCTGAATTATGCTCGATTTGGAACTTTTTTGTACACAGTTGTCAAATACTTGATCACCCCTGAAATTAAAATAGTAATAAAATTTAAAAAGGAATCTTGCATTTGAATGGCAGTATTAATTTGTAAGCATTGTTGGCTGACTTTATATCCAAAATCTTCGCTGCATTGAAAATACCCTAAAGTTAGGATAAATGAAAGATATCTGACACTTCGATTGTGTCTTAGTTTGTGAGGTAATATGGAAGAAGAATTTATAATGTTAAATGCCTGTCAAAAAAATTAAAAAAATTTCATTGCTGGTAGATGCTATCAACCCATATATTCCTTTCACCATCGGTTCTACCGGGCTAATCTTTGACATCAGCCTATAGACATTCAATTTTGGTATTCTAACAAATGCATTTTAAACATTGGAATTAATTTTAGATGTTGCGCGCCAAATTTATCTGTTAAAAGAGTTTGAATTCAATTTAATTAACGAGTAGTATACTTCTATTGAAGAGGGAATACAAGCTATCCATGTATATATATATACATATATGTATATCTCTCTCTCTTAAAATCTTCAAGATTTAACAATTATCCTTTAGTTTTCCTATCTGACGAGTTGTTGCTACCTGATCAACAATGAAAGGCAGCTTTCTATATCAAATTCTGCTCAAGGTTCCTAACTCCAATCGTTCTCTCAAATTCCTCAGATCGAGAACCCTCTGCCACTAATATAATAACATTCAGATGCGGTCAAACCCACTCACAGCCTTTATTATGGTTTTATAATTTTTTAAGGCAAAAAAAGAGCTCTATCAATAGACTCAAATTTTGCGAAAATTCTTGATTGTTTAAATATTAGTCAAAAAAAATTTTGCAAATTCCTTAAGTTAAGAATTGTTAAAATTTAACTTCCAGCAACACTTCGACGGTGGTGTTGGCTCGTTGTTACATGCATGTTTAGAAACCTCCGGAACAAACTAGGCCGTTCCACTCGCATTGAAACGTTCCTAGCAACCTCACTGTGATCCAATCCAGGATTGTTTATGCTCATTTCCAGACGAGCTTTGCTATTATCAAGGGGAGTTTTCATTCTTGGAGGAAGCTCAAATGTATACAATCTATTAACCTTGTTTTGTTGGTTTCCGATCTAGAATTTCATGTTAGTAACAAATAAATCCCGGCATTTGCTTAATTTCAAGTTACCTTTGATATTAGTTTTAGATTCTCTTTTTCTTCATGCCTGATATTCCTGAATAAAGAGAGGATGGTGAGTATGCTACAAGACTCAAGGCAGGCTGTGAAGTAGAGTATAAACACAGCTCCCTAGTTCAGCAGTGGTATATTTTGTTAGTATTTCTTTATTATAGTAATTGTATTTTTTACCGAGGTGCTCTGAACGATGTTGGTAGTAAAAACTACTCCGCTCAATACCACAAAGAGGACTTGAAGACTGATGGATAACACTGTCAGGTAAGATATCTGCGAATTTTAAGCTCTAAGCTGCCAGAATTATGTTTATGATACTTTTCTTATGACCTTCTTATCCTCCTTCGTGAGGTTCTTCCAATTTACCAGATAATTCAGATCCTTGAGTAATGCACCATTCTCCACTGTAAGTAGAAGTTAAAACTATAAGTATCGGGCAGAATTTAAAAAAATAATACTTTTCTCCTGTTGTCTCATCGCCACATGCTTTTCAATCTCTTTTGAAAGCGAGGCCGCGCGTGTCCTCGCTATTTCAGTTTCTTCTTGCATTTCCCTTTGCAATTGAATACGTTTTCTTAGTTTTTTTGCTTCCTCTGCTGGATCAGTGAAATGCCACCCAGGCTCTTCGCTATCAGTCAGTTGAACTGACCTATTTTCTTTCGGCATGTGAGAAGTTTGATCAGCATTGAATTCGGTAATATTTAACATAGTAGTTTTTGGTGGGTCAATCAGTTGTCTTGAAGTCTCCTGAATTCTCCTTAGGAACTCAGCCCCATATTCCTCGCGGAGAGTATCAGGCTCAATCTCACTCAAGTTGCTTGGGAGAGGGCTTTGCATGGACGCCCGAATCACGGTTTGAGATGGCTTAAACCTTGAATACTCCATTTCAAATATATGAGCGTGAGCGACGTTGGAATTAACTCTTTTCTTAGGCAGTTCTAGCTTTAAATTAGCTCCACCATTTGCTTTATGGAAGCTTTTATTGGGAGAATTGCTGTCATCTCTCATTGTAGAATTGCGAGACCATCCTTTGGAAGATCGGTGAGAGTCTCGATGCGAATCTCGAGGAGAGTTTCTATGGGATTCCCGATGAGATGATCTTGATGATCGGCCAGGTGAATCGCCAGCTTTTCTCGCAGATTCTGAGCCTTCCTCTCTCGTTCTGTTTGTACTTTGATCTTGGCTCACTCTAATATAATAGTGGCATCATAGCATGAGATATGAGGCTGGCAGTTTTACTCTCTTAGTTTTTCTTGCAAAATGTTTTCGTCGTCTTTGACGCATAGATAGAGAAGAAGCCCATAGAACAGAAATTCTATATTAGCATCGGTTGAGGGGTTGAAAGATTGCGATAGAATTACCACACACAAATATGACCAAGATCACCAATCCAACCCCATAGCTGATATTGATAAAGATAACTGCAGAGGTATTTTGAACAACTTCTCCAGTTACTTTTCTGACTCCTTTGAGAATGCTTGTGATTATTTGGACAGCGAATTCAATAAAAATTGCTAATAAGACATGCTTTCCCAATATTAGACTCAGATTGACTGGAGTTGTTACGAATCTGAACAGCCCACATTTGAATTTTCCTCTTTTTTGGTTTTTTCTGCTCAAGTCAACGTATAAAAAGTACCTTTAAAGGAAGATAGACAATATTATATTTTTGTTAATCACTGCCAGTCGTTACCAGACCCACAAAATGGTAGCATAGATGGCAAATAGCTGGCTCAGAGCGATCTCATATAAAAGTCTCTCACTCCATCGGCTCAAAATGCCTCTTATGAGAAGTGGATCAATGAGAATCCAAAGCAACCTCACTTTGAGCAAAGGAAAAGGAATCAGAAGACAAAGGAATATTGAGATTTACCAATTACGAAGCATAAGATGGAAAGCATTACCAGATAGTAAGGGCTTCTCAGCATCATAAAGAAAAAACGGCAGATGCTAACAGTAAGATAGCTCCTATCCTGAATTATGTTGAAATAGTACGATATTTGTGTATAATCAGAACCTTTCTCGTCTTTCTTATCACAATCAGCAGGACGTATATACCAATCAGGATAAGAATAACCGAATACAATGCTTTAAAACCAGAAAAAGCCTTAAAAATGGATTAGGTAGCCATCTATGCTGAGAAATAAACTTAGTCGCATACCCTAGGGAGAACCTCCTGTAAGTTAAGATCGCAAATATCTCCAAACCAACCCATATCACAACTAATTTAGCGTTAAACTCGGATCATTTCAATTGAACTGTGACAATGTTACCGGCAAGTCCCTTGAAGACAGTCACCTAGCGTTTAGATCAGTACATGTACGGCTCAAATTTGAATTACCGTGATTATTGCATTCCTTCGCAGACTGACACGTCTTCATCAGTTTCACTCTATCTCAATATAATATCTCACAATTCAGGAGCTGTGTTTGAATTTAATTTAATTAATCATCATAGCTGCCACAAAAGGCAGTGTTAAAATTTGATGAAATCATATGTTGTAGCGAGAGAGAGAGGCAACTATAATCTAACGAATTGTAATTCTCGTTCAAATATAGCCAATGCATCAGATTCACATGAAAAACCAACTCGTTTTGCTTGGCAAAACAAGCAAAAATCAATAATAATGACTCACATAATATATATCACTGGAAAAGATTTATGACCATATCTATTCGAGGTGAGTAACAGAGAATCATGATCGAGAAATCTTGTTTGATATTAGTGATAATTCTGGTGAATGTATTTGCGAAACCATTTTAGAACAAACATCTATATGCATATTTACGAAATTCAGCACAGAAAATCGAAATATCATAAAGCCTAAGAATTAAAATATTTTTCAAGGTCAAAAATGAAGACGTCATTGTAAGACAGCTTATGACGGTCTCCTCCAAAGATTAATAGATTATTTTTAATAATATGTGCTGAATGACCATCCCGTGCTCCTGCTCGCCTTCCAGCTATCCTGCCATCTCTTACAATCGGGAGCTGCTTTATCGTTTCTCCTAGTCTCGGAGTGATAAGAGAGCCTCTTTTAGGGAAGAAGTCAATTTCAGTTCTTCGGCCATTCGCTCCAACGCCAACAGGTGTGGCGATAGCATCTAATGTTCGTTTCATTGTCTGAGTCGTCGGTGATGGTCTTTTCAATTGCATTATCATTTTAGGATCGAACACTTCAAAACGGTCGAGCAATAGCCTCTTTTTGATAAGGAAGTCTTTCATTTTGCGAGCTCTCTTCTGCTGCATAGATGGTGATAATGCTTCTTCTTCTCCCTGCTGCTGCATGATAAGTGAACTGTTCCAATTTGAATGGGTCTCATTTGATTTATTTCTTTCAACAGGTTGTCCTCGGTTCTCACTTCGAAATCTGCGATTAATCATCATTGTAGTCTTTACGATAGTGCCCATTCGACTGCGCGTTGGAGAAGGAGAAGGCGAAGGATCGATTACAGAGGATTTCTTTTCAATACTCTTCCCAGCGATGCTCTCTAATTCCATGACCTGCCATTCTTTAGTAACCGTATCAAATGCCATTAAGTCATCTCGTTCGTGAGCAATGTCTTGAAAGCCACCAAACATAACAATGGTCGTATTGTTATACACGTTCATTGTGTGTCCAAATCTCGGCTATAGCCAATATTATGATAAAATGAGGGAAAATTCGCCATATTTTATATTACCTCAGGGATTATTTTGCCTTGCAGATTTATTTGTTGCCACTCACATGATTTGAGATTGAAACTCCACATATCATTGAATCGTCGCTCACTGTCGTCTCCTCCAAAAGCATACAGCACACCCTTTACAATAGCAGTGGCTTGTCCACTTCGAGGAACTGGAATATTATTGCTGTTGTTCTCTTGGTTATGAGCAAATAAATTCTTCCATGTATTGGCCTGCAGATCATAGGCCCAGACCTCGTTAGTATGTTCAGCGATTTTTTCACCGAGAAATCCAAAGCTGGTAATCATATAATCTACACCTTCATCATCCGTGTAAATATTGCAGCTGTGAGAATGAACTGAGCAGGGCCAAACTTGATCACTATTCGGCATTGGTCCGAATTGTTTCCAGGAGCTCTTAACGAAATCGAAAACCCACAGCACCTTAGAGTTTTCTATAGAGGATGTCTGACCTCCAAATACATATAATTTATCCTGCCAAAGCAGTCCAGTATGACGGCATAACGGCCCTACAATGGAAATATACATGAATATCATGATGATAGCAATGATATATACCTGGTTGCAGATCAGAACTGAGTTTGACTTGCTGCCAGCCTGATAATGAGAAATCCTCTCCAATTTTCACATACAAAAAGTCTTTCATTCTTCCAGTATTTAATTCATATCCTCCATGAACATATAACCTATGTTTTAGACCTCATTATACTGTGTAATTCTCAGATCTACTTGTTGTCATATATGACTGAAATGTGGTAGCATCTCTTCGAGATGTTCTTCCCGGAAGTTTTGAGTTCAGTCCAATATGGATTTTCTGGAGCAGATTGTAGAGTTACGTCCAATTCTGTCGTAAGTTTTCTTTCTTTTTCATTTGTCAAACTAATGAGCGCGATCGTGTTGTTCAGACCAAGGCTAATTTTGTTTTTGTCTGGACTAATCCTTGCTCTATTTAAGTTTGTTTGGAGTCGATCAACATTCATCCTTAACGAAGGAAGTTTTCGCTCTCTTCGCTGCTCGAAAGAAGAATCTAAGCATGAAGATTCATGACCATGAATAGATAGCGCGAGTTGTCTTACCTAATTTATTCATTCGATCTTATGGCAATCTAAAAAACTTTATTGTGCCTTCCCAACGCCGGTTTTTATTATATCGATTCAAGTGCCAAGCCAAAATTGATTTAGGAGTTAAATTAATTAAAATTTTAATCAAGGGAGAGAGGCTTCAGCCTTATCTCCCCACCTATGTTTTTTTGAATTGCTTATATGTCAAGCATGAGAAGATATGGCAGAGATAAGAGCAAGTCTAACAAGACTAATTGAATGAAAAACAGGCAATGTTTTAATTTGTTATTTAGCATTGAATTGTTCGAATAATAAAGAAAAAACTAATCTCACGAAACAGGTGCTCAAGCTAAACGAGACCTTCATCGAATAATTTGATTGATCTTGTTGGTGTGTACAACAGGTTTTAGCTGTTGAATTTTACCAAGTATTATGAGGCAAGAATATCGAATATTCGTAATTTCAAATGGAGAATTCAAGTCATTATCTTTCACCAAAGAAAAGGAGAAAAGCAGATAACAATCTTGGATTATTATAGTTGAACGTTACTTTCGTAGCACGATCTAAATTGTTTGAAGTTTGTGCATTCTGAAATACTAAAGCTTTGTTTATTAAATTCAAGTTTCATTATTTGATTATGCTTTGTATATAGGTAAGGTTAAAGAGATTCAATTATCTTTCATATGCATCACGAATTCAATATCTGTGGTGATGTATATCAAATAAATCGTTGATTATTACTTAACAAAAAAAAATCTCAAGCGCAGCTTTCTTGTTATTGCTCGCATGCCCTATTCCTCATCATTTTTTATGAGGTCTATGATTGATGCTTCGAACCTTTCGATGGAATCCAGCGAAGTCTTTAGCAAAGATTTGTGCACTCTGTAGATTTTCACATATCCTGCAGAATTACCAGTCATCAGCTTTGTTCCGTCTTCATTCCACCTGCATTTATTAATTGCACTACTATCGGCTTTATATTTCACAATGGGGGCATCCAGAGACTTACTGATATCCCAGAGATGGATATAACCTTCTCCGTCAACCGCAGAGAACAGCGACGGATTAGCTCTGTTCCAGACAATATCGTAAACATAATCATCAGAACTTTCAAAAGTAATCAGAGGCTTAGTTTTAAATTTAGGACTCCAAAGTTTTACAGTCCAATCGAAGGAAGAACTCAGCACTAATCCTGAAACATCCGAGATGAGATCGTGGCGACTTGGCAAGATGCTCAGGGAAGAGATAGTTGCTTGATGCCCTTCAAATGCATCTAAGACGTTTTCGCCTTTCGATTGACTCGCATGGATTTGGGCAGAATAGAAATCTCCATTCTCTCCTCCAACAAAGAAGTTATTCGCTTCTTCGTCAGGGAATGCCATACAAGTAGGATTAAGTGCGCTAAGGCCTCGCGCCGAAGGCAACTGGGATTGCTGGGCAGGTGACTTGAACATAAGATCGACGCTTTTCTGAGGCGTGGAGAGCATACTCATGTTCCAGATACACAGTCTTCCGTCATTTGAAACCGAAACAATATTATTCGCGCTTTGAGAACCCACAATATTCAACGAATAAATTGGATGAGTATGACCAGATGAAGTCATTGCACTCCTTTGGACTGGAGTCTGCTTCGCTCTCAAATCCCAAACAATGACTTGTCCACCGTAGGTGCCGCCAACAATTAATGAATTCGAATAAGGATGGAACTTGGAAGCAGTGATTGCAGATTGACAGAAAAGTGAGAATTCAGGCCGAGATCGGAGCGCCATTGACCAAAGCAAAGCAACCCCTTGAGGGTCATTTGGATTTCCATCGAGATTTTGGCTGTAAGACGCCAGAATAAGTTCAGGAAGATTCGGGGACCAGTCGATGGAGGTGACGATTCTGTTTGCTGAGTACTGAGCATCATAGAAACTGATCAGATGCTCAAGTCTCTCCTTGGGTTCTGAAGAGTTGAATGGTTCTCTCTCAAAGAAGGGTTCAAAGCAGCAAGGTTCATGAGAATCAAGTGTTTTTTCAATTAATTTCGAGGTTTTATGGAAGAAATCAGTAAAATCCTTTGATCTCATGATATTTCTCAGCTCTTCAGATGTGAACTCTTTCTTTTCAGCCATAGGCTGATTAACTACGAGGGGTTGGAGAGGCCTTGGTCTGAACGCCGATGCATAAACTACATCACTTTCCTCATTCATTGAGCTCCCTTCGACCATCTCAGAAGATTCATCTGAACCGTTTGAATCAACTTGAGTCGACTGTTCGATTGTTTCTGGTTTAAGCTTTCCAGAAAAATTAGCTTGGTCCATAAAGTAACTAATTGTGAGTAGCTTGCGTGACTTTGTTTGCAGATTGGATTCTTTAACTTCATGTGTTGTTTGTTTTGTCAATGAGTCAGTATGAGTGCTAATGTTAGTTTCTTTCAGTTTTTCCAATTGCTGCGCTTCTAAAGTTTGAGCGAAGATCTTTTCTAGGAAGGCGTCTTGATCTTCCTTTCTTTTTTGGATCCTCTTTTTGACCTCGTCGATTTTTGCTCTAGTCTCTGATTTCCTATTCATTGATAATCAATTCCAAATTACGATATACTTGTTTTGTCACATCTTATTAAGACAAAAGTTGATACCGTAAATTTTCTCCGTATCAACACTAAAAGAAAAGTTAGATATCGTTCTGTCGATCACTAATCGCCAAGGAGACCATCAAGATTTGTGCTTGCATGAATCATGAATACCGAAAGAATTAACTTCTTGCATCGAGATTTCTCGATAAAACTCCCAAATAAAGTTCAGCGCTGAAAAAGATTTTGAAAATGGATTCGAAGCTGCTTCTATCGTTGAAATAGTGCCAGTTTTAACTCCATACTCGATATTTTATGAAGAATCCTATCATTTCTGCCGATCTCTCTTTTATCTCCCCATTTTCCCAAAGAAAGGAGAATTTGTTGATCATTTGTGGTTTCATGTCATAGAATTAATTACGTCCGTCAAATAGCAAATAATTCGCATAGTTGCTGGAAGAATCTTTCTTTCTGATGTTTAGAATGCTGCCTGAAAGATTAGAAATTCCTATTCTTCTAACATTTCAAAAATTACAGTAATTCTATCACTATTTCACTACTCTTCAAAAGATATCCCAAAAGTTTTGTAGTCAAGTTTATAGAGAATTCATAAGTATGTCGGTACTTACCTGTCAGCAATCAAAAGCAAGAGAGGTTCTAATTTCATCTTGATTATATATCTTTGTTACCGACTAAAAAACAGAATTAACGAAGTTAAACGTTTATTCGTACTCTAAGTAGAACTCTTTACTAATCCGTTTTTTTCTTTGAATACCCTGAAAAATTTATATAATTAAAAACGAAAAGCGCTAAACTCAATTGGTCTTCAAGGTAACCCACTGGAAAGATGAAGATTTTAACTCTCTCGATCCTGTTTCTTCTCTTGACGGCTTCTCTTTCACTCACACGTTCGAAATTTCAAGCACGATTCAAAAGATACGAATTGAATCCATCAATTACTCCAAATGAAAAAGAAACACGACAACCTCTATCAGTTACCCTCCTCGAGAAAAGTCGCTCAAAATCTGAATTTGAAGAATCTGAAGTTTCTGAAACAATTGAAAAATCTGAAGCTATTGAAGCATCTCAGGCATCTGATGTATCTGAAAAAACTGATGAATCCGCAGAAGTTCCTCCTGAAGATACATCAAAAGAGACGATCGAACCTACTGAATCAGCTAACAGCGCTGGCAATCCACCAATGAATCCAGCTTCTAACACTGATGAAGGGAATACTCAAACTAATTCTGACCAAACGGACAAATCCTTTAGTAAAATGAATGATGCATCAAGCGAAACTAGAGATACCGAGAACAAAGAGTCAGATGAAATTCAAAGTGCGATAGAGAGTGCTCTCTCTAAATCAACAGAAACTGTTTCAAATGTGACTTCAGAGCTCCAAGAAGCGATCGAAGGAATCTCAAAAAGCATCAAACATCAAATAACAGAGTCAAATCACGAACTGAAGGAAGAAATTAAGGAGCTGGAGAAGAAGATTGATGAGACTCAAAAATCCTCGGAGAATGTAGAAGAGATCATGTTGGAAGGGCAACTCAGCGATAAGGAAAAGGAACTGGCTGAAATAGAACTAAAGATCAGTGACTTAAAGTCAAAAATTACGATTGCAAGCTCTTTTTGCAACCTCTACACTGATTGTACCAGCTGTGCTGCTAACAAGAAATGCGGATGGTGTGCATTTGAGCAAAAATGCGTCGAAGGAGATAGCATAGGTCCAAAGTATGAGGTTTGCTCGATTTACAGTTATGATGTCTGCAGCGGAGAAGCTTGTGCGCAATTGACTACCTGCGACGTATGCACTACATTTTTTGTCTTCCAAACTAATTCGTTACTATTAGACATGCATCAATAATCCTGCTTGTGGCTGGTGCGCTGATTCTACAACGAATCAAACCAGTTGTTTAGAACGTGGTGCTGATTTCAAAGGTAAATACATCATACAATTTTTAAAAGTTAATATGACTTTTCAGGATGTTCCAGAGCCGGATGGTTCCACGCAGGAGGAGAAAATACTGTTTGTGATGCACTCCCTTACTTGCAAGCGCTTCGCAAAGACAGTACCGTATCTGCAACGCATCAGGAACCAAACACAGTTGCAACTCCTGACAAAATGAATGCCGAAACACGCAAGGTATTATAGATTCATTGAGTCCCAAACTTATTTCTAATATAGAACCGAGATGACCTCTTCAAGCTCGAGTCCAGAAGAGATCAATTAAAGCAGGAAATTAGTTCACTTAACAAGAGAATTTCGTACTTGGAGAATGAGACAGAAGAAATTGCTGAAGGTCAAATATCAAAAAAATAAATATATATAAAGAATTGATCAGTTGTGTTTCCTATAATATCGTTTCTGTAACAATTAGTTTGATTGCTGTACAATTGTGCTTATTGTTTCATACTTTCCATTTATTCTTGGTGATATCTTATTGAAGTCGATTCTTATTAGCAAAGTCTTTTGGCTAAATTCAAAGAAATTTTCGGTAGTCTCGTTTGAATTTGAAGATATGGGGAGAAAAAGGCTCTTCAAGCTGTCAGAATAATTGACAGCAAATATATGCAAGAGAACATACAACCCGAATTAAACGACCTCGAATTATATCTCAGTAACGTTATATTTATTACTTTGAATTACTAAAAGTTTTTGACCAGAAGGGTGAATAATTGTCCTCAATTTATTTCTTCTGAGGCCAAGCATCCAACTTCTTTAAAAGACTAATCATTACGCTCTACTGAAGTTAGGCCGCAGCACAGTATAGTAAGTATGTTTCCTCTAAACATCAGTTTAATTCACAATAGCATCCATTGAGATGATAGAATAAATTTTCTTTATCCAATTTTTCATCGTTTCTAGCCTTCACTCGAAGATCACATTATCTAATAGCTGCTAATTATTTTCGTGAGAAAAAATTCAAACTTCCTTCGATTTTTTTTTTCCTAGTTCAACTCATAGTAACTAAAGTTGCCTACTCAAATTGCCTTATAAACTCGATTAAGAGGCGCCGAATGGCAGGCTAGGGTTTCCTAAGAATTTTCAGAACAATCCAGATTTTTTCTTATATATTAGAATGGTCACATTACGCAGATAATACAAAAAACTTTCATCACACTAACATCTACCTCTGATGAAGGCATAAACTGTAAATGCAACTAGGTACTACAGTAAAACATAATTGCTTAAGTGATGTAAGTGACTTATGTGACCAAATTGGTGGCACCAACACCTCATCAGATTTAGTTAGCTGGAGCAGTGGTGGCGGCAGCTTGAGCGTGCTTTTCTTGTTCAGCTTTCTGTTGTTTAACTTTCTCTTCAATCATTCTCTTCTCAGTCTTTGCTCTCACTTTGCTTCCTCTGTAAACAATCAAAAGGATAAAGGTGACATAGAAGACCCAGACGCCGAAATAGGTCCAAACAGCGGCTTCCCCACAGTAAATGAGGAAAGCAACAAATCCAGCGAAGAGGCCGAACCAGAGAACGTAGTTTGAGATAATGAGGGTCCAAATGAGGATAACATTGCCCCAAGTGTTTGGATAATAATCAGCTGGGCGTCCTTTGAACTTGGGTCTATGAGTGTTATATCTTCTCTCATAGAAAGCTTGATTGTTCAGTTGAAGCTCAATGTCTTGAAGAAATTCAGCTTCTTCAGTGGCGCCTGCTTGAGTTGGATTCATATTTATGAATTCTGTGTCGACTTGTATATTTGATTTAGATTATAAAAATAGACAGCTGAAGTTAAAGTTTCCGTAGACGCGTTGAACTGTCTCAAAAGTTAATTAATTGATTAAATTGTAATTTAAGACAACTGACAATAAGGGTGCATGCGTGGACTGGAAATATACTGATGGGTCTCTAAGCAGAGTGAGAAGAAACCTTATCAAAACTCAAAGCTCAGCAGAATATAAATTTTCCTATGAAAATCTTGCAGAAAAGAAACTTCGTTCTTTCCCACCAGTTTTTTTTTTTGTCTTAAAATATTTAAATTAAGACTACTGAAATTTGGTCAAGGAATCAACGGTGAGAAGGCTTAAAATCCTCTGAAAATGGTTTATTACTAGCAGCTCGCAATACAATATTCGCCGTATCAGAATCAATTATTGAGCTCATCTGCTCCAATCCGGAAGAAGCAAACCAAAAAAAAAAAAGGATCTCACGCCATTTCATGAGAAATAATAGTTATCAAAAACGAAAAGGGTATGTGGTAAAATTCGAAAATTCATGACGCGAACAGAGAATATGACTTTTATGCAGAACCATCTTTATTCACTAAAAAATAGGAAACAGCTTTACTGTACTGAAAAAACGAGAAACAGTTCTCATATTCAGTGAGTTTATTTCCAGTGATTTACGGTGATCTGACTAAAAATAATAAATCTTCAATTGCCCTGAAGATGTATGTCCGAAGAGAAGTGCTCGATTATACTCAAATGAAAAGTAAGAAACTCAGCTAAGTTGATAGTACTCATCTTCAGAATATGCAAGGGTCCAGATTTGAAATCCAGAACATTCTAATGTGCACCACCTGAATCGACTTTTATGATTTATTGGCCTAAAACTCACCAAACCTCATGGTTTTAGACGATCTTGGAGTCTGATTCTCAACAATTAGGATTATAAGTTGAGCTTGTGCGGTTTAGTCTCAGAAAGCCGATGTGAATGTGCAGCTATCTCCGAGCAGATTTTTAAAAATTTTACGTTCTTTTCAGAACTTTTGGCCAATAGCACATTTGGAAATGGAAAATCACGCTTGGAAATCACATGTGGGTTTTCTTAATGAAATGCATTGAGCGCTGTCAATGAAAAACAGTTTTCATATTCCTCAATGCTTATGAGAAGGCGACGGCATTACTGTCAGTCGAAATTAATACAATCTTTGTTTGTTTTGAGAGACAAAATGCAAAAAAAGTAAGCCGGAACGCATTCGTTAATTCCTATTAAGAATTAAATGCAAAAAGAATGATTCATATCAGTACTATCATTAGACAATGGATTAAAGAACGAGAGAAATCTTTAAAAATCCAAGAATTGCGCTGAAAATGTGTCCATAACTAATCCATTTGGCCAATTATTTATCCTCTTTCATTGTTTTTTTGCTGGATGACAGCAGTTTTTTATTTTGCAGTTATATATTCAATTGGCGAAACTGATTTTGAAATACTAATAATCTCAATTTTTCGATCAGCAAACAGAATATTCATTTTGAAAATCAAATTTCAAATATTTCATTTCATACTACTTGCTATGGATAGACATTATCTAAAGTGAATACCATTGATTCATTTAAGGAAGCTTTTCTCAATTTTTTATATTGGCATCGTGCCAAATGTACGACCAGTCGACACAAAAAACGCATAGAGACAATAAAATCACTCTAATTAAACTACTTGGGCTTTTTACCCAGCGTTGTACATTCCCTAACAAACTCAGCTCCAGAATAGAATTGTGAGCATCCATAGGTGAGCTTTGCATATGAAACTAATTAGTACAAATTTCAAAAATAATATCTCATTACTTTAATATTCTTTTGCTTGGCGAGCTCTGACAAGTTCTGCAAGTCATTGTATGATCCTGCATCTATCATAAACACCATACAATCATCTTCTGGTGTAACATCCACTTTCTTGAGCTTTGAGAGCTAATAGCCGAAATAAAAATCGAAGCATTAAAGATAATAGGTACTATATTTAAAGTTTTGAAAGGTTCCATATTATTCATGCTTTTATTTTCTAAAATCTTTTGAACTACTCTTGCAATCAAAAATTCCTATCAGGAGGTACCTTACCAAAAAGCACAAAGTAAAGGCTTACCTTTGACGCGCCGGGCAGAATGCCTTTAAAGTTTTTGAGCAAGCCTTTGCCTCCTGTTTTAATCTTATCCGTTATTCCTTTGAACAAACTTTTTTGCATGTCTGGAGGCGCTTCGTTGGGTTCAGCCTTCGTCAACACAGACTAAATATTTTATCAATGATTGTTCTAGAAGAAGTAGGTTACTTTATGCTCTTTTAAATGTGGAAATGCTTTTGATTCGGGGATCTTTTCCAAAATTTGCTCTATTTTCTCAGATTCTTTAGCATTTAGATTTTCTTCAACGGAAATGAAATTAGTAAAGCTTTTCTGTCATTTGCTTTACGAAGATTCTGATATAGAATAGCAGCAAAACGTATCTTGTCGCAGCCTGTCTCAGGAGCGGTTGCGGCCGAATTTTCCAAATATGCAAAAGTGTCGGTTTTTTCCTTGTGATAGGTTTTCATATTTTCGAGTTTTCAAAAATTCTTTACTTGAGAGTTCAGACTCTTATTAAATATTATCTTTGATTCAAGCTCAAAGAGTTTGTCGAGTTCTCGATTCTTTATTTCGTTGAACAAATGTGTAGCAAGATTCGTGTGCATGTCGAGTCTTCATATAAATTTTTTCACACACGAGAAACCGCTAATAAATACCTTTTCCGCTTTTCAACCATATCTGAAACTTTGTCCATTGCACCCGATAAATTTCTGGAAACTTCTGCCATCTAAAAGCAAATCATTGTTTGTATCGTGGGGATAATGGCTGTGTTTACATCATCAACTTTTTTTTTGTGGCCCATAGATTCATATTCTTCCTTCCAACGATTCATCTCGACATCGATCTCCTCTGCGATAATCGGAAGCGGTGTATTCATCTTCTCACCCCAGAAGGGATCTGCTTTGGGGTCAAGATCATACACTTCCTCTGCAACGGAATAAATAATAAGAAAGGCAAAATAAAAATGGCATTTACTGGCATTCTTGGTGATTTCATTTTGCAAAACTACTTTATTGTTATTAATTCCAAGCACATCGTGCAACAACGCTGCATAGCTCCAAGGATGAAACAGCATCGGCGCAAGGTCGATGTCACGAGTCATAAGGATTAGATTAGACTGAGTTGTCCAAACGTATTCGTCTTCTCGGTTCTGAAGATAAAATTCCTAAATTGAACGTTTCAGCCTACTTCTATTCAGAGCGCAATTTACTTCTAATCTCATCGCAATTTCTTGTCCCAGACCTGATTGATAGTGGATCATTGGAACAATGCCAAGCGTTCTTAAAACCGAAAACAGCGAAATAGCGATTTGATCGAGCAGCCGAGCTTTCGGTTCTTCAGCGAGAGTTTTTAGTTGCGCGTAAGTCTGCTTCATATAAAATGTAAAATGATCCGAGCTGAGAGTCACGAAGTTAAGATGGTGCTGGTAAATCTGTCGAATTTTGCTCGTTGCTGAATATTTCCCAACAGCATTTGCGAGTTTTTGAAGAGTTTCAGGATCGACTGGATAAGTAAAATTGATATACATTGCGTCATAAAGATCATTCGCGATATCTGCAATGATGTAATTAATATTTTCGGTTGTTGGCTGAACAAGATACAATGCGTTAACCCCGTGAAGTTTCTCTCGAGTAGACGAAAGGATTAGATCTAATGTGATGTTGTCGGATCGTAGATTGCCAACTTTAAATAGAGTGCTCACAGAGTCTTTGGTAAATTGGTCATAGATTAAAATACTCCAGACATATCCGTCTCGGTCTTGGTGGAAATCGTCAATATCTTTGATATCGCTGTTCAGGTGCAAAATTCGAATTAGTTTTTTCCTATGGATGTCAAAGAGGTCCAGAGTTTCTCCAGATGTTTTGCCGATCATTGCGTTGGATCTTATGGAATACAGATGCAATTTTATTTCTATTTGATACAAATAAACTCATATCGAAAAAATAATCGAACGTGTGAATTTACATGTATAAAATTCAAATGTTCGTGTGTAAGGCGCTTTCCAATTATCGAGGAGAACGAGACGGAGTAATGTAGAGAGAAATAGATATACTAATACGGACTTGACAACTATGTTTAGTTCATTGAAGATCAGATCACATTCTCTAATGTGTTAGCAGAATAATTTTTCACATTTAATGTGTTCCCCCTGTTAGGAAACTACAGTATTGAGTTGATTCGTTGGCATTCTTTATTTTGTATATTTACTGCAACTTTCGGATTACGCGTACTCTATAGTGTTATTTTCTAATGAGAACATAATATAAAGGGAGCACATTCTAAATTGGAAATTAGATACATCAACCACATATTTGCATCTTTCAAGGGCTTTTCCAAGCTCCTGTTCATATTCGTTCTTCCATTCTTGTTCAA
>ENA-UOTX01001444-UOTX01001444.1-compost-metagenome-genome-assembly--contig:-NODE-1444-length-17657-cov-16.386405_pt1 | contig 17657 bp, 12 predicted proteins | sample MGYA00238143_ERZ746982 | MGnify/ENA primary metagenome ERZ746982 (study PRJEB28758, sample SAMN06268862) | compost metagenome | isolation source: single cell | place: USA: California, Emeryville, Joint... | reverse complement strand
CAGGCCAAAATCAAATTTTTCAGTGACGCTTCAAAGCAGAAATTCACTCCCAAAGAGAAATACAACATTCAGGGAGGACTTTAAGTAAATTCAACAGACAATATGCTTCCAGAAACCAATTAACTAATTTTCACGTCCTAGTAAGAATCATAAATAAAAATCTATGCGGAGATAGACTTATCTCTTGCTTTGTTAGGCAACAAAAAAAAAAATTGTTGATTATTAATAAAAACTCAACGACCAATACGCTCACTGAGCATTTATTTTGATATTCAAATCAATTGACGGCTCATCATCTAACCATTTAATCCGCTTCCCTTCTTTCCATTCTCCCATTCTACTCGATCCATTTTTGTTCACATATCTTCCAGTTCCATGCTGTTTCCCATTTACCCACTGCCCCTCATATCTCTGCCCATCTGGTAATATATAAACACCATATCCTTCTTTCTTATCGTCTTTATAAGTCCCTTCATATCTCCTTCCATCACTCCAGGTAAATACCCCCTCCCCATTCATCTTCTCGTTCTTCCACTCTCCTTCATAAACCCTACCATCGGCCCAAGTATATTTCCCTTGCCCGTTCAAAAGATTATCTTCAAAAAACCCATCATAAGAAGAGCCATCTGTCCATTTGATAATACCATATCCACATTTCTTTCCATTAACAAACTCTCCCTCATAAACAGTGCCATCTGGATAATGTTCGGTTCCTTGTCCGTGCTGCCGATCATTCAGCCACGATCCTTCATAGTAACCTCCATTGTAACGAACATATTTCCCCTTTCCAGTAGCCTTGTCATTCACCCAGTTTCCCTCATAATAATCTCCATTCGCATGCACCAGCCTGCCATGCCCATTCGCTTTGTCAGCCTTCCAATACCCTTCATAGCACGATCCGTCTCGCCAAATCTGCTTTCCTTTCCCATAACGCAAACCATCCTTCCATTGCCCTGTATACGCTGAACCATTCTCTAATCTGACAGGAGGCCGAGTAAAAAGTGTCTCTACCTCTTTATTTTCCTCATCGTACTGGAAATACCCGATTCTGCTCAAAACATCCAGTACTTGTGGATTTGTTGGATCCGTTGGTCCGACAAGTGATAAATTCTCAGTCATTGACCCTTGAGGATGATCGGTCCTTGACGTAGAGATGTTTTTATGATAAGTTTCAGTTGATTCCGATTTCTTGTATTCCTTTCGAACTTTGCATCCACGGTAGTGTGCTTGTATTTTTGTTACTGAAACTTCGAGCTCCTTGTCCTCTGCAGCAAGCGTGGAACTTGACGGTAGCTGATTTTCAGGATTTGAACTTAAACAGTTGCAGGTGTTTCCCATCTTTTTAACTCAATAGTATTATCCGATGTCAATTTATTTATAATTTAAGAGTTCTTAGTTCGCAAGTTGTTTTGATTAGAGTTTAGATTAATTTTATTCCAGAAGTTGCTTATTCAGAATCCGAAAACGACGAGAGTCGAAAGCACAAGCATTAGTTAGCTCTCTTACCTCAAATCTTTGAGAAGCGAAGGTAAGCATTTTTAATGCAGATTTTAGGAGATCGTCTTGCAGGTAGCTATCGATTCTAATTCTCTTTTTTATGAGATATGAATTGATTATGGGGATAATGGGAATAATGGTGGGTCTAAGAATGTCAGAACTACGGCAATTCAATCAGCGGTGATAAATACTCCGGTATTTTGGCAGCCTAAGTAAATTCGAAAGGCTCAAAAACCCTCTCTACGCAAGGCAAAGAGAAGGAAAATATGAACTAATATGCGTTAGGTCTGTCAAATTATCAAGATCAATTTTTTTCATTACCAACCTCAATGATTTTTAATTTTTTTTCATATAATAAAATCGCATTTCTATTTTCTGCCTATTCGAATGGCGTTCTGCTTGTGTGCGAGTTGAATCTGAAAAAGAATAAGGGGTTCCTCTCAGGAATATAAGGATATGCTTTTCAAGCTTGACGACATCTAAATTATCAATCTTTAATGCTCAAAGTTATAATTTAGGAAAACCACCCTGCGTTTATTTATACGGCGTTGTATTTTTAAATCACACTAACTATGTCCGTAAAAGACTTTCAAATTATTTCGAAGCTTGGTACACGCGATTCCATTTCATTCAAAGCTAAATCTTTCTCCTCCTAGGCGAGGGAGCCTATAGTACCGTCTATAAAGTCAAAAGAATTTCAGACAAATGCGATTACGCACTAAAACGAGTCAAACTTGATAATCTCTCTGAAAAAGAAAAGCAAAATGCTTTAAATGAAGTTCGAATCTTGGCCTCCTGCCGACACCCCAATCTGATCGCGTACAAAGAAGCTTTTATTGAAGAAACCACAAATTCTCTTTGGTAAAATAGATTTCATCACTTTCACAAGAATGACACTGTTGAAATAGCATTGTAATGGAGTTCGCTGACAATGGAGACCTGTTTCAGAAAATCACAATGCATCAGAAGAAAGGGCAGCTGTTTCCCGAAGAGGAAATTTGGAACATCTTCATTCAGGTTCGCGTTTTCTCTCTCTCTAATTCCAATGATATTCTTTGAAGATGACCAAAGGGCTCAAGCCACTTCATGAGATGAAAATCTTCCATCGAGACCTCAAAGTAGATACTCTCATTTCTTTCTATGAGTGCTCACTCTGCTTCTTAGTCTGCCAATGTGTTCTTATATAAAGACGGGACAGTGAAATTAGGTGATATGAATGTCTCGAAAGTGGCGAAGAAAGGACTGCTGTACACTCAGACCGGAACTCCTTATTACGCGAGGTACGCCGCTTTCAGTCCATAAAAAAACTTTACTGATTGATGTAGTCCTGAAGTCTGGAGAGATCAACCATATGACCAAAAGTCCGATATTTGGTCACTTGGATGCGTGCTATACGAGATGACTACTCTTAAGCCTCCTTTCCGCGCTGAAGACATGGAAGGGCTTTACAAGAAAGTTATTAGAGGTAATTGTTGATTTCTTCGAAATTTTCTGATGAAGACATCTCTTAGGCCTTTATCCAAGCATTCCTTCGCATTACTCACAAGATCTGAACAATCTTATCCGTTCATTGCTTCAAGTATCCCCTCAGCTCAGACCTTCCTGTGGTAATTTGATATTTCCCTCGAAATTTATATTAACGCATTTGTAAGAAAAAATTCTGTCAATGAGTTCGGTTACTAAGCGAATGTCTGACCACCATCTCACCGAAATCGACGAAAGCGAAAAGAGTCTCCTCCTCAAAACAATCCGATTCCCCAAAAGCCTTCATTATCTCACTGAGCGTCTCCCAAAGGCGAATTATACGCCGCTCAAGACAGTTACCCTGGAAAAACAAAAGTTTTTACAAACATTAGCTGGACACGAAGACTCTAACAAATCAAAAGCTGACGAGCCATCAGTTCGCGGCTCTGAGAGCGTTGGGGCCATTAGTAAAAAGCCGCTTGTCAAAAGCAGTCTGCCATCCATTAAGGGAGTTCATAACGCAAGCATTTTCCTGCCGCCCGCTCTGGAGAAACGCAAAAAGGAGCTCGAATTAAAGAATAATGTGCCTGACAGCCGCAGAAATATCAAAAAATTGAATGATGTCATCGAAGAGGAAGTCGATCGATCTGCTAGACCAAAAGAAGAGCCCGATCGCGAGAAAAAGCTGTTGGAGCTCAAGGAAAGAGAGCTAAAACTGCGCGAAAAAGAGAAAGAAAAAGAACGCGAAATGATCCTTCGAGAGAAAGCCAAGCAAAAAGCAGCTGAGCATCAAGGACCAGCCCATCACTTGCTTCTGCCAGACACTAGCAAATCTCATCGAAGCTATCTCAGCAAACACTCGAATCTCGGCAGCAATATTCCGTCTACCACGGGCACCACCGACCATCTTTCTGAGATCAGGACGAGAGACCATCATCATCACTTGAAAAACGAAACTCCAACGCCATCAAGCCAATCGATCAGCGTTGCTGTGATCAAAGCGAATCAGTTCCATGCGGGAGATGGTTCTGTGAATTATATTCAGAATAAATACACGAAAGACATGAGTCTAGGCCTTCCAAGAAAACCCAGCGACGGGCTGATCACAGGGCTATCAGACTTGAGTAACCCGAAGATTAGAAACTTGAAAAAGAGCGTTGATTCACCAATGATCAAGAATAAAGGAGAGCCTAGCTCTCTTGGGCCTATCAAGAAGAAGCTGCCGATAAATACTGAAGTTTCTGCTTCGTTGGAGCTTTCTGGCATTTCTCCTCATTACAGACTCCCTGTAATCAATTATGACTCGAGCAAGAGTAGACTCCCTCCTTTGTTGAAGAATAGCGCTGAAGTGACTCCAAATGGAGAGCATGCAAAACAAAAACTGAAGAATTTGAGCAAGGCTTACAATGTGAATCTCCTGGACGACAAAAAATCTGCAAAGAGAGATCCTCAGTACCTTGGGCTGGGAATAGCAGGGAAACATCTGGAAAGAACTCCGCAGCCAATAGCAGTTTATGGCAACCATTGATTTGATTTCGAATGAGAAGCTCTGCTTATTTTTAAAGAGCTACATTATGTTCAGACATTTTCAAAAGAACCTTTACTTGGACTTACGAAATAAGGTTTTGTTTCCAATTTTTGGAGAAGAAACTTAATTTTTTTTATCGACTTCTCTAGCAACTTCCTTGCTCTTTTACGTACTTGTTGTTTGTTTGTTATTGGATAGCCACCGAGCTCATACTTACCTAAGCACTTCATATCTTTCCAAAGATTATCAAAGCGAATTCTCATTTAAATAGCTGCTATTGAAATTAATTATCCATCAATTTGCCATGCAATATTGTAGAACAGTATATACAGATATCAGATACATTCATTCAATCGATGAAAAATAAATGCAAGATAGATACGTGTGAATTTCAGAGGCTTAATCCACACATGGATGTCGATTAATTATTAGATTAATGTGCAACCGAGACATGCTTGGGGACTTCGGATATCTTGGCCACCTGTTCTGGGCAGTTGTCTTACAAGTTTGCTTCCAGGCTCGGTTTGACTGCGTGCTTTCTGAATTTGCTGCATAGTAGTAGCGGCCTCTGCAGCCAAATCGGTCTTAATACCTATTAGTATTTCCTTCCTCTCCAACGCGTTCTTTAAGTCATCTGTATCACTTCGAGGGGGACTCACAGGCTCTAATAGATGCTAAATACTCGATGTAGATAAAGATATTTACTTATATTCTCCTGCACGTGCTTTTCGATGTGGTTATTCAGCGTTAGCTCTGGTGACTTCTGGTGCACATGAACAGGCATGGTTTGGCTTCTGTTTTTAAAACATGCGCTGCTTTCAACAGAGGGGAGGAATTGTGTCGGTGTTGATGCCATTTGTGGGGATGTCCGAGTTGGACTTGCAACAGACTGTTTTGGTCTGATTAGAAACTCGTTTGTGTGTTCAAAAGGAGATATGCTTGGCATGTCTTGGATTTCATCACGCAGGCATTTGCCTCTTGACGGAGACTCCTCGCTGCTCATGAATCTCACGAGGGAGCATTTGCCGGGCTCTGAATCGGTTTTCGTTATCGCTGACAAGCCCTCACGCGCTTGGGGTTGCATTTCTCTCTTCAATGACTCAAAGAAGGAAGAATGCTTGGTATTTTCAGATCTAAAGGAGGTCAACGAGGCTAACAATCAAGTGTTATTACCCGAACGGATGAAGTATGTTCGGATCATAGTTCTCTTTGTTAAATGAACCCAGAGAAGACTTTCTTTTTTCGAACTTAGATCGTTTTTGCTTGAGTAGACCTCTCTAACAAGAATTCAGACACGTGTACAGCTGGATTATGTCTACCTTGGTAAAATGTTGAGATAGCTTGTGAGAGTCGCGGATGATTCTGATTTTAGTTTCATATCCTTCTTTTAACTCTGCCACTTTTTCACCAAGTACTATGTTTTCAGACTCGACTCGCCTATTTCAAAGTTGACCTTAAAATGAGTATGAAGAGTCATGTTACCGCAAGCGAGTCAATAACTCGACAATTTCCCTCTCTAGCTCTATGTTCAGTTCCTTATAGCCATCAAGCTAGAGCGAAATTCAGTAATTTAGAGAGGCTTGGAAAAGAAAAAAGAGCTACTTTCTCCTGGAGACCAGTGATCAATTGCGAATTGATGCGTGCCTCATCAAGCAGTTTATGATTATGCTCGCCTAAAGCCTCTTGTCTTTCCCTTACATGTTGTAGCTCCTCGAACATACCAGATTTCTCTTGAACTAGCTCTTTATTTCTACTCTCAAGCAGCGCTGCTTTCGCTTTCCATTGCTCTATTTCAGCTCTGAGAATCATAATTCGTTAATAGGCCAATAATCATTCTTTATCATACACAAGAGCCTCGACGTCAGATTCGCGAGCCTGAAGCTCATCTTCAAGTTGTTTGATCCGAAGCTGGTTGCTTCTGTTTTTAGAATCCAAATTTTGGCTGACCTCATGAAGTCTTTCGTCAACTTGAAGATTTATCAATGATTGTATATAGTTCGATTTGGCGAATTCCAACGGGGATTCATCAGGCTTCACCTTTTCACTTTCATCTTGGATCAGAACTGTGAATATATATCTTATTCACTGCTTTTGAAAATTAGCATACTTGATGAGCAGTCAACCTCTTCTCTGTCTTTTTCCTGTTTCAGACGATCTATTTCGTTTTCGAGTTCCTGTATAACCCCTAATGCACGTCCTATCTTTTTTTCATAATCTTCTCGGAGCTTGTCGAGTTCTTCGTGCTGCTCCTTGGAGTTGGCGTCCAGTTTGCTTTGAATGGACTAAAACATATAAAAAATGACTGTGAATGCAAAATCTAATACCTCTAAACCGAATTTAATCTGCTGAATTGTTTCCTTTGAAGGGTTGACTGTTTCGCCGAGAATTTCAATAAGGTTGTGTATTTGAAAATGAGGACTAGTCATGCGAGAACGTGGTTCGAAGTTTTATTTTTTTGAATATAGTGTCAGAGTGATGTAAAATTTAAATTAATCAGATTTAACAGTTAATAAACAGTTAAAATATAGAAAATATGAGATCCTCAATTGTTTTACATATTACTAAGCGAACGAAAATGATTCAACTAAATTGAATTGTAGAATGCTCAGCACCTTCAGTCACCAATTTCTCTTAGCTTCTTAATCTATAACATCTTGAGTTAGAGTGTACATATCAAATCGTTTTGCGATACTTATTATGAAAGTGAAAGGTCTATTAGATGAATCATTTGAATTCTTTAATTACTGAAAGATGCAATATCAATGTATACCACTGGAATCCACGCTCCTTTCTCTCTCTCTACAAGAGTTACTGAAACCAAATAATAACTACTGTAAACCATTTTATTGTCAAAAAATCAAACGAATTCTGAAAATCCAAAGTTATAATTGTAAATTTCTTATCTGCTCAATGAGATCAAGGACTATTTATTAATTCTCATTGTGTAATCAGGACTATCTCTTCTCTTTGTAATTTCAGGGCTACTTATCCTTAGGGTGATGTCAGGGCTGTTTAAGAGTATCCTGCCAGAGCTGTCAGGACTCTTGAGATGTAGCGACTTCAGATTATTACTCTTCGGGACCACGACTTTAGCTGCCGTATCTTTTCTATGCGCTCGTTTTGGCATCAAATTCGCGAGTGACTCCGGGAATAATAACCTCCTCCTATTAGTTTTACCATCTGAATCTAACTCGGGTGAATTTAACTCAGGTGAATCCAACTCGGGTGAATCCAGCTCACTCCGTATCCTATCTGTTAAGTAGGGAAGAGTCAATCTAAAAGGCTTCCTCTTGAAAAGAGATGACGGCAGTAAACTTCTGGCTGATTCAAAACCTCTTTCCGTAGACCTGCCCGTATTAATATTGATATCTCCAACACTGTGCAAATTTTTGTCCAATAACTCAAATCTAGTCGTAAGTGGCCCGCTTGATAGCTGGATTGCATTCGTAGGCAAATCTTTAGTTTGAATCTCCAGACTGCTCCTGGGCATCAAGTCATGATCGTTGTATTTCGCTCTGCATTTGAGGCCCTCATCAAATTTCATGGTCCTTTCTCGATATAAATGCATAAACTGATCTGCTTTCATCCTATTAAGTGTTAAACGTCTTCCTCTAGACCCCCGTACAAATTTCGTGAGGCTACCGTTGATAACTGTTGCCAACCGTTTGTTCCCACGGCGTGTCGAAATCTTCTGTGAAATATCAGTTAATGGAAAAGGGTTTTCTTCAAGTTGGTCATCGACAAGGGATTGTCCATGTCCATTGTCCGAAAGAACCAGGGAAGAAGGACGGCTTGTGGTTTTTCTCCTAAATAATCTCGATGGCAAGCGAAGAGTTCTTCTTTTCCTCAAGGTTGGTGAAGAAGCGAGAGGGATGTTATTCAGGCCAAGCTCACTTTCCATAATCTCTGAGATTGCTTCTTTCGTTTTTGCAGGCACTTGCATCGAGCGGAAGGTGTTGATATGGTCTTCAACTATCATTCGCCTCTTCTTTCTAATAAGATGCACGGAAATAAAAGTAATTGTTGAGATTTCTGAGTTGATCCCTCCGATCAAAGCCCGCTCACGAGTGCCTCGTATTTCCAAATCGTAAAAATTCGAGTACGAAGATTTGCTATAGCGCTTTGTGCAGTATGCGACTACCTGGACAATTATTCCCAAAACGAGACATAGACACCAGATCAGCCAGACGCCATACACATCTTCGATGGTGATAACCCATTTATTCTCGCGTTGCGCAAAGCATTTCTGAGGGATCAGCGTGTCCTCTTCAGCCAGTCGTTGCGCTTGACTCTTGTTTGCAAATGCATTCATCAGCCCAATGTCAATTTTTTCTCTCATATTCTGCGGCGCGTACTTGCTCCACATTATCCCGTAACTCACGGTGATAACGTCAGGCAGGACCAAAGAGAATCGACAGTCTGTTTTCGCCATGCCTTCGATAATCGGAGTTTCAAATAGAAAATACGCTATGTCTTGCAGCTCCATACAATAGATAAAATCTTCAACTTTGGTCAATTGAATAGGCTCATAGAGAGGAGTCACTCTGCCATAAAGAGATTCAGCATAGCTGACATATACGGGGTCCGTAACAATTTGCAATCCTCTAAGGTCACCGACGGTTTGAACGCCTCCATGTGTTTGCAGAAAACTAATTATGTTTATCATCTGAGAAGTAAACAGGGTTATTGCTACAAGGCCATACACTTGAAAAACAAGCTCTAACAGCCGTGATTCCAAAGTTAATTGCTTGAGGAAATCTATTTTAAAGTAGTAGGCGATAAGATGATACAGATAATTCAGAAGGGACTGGTTCTTCCCTTCATAAATCCAAAGGCAAATGGCAAGAAAAAGAGGCAGGACTATCAGAACTGCATAGAGACCAGCTGAAAACGGTTGAATAAAGAACCAAGATGCGACTCCATGTAATGCCGTAGCATTACTTTGGTAGTATCCGATGCCGAAGTTGACTCGATAAGTTTCTTGAGAGTATGTAAGTCCTAATCTCATATCAGAGGCAGCTATGGGCAAACCAATGACAACTCCGAGGACTCCATCTCCGTTTACAGCTTGATAAACGGTTTCGGTCGAATTTGGCCAAGGTAAGCACCAATAAATGAAATCTACGCCTTGGACATAACCAGCGAGTTCAAATGCATCGCGCACGGCTGTATATTCAACGCCACCCATCTTGGAAACATTATAAGGGTCGTCAACGTCACAGATGGTGAACCAAGCGTAGGGAGAGATGATAAACTTTGGAAGTGAGATATCAATGGGAGTGGGATCTGCAGAAACCAAGGGAAGTAAGATGATAATGGCTTGGAATAATAGAAGTCGAAGCCAAAATTCCATTGATAATATTAAAAGATCTTGATTAAATTTTATTAGATGATTGCCGAGTTAAACTCAACGATTTACATATTACACAGAAAATTTATAAAACACACTCTTCATTTTGAGCAAATTCTGAACGCTTTCAGGCGAGCTTGCAAGTTGTCATGTGGTATAGAAAGAAAATAATCAAGAGTTGGATGCATTGTAAAAAAATTATTCTTGGTAACAGGTCATCTTAGAGATGCTGCTTCAAGAAAGACTCATTCTAGAGAATTAGCAATTTAGTGAGACAAGTCAAGTTCTATCCTAAAGGGGATTCAATAAATTTTAGAGCTTAGGTATGAATTGTATATTTTAGATATCTGTCGAAAATAGGAATAAATGACGTGTGATTTCTCAACAAACGAGATAACCTCCTAAATTTTTTCAATAATCAACAAACTTTAGAATGCGAATTACATCAGCGTCACTAGCTACAGGTGATTCTTGGATCAGATTTTTTTTACAATGGGTGATGGATCTATATCGCAGATCGCTGACTGCTGAAGTGTATTTCTTCTTTATGACCCAGGGTAATTTACATGCTTTGAGTCGCAGAATGGGTAACGTCCTCTAATGTTTCACTGGCCATCAATGGATCGATCTTCCTTTTTTTGCAGCACAGTGCAAACAGCTTCGAAGGCGATCCATAGACTATCGCATTGAGAAAACCTTGGAATGCTGAAATCGTATTCGCGAGTGCCTCAAAATCATGATTTGATGTTTTAGTTATGAGGTAGTTTATATGCAAAGTCATAAGTGAGAAGTTACACACAATTAAAATCAGCGGGTAGAAAGTGAGCTCGATTCTGGTCTTGCGTTCGTATATTCTGAGGAATTTCATGACGGAGATGTAGGTAGCTATACAGTAAATGATTGCTGATGCAGTTACGATAAGGACCATAACGCAATTTCCATGATTATACCGATTCTGGACCGGATCTCGAGAGAGAATGTGAATTGTGCAACTTGCCATACCCACTATCGTTGAAAATATCATGTATTTGTTGAAATAAGACTCTATGAGTTCTGGGTTCATGCGTTTAATAGTAATATATAATCCATTTGCAAAGCATGTCGTCAATGCTATTGAGCTACCCCAGCTAAAGTACCAGACATTGTCCATGAACAAGGCATCTCTGTCATTCATCATGTAAATCCAACTCGTAATGAGGAGCAGATCAAGAATACTGAGGATAAGTACCATTCTGCATAATGAATTAACATAAGATTTTAACTTGGTAACAGCAAAGATGTTGAATATGCTTCCCAAGAGCGAAATTGCAGAAAGAGCGTGGCTGATCCAAAAGATTGTAGGATTTTCAACGAATTGTTGAGAAGTGGCCATACTGCAAGCGCGTTAAATTAATTGTGAAGTTTGCGATAAAATCAAGATTCGCAAGTTTAGTCGATTAAATTGAGGAGAAAAAGCTATTCTCAGCCTCTTTTTTTCCCTCTTTCTCTCTTTCTCTCTTTCTTTCTCTTTCTCACTATCTAAAATCTTTACGGGAGAAAGATGACGTCCAATAGGTTTGAGGTAGCGAGAGGTAGTTTAAAAGCAGCTTAAGCCAGCAAAATCGTTTTCCTACGGAAACTCAGTAAATTGTTTCCTTGGGGTTGGTTTAGTCTCTCCAAATTGTTTAAGAATTAATCTATTCTTGAAATAGTTCTTATGAGAGTCAATTAAGATGATCAGTAAATCAGAAGAGCATTGCTCTAGTGGCAAGATGGCATCTCATCCGTAACTAGATATTGAAACAGAATGGCAATGTCTTTACTTTGTCTCACTAAAAGAAAAAGGAAAATTAATCGTTTTACACTAATCTTCAACCTTACATAATCGTGACTATAGATTTATGTGCTCAAGGTTTTGATAATTACAAAACTTTCTTGTAATGCTTTCTCTTTTCTCCAAAAAAGCTGAGCAATAGACTCGATTTCATGGATTATGTCCAATGAAGACACCTGTACTCACACATGAAAAGTCAAAGCATTCAATTAGCCTTTTCTACATTATTCGTGTATTAATATTTATACATCGTATTGAACAATCTCAATCAGAGTTATTTTCCCTTCATGGGTGCTATTTTATCATGTATGAATCATTTACATGAACAAGACTAGCTTTTTATTAAATTATACGTGTTTGGTTCCATCAGCCTTTTGTATTGACTAATAATTCTCATCGAGAGAGCATTCTAATGGCTCTCATTGAGAAAAATTAATCCGAATTAGATGCATATACTTCTCTGCTCTTGGATTAGATCTGATTATAAGTTGAATCTTCTCCAGCCTCTGAAAAACAAGTGAACAAATTATTATGGGCTAGAATGCCTCATTGCAGAGAGAAATAAGGGTAAACGAAAGGTACCTTGTCTCTCTCTATTTTGGCACGTTAAATGAATGTCGAATTAGGGACTTTCCATCAACAAAACCTTATTCTGCCAAAACCTAGTCAAGTTGATACATATATACAAAGGAATTCCAATGTTGTGAGATAAGAAATGTTTTTCCAGCTTGCCATCCCAACTTAAACTTAGCTATTACACACAATGGCAGCCAGGAACATGAACTTAGTAGACATTCCAAATACAACAATCTTCTCTTTTTAACTTCATATAATACTGAATAAACACCCAAAAATAATAGAAAATTGTATTTCATTATTCTTAATTGAAGGCTATTTTGGCATATCGAACGGTATGAGTCTTAAACCGAATAACCATTTCATGGTAGCTGGTTCCATGATATGTGAGTGGAGAGAGAATTTAGCTAGCAAATTTATCGATTGCAGACCGTATTCCCGTATAAAAGTTAATGTAAGAAATTTCCTATTCTATACTCCGAACCCGAAAATTTGGAAGCTCATAAGAAAAGCTGATCTCCTTGTAAGGAGTTGTTTAGCCGTAGACACCATTAGGCCTCCTAACTCTACTTCAAAAAAATTAAAACTCGGGATCTCTGAAAACGAATCGAGTATAGGCAGAGTTCTTAATTTGCTATTCAAACCTCCCACCAATCGTCAGCGCACACTTAATGTGCTAAAATTACGGGTCAATCTTCCAGAGAAGAGCTGAACTATTGAGACTTCGCTCAGTTAAACTAAGAAAACAACTTAAACTACAGTGCACTACTGAATTCTACTGATGAGGTACAAACTGTGAATAAAGGTTTTAATTAGTGCGTTTCTCCTATTTAAAAAAGCCTTAAATTTATGCATTTCATAAACTATGGACGTTTGGAAATTAATTCTACAAAATTGTTCCTTCGTTATGAGTTAGCTGAGTTACCAGATTTGTTGTACTGAAGTAAGAAAGCAGCTGTCAGATGAACTGAGAGTGGAGGGGTTGTTTAATATGCTCAGGGCTGATGGTAGTGCGCAGCATAAGAAACTGAAACCATTACGAAATTGTACATCCTTATGATCATTTTAATCAATTTTTATTTGGTGCAACTCGATAATGGGTGTTAACTCGTAATCAATTAATTTGGGAATAAGTGAATTAACGAACCAACAAATTCGTACCAATCAAACCAAATTAAGCAGCTTATTTAATTTAACTAATTTAGCAGTCGTTAACAATTGGAATAATTAATAAGCAAACTTCGATTCTCGAAGCAATCCTCGCTTCTTCCTTCAAAACTTCCCTCCAATGTTTCCTAAATCTAGCCGACTGAGTAAAAAAGTTGTTCTTGAGAGACCAGATCCATTTCGAGTTCAGTTAGCTGTTTGTTTTAATGAAAAAGAAGGGAAAAAATGCAAAAATTATTTTCTTTATTTTGATTCCAGTGGAAATAATTTTTCTGAAATTATTTTAGATTCTTATTAAAGGCAGAAAGAAAAGAAAGAAAAGAAAATTTGAACTGATAATTAATTTATTTATCACTCATGAAAAATACGATCAATTGGCTCCCAAACCCCCAAATTTTCCCAACAGACTTCAGAACGGTCGGACTCACGAATACCCTGCAACTGCCTGGGCTGTCCTCTTACCCGAACTATAACCAGATCCTTTTGAATCAAAATCTTCAAATGGCTTCTATGGGATTTTCTCCTCTTCTGAACCGAATTTCGCTCGTTGAGAACTACTTACAGAGTCTTCAAGAAACCGAGGCTTTGATGAAACTATCATTGATGCATAACCTTTCGAAGGGACCTCTACTAGTAACTACAATTGCTTATTATAAAAGTTAGATTTTACATTTGTTTTTCTTAGCAACAGAATTCCGTGCCAGTGACTTCGAATCTCAAGCCCGTGAGCTTGAATGCACCAGGACTACATTCGGCGTCGAAAAAAATTCAAAAGCCGAATGTAGAAGAGAAGAAGGAAAACAGTAACGCCAAAGACTCTGAAAATGTCGCGGACAGTTCTCAGAAGTCGGACAAAAAGAAGAAAATACGTAGAAAAGCAATCGAAATCGTCAGAAAGTTCAAATGTCCGCACGAAGGATGTAATAAGTCCTACGGGTATGGCGTTATCTTTTGTACGTTTTGCTCATTTACTCTAATTAGCGCGAAATTTGCACTCAAAAATCATATGAGAATCAAACACCAGACGCACGAATAGAATGACTCTCTAACAAAATAAAGCAGATCAAGAACCTTATATGTATTTTAATTGTATCCTTACTTAATGTCTCCATATAGAATCTCTATCAAGTAGTGTTGCAGTAATCTAGATCCCTTGAGTTCCCGTTTAGTGTTCATATTAGTATTAATTGCGCGTTTCTTTTAGCATTTTTCCTTAACATGGTAACAAACAATTCATGAAGTATGTTTACTTGACTGAGATTTTATAACGCTATCAACTTTTAATTCGAGTTGGACCTTATTAATCAATTTTCTGAAATTAACCTTCAACTGTTGGAGTGATTATTCGAAATGACAACTGCAAACAAAAGTACATAGCTACAGCAGCGCTTTCCATGTGCCTATCTTTACATATCTTTCAATTATAAAGCACAAAACAAAGCCACCACAAATTTTCAAAAAATCAAATTTTCAACTCGCTCCAATTTCTGATTGGATTAGAACCTACGGTTTGAAAGTTAACTAAAAGTAGTTTTCTGAATTTATAAGAGTATTTGTCTCAAAGCAATGGTAATATTGGCTTACGAAAACAGTCGCAATCAGAGCTTAATCTAGTATATGAGGTTCATTTTCGTCTGTAGCTACTACGAGTCACAGAAAGGCATATACACAGCGCTAATTTTGTAGGAGAAAGCGAAAAATATCGTAATTCACATTTATTCTATCACCCTTCTGTTTCAATTTTGAAAATTGGTCTCTCTCAGAGAGAGCAGGGTCAACTGACGTTTTTTAGCTTTGATATACATATATATACATGATAACAAAGTCCAATTCAACTTTTCTGTTTTGAAAAATTTTTTAAATATTAAGTTCTGTCTATGAGTCTCGATGAGCTTTGGAGAGAGCATGATATAAGAAAAATATGTAACTGCAGAGCCAACTAACTTTGGCGAAAATTTCAAGATGATAAGCTTCAGGCTTCATAAAAAATAAGCATTCTTCAACGATACGATAGAGTCCTATCTTGAATCTGACCGACAGTTGAAAGAAAGGAAAGGCTCAGTTAATTAAATGTGCGAATCTCGAAATGATGGTTTTGCTTTGTCAGATCTGCTTGAGCCTTGATCCGTACGTTTGTTTCTTGTTCAAATGCTGTGAAACTGGTGTGTTGTGTTTTATTTGTCATTTGGTGTTGTTATTGAAGGCTTTCTTGTACGATTTCTGGAAGGTTCGGAGAAATTTTTTTCCAATATAATTCTTTGAATGAGCGATGGAGAAGTAAGAGAGGCGCTATCTACTTGCCTTTCACCGCCTTCATTAGATTTTGGGACGAGAGAGGCTGAATCAAAATATTCTAAGTGAGCGAAAAAATCCGTTCTCTCAACTGCTTTTGTTGAGATATGGCACCTGATAGCGCCTAAGATCTCCAGTTTCAGCATGGAATAAACCAGAAAGAAGTTTTTTCGTTTTCTAATGATCGCAAGACACTTATTTCTTTAATTCATAAGCAGCAGTTCACCTCAGAGCCAGTAGCACAAGATACCAGTTAGCCATAAAGATGTCCAATTTCTCTCTCTCTGAGATTATCTTGGACGCGCCAGTTGCTTGAAACTCACTTCAAATGCGATAGTTCAGCTTGTAATCAGAGTTTAATTGTCTCTATTTGCCCATATTTCTTTGAAGCTTTCTTCTAGTATCTGCCAAGATTTCAAGAGGTAGCCTTCGCGCCACGATTGTGTGCAGTGGCATTTCCAGGAAAAATCAAAGAAAAATGTGCAAATGGAATCTGTCATTCCAACAAAATCGAAGTGAAATTCTTTCACTCACGTAGTCAGAGTAATGAAAATTTCTACGCGTCTGAATCTTTTCATTTCACCCTTAAAACATGAAATATTTGACCTTAGGAAGAAGAAATTCTGATGAGTTACGCTATGTGACGTAATCTCGTTCAAAGAAAAAACTCTTTTAAATTTATCTGGAGTTCACAAACTTCCAAAAAATTCAAGAATAAATTTGTGAAACTATAGAACTGTTCTGTGTTTAATCGAAAGGTATAAACTTGCTTCTTTTAATACGGAGCTGTTTCTAAGCTTTGGACTCATAAGTAGGAGGCCTTTGCAGAAATGAAAATTTTCAATCAATTGAATGGATTAAGAGTGTACTGTTTTTTGTCATATTAATTTCGCAGAAGCGAAATCGAGGCTGAACTATGATAGCCTTACGCTCTATCAAATTGATGTTTTTGACATATAAAAATAAGATTGGATTTGCTAATTTGTGAACGAATTCGTCACAATGTTAACCAAATTCATGCGTGTTGAGTTTCTTAGAGATATATGCGTTGCTTTCTGAAGTAACTAACAAATTCAGATTTTTTGAGGATGTACCCACGCAAAGTATACAGATGAAAAATAATGTATGAAGTTATTATTAATCCCATGAATTTTTTCTCAGTACTAATAAATTTATTTTGAGAATGAACCATAGAACTTTTCGAATTTGCAAAAGGGTTCGATTTCTGGTTGAGAAAACTTCCTTCTAATTCATTCTAAGAACGAAATCCAAATCTCATTTTCCCGCCAAAGCCCATCTAAATTTAACATTTTTGTGAATATTTGATTACCTGATGTGAAGTGGACCATGAGCCAGCCTATTTTCCAGTCCACAATCTTCTCTTCCATAACGTTACCACAATTCTTCAATGAGTGTCTCATTTTAATCCAAACTTCATAATAAAAGAACTAAAGCACCACCACTAGAGTATCTAGCTTACCATACACACAAATCGAGAAACCCGTAAGGGGGTAATTTTCTACTGTAGCAGAATTTCAATGGAGAAATCAACACTCATCAGAAAAATTAACTACCCAACGAACAAAGTTGTGTCAGAAGTCAAGAAATTAGGAACATTTTATTGCGGGTGTTTGGTCACATAAAGTAGAAAAATTTTTCAGTATCAAATTGAGCGCTCGATAGCATTATTAAACCGATAATTTTATAATTTGAGACATTAGTAGAAAATTAACTATCGACATATGGAAGCTCGTTCTCTTAAACAAAAAATTGGCACTAGCCGTGCCTTATATTCAAAGCAGCAAAACCATGTGTTTCTCATCAAGTTATACCAAATTCTTGAGGTAATCATTGGGAAATCATGACATGACCCTCTAACGAAAAATATGACTAGGACTCAGCAAATTCATCAGCAATCAGCTGGAGTGCTGACGGAACTCGCATATTGATAAAAGACACTGACTTTCTGA